>WNFP01000433.1_pt1 | contig 31240 bp, 28 predicted proteins | sample 5400201 | NCBI WGS metagenome assembly WNFP01 (sample SAMN13153355, study PRJNA577476) | soil metagenome | isolation source: 115 cm saprolite under Madrone tree | place: USA:California | collected 2016-06-14 | reverse complement strand
GCACAACAACTTCGCCGCTGCCGCCGATGGCGTGAACTTGAAAAACGCGCTTGGCCAGATCGAGGCCGACCGTGGTAATTTCCATGGCGGGTGGCTCCCTTTGCTCGTGGTTGCATGATCGCTTCCACAACGTGGCACTCTGATGCCGGGAGCGGGAGCCATCCACCCCATCTGCTTTTGGCCATTCCTAAAATCCGGCGATATCGGGTGCTAAGATGGTATGAGCCGCGTTGCGCCTAGTTTGCTTCGACAGGCGACGGCATCCCGACATCGCGATCAAGGCAATTATGGAGTATTCGGTGATGATCGAGAGTCTCAGTGCCGTCACTCTTGCCACTCACAATATGCCTCGCGCCGTGCGATTCTACCGTATATTGGGGTTTGAGATCATGCATGGTGGTGACAACGCGGCATTCACGAGCTTTCGGGCGGGCGCGAGCCATCTCAATCTCATCGCCCAGCCGGTGCAGCGGCACTGGTCTTGGTGGGGACGGGTGATCTTCTACGAAACGGATGTCGACGCCCTCTATAAGCGCGTGGTCGCGGCGGGCTATCGGCCGGACACAGTGCCGCACGACGCCGAATGGGGCGAGCGGTACTTCCATGTGACAGACCCGGATGGCCACGAACTCAGTTTCGCTTGGCCGCTGCGATCCTAGAAACCTTTCATTGCCATCAAATCCACTGCAAACGAGATGCTGCAGGTCGCAGCAGCAGCCTCGCAATCGCAGCGCGGGGGTCCAGGAAATGAAACTTCCGTTTTCGGCTGCCTGTCCTTGCCGCAAATTATACAAGCTGGAGACAATATTTCGGTGGCGGACCGGCTGCCCTCTCGTCGCGGCCTGACCGGTGGGCCGCTACTGTTCTAACGCATCCAAGGCGGCCTGCAGTGCCTGCGCCCGGCGTTTGAGTTTCTCCAGGCCACTTGCCGGGACGACCTGGAACGAAACACTGCCGATCTCGTCATGCAGCCACTTTTTCAGTGCGGCTTGGTCGGTCGCGTTCGCCTGCTTGCGGAACTGCTCAATAAGAGCCCGGACCCGCGCGGCAAGCTGCTCTACCGGCTCTGAACCATGTGCGACGTGCATCACCAGATGTTTCCATTGCTCCAATCCATCCATGGCACGTTCACTCTCCCTCGCCCTGCACTATGACGATCCTGGGAATATCCACCCGGCGCCTTTTCGAATCGGAGAGATCGAGGCCGTCGATGCGACCGGCTCCGATGTTGCCCTGGTGCATGAATTTGACATGGGCGTGTAATTTCAGCGCGCCGGCGACCTCAATTACGCCGATGTCCTTTGCCATTTTTTCTCCCGGGCCTTGGAGCCAAACATGCGCCTTGCGACTCATGCGGTTGCCTCCCTGTAGCGTGTCCTGCCACCAAGATTACCACGAAACAACTTGGCATGATGCGGGATAGCGGGGGACAAACGAGCCGACAGAGGCGCATGAAAGCCCCGAATTTCCTGACTCAATGGGACACAAAAGAACAAGGCGGGACACCTTCCCGTACATTTCTAGACTTGTGTACGAGCCACTGGCATCTAAGGGTCATTTACCGATCGCGCCGCGGAGGGCGCGTCCGACGACGGGATGAGCCATGCTCCAGGAACCCGTGGCCGGTCAGCTAGCCATAAACGAAGGCCCGCCGAATTCAATCGGCCTTGTTGTTTTCACAACAACGCCACCGTCACTTCTCCAACAGGCTTTTCAGCTGCTCCCATTCACGCCCGAATGTGCTCCAGTCCCCCTGCCGGAGTGCTCGATCCGCCCTGGAAAATGCCTCGCGAGCGCCCGTCACGGGTGCTTCCGGATTTCCTGTCGCCTCCTGCGAAGCCGCTGGGCGTTCGCCGACCACGACTTGAAGCGCTTCCGCAAGGGTCGGTTCCATCGCCAGGCGAGTACCGTCGCTCACGATTACGCGCTTAAGTTGAGGAATGTTAGTGCCCTCGGCTACCAGAAACACCGGTTCTACATATAGAAAGAAGCGATCGATCGGGATGACCAGCAGGTTTCCCCGGATCACCTGCGAACCATGCTGATCCCAGAGCGTCAGCTGCCGCGAAATCGTCGTGTCCTGGTTGATTGTAGCTTCCACCTGCAGGGGTCCGAGGACGAGGCTGTCTTTCGACAGCTTGTATACGATCACTTCGCCATATCCCGGAAAATCCGAGCGCGCTGCGATCCAGGCAATCATGTTGTCTCGGTTGTTTGGCGTGACAGGAGTCATTTGGAGGAACTGCAGGCGATCTTCACCCGGCAGCTTCATCAGAACATAATATGGCGCCATCTGAACGATATCACCGCCGAACCGCTCTCTCGCCGGAGCCCAGACGTCCTCCCGGTTGTAGAACACCTGGGGGACGGTCATGTGGTAGGTATCAAATTTGTCGACCTGGATCTCGAACAGATCCTGCGGATAGCGCAAATGCGCACGCAGGCCCGATGACATCTCGTCAAGAGAGCGGAACAAGCCTGGCATGGCTGCACGATAAGCCCGCAACACCGGATCTGCGGTATCGACAACGTAAAATCGTACGTCACCGTTATAGGCATCGACGACGACCTTCACCGAATTGCGGATATAGCTGAATCCGTCGTCCGTCGGCTCGGAATAGGGTACGGCATCGGCAACGGTATAGGCATCCTGAATCCAGAACAGCCTTCCCTGGTCGGCAACCAGATAAGGGTCTCGATCGAGTCTGAGAAAAGGAGCGCTCCTCGAAACGCTCTGTTGGACCGGCCGCCAAATTTGGATGCGGCTTTCCGGGGAGAGGTAGGAAGATAGGACAATGCTCATGTCGAACTGGTAGAGAGAAAAGAGCGCTTTCTTCCAGAGGCTATCCAGCGGCACGCCCCCATGACCGGTGTAGCTCGTGTAAACGTTTTGATCTCCTAACGGATAGTCGAACTCTTTCACGCCCGTCGGGACGATCTGATAGTTCGCCATTTCGGTGCCGTAGTAGATCTCGGGCCGAGAGATTGCCAGCCCGGGGCTGCCTTTGGGTGGCAAGTCTGCGACGGTGAAGACCGGCCCACCTTGCTCATTCTTTTCGGCGGCCAAACACATCGCCAAGCCGTAGCCATGGGTGTATTGGAGATGCTCGTTGACCCAGCTGCTGCCCTTACCGGGCAGATCCGCAGATAGTTCCCGCGCCGCCAGCATGATCTGGCGATAGTTTCCGTCTATCAAGTAGCGATCGACGTTCACGTCGCTGAATGAGTAGTAGGTCCGGATTTGCTGGAGTTGTCGGAACGTCTGGCTAAGCGGTCGGTCGTCCCAAATACGGATGTTGTCGATGGTCGCTCGATTTTCCTGAAACTGTGCCGGTGCGAGCTTTCCTTCGGTTGGGTGAAACCTCTCTTCGATCTTGTCCAAGCCATAGGCTGCTCGGGTCGCCGCGATGTTGTTCTGCAGGAACGGCGTCTCCAGTTCAAGTTCGTTAGGTCTGACAGTAAAACGCTGAGCGGCCCATGGAATCACTATCAAGGAAGCGATGAGAATAATCAGGTAACCGCCAATACCGGGTATGACAAGACGCAGTGCTCCCGATAGGGCGATCCATATGAGAGCAGCGATTAGGGCGAGCGTGGCGCCCACCGACACCCATAGACCAGGCAGCACGATGTGGATATCCGCGTACCCGGCACCGAAGACAACACCGGAGGAACGGATCAACAGATCGTAGCGGCTAAGATAGAAGCCCCAGGCACAGGCGGCTAGCAGCAGCACGGCATTGGCAACAAGATGCGCCAGAATGCTCCGATCGACTTCTATATGTCCTTTCGAAGATATCTGAAGAGCGCCAGATCCATGGTATGCGGCTCCAAGTAACAGGAGGGTGCCCAACGCGAGCAGGGCTACGCCACTTTGAATGAGGTTGAGGAATGGCAAGATAAAGACATAAAAGCCGATGTCCCGTTGGTAGATGGGATCGGACATCCCGAATTGCTGAGCCCAAACCAGCCGCAGAAACCGGTCCCATTGGCCATAATAGGCGATACCGAAGATGACCGCCGTTGCTGCGGATAGGAGAAGGATAAACAGTGTCAGATCTGTTTTGGGCTGTGCGGCCTCCTTGCCCGGTTGGCTTCGCCAGTTCTGCGATGCGCCTGCATGACTGCCACTGCCGAAGAGGCTTTGAAGATCGGTCAGCCGCCTCAAGGTGTAGAGATTGAGCAGCACGTAACTGAACACGGGAACGAAGGCGGCTGTAAACATCGCAAGCTTCGCTAGGCGGAGCCGCCAAAAAACACCTTCGTAGCCGAGGGAACGGAACCAAAGCAGCTCGACTGTCCAGTTAACAACGGTGAACAGGATCACGAGAAGGGTACCGGCAAATACCGCCAGGCGCCCGGGTTGGAAAAACAAGCGACGAAGAGGCCGCCTTAAGCGGGGTCCACCAATCCTAGGAATTGTGAGCCCTTCAGTCACAATATGCCCCTGGGGTCATCTATAGCTGCATGACGAGACCCCGACAGCGGATGCAGTCCCTACGCCAGTGTTGAAGTCACCTCTCCACCCCTTATCGGTGTTCGCGACGCCGGAGTTTATGGATCATTGTCACCAGACCTTGCCTGCCGCCGGAGGTTCGATCGCAGCATAGGTCGCCAACCGCTGGAAATGGCGGTGGACCCAGTCCCGCCCTGGGAGAATGCCGCGCCGTACCGGCAGGAAAAACCGAGACTCGACAAAGAAGCGAGCGACGAGGGCCTCCCGGCAATCGCCCGCTGCGAGCGATGCGCTCGCATCCTCCAGCAATAACGCCGCGGCCAGGATGTCGGCCATAAACGCCATGAGCCGCCGGGCATGGCGTGCAGCTTCCGCCTCGTCAGCGCGAATAAAGGCTAAGGCCCCTCGCCAATCCTCAAGGGCACCGCGGATCGGTGCTGCGATCTCGCCGAGCCCCGACGGTGCCGCTGCGAGTGCGGACTCGACGCGCTCGGCAAACATCTTTGCGCCCGGATACCGATCGGCAATCAAGCGTAGCACCTCGAGAGCCTGGATATTGGCTGGCCCCTCCCACACCGTCATTACCTGCGCGTCGCGCAGGAGACGCGGCGTCACCAGGTCGTAGGTATAACCGTTGCCGCCAATGATTTCGATCGCGCTGCGGCAAGCGCGGTTAGCGTCCTCGGCGGTTTGGTATTTGGCGAGGGACGTCGAGAGGCGGAGCCACGCACGGCGTCGGTCGGTATCTTGCCCGCGAGCGCTGTCGGCAAGGTCGAAGGCGCGTGCCGCCTCGAAGGCGAGAGCTGTTCCCGCCTCGAGCCTGACCAGCATTTCCATCAACTCGTCCTGCACCATCGCGTAATTGGCGATCGCGTCACCGAACGCGCGGCGTTCGGACGCGTAATCAAATGTTTCCGCAAAGGCCCGGCGCTGAAGGCCGGTCGATCCCATTGCGTTGTGGATGCGGCTGTATTCAAGCGCGACCATCATCAGTTTAAAGCCGTCCGGAGGCGGTGCAACCTCGACAGCCCAGGTATCGGTAAGATCGATCTCCGCGGTCGGGATCCCGATCGTGCCAAGTTTGTCCTTGAGACGGCGAAACCGCATTGGATTCAGCGTTCCATCATCGAGCCGAGCCGGCACAAGATAGAGGCCCAGCCCTTTGGTGCCTTGGGATGCCCCTTTGGGCCGCGCCGTCGCGAGAGCCAGACCACCGTCAGGGTTGCTCGCAAACCATTTCAACCCGTTGAGGACAAAGTGGTCGCCTACCCGATGCGCGGTTGTCGTCGTGCCGCCAATATCGCTTCCGCCGTGCAATTCGGTTGCCCAGGTGCCGCCGCTGAGCGCCGCGCCGTCCATTCGAGTGAGACTCGCCAAGTATCTTTCTCTCACGGCCGCGGGGCCATGGCGATCAAGCACATAGGCAACTGCGCCTGTCATGGTTACGGGGCAATGCAGTGACACATCCGCCTGCGACAGAAGGTAGCCCATGGCGAAGGTCAGCACGAATGGTGCCGGATCGTCAGTGTAGTTCAGCCCCACCGCGCCCCGCCGGTAGACCTCCTGCGATACCGCTTGCCAACTCGGGTTCTTGACAATGCAGTTGACGAGTCGGCCATCGCGTTCGTAAGCCTTGAGAGTCGGCGGAGCATGACGATCGGTGTACGTGGCCGCGCGGTCGACCGCGTCTCCAACCCATGCTCCATAAGCAGAGAGCGTATCGGTCCAGCGCTCCAGCAACTGTCCCAGCAGTCGCGCCAGCACGCGCTGCAAGTTGATATCAGTCTGAAAGAGGTTTCGGCCACGGCCCTCAGGCTGCATTCGCATTGGCAAACGACTCAGACCTAATGGTGACTATGAATAAGTATGAACCGCCTGATCTGACCTTGTCACCTAAAGGGCGGAAAAACTGTGGCCCTGGTTGCCTGGCGGCGCAGCTAGGCGGCCGGCGCATCGGCCCGCGACGCCGCAGCGCCCTTCGTCCTGATCGAACAGGGCCACGTCAGTTCCCGCTCGAAAAGGGCGTGTGCCGATGGCCTCGGAAAACGCCAGGGCTGCTGCGGCGAATTGAGCTGCCGGCAGTCACAAGCCGAATACCTCCCGGCCTGCGACTGCCGAGCCTCGTCCAAGCATCAACTGCAGAACTTCATTTAGGGCGCGTTATTACACCCCCATTTCGTGCGAAGCGGAGCTCTCGACATACCTACCCCTTCTTGACGACGCTTTGGTATGAAGGGGGCCTGCTATTCCCAGACTAGCGCAACCACGCCATAGCCGTAGTGCGCAAACTCCTCGTCTCGTTTTCAAGCAACTTTCTGACGACGGCGGTCACTCCGGGTTTCAGCTGTTGGAGTGATACCTCGCTTCCATTCCCAAATTTCACACCATCGTGGAACGGCCCATGCTCGAGACGCACAAACGTGACCTCCTCCCGCGGACCCACGCCGAGCCTCTCTTGCAGGTCCTTTGGGATTTCCTCGAGCAGTAGCCGCGTATCGCACTGCACACACACGGGAACCGAACCCTCTCCGAATGCTGCCAGTCCGACGGTACCGCTTGCGAAACGGGTGGTCACGTATTTCTCGCCTTCTCGCGCTGGCCGACTTCCATACACTTCAAGGGAAAAGTCACACATTGTTTCCTCCTTAGTCTTCCGAGATTTCGGATAAACACCCCCTCGTTCGTTTCACCCAACATTTGGGTGCAGATCTCGCTGCTTCAAGGCCATCGCGAAGAAACCTTGTCTCCCCGTGATTGGTGTGTTGGAGGGTGTGCGCACCGCTGCAATCGGTATTGCCGCAGTAGAGTTGGCCTGGACGCCGTGCCCTTCAGCGCCATAGGCCCCTTGCGCGGTGCGTGTGTCAGGAGTGTAATTCCGTCTTGAACGTCGCCCGGCAGCCACGCGCCTAGGCCGCGAGCGGTATGTCTCGGCTATGCAGCGCTGCGCCGGCAGGAGGCGCATTATGCTGCGTAGAATCGCCGAGGTGGTACGGCACCACGAGGTCCACCGCCTGCCGCCGAGCGCGACGGCATTCGATGCGGCCCGCTTGATGAAGGCCAAAGTCTGTGGGGCGGTTATGATTACAAGGCGCGGTCGCCTCGAAGGCATATTCACCGAACGGGATCTGGTCAATCGCGTCGTCGCCGTCGGGCTCGACCCGGCCCGCACCAAACTCGCCAAAGTCATGACCCATCGTCCCGACACTGTCCGGCCTGACACCTATGCCGCCGAAGCTCTCCGCATGATGGAAGACGGCCACTATAGGTATCTCCCGGTGATCATCAGCGGGCGCGTGATCGGCATGGTCTCGCGGCGCGACTTCTTCGGCGAGGAAAAGGCCCAGCTCGAGCATGAACGGACTCTTTGGGAGCACGTTGGCTGAGACAGGGGTGTCCCTTCTCAAGACAGAAAACCGCACTGGATCAATCTCTTCGATCAGAGACGCGGGCAGTCGATATTGCGCGCTGTTTTAAGGACCTGTTTAAGGACCTGGCGACTACCGGGCCGCAATCTCCAGCAGTTGTGAAGGCCAAGCGCATACCATGGTGAAGGCCGGCTCTTCAAACACGAACCAGCCATCCCGGAGCCTAGCCTCGGGGCCAGTACGTCTGCGCGTGATTTCACCTGGGGACCTCGTGCGGATCCTGACGGCACACGCCCTCTACCTCGAGACAAATCGGAAGCAAGGAAAGCGCGGCGATCTCAGTGCTGCCGACCTTGAAGGGCAAGATCTTTCTGGCGGCGTCCTCCAACGTATCAAGCTGGATCATGCGCGTCTGCGGAACGTCAACCTCGCAGGCGCCAACCTGCAACGGGCCAATTTGATCGGGGCCGATTTGAGGGGCGCAGGTCTGGCAGGGACCAATCTTGGTGGAGTGCGGATGTCCGGAAGCAACTTGGAGGCGGCCAATCTCACAGGAGCGGAACTCATAGGCGCAGATCTGGAGTTTGCCGTACTGAGGAAGACGGTGTTGAGGCAGGCCCGTCTGCACGGCGCCGATATGAGCGGCGCCAACCTTGAGGGTGCCGATCTGCAAGAAGCCGACCTTGGCCAAGTCAACCTTCGCGGTGCCTGTCTTAGGCGCGCGCGCTTGGACCACGCTGGTCTCAGGGCCGCCCGTCTCGGCGGCGCCTTCTTGGAGGGCGCGTCATTGCGGGGGGCTGACCTTCGCGGCGCATATCTTCGTGTGGCAAGGCTCGACGGTGCGGATCTGTCGGCAGCAGACCTGCGGGAAACACACGGATTGGTCCGCGCCCAACTTGCCGCCGCCCTTGGCTGGAAGAGCGCTAAACTGCCTGCGGAACTGTCGGGAGAGGCGTAACCGATGGCCGATGAAGCACACCTCGCGGTGCTGAAGCAAGGGGCGGACGTCTGGAACAGGTGGCGTGCGGCACATCCGGACATACGACCGGACCTTTCGAACGCGATCCTGCGCGGCCTGGACCTCGTCAAGGTGGACCTCTCCCGGGCGGACCTCAGCGGGACGGATCTTCGCGGTACGGTTCTCAGTGGCGCTGTCCTCGTCGACGCCGATCTTTCTGGCGCCAACTTCTTCAAGGCCGTTATCGACGGTGCCGACCTGTCAGGCGCCAATCTCGTCGGCGCCAAGTTCTTCAATTGCGCGCAGCTCATTGCCGCGCGGAACTGGCAAACCGTCGCCCGGGACTCGAATCTTGCCTGTGGCGCCCCGATTCCTCCTATTCCCGACCGATTGTGAGAGGCGTGGCTTTGAAGGGCCGCACGCTTGACAATCTGTTTCGGGACACTACGCCGCACGAGAAGGAGCCGTCCCGACGGCCGCGGGACCTGTGAAGTGTGAGCATGCTATCTGAAGGTCTGGAGGTTGGCGGTAGGCATCACTTGTCGGCTCAGCTCGGCCTTCTCTACTAAAGGCGCGCGTGACAGTCATGACCACGCAAATCGCAGGGCGATTTCGGAAGCCCGATGTCTTGCGGATGTTCCCGAGCTTCGTGTGGAAAGCAGAGCTCAGGCCCGGAATCCGCGAGCCGGTAAATGAATCAGTTTTGCGGACGCTCGGCGAGATCGGCGCGCCTCTCACCGACCTCAAGCTCGGGGAGAGCTGGCAGTCGGATCATGGGCTGCACGAGCTGCGCCAACTCCACGAGTTCGTGGACTGTGTTGACGAAGCGGCCGACCACGTCCTTGCATATCTCAAGATCGGCCACGAGAGGCACAAAGTGACCGGATGCTGGGCCAACCTGAACGCACCCGGCGCGGGGCACCCAGCGCACATTCATCCGAACAACTACCTGAGCGGCGTTTACTATGTACAGACGCAGCCAGGGGCCGATACGATAAATTTTTTTGATCCACGTTCGCAGACCGGGATCATCCGCCCGCCCATTACGGCACTGACCGCCGAGAATACCGAACAGGTCGTTGTCAAAATCGAGGGCGGCACGCTGCTGATGTTCCCGGCTTGGCTGCAGCACTCGGTAGATCTCAACGGGAGCGACCGCGTACGGATCAGCTTGGGGTTCAATATCATGTTCCCTGGGTACGCCGAGGCTATGGCCCGGCCATCGTGGGTGCCCGGACGACGGCCGGCGGTTTGATTTTGGCGCCGCGCTCGCCGCCGCCGGTTACAACTTCAGCCTGCTGCTGCGTGGCTGGCGATGATTTTGCGTGCCTTCTTCTGGGGGCTCGCCCGAATGATTCCAGCCGCCCATCCATGCTGGCCTCCGTTCCAGCGAGTATGTTGAATCAGATCACGACCCCTTTGGGGACCCCCCCCGAGTCAAATCAGCCGAAAATTGCCCTACGCCTTGATTCGCGCCATGGTCGGATCGTAGAGCGGGGTTAGATGGAGGTCGGTCGCTACCCGCGCATTCGCCACTTCCAGCTCATAGCGCCCAGACGTCAACCACTCCGTCGCCACGCCGTCCTTGTTGCGGACATAGCCGAAGCCGATGTTCTTGGCGACGGTATAGCCCCAGCCGGCGCCGGTCAGCCAACCCACCTGCTTGCCGTCGCGGAAAATCGTCTCGCGCCCCAGCAGCACCACGTCCGGGTCGTCGACGGTGAAGCAGGCGAGCCGTTTGCCAAGCGGCTTTGCGGCCTGTGCCACCAGCGCCTCGCGTCCCAGGAAGGGCGTGTTGCGCTTCAACTTCACGGCCCAGCCGAGGCCTGCTTCCAGTGGTGTATGATCGGCCCCGATATCGGAACCCCAGGCGCGATAGCCCTTTTCCAGCCGCAGAGATTCGATGGCGCGATAACCGGCATTGGCGATGCCGAAAGGCTTGCCCGCCGCCCTCAGCGCGTCATAAACGGCGCCTGCGGTTTCGACCGGCAGATGCAATTCCCACCCCAACTCGCCCACGTATGTCACGCGCAGTGCGCGGACGGGGGATCCGGCGATCATGATCTCGCGCCATGACCCGAAGGGGAAAGCGGCGTTGGATACATCGGCGTCGCTGACTGCGGCCAACACCTCACGGGATTTCGGCCCCATGAGCGACAGCACGGCGTTGGCGGATGTGACATCCATAAGGCGCACGTCGAGGCCGCTGGGGAAATTCGCCTTGATCCAGGCGAAATCATGGGTGGCGAATCCGGTGCCGGTGACGATGTAATAGCTGTCCTCACTGAGGCGCGAGACCGTGAGGTCGCATTCGATGCCGCCGCGCTTGTTCAGCATCTGGGTATAGACCAGGCTGCCGGGCGCTTTCGCCACATCGTTGGCGGCAATCCAGGATAGCGCCGCCTCGGCATGCGGCCCGATCAGCAGGAATTTCGCGAAGGACGTCTGGTCGAAGATGACGACCCGCTCGCGCGCCGCACGATGCTCCTCGCCCACATGCGCAAACCAGTTCTGCCGGCCATAGCTATAGACATCGCGCGCTTCCACGCCCGCCGGCGCGAACCAGTTGGGCCGCTCCCAGCCCAGCTTGGAACCGAAGCAGGCGCCTTGCGCCTTGAGGCGTTCGTAGAGCGGCGAGACACGCAAGGGGCGGCCGCTCTCATATTCCTCATGGGGCCAGGCCATGGTGTAATGCTTGCCGTAGGCCTCGAGCGTGCGGGTCAGCACCCAGTGCCGGTCGCGATGGAGTTGGCCGAAACGGCGGATATCCACCGGCCACAAATCCATGGGCGCTTCGCCGGCCACGATCCATTCTGCCAGCGCCCGGCCTGCGCCGCCGGCGCTCGCGATGCCGAAGGCATTGAAGCCGGCGCCCACGAAATAATTCTCCACCTCCGGCGCTTCGCCCAGGATGAAATTGCCGTCGGGCGTGAAGGATTCCGGCCCGTTGATGAAGCGCTTGATGCCGGCTGTCTCCAGCGCCGGCACGCGGGCCAACGCCTGGGCCATCAACGGCTCGAAATGATCGGAGTCGGAATCCAGCAGCGCGAAATGGAAGCCCTCGGGAATGCCGTTCTGCGCCCAGGCAATCGGGTTGGGCTCATAACCGCCCATGACCAGCCCTCCGACCTCTTCCTTGAAATAGATCAGGCGGTCGGGATCGCGCAGGGTGGGCAGATTGCGCGGCACGCCGGCGATGGTTTCGGTCACCAGATACTGGTGCTGGACCGATTGCAGCGGCACCGAGACGCCGGCCAATCGGCCGATGTCGCGGGCCCATTGCCCGGCGCAATTGACGACGATGTCGCAGCGGATCGCCCCCTGCGGCGTGGTGACGCCAGCGACGCGGCCGCCGTTGACCTCGATGGCGCTGACCGGACAATCCTCGAAGATCTGCGCCCCGCCGGCCCGCGCGCCTTTGGCCAGCGCCTGCGCGATATCGGCGGGATTGGCCTGGCCGTCCGTCGGCAGGAAGGCAGCGCCCACCACATCGGAAATATCCATGATCGGCCAGAGCGCCAGCGCTTCTTTCGGACTCAAGAGTTCCATCTCGAGACCGAAGCTGTGCGCGGTGGTGGCTTGGCGCTTGATTTCGGTCATGCGTTCGGCATTGCAGGCAAGGCGCAGGCCCCCGTTGCGTTTCCAGCCCGTGGCCTGGCCCGTCTCGGCCTCCAGCCGGTCGTACAGCTCGACACTGTATTTCAGCAGCTGGGTGATGTTGGCGGAGCTGCGCAACTGCCCGACCAGGCCCGCGGCATGCCAGGTGGATCCGCTGGTCAGCTTGTTGCGTTCCAGCAGGACTACGTCCTTCCAGCCCAGGCGGACCAGGTGATAGGCCGTGCTGCAGCCAATGATGCCGCCGCCGATGATGACGATACGGGCTTGCGTCGGGAAGGCCATGATCTCCTCAGATTGTTTTCAAGGCGGCGAAGGCCCGCTCGAAGCGGCCGAGATAGTCGGCCGTATAGGCGGCATAGTCGAAATCGATGGTCGAGTGAACCTCGGAGACCATGCTCCACATGGTTTCACGCAGCAGCGAGGCGCATTTCATGGCGTGATAGCGCCGATTCAGCTCGACGTTCAACGGCCGCTCGAAATAGGTCTCCAACAGCCACTTTTCGTCGGCCGGCGGCACATCGTTGTTGGAACTGAGGTTGCCGAGATCGAAGAGGGGGCTGTTGAAGCCGGCATAGTCCCAATCGATCAGCCAGAGCCGTTTGCCGTCGTCGATGAAATTGCCCGGCAGCAGATCGTTGTGGCCGTAGACCACGTCGATTGGGCCCACCATGGCTTCGAGCTCGGCCGCAGCGGCCAGCAGGCGTGGCAACTCGCCCAGGGAACGGCTCTCGGCGTCGCGCAGCGAGCCGGCATAATCGCGCAGGATATGAAAGACCCAGAAGATCAGGGCGGGGCCGCGCAGATGTTTGGGCAGTTCGACGTGGCAGCGGCGGATGAGCGGCAGGATGCGGGTCAGCATGGCGCGGGGCCGCACGTCGTCGGCGGTCAGGGTCTTGCCCTCGATGAAGCGGAAGACGAGGGCACCCGGCTCATGATGGATGACCGGCGGCGATAGTCCCGCCGCTGCCGCAGCATTGCTCGCCGCCAGCTCATTGAAGCGCATGACTTGATGAACCGGGATATCGTCGCCGATGCGCACGACGAAGCGTTTCCCCCGGTCGCGCACCACGAAATTCTTGTTGGTGATGCCGCCGGTGAGCGGCTCGGGCGATACCCGACCGGACCAACAGGTAAGCCCCGCCGCCCGGGCGATGGGATCCTTTTCGGCTTTCATTCCCGTGTTGCGCCCCGCTTGGGTCCGGTTTATGGCGACCGGTTAAATTCGGCGACAGTATCCTATACGAGGGCGGGCAGCACATCACCGAATTGCTGCCGCACCAGAAGGGCGGAACCGGTTCGCGGTGTCTGGACAGCCCCGTGAGGATTCTCTATAAGCGCATGCCCGTTGGGCGCCCAGGTAGCTCAGTTGGTAGAGCACGTGACTGAAAATCACGGTGTCGGTGGTTCAATTCCGCCCCTGGGCACCACTATTTCCGGGCATTTCTCGCAAAATCGCCCAACCGTCAAAAGAACTGTGTCAGCACTGTGTCGGCAAAGGCCTTGTAGCGCTGGCGGCCTGTCCTTGCCTACGGATCTTTAAGAGCGGTCATTGGCAAATTGTCCATCTCGGCGGACAATGGGCGCGCGGCTACCCTCCGGCCCAGCTTTACGCTGCCGGACGAAAAAGCAGCACTTGCAGGGAGATCTCTCATGAAGAAGCTCGTCTGTGTGCTCGCGAGCATCATGACGATCGGCCTTTTCGCTTTCGCTTCGCCGGGGCAGGCGGCGGTCCTCGCGGCATGCCAGGTCGTCGACCCTCCGACGAATTGCGAAGAAATGTGGGCCGTCATTGCCCATGTGAGGCTCCCCAAGCAGCCCATCTTGGCGGTCAGTCCGAATCCCGGCTGCGGATCCAAATTCAAGGATATCGACTGGGGCCGAACCGTCGCCGACGGGTTCCTGGCGGAAGTCGATCGCGACACGCTTGAGAATCTGGCGATGGACGTCAGCGATGCGCTGCAAAAGAAGCTCGTGCCTCAAATCGCCCGGCACATCCGGGGCGACGCCGGAACCTTCATTGCGGACAATTTCTCGAAGCTCGCGCCGAAAGCGTGGTCGCCCTCCGGCTATGATCAGGCTATGTGTGCCCCCGTCATTGCAGCAGTTCCAGCCGATGCGACGGTCAAGGGGTTTCGGCTTCGGGCATGGGATGAAAACCGCGGAGAGATGGATTGCAAGGTGGGCAGCCTAGAGTGCGCCATCGGCTCTAGCAGATTCCTTTGCGCCCGACGTCCGGCGGAAACCTCGATCGACGGCATTACGCTCTACACCATAATTTTCCAGAACTGGTCCACGGACTGGGCGCGCGAAGGTCGCCTGATCATCTTTTTCGAGATGCCCGCCGGACAGGTGCCGGTGTCGCAGATCCAGTAGGGCTCTCGCCCTTCCGCCGTCCATGCTGCAGTTCGTCGATCGCCTCGATGATCCGGCGCCACGCCCCAGCGCCGTCCGCATCGCCCTCATCCGCCAGCTCGTCGGCCCGCTGCGCTGCCATGTTCACAATCTCGTGGCTTCGCCTTGCAGCGGGAAGACGGTCGGCCCAACTTTTCGGCATCGAGGACGTACTCACCACGCCGGAAGCGGGATCCTGACCAGTGAAAATTTTGACGCTTGGTGCGATCGTTCTGGTAGGCGCTGCTCTGACCGGTGGTCAAGCGTTCGCTTTCAATTTCGGCTCTGTGACTCTCAAGCCCGGCGAGACGCGAACTGTCGATTTCAGCACGAGTGCCCGCACTATGCGTGTCTGCAACGACTTTTTCAGCTCTGGCGCGGTAGTTGCGACGATTGGTGGCAGCCTCCCCCATCGCCTATCGCCAGGCGTATGCGCGGAGGAAATTGGCGACCGGATGACGGTCCAGAGCCATGCCAGCGGCCTCGCCACAATCGTATTCCGATCGCTCAGTGATGTACCGCGGAGGGCGGCGCTGGACGACTGAGAACTGATCGTCAGGCTATGACTCGCTAACGGGATCAAACCGCCTAGTTTAGGGCTTCTCCGTCCCGCCGGCCGCGGGTCAGCTCCTAGATGGCTTCAAGAATCCGGCGCGGAAGATGTCGGGGTCGTGGATCATTCTCAGGAGCCGCCCTCCGGCGCATCGCGCGGCGGCCAGCTGTGGGATCCGGGGATTTTCAGCGATACTTCGGCATTCTGCTCTTCAAACTAAGCAGCCTGGCGCATGGCAACTTCGAAGCGCGCGTCGTGGCTTACGTATAGCGTGTAGCGGCCCGTTGGGTCGGCCAACAGGCGGACGTGTCGATGCAACGATGCCGCGAGCCTATGGGCAAGGTCGCTGGGCTTCAATTTGTTGCGCTGGGCCATGCCGCATCGGAACTTAGGAACAAAAGCCGCACAATCTACTAGGTTTAGGAAAGGGCCGCCCGCGAACCGCTGCATTTGGTAGCTGCAAAAACACCAGGCGGAGATATCCACACTCCTAGGTGTCCAAACATCACCCTCGCGGCTTTCGGGAAACGGACATTCCGTGCAAGATTGTTGAATCCTGGCAATTCAGGGAGTCCACCATGCGCCCAAGCTGGACCGGCCACCTTCGCCTCTCACTCGTGTCATGCCCGATCGCGCTCTCCCCTGCAACGTCCTCCACCGAGCGGATCAGCTTCAATCAAATCAACCCCGCAACCGGCAATCGTATCGCGCTCAAGACCTTCGATGCTGTCACCGATGAGCCGGTCGACCGAGCCGATATTGTGAAGGGCTACCAGTACGACAAAGGGCTGTACGTGACACTCAGCAAAGAGGAGCTCGCGGATCTGCAGATCGAATCCTCACGGATCCTTGACCTAACCACCTTTGTCGATCGCGCCAGTGTCGACCCGTTCTATATCGAGACGCCTTATTACATCTATCCGGAGAAGGCCGGGATGGAAGCCTATCGCGTCATTGCGAAAGCCATGACGGAAGAAGAAAAGATCGCACTGGGCAGCATCGTGCTGTCGACCCGCGAGCATCCGGTGATGGTCGAACCGCGCGGCCCCGGCCTGGCCATGTTCCTACTGCGCACCGCCGATGAGGTCCGGCCGGCGAAATTCGATCTGCCGGAGGCAAAGCTCGACCCAAAGATGGTCGAGATGGCCGCCCTGATAATGAAGAAAAGCGCGGGCGAGTTCGACCCGGCCAGCTTCCGCGATCGCTACCAGGATGCGTTGCGCGAACTTATCGACGCCAAGATCAAGGGTCTGCCCAAACAAAAGCGCCGGCCGATCGCGGAGCCCAGCAATGTGATCGATCTGATGGCAGCCTTACGCAAAAGCCTAGGCGGATCGCCTAAGCAGCCGGCGGCGAAGAAACGGCCTGCAAAAGCCGACAAACGGCAAACCGCTTTGCTGTTGCCCATCAAAGGCGGGGGGCGGCCGGCGGCCGAGTCCAAGGTACAGGCGTCGCGGCGGCGCAAGGCATAAGCCGCACAATCCGTTAGGGCTGGATTGCGGTTCGGACCGCGGTCCACAATTTAGGGCCGTCCCTGGCCGCGCGGCCTCGGGCTACGCTGTCCGGGGGCAATTCGGGTGGCAAAGAAAACCCCGCCGCGACGGCGGGGCGCTTCCTCGATCGTACCTTAGGTCGGCGTAAGATCCACTTCTACTGCGCGCACTTCTCTAAGCAACGCATGGCCCAAACGTTGACCGACTGGTTCTGTTTCTTCGCCCTGGCCTCGATCTGCTGCTTCAGCGCCGTCGGGACCCTCAGATAGATCGTCGTCGAGGCCGCGAATTCCGCCTCGACCTCCGGTGGCTCCGGGAAGACGTCGTCGGAGAGCACTGTGACGTCACCCTCCAAAAACCACTTTTCGGCTGCCTCCCTCGTATATGGGTCGAACATGTCCCTGTGCCGCTCTTCCCAGCCGCCCTGCCGGTCCTTCACGGCCCAGGTTTCATAACTGTGCATAAAAAACGCGCCGCCGCTGGTCTGATAGAGGGTATCCACCGTTTCGTGGCCGTCGGGGTTCTCGCCCTCCCACTTTGCCACCGGCGTCGAGGTATCGGTGTTGTAGGTGACGCCATCTATGATCTTCTTCATGCTGGCAACTCCCTTGCCATATAATTGCTCGCAGATACTTTGTACATGCTCGCTGCCAGCACGTTAAGTGGCTCGATAGCACCAAAGAAAAGCCCCGCCGGAGCGGGGCCAAGATTCTCGTTCGATACACTGCGGCTAGGTGCTGGCTTTCCCGCGAACACTGTCTTGGCAAAAGTTCTTTATCAGCCTGTTCGCCCGATCGACATCGCTTTTTGCCGCATAGCGACCCGATCGCGCTGGACGAGAAGCCGGCCATTTTTCGCTTCGCGGGAAGCTGGCGCCCCGGGGATCCGCCGATTACGAGTTGCCGACCTTCTGGCGCAAAGCGTCTAGCAACCCGGCAACCGTCCCGCCGTTGCTCTGAATGGCCGAGGCGATGTCCGAGCGATGGGTGGTACGTAGGCTGACACCCTCGACAAGCAGATCAGTGATCCGCATCGCGCCGGACTGATCCTCGACTCGCCAATCCAGCCGGATGATGTCACCGTTCGGCCGGTTGATTTGCGAGTTGACCAGGAAGCTCCCGTCTTCATTGCCTCGCGCGTTGGTCACCTGGAACTTCTCACCGGCGTATTGGGCGAAGGTCTTGGCATAGGACTGCACCAGCAAGCTCTCGAACAGCTTCTGGAAGTCGGTCTTCTGGGAATCGGTCGCGATCTTCCAATAGCGGCCGAGGACGAACTTGTTGATTCCCGGCATGTCGAAATGCGATTCAAGGAGGCCACGGAAGCGCTTTTCTCGCTCGGACTGGCTGAGATTGGAGCCAGTCAGCGAGCTGATCGCATCCGCGCCGAGACTGCTGATGAATTTCTTGGCGTCATCGCCGGTCGTGGCGGCTTCGGCCGGTAGCCGGGCCAAGACACGGGCCAAGACAAGGGCCGCGGCGCTCGCGGCGAGGAAAATGCGGCGTTTCATGGGATCAGTTGGCCTCCATCACTGTTGGGCTCTGGTTCGATTTAACCGACGTTTTGCGCCTGAGGGATTCGGCCATAGGGGTTTATCCCAAACGCCCCCTATGGCCTGACCACGACCCGGTTGTCATGAGAATGGGGCACCTGGCGTGGCCAAAGTTGATTGGATGCGACGGCACCATGGCCTGCGACCCACGGGGTGCAGCAGGTGTGCTGACAGGCTCTGGTTTTCAGCTGTCAGTCACCCTCGGTTACAACCTGGCCTTCGCTGTTCCAGACGACATTGACGGGCGTGCCATTCAGAACGGCATGGGCGTGCCAAGCATTGTCGCAGCCCTTTACGTAGACAGCTACGTTCGTGTAGCCCGCGCTCTCGATTGCCTTGGCGGCGTCTGCTGCCGTGGTGCCATTGATCACGTCACCTGGAGAACAGATTGCTGCCGCGCTGCCCACTATCGGCGGTACTGAGCCTGCAGCAAACGCGAGGAGAAACGATGCAGCAAAAAGACTGATTTTCGGATGCATGATAAAATCTCCTTCTCGCGGTCGGTCCACACGTTCCGGGAGCGGCTCGCAAAGAGCCCTCAGGAATGGAAAGACAGGGCGCGGCAATTGGTTTCATTAACCCGCCGCAATATTCCCTTCCGGGCCTGCCGGTCAATTGACAGCGCTTCAGCGGCAGGGCCCAGGCCCGGCATAGACCTGCCTGGGCGACGTCAGACCGCCCACAGCAGCACCAGCTACAGCACCCGCTGCGGCACCCGTAAGCGGACTTCCGGCGAGCGCACCGACGACTGCGCCACCAGCGGCGCCGATGCCCGCGCCCGTCACCGCGCGACAGCCCGGGCTTACGCCGCAGGCCGAAAGCGCGAGCAGGCCGATTGTCAGGACCATGAACAGAAGATTGTTACGCATTTGACCTCTCCTTTGTCAGCGAACTGGGTCATCCTTCAAAATTTGCTCCGCCGGTGTGGTTTCGCAGGCGGTCACCGCTCCGCTATCGCGCTGCCGCGCGTCAAGATTTAAAGAGGGAGCGGACCAGCGCCGCCAGCAGCCGATCACCAGCGTTGGTACTCGTAACTCAAAGGCCTTAGAGCACCGGCCGGAAGTTGGGCTGGTGCTTCCGACAGTTCAGCGGACGCGAACAGACAGTCCGAACGACGGGCCTTCATAATATGGCGGCGGCGGATAGTAGTAAGCTGGCGGTGGCGGGTAGTAGTAAGCTGGCGGCGGCGGGTTGTAGTAAACCGCCGGGGGTGGATAATAGTAAGCGGGCGGTGGGGCGTAGTACCCAGGGCTGCTGTAGAAATAGATGCCGCCGTATCTGCCCCAGCTCCGGTCGCCATCCCAGTGTCGATAATGGCGCCAGTTGTCGTTATCGGCCGCCGCGGGCTTCAGTGAAACCGCTGCAGCCACTAGTGCCACAACAGCCACCGCCGCGGCCCCCGCGATTCGAGGTGCAATTCGGTCGAGTCTAGCCATGGTGGTCCTCCTTTGCCGTGGCCGTCTTGCGCACGGATGAATTGCAAGACGCCTACGGCTCTACCTATGCGACAACACCTATGCGACAACGTCTTTGCGAGGGGCATTATTCCGGTTTATTTCACGATCCCTGGGATGTTTTCCAGCGTCTTGACCGGTGGCAATATTGTGGTCCTTGCGTCCACGCAGCCTGCCATCGCCGCAAACCAGTGGCCTGCCGACGGAGGTCTACACCTGCGGCATCGCCGGCCACGACGGCACGTGTGAGATACACCTGATGCGACAAATTGCCTCCAATTGATCGATTGCGGTGCAATTCGCATCCGCTTTCAATAGCCAGCCTCGCCAAAGAGGTAACGCTTGGCGAGAATGGGAGATTGCCCGATGCGGCTTTGGCCCCTGACACCAGCATATCAACGGATGGTCGGATATCTCGCACCTCTGCTGCTTGGCCTGATGCTGAGCGTCCAATTGGCCGCCGCGGCTTTCGGCGTCAGGGTCGAATCGCCCTGGGCGCGGGCCTCTCTCGGCGGGGTCAAGAATGCCATCGTCTATGGCGCCATCGTGAATGATGGACCCAGCGCAGTGCGTGTGATCGGCGGATCGACGCCCGTGGCAGACCGCGTCGAGTTCCACATCCATGCTATGGACGGCAGCGTGATGACCATGAGGCAGCTCGACAGCATCGATCTTAAGGCCGGCGAGACCGCCGCGCTGAAGCCGGGCGGGTTGCATATCATGCTGATCGATCTGAAGCAGCCGCTGAAGGAAGGCGAGAATTTTCCCCTGACCCTTACACTGGACGGCGGAACTTCGATCGCCCTCGAGGTCAAAGTGCTGGGCGCGACCGCCATGGGTCCGACACCTTAGCGGAACCGGCGGTCCCACAGGCAAGCGAGGCAACCCGGAACCTTCGGCGGACAAACCGCCGAAGGTTCCGGACTGCTAACACTAGCGTCGCCCTGGCGCCGGCCGATCGGGGGCAGCCAACGCTAGACGCTGGGCCAATGCCAGCAGTTGCCTCTTTCTTCACGCCCCAACGTCGGAATTCCTGCGCCGGCCGGCTAAGATTTCATCCATGATCCCAGCTCCGACCCTCTCGGTCGCCCACGGCCCCGCCGCTAGGCGATCAGCAGACCGGCTCGACCGAGTTCCTCGATTTCGATCTCCACTCGATCGCCCGGTTTCACGGGATGAGAGCGGGTGATGCTGCCCAGGGTTACGAATTCGCCGGCCATCAGTGGCTGTCCTTCGCGGGCCCGCAGATCGGCGAGCCAGGCCAGCGCGTTGAGAGGATGGCCCATGATGTCGGCGCCACGGCCCCGTCCCGTCTCGGTCCCATTGATGCGCATGCCGCCGCCGAGGGCCGCCAGGTCGAGGGCATGCCAGAGGGCGACCTCCCGGCCCAGCACGCAGCCCACGTTGTAGAAGTCGTCGGCGACCAGGATGGGCACCTCCATGCGCTCGCGCTCGGGGTAGCGATCGTCGCATAATTCGATCGAGGCCATGCAGGCCGCCACCGCCCCGCGCAATTTGGCGGGGTCGTAGGGCGTACCGGCAAACGGCAAGTCGGCACGAAGGCGCACGGCGATCTCGCATTCCACGGAAGGCTTGATCCGCCTGGCCACGGGCCACGGCGATCCCTCGGCCAGAACGCGGGCGGCATGGACACGCCCGGCGCAGGGCTGATCGATGCCGAGTTTTTCGCGCATAACCCGGGTGGTGCAGCCGATCTTGTGGCCGACGACGGGGCCTTCGCCCGCGGCGCTCAGCAATTCGTGCAAGCGCGCCTGGATCGCATATGCCTCGGCGAGGTTTGCGGGGACCAAACCGATGGGCAGCGGGCGGACCGCGCGGTTCAGCAGCCGGGCCGACGCCAGTTCGCGCGCCGCGGCATCAACATCAAAAGTCATCACGGCCGGCCAAGCCCTCGCTGCGTGTTCTGTGTATCGTGCAGGGCCGAGTATAGGCCGCAGGATCGCCCGATTGTCGCCACGATCATGGGGAGGTCACAGGCCGAAGCGTCGCCAACCTTGCATTCCTTTCCTGCGCTCGCCATCCTGCCGGCGGAGTTCGGACCCCTGGCTTAGGGAATTTGCCGTTTTGCCGATCCGCGTTGGGCTTTTCGTCACCTGCCTCGTCGACCTTTTCCGCCCGACCGTCGGTTTGGCTGCCGCCAGGCTTCTGGAGGATGCCGGCTGCATCGTGGAAGCGCCCCGGGCGCAAACCTGTTGCGGCCAGCCGGCCTATAATTCCGGCGATCGGAAGACGGCCGTCGCCATCGCCCGCCAGGTCGTCGATCTATTCGAGGCCTATGACTACGTCGTGGCGCCCAGCGGCTCCTGCGCCGGCATGCTGCGGGCGCATTATCCGGGGCTTCTGGCCGAAGACACCGCCTATGCCGCCCGCGCCGCGGCGATGGCGACCAGGAGTCATGAACTGGTAGGTTTCCTCGTCGACGTGCTGAAACAGGATAAGGTCGCGGGGCGTCTTCCCGCCAAGGTGACCTATCACGATTCCTGTTCGGGCCTGCGCGAATTGGGCATCAAGGATCAGCCGCGCCGGCTGCTGGCCAGCGTCGCCGGGGTCGAGTTGAAGGAATTGCCCGGCGCGGAAGTCTGCTGCGGTTTCGGCGGCACCTTCTGCATCAAATATCCGGAGATTTCCGATCGCCTGGTCAACGAGAAGGCGGCGGATATCGAGGCGACGGGGGCGGGTCTGCTGCTCGCCGGCGATCTCGGCTGCCTGCTCAATATGGCCGGCAAACTGCGCCGGCGCGGGGCCAAGGTGGCAGCCCGGCATGTCGCCGAAGTTCTGGCCGGCATGACCGACAATCCGGCCATCGGCGAAGGGCAGGGCGATTGATGCAGCCCAACGACAGCCGCGATTTTCGCAAGAACGCCACCATTGCCATGGCCGACGCCAATCTGCAAAAGGCCCTGGGAGGGATGGAACATACATTCGTCGCCTCTCGCGTCCGTGCGGTCGAACGCCTGCCGGAATTCGAGGCCCTGCGCGACGCGGCCAAGGCGATCAAGGATCATTCGCTAGCCAATCTCGATTTCTATCTCGAGCGTTTTGCCGGCAATGTGGAGAGCGCCGGCGGCGAGGTCCATTGGTGCGCCGACGCCGATGCCGCGCGTGCCGCGGTGCTGGAGATCTGCCGACGCGTCGGCGCGAGGACCGTAACCAAGGGCAAGACCATGATCGGCGAGGAGATCGCCATCAACGATCATCTTCTGGCCCATGGCATCGAGCCGGTGGAAACCGATCTGGGCGAATACATCATCCAGCTGCGCCACGAGATGCCGAGCCATATCATCGCGCCGGCGATCCACCTGACCGAGGAACAGGTAAGCGAGACCTTTCGCGAGGTCCATACCGATCTCGATCCCAGGCGACCGCTGACCGATCCGGCAGATATGCTGGCGGAAGCGCGCGCCAAGCTGCGCCAGCGCTTTCTGGCCGCCGATGTGGGCATCACCGGGGCCAATTTCCTGATCGCCGAGACGGGCTCCACGGCCATCGTTACCAACGAGGGCAATGGCGATCTGACCCAAATCCTGCCGCGCGTCCATATCGTCATCGCCAGCCTCGAGAAGATCGTGCCCACATTGGCCGATGCCTCCACCATTCTGCGGGTGCTGGCGCGTTCGGCGACGGGGCAGGAGATGTCGGTCTATACGACCTTTTCCACCGGCCCGCGCCGGCCGGGCGATCTCGACGGGCCCGAGGAATTTCACGTCGTGCTGCTGGATAACGGCCGTAGCGCGCTGCTGGGCACCGAGTTCGAGGCGATGCTGCGCTGCATCCGCTGCGGGGCCTGCCTCGATCACTGCCCGGTCTATCAAAAGGTCGGTGGCCATGCTTATGGCTATGTTTATTCAGGCCCCATGGCTGCGGTGCTCACGCCCGGATTGATTGGTATCGAGAAGGCGGCACCCCTGCCCAGCGCCTCCACATTCTGCGGGCGCTGCGAGAGCGTCTGCCCCATGCGCATTCCGCTGCCCAAGATGATGCGCCACTGGCGCGAGAAGGAGTTCGAGCGCCACCTGACTCCCGCGCGTTATCGCGCCGGCCTCGGGCTTTGGGGCTTTATGGCGCGCCGGCCCCGGCTGTTCCATTTTGCCAACGGCCTTGCCGCGAGGCTGCTGGGCAAGCTGGGCCGCCGGCGCGGCGCCTTCCGCGCCTTGCCGATGGCCCGCGGTTGGACGGCCCATCGCGACATGCCGGCGCCCGAGGGACGCAGCTTTCACGATCTCTGGGCGGCGCGGAAGCGATGAGCCGCGAACAGGTTCTCGCCAACATCCGACGCGCGCTGCGCCGCGTCGCGCCCGCCGATCCCGCCGCCTTGGAAGCGCGCCTTCGCGCGGCGCCGCCGGGGCCGCTGCCGGCGCGCGGCCAACTTCCCCGCGCCGAGCGGATCGAGTTGTTCGTAAAGATGGCCCGCCAGGCGAAAGCCTCGGTCGCGCGGGTTGCCAAGCCCGACGATGTGCCGGCCGCCGTTGCGGGCTATCTTGCATCGGAAAATCTGCCGGCCCGATTGCGTCTATCGCCCGACGCGAAGCTGACCGATCTTGCTTGGCACACAATGCCACTGATCGAGATCAGCACCGGGCGTAGCGATGGCGACGATGCCGTCTCGCTCTGTCATGCCGAAGCGGGCATCGCCGAAACCGGAACGCTGATGATGGCCTCGGGCGCCGACAGTCCGACAACGCTGAATTTTTTGCCGGAGACGGAGATCGTTCTGGTTCCCGCCGGCGATGTTGTCGGGGGCCTGGAAGAGGCTTGGGCGCGGCTACGTGCCCGTCGAGGTTTCTCGGCCGAGAACGTGCCGGCCGTGCCGCGCACCGTCAATTTCATCACCGGGCCGTCGCGCAGCGCCGACATCGGCCAGAAGCTGCAGATGGGGGCCCATGGTCCGCGGCGCCTGCATATCGTCATTGTCGGCGAGTAGGCAGGTTTCACGTTCGTGTTGCCGGAAGAGTAGGCGTGGTTAGCCGAGCCTCGGCCTTCGGCCGATCTCGGGCATGGCGACTTGGGGATACTCGCTCGTTCCGTGCTACCAGTAACGAACCGGCCCCACGTCGACGTGGACGAAGTCTGATTGGTGATAGATGCCGACGCCGCCCTGCTTCATGGCAACGGCCACCTGGTGCAGGCGGTCCAGCGACACGTCCTTCAACCGGATATCGATGGCCATCGCCCTCAAATGAAAGCTGTTCTTGGCCACGCCGTCGCTGCGAGCACGCAGCATTGCATTGGTGGAGGGCGAGCGATAGGCCGAGATGATCTCGAAGGGGGCATGGCTGCCGAGCCGGCGATGGAGATTGGCCAACAGATCGAGCAGCCGGCGGTCGATGGACAGTTCCTCGCCGTTGACGAAATCGCGCAGGATGTAGTTCACCTCACCGAGCGCGCGGTTATCATACATCCCGTTCTGCCAGTAGGTGGTGCTCAGCGTCTCGCCGGTATGCGTGTGATAGAAGGAGAGCTTGCGAGGTGTCGTCAACGCCGCACGTGCCGCGGGCGAAACAAAGCCGCCCGCGACCACCAGGCCAAATCCCAGGAACAGGCGCCGACTGCAGAAAGCCGGTGACGCGTACCGCAGGTCCTTCATCTGTCTCCCCCGAGCAGGTTGCGGGCCAATGCTTCGAGACGCACCCCTCATCGGCCAGGGCCGATATGCAGCTCGCCTTCGCAACATGCCATAGATCGAGTCGATGTCAATTCGTTTGGCGGAGCGGTGCGCGCGTCGATCCACGCTTCGTGGTCTCGGGGCTTTAATTTGCGAGGCGGCATGGTAAACGTAGCGCCGTTTCGAACCAGCCCGGCGCTCCATTGCCCCTTTTCCTCGGCCTCGATACCGGCGGCACCTATACCGACGCGGTTCTCTTCGACCCGGCGAAGGGCGTGCTCGCGGCTGCCAAATCGCTGACCACCAAGTACGATCTGTCGGTCGGCCTGAAGGGGGCAATGGAAGGCGTGCTGGGTCACGCGGGCGAAGACGTCGCCATGGTCGGACTTTCCACCACCCTGGCGACCAATGCCATCGTCGAAGGGCATGCCAGCCCTATCTGCCTGCTGCTGGCGGGATACGAGCCGACGGCGCTGGACCGTGCCGGCCTGCGTCAGGCCTTGGCCGGCGATCCTGTGGTCTTCATCGCCGGTGGCCACGGGCCCCAGGGCGACGAGCAGCGCCCTCTCGATCTCGCCGCCGCCGCCGTGGCGATAAGCGCCCATGCCCCGAAAGTCGCGGCTTTCGCCATCTCAGCCTATTTTTCGGTGCGCAACCCGGCCCATGAGATCGCGCTGCGCCGCCTGGTGCGGAAGTTGACGGACCTGCCGGTTTCCTGCGGGCACGAGCTGACCTCAAAGCTCGATGCGCCCCGACGGGCCTTGACCTGCGCCCTCAACGCCCGCCTCATCCCCCAGTTGCAGCAACTCGTGCGCGCGGTTCTGGCCCTGCTGGCGGAACGCGGCATCAGGGCGCCCCTGATGGTGGTCAAGGGCGACGGATCCCTCATCGAAGCGGCCGTCGCCATGGAATGCCCGGTCGAGACCATCCTCTCCGGCCCTGCCGCCAGCGTTGTCGGCGCCCACTATCTCTCCGGCGAGGGCGATGTCTTCGTCGCCGACATGGGCGGGACCACCAGCGACATCGCACTCCTCGCCGGCGGGCGGCCGGTGCTGAATCGCGATGGCGCGACGGTCGGCGGATTCCGTACGATGGTCGAAGCCGTCGGCGTCCATACTTTCGGCTTGGGCGGCGACAGCGAAGTGAGGCTGGAGGAGCATGGCCTGATCATCGGCCCGCGCCGCCTGATGCCGCTCAGCCTTCTGGCTCATCAGCATCCCGCGGCGCTGGCAACCCTGGGTGAACAGGCGGGCTCGAGCGAGCCCATCCGCCATCCTGGACGGTTCGCAATTCGCCAACGGCCGCTCGATGCGGGGCAGGCCAGTCTCAATCCGCCGCAAGCCGCCATCTGGAATCGCCTTGGCGATGGACCGCAGCCGGTGGCGACGCTCGTGTCCGGGCCTACGGCGGTGCGGGCGCTGGGGCGCCTGGTCGATCGCGGGATTGTGCTGCTGGCCGGATTCACGCCCAGCGACGCCGCCCATATTCTGGGGCTGCAGCGGGGCTGGTCTGTCGAGGCGGCCCGGCTCGGTGCCCAGATCTTCCTGCGAGCCAACCCCCAGGGCGAATGGCGACCGGCGGCCGATGCGGCCGGTTTTGCCGCCGAGGTCGTCGAACACGTGATTCGCCAGTCGGGCCAAGTCATTCTGTCATCGGCCATTGCCGACGACGACCATATCGCCGAGCGCGAATGGGGCCGGTTAGGCCGCCGCTTGGTAGGTCGCGCGCTGGCTGGCGAGCCGGCTCAGATTCCGCTCGTCGAGGTCCGGCTTCGTCTTACCCGGCCGCTGGTCGCCATCGGTGCCCCGGTAGGCGCCTACTATCCCGAAGTCGCCAGGCGCCTGCATACCCGGCTCGTCATTCCGCCCCATGCCGAGGTGACGAACGCAGTGGGCGCTGTCGCCAGCGGCGTCGTCCAGACGGTCGAGGCGCTGATAACCCAGCCAAACGAGGGCAACTTCCGCCTGCATATCGCCAGCGGGGTCGAGGATTTCGACGATCTGGAGAGTGCGGCGGCGCGCGCCATCGAAGCCGCGCGAGCCCAGGCCGAAGCCCTGGCCCGGCGCGCCGGCGCCGCCGAATCGCAAATCTCGATCAGCCGCAAGGACAAGGTGGTGCGCGAGAAGGGCGGCCTCGATATCTTCATCGAATCGCGCATCGCCGCCACCGCCTTCGGCCGGCCGCGCCTGGCGCATTAGTTCAAGACAACCTTCTGGCCGTGCCGGCGATCATTCGCGGCCGAACCTGTCGATGCGGTCGATCAACCCTTGGGCCGCGGGCGCTGCGTCGAGCGGGTCGGGTCGTTGGCCGCGCAGGATGACGAAAAGCCCGAGCAGGCCGGTCATGGCGATCTGCGCCACCACGATCAGGATGACGCCCGCGACCGTCGTGGTCCAACCCGGCGAGGCGATGCCAAGTAATTTCATGGCGAACACGATCACCAGGATCAGGCCGCCCAGCGCCGCCAACAGGAAAGCGGCGATGACGATGCGCGTCAGAACGGTCTCGGCGAACACGGCGATGGAACGCAAGCCATGGCCGGTCAGCGCGACGAAACTCATCTTGCTGCGGCCGTCATAGCGCCGCCCGCGATCGATTGCCAACCGCTGGATGGGCAGGCCGGATCGCAGAATCGCTGCAGCCAGGTGCAGATTGAGCTCGGGCATTTGGGTCAACCGCCGCGCATCCGCCGGCGTCAGGGCGCAGAAATTGCCATATCCCAGGTGCTGACCCGTCAGAGCGCGGAAGGTGGCACCGTAGAGGCGATAGAACAGCCGAAAGCCGAACGGCGCGTGGCGCCGGGCGCGCTCGGCGACGACGATGGCGCCGGGGCGATCGGCCAGCGCGCCCAGTAGACGCGCCATATCTTCGGGCCGATCCTCGCCATCGCCGTCCATGATGACGATCGGTGCTTCGCTGTTTCGGGCAACCCCATGGCAAACGCCGGCGGCAATCGCCTGCTGATGGCCGAAGTTGCGACGCAGGCGCAGAACCTCGCCGTCAAGGCCCATGCCCGCCAGCGCTTCGAGGTCGGGTCCGGGCTCGCCCGAGCCATCGTCGACCACGATCAGCCAGGGGCGGGGGCCTGATAGGCCGGCAATGGCCCGCGCCAATTGCTGCAGCGATGACCAATCGTTGTAGACCGGCACGATGGTCGCCGGGCGTGGCTCGGACGTTTCTGGTTCCCTCATGGCGCCATCATAATGCGCACCGCGCCGCCCGACCAGCATGGGGGGCTAGGTCGGTTCGGGCTTGAGACGCGTTCGTTCCAACTCACCGGCGGCGTCAAGAATCGGATATGCCACCGACGTCAGATGGGAATTGATGCGCTTCAAATCGCGCAGCACGTCGAGGTGCAGGCTCGAGGTTTCCAGGCTCTCCAGCTTGCCGCTGCGCAGGCGCGCCAAATGGCTTTCCGATGCCGCGCGTTCCAGCTCGCGAAAGGCCACCTTCTCCTCGAGCAGGCGGCGGGCCATGGGCAATTCGCCCGAGATGAACACATTGAGCGCGAGATCGAGATTGCCCATGAGCCGGCGATGCATGCGTTCGATCTCGGCGAAGCCTTCGTCGGAAAAGCGCAGCTGGTTCTTGATCTTCTTGGCGGCGAGCTCCATCAGGTTTTTATCGATGATGTCGCCGATATGCTCCAGGTTCGTCGTGAAGGTGATGACATCGATGCTTCGCTTCTGGTCGCGCGCGTCCATGGATTCGCGGCTGACCTCCGTCAGGTAGAGCTTGATCGCCTCATGCAGTCCATCGACGCCGTCGTCCATCTGCTCGATCTCGCGCAGCAGTTTGCGGTCGTCGTGGCGAAAAACATCGAGGGTGCGGCCCAGCATCTTGGTCACGATATCGGCCATGCGCAGGGTCTCGCGCGCGCTATTGGCGATGGCCACGGCGGGCGATTCCATGGCGGCGGGATCGAGGTAGCGGGGCTTGTCGTCATCGGTGCCGCGCGGTCTGTCCGGCAGCAGGCGGGTGCATATCCGGGCAACAGGGCCGGTCAAGCCGATGAAGACGATGGCGAGCGCCAAATTGAAGGCCGTGTGGAAATCAGCCACCTGGCGCCAGGGATCCGCCTCCAGCAGGCTGAAATATGGAGTCACGATGGGTAACAGCGGTAGCGCGGCGGCAACCCCGACCAGCCGGAAAATGGCATTGCCCATCGGCACGCGCCGGGCCTCGGGATCGGCACTCGCGGTCGCCAGCAGGGGCGTGGCGGCGCTGCCCAGATTGGCACCCAGCACCAGGGCGAAGGCAACGTCGGTACCGACGTTGCCGTTGGCGGTGAAGGAGATGACCAACAGAATTACGGCGAGGCTGGATGTGGAGAGCAGGGTCAGCAAGGCGGCGATCAGAACGGCCACCGTGGGCTGGCCGGACAGCGCGCCGAATACGTCGGCCACCAGCGGGGAATCGCGCATGGGTGCGGCGGCCTGCGACATCAGGTGAAGGGCCAGCAGAATGAGGCCGAGGCCGACGGCAGCGCGCCCCAGATCGCGGGCCCTGGTCGAACTGCTGGCGCGAAAGGCAACGACGCCGACCAGGATCAGGACCGGCGACAGCCAGTCGACCTTGAAGGTGACGAGCTGGGCCACCAGGCTGGTGCCAACGTCGGCGCCCAGCATGATGGCGAGCGCCGAGCCGGTGCTGACCAGCCCGCGCGAGGCGAAGGAGGCGGCCATTAGGGCGGTCGCGGTGCTGCTTTGCAGCAGCATGGTGATGCCAAGGCCGCTGAACAGCGCGGCGAAGCGGTTGCGCATGCTGCGACCGACCGCGCGACGCAGATCGGCGCCATAGGCGCGCAGCATGCCCGTGCTGACCATGCGCAGACCCCACAGCAGCAGGGCCGCCGCACCCGTCAGGCTCAATAGAAAATGAGTGCCGATGTCAAAACCCTCCTGGCGCTCGTCGGGCAAAGAAAGCCGGATTCACGTCCTGAGCCGATGCGGCTGACGAGGATCAGGCCCTGGCCCACCACAGGACGGGCGAGCTATGCACGGGGCGCGAAGGGGGTGAAACATAATTGTAACAATTGCCTCGGTCCATGAATTTCCATGATCGGGGCCATCTGCTCAACGCTTCCGGGCGGCCGTTCTTGGTCCTTTGCGCTCTATCACGCCCTCCGGCGTCACGAACCGGCTGGTGAGGGTGCGGTCGGCGTGAACCATCCGCCAGGAGAGCATTTTGGCCGCAGAGGCCAGCAGAACATCCCTGCAGGCCGGATCGTTCGCCCGGTTGACCAGCTCGCCCGGGTCTTTCTCCAGATCGAACAGCAGCGGTGGCTGGGCAGCGAAATGCACATATTTGTATTTCCGACCCCGAAGTACGGCCAGCGAGCACTCGTCGTCGGCCAGCCCCATTGCGTCTTCGACGCGCTCGCACAACGGATCGCGGAAATCGAATTCCCAATGAGCCTCCTGGCGCCAATTGTCCGGCTGCCGGCCGGCCAGGAAGGGCATCAGGGAACAGCCGTCGCATTGAACGGGGGTTTCGATGCCAAGCCACTCCAGGATCGTCGGCATGATGTCGATGGATTCGCTGAAATCCTCCACGATGCGCCCGCGGCCCTTGTCGGCGCCAGCACTGGGATCGCAGATTATCAGCGGGATGTGATAGGCCTGATCGAAATAGCCGTCCTTGCCCCACATGTAATGATCGCCCAGCATTTCCCCATGATCGCAGGTGAAGATCACCAGGGTATGGCGGTCTTCCCCGGTCGCTTTCAGATGCGCCAGAATCCGGCCGATCTGATCGTCGACCTGGCTGATCATCCC
>WNFP01000431.1_pt1 | contig 31278 bp, 27 predicted proteins | sample 5400201 | NCBI WGS metagenome assembly WNFP01 (sample SAMN13153355, study PRJNA577476) | soil metagenome | isolation source: 115 cm saprolite under Madrone tree | place: USA:California | collected 2016-06-14 | reverse complement strand
CAATGGCCCGGCAAGGACGATAACAGAGCACTACATGGCATAAGGGGGCTCGTTGAATAACCCAGATTTGACGCGGTGATTGACTGTATGGGGAGTCGGACTTCTTAGGCGAACTGCTTGCCGTGGAAATTCAGGCTAGCCCTGGTTTATATCAAAGGACCGTGCGGAAAGGGAATCTGTTCGGCTCAGTTTCCGAGTAGGCCGACCATCCGTCCGGAGCCCCTGTGTGTCGCTTCCCAGAAGCCGGCGCCTACCGATCCACTAGTCCGATTAGGCATGCGTACATGCCTCCAGCTCAATGGGGATAGAATTAGCTGATTGCGGGGGGTGCCTGTAGTGGCGCTGTCTCCTGGGACAAGACTGGGGCGCTTTGAATTGACAGGCCTGGTTGGGGCCGGCGGCATGGGCGAGGTTTACCGCGCCCGCGATCCACGTTTGGAGCGTGCTGTCGCGATTAAGGTCATCCCTGCATCATTCGCTGACGACCCGGTGCGGCTCCGCCGTTTCGAACAAGAGGCCCGTGCTGCGGCCGCGCTGAATCATCCCAATATCCTTGCCGTTCACGATATCGGAACTGAAGAGGGATCGCCATATATCGTCAGCGAGTTGCTGGAAGGTGAAACCCTGCGCGAGCGTCTTCGTTCGGGCCCGCTGCGTGTGCGCAAGGCGATTGACTATGCGCTGCAGATCGCCCGCGGGCTGGCGGCGGCGCACGACAAGGGCATCGTCCATCGCGACCTTAAACCCGAGAACATCTTTGTAACGCGCGACGGCCGGGTCAAGATCCTGGATTTCGGGTTGGCGAAGCTGATCGAGCGCGGCAGCGCGCCGGAGGCCGCCACGCGGACCATTCACTCCGACGCTGGCACGGTGCTGGGTACGGTCGGGTATATGTCGCCGGAGCAGGTGCGCGGCAAACCGACGGACGCACGCACCGACCTGTTCAGCTTCGGGGCGATTCTGTACGAGATGTTCTCGGGCAAGCGCGCATTCCATGGCGACACAGCCGCCGACACGATGACCGCGATTCTAACGAAGGAACCGCCAGACTTGACCAACATGAATCGCAATGTGATACCCACGCTTGAGCGCATTGTGCGTCACTGTCTAGAGAAGAATCCAGAAGAGCGGTTCCAATCGGCGCGAGACGTGGCCTTTGATTTGGAGACGATCTCGGTCGTTTCGAGTGCGAGCGTTCTGCCGGTGAAGGTGGCAGGGCGCAGGCGCTGGGTGCGCGCGGCAGAGGTAGCGGCTCTGGTCCTGCTAGCAGTCGTCGCCACTGCACTGCTGGCGCGCCGCTCGGCGCCATCGCAGCCCACGTATCAGCGACTGACCTTTCAGCGCGGGGTGGTTCACTCCGCGCGGTTTACACCCGATGGTCAGAGCGTGATCTATGGTGCCGACTGGCAGGGCAATGCGACTGAGCTGTTTTCCACGGTTGGGAACACCTCCGAAGCGCGCCCGCTTGGCGCGAAAGAAACCGATCTGCTTGCCATTTCGCGCTCCGGAGAGATAGCGGTTTCGATAAATCGGAATATCTTCTGTTCACCGTGCGCCGGCACTTTGGCCGGCACGCTGGCACGTGTTCCCCCTGGCAGCGGCTCCGCGCGTGAAGTGCTTGACGGTGTAATCGCAGCCGATTGGGGGCCGGACGGCAACTTCGCAATTGTCCGTAGTGCCGGCGGCCGCAACCGCCTGGAATACCCCATCGGCCATGTCCTCTACGAGACGTCCGGCGCAGTCTCGGATATACGGTTCTCACACGGGGGCAAACTGATTGCGTTCATGGACCACCCCCAGGCTGGTGATACCGCAGGCACTGTCGCGTTCGTCGACTTGGCAGGCCAGAAGAAGACGATTTCGGAGCCATCGAACGACGAGCGCGGTCTCGCATGGTCGCCCGACGATGGAGAGGTGTGGTACACGGCTTCGCCAATGGGAGCCGGGAGGGTATTGTACGCGAGTTCACTGGCGGGCCGCACACGGCTGGTGCTGCGCGTCCCAGGCCAGCTCACGCTCCACGATATTGCGAGCGACGGTCGCGTGCTGCTATCGCAGGGTGGCAATCGGGCTGGCGTCCTGACGTTCGGACTGGGCGACAATTCGCAATGCGATCTATCGTGGCTGGATCTTACGTTCGCGGCCGATCTCAGCGCCGATGGCAAGCTGGTGCTGTTCAACGAAGAAGGCGAGGGGGCCAGCCATGGATACACGGTGTACGCCCGGAAGATAGACGGCTCGCCGGCCGTGCGCCTCGGCGAGGGCGAAGCTATGGTGCTCTCCCCCGACGGCAAATGGGCGCTGGCCTTCGCCAACGCGGTTTCCCCGCAGCCCGAGTTGGTGCTGCTGCCGCTGCGAACCGGTGAGAATGTGAAGCTCCCGGCGGGCGGCCTAAGCTACTCGCAGGCTGCGTTCCTGCCTGATGCCAGGCGGCTCGTTGTACTGGCCAGCGAGCCTGACCACGCACCCCGGTTATACCTGAAGGATATTGCCAGCGGGGCGAGTAGGCCGATTTCGAAGGAGGGGGTGAGGGTTGGCCACTTCTTCGTCGGGCTCAAGTGCATCTCGCCCGATGGCGCTTTCGTTGTCGCCCTCGGTCCGGACCAGCGCTACATGATGTATCCGATCGAGGGTGGAGAACCGCAGGCAATCAGCGGGCTGAAGGACGGCGATCTCCCAGTCCGATTCACCGCCGATGGCCGCCAGTTGTTTGTATTCTCCGAAAATGAGCAAGGCGTCAGGAAGCTCGAGCGGTTTGAGATCGCAACCGGCCGCCGGACTCCGTGGCCCTCCCCTGCTCCCGATATGGCCGGTGTCGTTGCGTTTTTCCCTGTGCAAATGACCGCCGACGGCAAAACAGCAGTGTACAACTACCACCGTGTGCTGGAGGATTTGTACTTGGTCAGCGGGTTGAAGTAGGCGTCCGCGTTCGGGTCGGTCCCAACCGGTCGTTGATTCAAAGCGTGACAGCGCCAGCGCGATAAATGGCGAGGGCGGCGCTGATCTCATTGCCGGTCCTCCTCGTATTGCTTTGATTGCGCTGGTGCCCTACCTGATAGCGACGGAAGCTTATAGCAGAAGACGCGGACCTACACGCCTCGATACATAGTCGGCTCGATATGCGTGCTCCTTTGCCGGTCCAGTAAGTCCAGCAGGTCGCGCCGTCGCTGGCTCGCCCACGGGCCTAACCGAAACGCTTCCAGTTGTTCTCGTCCCAGTGATCAACGCACTTTACGGTGCAATCACAATGGATAAGGAGATCGACCTTGGTAGCTTAACGCCATCCGTGATCGGGGATCGACCTTCTCATCCCATCTATGGCAATTTTTCGCCAGGTATCATCACAGCACATCGGGTAGCCCAACTTGGAACGGTAGGTCGTCCGTTACCGCCGCCTTGACTTCCTGGCGGCGGCGCTTTTCCGAGCGACCTTCGCTTTATTCTGCTTCGGTCTAGGTTTCGGTGTCGAGTTGGCGCGGATCGTGTCGGCGTTCGAGGACAGCACGTCAGACAGTTCGTATGCCTCCCGAAGCCAGTCGGTGATGGGCGCCTCCACCTCATCCCGGTGCCTGATCTGAATGACGTGAACGACCTTGGACTTCGATGCGCGATCGACGCGTCGCACCTGAGGAGCCTTCAGCGTACGGCCAAGGAACACGCAGACTTCGAGGAATTTCCTCTTCGGCCGCACGAAGAAGTAGCACGATTTGCGCGAGAACATCACCGATTTGTGCGAGGCGTAGATCCGCTGATCTCCGAAAGAGACGGCGGTCTCGCGCAGTCGCTCCCAGGCGTCCTGGAGATCTCCCGAGAGATCCTGCGTGAGGGCAGTTTCGGTCGTGGTCCAGCAGTCGTGCTCCTCCCCTTCCTCGACCCACTGCTCGCAGTGATAGCACTCTCGACCTGCCATGTTCCCATTGTAGCGATGGAGCAGGTCCAAACCGCTGTGGTGGGAAACTGAGATCAACTGTCGCAAACCTACTAGGATTCTATCGACAGCGTTCAGGCCTGCCACTTCGTCTGCGACCGCCTAATAGCTTGTCGGCCTGAACACTGGCGATAGAATCGGTTGAGCGAAGCCGCCGGCAGGAGCGGCGCAGGAATGTAACGAGGCCGTGCGCCTCGATCCCGGCAACTATCAGTTTCGCTCGCGCGCGAGCGTATTCTTCACGAGGACAATACGACCGGGGCAGGGCCTTTCTGAGACTAGATGCCGGTTCGGAGTGGTCGAACAATGTGGAAGTGCATGCCCTGCGCGAAGGGAAGATGCAAGAGGCCCTGGGGCAACTGCACCGGATTCCCGACAGTGCGTTCTTTCACTCGCGTGCCCTCGCGGCCTGTTACTCCAGCCCTCGCCCCTCGGACGCGGAGCAACTTCTGGATCAGGCCGAGAAGGATGTGCTCGTATTCCACGATCCCGAGCCCAGGTATAGTTTCGCGGTGCATTACAACGCGTGCCGGGGGAACGCTTTTACGGCCCGCCTCGCGAAATCGGCAATTCGGAAGCGGATTTTGCGGGTACGAGAATTTGCAGTCCGATGTGTTGCTTACCGAATTTCGGAAGTCGCCTGAATACCCCGCCGTACTCGCGCAGGCCAAGCATTGCCAGGATCAATTCCTCGCCCAGCGCGATCAACCCCAGCGGTAAAGAACTTCGGGCGACGGCCCTGCTTAAGCGCGCTGGCTACCAGTAAGCCGAAGCAGCTTTTCACCTGGCAAAAGAACTTAGTCCTGGTTCGAGGATCCCGGATCTTGGCTTGGGTCAGATGTACCTGCTGCAAAGAAACTCGGAGCGCACTGTGACACTTCTTGAGAAACAAACTAAGAAATCGGGCAATGATCTTTTCTGGCTCGCCTGTGCCTACTCCGCTCACGGCGACATAGACAAGGCTCTGGCTTCGATGCGAGAAGCGCTGCAACATGGATATCGCGATTTCGCCTCCATCGATGCGAGTTCCGCACTCGCTTCCCTCCGCTCCGATCCCCGCTTCCAGCATATCCTCAGTTCATATCACCAATGATCGTTCTCCTTAGACTTTGTTAACAAGTGCCGTCCCACCCGAATGCTCATCAGCACACACCAAGAACACGATGCCTTGCTGTTCAACCTCCCGACCGACTTCAAGCTTGATTCCATGCGCTCCGGCCCCGCCACCGGGGACCTGCTGCGCAGCAGTAGGCCTCATACAGTGAGCGAGCTCCACATTCCCGTCCTGAAAGAAGCTAATGTGGAGTACGCGAAGCTGCAATTGCTCAGAGAATCTTCCAGCGCGCGCCGTTGCGCGGCTTGGTGGCAGTGACTGTGGCTTCTCCGGCGATTGCGTTAGAAACGGGAACGCTCCAGTGCAGACCTTGTGGGCGCTGACTCTCGCTGGGGTTGGTGGATTCCGGCTCTCAGCTGTCCCTGCGCGGCGTCTTAAGCTCGGCCAGTACAGCTCGAATTCTCGAAGCGCGAGTATCCCCGGCTTTTCGGGAAATAGGTTCGGTAGCTGACTTTCCAGCCAGCTTCCGTCGAGCCAGGCCAGAAGACTAAACTGCATGCCGTACATTTCTCGAACCGCGACAGAATTATCCACCTTTGCATCCAGACGCTCAGCGAGCAACGCTTAAAGCGGCTTACGCAAAGCTTGTAGACGATTCCGGGCGAAAGAACAATTGATTGTTGAGTAGGGCAGCAACCGCGTCCAGAATCTCGCGGCCACAATTCTTGGTGACCGCTCCTCTAAAGCCAGCGCTACGAGCTGCCTCAGCGAGCTGGCGGGACACTTCCTGAACGCTGATGAGGAGCATAAGGAGCTGGGGATAGGCTTTGGACAGCGCTCGCGCTGCCTGGATGCCATTCATGACCGGCATGCCTAGGTCCAATATCACAAGGTCAGGCGTGAACAGCTGAACCTTCTCGATAGCATCCGCGCCGTTGACGGCCTCGTCGCATACTTGCCACTCCGGATGTCCCTCCAGAAGTCTTCGCAACAACAGGCGTATCGTGGGATCATCGTCCGCGATCAATATTCGGATGGCCAAATTGCCTCCCGAAAACCCAAGGAGTCGGCGACGTGCGTTCGCCTCAAGCCGACCACGAAACAATCACGCGCGCACGCATGTTACGATTGATGGCACTCTTGCTTCACCGCCACAATACGGTAATTACTGTACATAGGATGATTGCGGTGGTTCTCGCGCACGGTCTTCAGGCTGACAGCCATGAGGGGTGTCTGTCGCTCCCTGCGACTCCGTGTAAGTTGCTGTGCCCAGTGCTGTAAATCGGTTTTCGACTCCCATAGCCCTACCATGTCCATCCGCAATGACAGCGCACGGAATCACACAACCGGAGCTTCAGCAAAAGTGCTTTACAAACAGCGCATGACCTCATCCACATGTTTTTCTCCTCCAAGCTAGACCTGCTGGCACGGTCACGGCGTGTCCTTCCCTCTTTAGTAGTCTTTAGGCCGCCTCTCCCATCGGCTGGCGGCCCTAAACCTGAACCGTTGAGCAAGGAGAATCTGGGGGCTCGAGAAATATAGGCATACCGTAACTACCTTAAGAGCCAAGGCTTCGCCTTGATATGTCCATTTCTGCTGAGCAAAGCGAATGGACTCTGCCTACGTCGTTTGACCAACTCAACGAGTCCCGACCCAGAAATGTTTGCCACCGGGCGGTAGGTTCACGGAGTTGGATAAGCACCAAGGCTTGGAAGGCAAGATGAATTTACGAAGCGAAGTTGCCGAGCGCCTGTGCCAAGAAGTAGAACGGGTGGGCACTGTGGGTCTCAAAAAACGTTCGGTGTCCACTTGGCAAGGATCGCCGCCGAGTTCCAGTTGGATGTAGAGGACCGATTAGCCACGCGATTCGATCGCGGGCGCGTACTTTGGGGGATGCCCGTGCGCATCGTGGAAGCGCAATCTGCGGTTGCGAAGAACGCCAGAGAATGTTATGGGCAGCCCATCCCGCCGCTGGGCCGCTGGCGCCGCTGGCCACACCGGTTGTGCCGAGTAGGTGATGTCTGTATACTGTGCCGAATCCTCGAGCTTCTTCTTTTCATTCTTCTCTTAGCGCCCGGCCACCTTCATCCATGTCTTGGCCTGATTCGGCACCTTTCATGGTGCAGCATTCTGTTTGCAAAATTGAACAGTGAGGTTCCTCCATGAAACAGTTCAGCGGGTTCCTGGTCCTTTTCTCAATGTTATCGGTCTGCGCATCAGCGCACGGGCAAGCGGTTACAGCGAACCTTCAGGGTGTAGTGAGTGACGCGAGCGGTGCAGTTGTGGCTGGCGCCACCATGAAGGCGACGAACCAAGAGACCGCCATGGAGCGCACCACTCAGACCAACACCGACGGATTTTACCGTTTCAACCTGTTACCACGCGGGCTATATGAAATAAAGGCACAAAAAACGGGCTTTCGTGATGAGACCCTCAACGTCACGCTCACGGTGGGCGATACCAGCACCGCCAACTTCTCGCTGAGGCTCCTAGGGGTTAAGGAAATGGTTGAGGTTTCCAGCCTGACAACCCAGTTGGACACCTCCACATCACAGATCGAGCAACCCGTGTCGCAGGTGCAGATTGCGGACTTGCCTATCAACGACCGCAATTTCCAACAGCTGGCGAATCTCATTCCCGGTGTGGCGCCGTCACCGTCTTACGATCCCACCAAGCGGCTGTACGGAGGTGTGGTCTCCGGCGGAGCTACGGCGCGAAGCTCCGGCATTAGCGTGGACGGCGGTAATTTCAACGATAACATCGTGGGCGGTCCCGTGGGCCTGGTGCCCGAGGATTCCATCCAGGAATTCCAGGTCATTACCAACCAGTTCTCGGCGGAGTATGGCCATTCGTCGGGACCGTTCATCAATGTGGTAACCAAATCGGGCACGAACATTTTGCATGGTAGTGGCTTCCTGCTTTACCGGCAGAAGAATTTACAAGCAAATGGATTCTTCGAGAAGAAGAAACCGGACTTCGACCGCGAGCAATTCGGCGGTTCTCTCGGGGGAGCGCTGGTCAAGGACAAGACGTTCGGCTTCTATGCCATCGAGCGCAACCGCCAACAAAAATCGCAAACGGTGGATACCGGCGGTATCTACCCGCAGTTTGAAGGCTCGTTCCCGGCGCCGTTCCGTGATCTATTGATGGTGACGAAGCTGGATCACCACTTCAATCAGGCGGAGACCCTCAGCTTCCGTGCCACGTTCCAACGCAACAAATCAACTGAAGGACTGCGGGTTGATCCTAACCTGCTTTATGGTGGGGCGCCTACCCAAAGCGCATTCCAGGTAGCGACGAATGAAAACATTTCCTGGCAGGCGACACAAACCTCGCTGATCTCGCCGACCACGGTCAACCAGTTTGTGTTGCAATTTAATCGTTTCATCAACAACCTCAAACCGACGAGCACGGGAATCAATCTTCGTTTTCCATCCGTGGTCCTCGGGCAGAACTCGTCTACGCCTCAGAACGTGCAGCAGGACCGGTTGCAATTTCGCGATGACCTCTCGACCCAGGTGACCTGGCACGGCTTGCACAGCCTCAAGTTCGGGACTGACGTGAACCCCCGCATCAAGTACAATGCGCTATTCGACCTCGTGAAAAACACCTCCTTCTTTTTCTCTGCAGATGATCCAAGCATCTCCTGTAGTTCGCCGACCACCTGCACCACCAGTCTCCCTCCTTCTGATTTCTTTGCCCTGCGAGGAGTCGGTTCTACTAAGGAAGACGGCAGCGTCGCGCGGCAAGTGGCGTTTTATTTTCAGGATGACTGGAAAGTAACGCGGCGCTTGACGCTGAACCTGGGTCTGCGGTACGAGTTCGAAAGCGGATTTATCGATGCCGGATTCCGGCAACCACTGGAGAGCTTGGCGCCGTTCTTCGATAGCCGCAGGCGCAAGAACCCCAAGCTTAGTTTTGGACCGCGCATAGGATTTGCTTATGACCTGAAGGGTAACGGCAAGACGGTCGTCCGCGGCGGGTTCGGGACTTACTACGACACCACTCCTTGGGAAATCGGCTACATCGATCGTACCTTCAATGGTGTGAAATACTTCATTGCCGCGTTCGCCCCTGCCCAGCCCAACGTGAATGACCCCACCTTTCTGGGCCCCCCCCCGCCCCCTGGCGGCAATGCGGTTGATGGACATGTGAGCCAGCCCTACACCGAGCAATGGTCAATCGGAGTGGGACAGCAGCTGCCCGCGGGTATAGTGCTCGACGCCAGCTATGTGCACATTCTGGGCATTCACGGATGGATGAGCCGGGAATTGAATCCACAGGGCACGAAGCCCGACGGGACGGTGGTTCCGCCGCCGTACCCCAGTCTCGGTCTATTCACCAGCTTCCAAACCACCAACATCAGCCACTACAACGCGCTCCAGGTGAGTGCTCGCAAGAACCTGAGCAAGAGAGCGCAATTCCAGATCGCTTACACGTTGTCGAAAGCGGTGGGCCTCTCGGATGACATTTTCGAACCAGGTGTGCCGCAGGACAGCAACAACATTTTTGCTGACAAAGGGCCCACGCTGCGCGATGCGCGGCATCGCTTTGTGCTGAGTGGGATTGTAAATCTGCCCTGGGGTTTTCAGAACGCTAATATCGTGGCGCTGCAAAGCGGCCGACCGTTCAACATCGCGACTGGAACCGATGACAATGGCGATGGCCATTTTAAAGATCGTCCACCAGGAGTCGGCCGCAACGCGGGCCGTGCCGCGCCCACTTATGTCTGGGATACGCGCTTGGCCCGGCTGATCAGAGTCGGCGAGCGGGTGGAGATCAGCCCCACGGTGGACTTATTCAATGTGGTCAATCACCCGAATTTCGACGCGGAATCCTACAACGGTGCTTTGAATGCCGGCTGTGCAGTTGGGCCACCCGCTTGTGGAACACTACGGGCACCAGGACCGGCATTTGGGAAACCGAGTGATATCATCTCGCCGCCGCGACAACTGCAACTCGGTGTCAGAGTCACTTTCTAAAAATTTGCAACTGGCGTCTTCGCTTGCGGTAAGAGCTGACCACGTAAGACAGATGTGTGCTGCTGTCCTAGGTGATTTCGTTTCTCGTGTAAGGACCAGCGTCCTTCACGTGATCATCTTTGTTCATGCATTTGCCCTACTCGCCGGCGGGGCAACCGCGGTAGCGCAAACGACCGCGCCAACAGGGAACACGGTGAAATACCACGCCACCATAAATGACGTGAATATGTCTATGGGACGGCCGAGCCTGTGGTGAGGTTGAAGTTGTGGGATGGGTGGTGTTCTTCCAGCAAGTGTCGGAACTTGCACACGCTAGTCTCATCCGGCGCTGGCTCACAGCCCAAATCAATGCCCACGAACTGCCGCAGCGCCGCCGAGTCATACGGCAGAGATCGCGAACCAGAGTCCTTCGGCTGCTGGCCTTGCAGTCGACGGCTGTCGTCGAACCGGACTTCGAGGGACATTCGGCATTTGCTTCTACGGATGGTCCGTTATTCCACGACTGGGTTGGAAAGGGCTTCATCAGATGGTCCTCGGCCACAAGCAGGCAGTAGTAAGATTTAATGAAAATCCGGTTCAAAGCGCAGGGGGTAGGAATGCGGCTATCCAATGAGAGCGGAGCCGGCTCAACACGAGGCATTTCCCTGTTGAGCTTGATTCTAGGGTTTGCATTACTCGCGTCTTCGCTCGCGCGATCGCAAGTGTTGACCGCACAGTATGACAACGCGCGCACCGGCGCGAGTCTGAACGAGAGAGTTCTGACGCCGAGAAACGTCAACGTCACCCAGTTCGGCAAGCTGTTCGCGCTCAAAGCGGATGGCGACGTGTATGCGCAGCCACTCTACATGCCTGACCTAGAGATCCCAGGCAAAGGCAAACACAATGTTCTCTTCATCGCTACGGAGAACGACAGCGTGTACGCTTTTGATGCCGACGGCAGCTCGACCGCTCCGCTCTGGCACGTGAGCCTCGCCAATCCCGACGAAGGCGTCAAGCCCCTGTCCGAGGAGGACGTTAGTTGCTTCTTCATCTCACCGCTGGTGGGAATCACACCCACGCCAGTCATCGATCTCAAGAGTGGAACTCTATACTTGCTCGCGAGAACCAAGGAGAGTAAAGGATTTCTCCATGGGGACGAATATAAGCAGCGCTTGCACGCCCTGGCAGTAACGACAGGAGTAGAAAAGTTCGGAGGTCCTGTAGAGATCAGAGCAGCGGTCCAAGGGGACGGAGCCGGGAGCTCAGTCGGGCAGATCAACTTCGATCCTCTCCGGGAGAATCCTCGTGCTGCGCTGCTGCTGGCGAACGACATGGTGTACCTCGCTTGGGCATCGTCGTGCGACGTGGGCCCCTACCACGGTTGGATGATGGCCTATGATGCGCACACTCTTGCACAGAAAGCAGTCTTCAACACATCGCCTGATGCAGGGGAGAGTGGAATCTGGCAGGGCGATGCGGGTCCGGCCGCGGACAGGGATGGCAGCGTGTTCGTCGTCACCGGTAATGGGGCGTTTGACGGCACAACGAAGGGCCGTGACTTCGGAGACAGTATTCTGAAATTGCGTCTCGAGGGGGCGTCGCCTCGCACTACGCGATTACTTCACCCCCTCTAACCAAGCAGAACTCAACGATCACGATAACGACCTGGGATCCAGTGGTCCGGTGCTGCTGCCGGATCAACCGAGTGCCCATCCGCATTTGCTGGTAGCGGCAGGGAAAGAAGGCAAGATCTACGTGATTGATCGAGACCACATGGGAAGATATCAACCTGGTGGGGACACTCATGCGGTGCAGACGATTCCCGGCTCGCAGAGCGCATTTGGAGCCATGGCGTACTGGAACCAGAACCTATTCTTTATCGGGAGCAAAACCCCCTTGCTAGATTATGCGGTCGAGCGCGGGCACTTGGCGTTGAAGGCGTCGGGCGCGACTCGCTTCTTCGATTCCGGCGCGACGCCAGCAGTTTCGGCAAATGGCTCCAAGGATGGAATCGTCTGGGCTGTTTCGTCAAAGAATTGGAATGAGCCGGCGCGCAGACCGGCGGTACTTTACGCCTACGATGCTTCGAGGGTCGCCTACGAGCTCTACAACACGGAACAGAACAGCCATCGTGACCGCGCGGGTGTCGCACTGCGCTTTGCGATTCCCACGGTGGTGAACGGGAAGGTGTACGTGGGCACCAAAGGCGAGGTGGATGTTTACGGACTGCTGCCGTCGCACTGAGCCACTGAGCCGAATCGACTGAATCGAGATTGACTAGCGGAGCATGCAGGCAAGGCTTGGCGAAAACGGGGATTCCAGCGCTCCAGCTCCGCTTGTCCGCGAGTAACGCCGGAAGGTCTGGCAGAGAGGGAGAGATTCGCCCGCGAAGATTCAATTCCGTACCGTTCGCCGTACCGTTGAAAATTCCGCTTCCCCGTATTTCCAGATACTTAGGCAGTCCCGGTCGTGGGTTTAAGTTGTTGTGAGTGTTGAATATTCGGAGGTGTCAAGGTAGCGCTCTAACCAACGGAGCTACGCGCCTACGTCAGCGTTTTCTTGCCTTTGGACATTTTTGCATCCCGGCGCGTGGGAACAAAAAGGAACACTAGCAAGTTCCAAGCGCTCCCAACGCTTCAGGGCGAATCCGCGCATTCACTTCCTGTTCCAGAAGAACTCCTCCACGTTATGCAGTGTGTAGTGATCCAGAATCGCCGGCCGGAAGTTGCCTAGTCCTGTCTTGCTGCCTACCAGTATGTTCGGGCTGGCCACGCAAATCAGCGGCAACTGCTCCGCTATGATTTCCTGTACGCGATCATAAAGTTTCTTGCGCTCTTCGAAGTTCAGCGTGACTGCCTGCTGCTCCATCAGTTTGTCGATCTCGGCTTCCCAGCTTGTGGCAGGCTGCTTTTCACCAAGATTCCATAAGTGAGTAGCCCCGCCCGACATCCAAACATTCATCTCCGCGTTGGGATCGACATCCCCGCTGAGCAGTCCCATGACCGCGGCCTCGTATTCGTGCGTCTCAGTTACGCGTTGCACGAAGGTGCGGAATTCCAGCGGCGCCACGCTGACCTGCATGCCGAGTTTGGCGAGATCCTGTTGGATGATGTTGGCGATCTGCATCCTCTGGCTGTTACTCGAACTTGAGAGGATCGAAAACTCGACTATCTGGCCGCTCCGATCCTGCAGCTTGTCCTCCTTGCTCCAACTGAATCCGGCGGACTGTAACAGCTCGCGCGCTCTGCTCAGCGACTGCGGAGGCTTTGGAATACGGGAGTTCAGCCATAACTTGTTCCCGGGCGTCACCTGAGTCCACAAGGGCGTACCGCGGCCTTGGTATACCAGCCGCACAATACCCGCCCGATCAATCGCTGCCGAGACTGCCTGCCGAAACTTCACATCACGGAACCAGCTTTGCTTCCGCGCAACGTCGGGCAGACGGCCGGCTGTATCGTCGTTCAGGTTAAAGAGGACAAAGTTGTATTCGAGTCCCGGGCCCAGATCCTCAAGCCTGTAGCCCCGCGATTCCTGATCTTTTGCCAGAAGTGCGTAATTCTCGGAGTTGAGCCGACTGATGACGTCGGTGTCGCCGCTCTGGAAACGTATCGCTTCGGCATCTTCACTGGCGACCACCAGAAACGTGAGGTCATCGAGGTAGGGAAGGCGGTTGCCTTTCGCATCTGCCTTCCAGTAATACGGATTTCGCTCGAGCGTGACCTGTTGTCCCGGAACGTATTTCTTCAACCGGAAGGGCCCCAAGCCGGCGATCTGGTCCGGCGGTGTGGCCAGAGACCATGCCTGGGCCAGCGTGCCATCTTCGTAGGCTTTCCCCAGAAGGTGCCGGGGCAACATGGCGACGTCATCGAAGAGTCGCTCTGCGGCGGCGTCCGGTTGTGCCAGTTTGAACAGCACCGTGTAAGGATCGAGATTTTGTACAGTGATTCTCTGGCCATGGGCGCTCAGCAGGTCGCGCTGCGTGGAGTGAACTTTCTCGTCGAGGTAGACTTGGAAGGAAAACACAACATCGTTGGCATCGAAAGGTTGGCCATCAGAAAAGCGGATGCCAGGGCGCAAATGGAGCGTGTATTGGCGGCCATCTTTGGAAACTGTCCACGACTCTGCCAGGACGGGCTCGGTGCGCTGTGTTACGCGGTTGATGTGAATCAGGTCGGCGTGCATCCGGGCCAGCACTTCGCGCGACGGGCGGTCAACCGCGGTCACCGGGTTGAGAGTCTTTGCTTCCGCACGCTGCGAGACCACCAGCCGGCCGCCATAGCGGCCAACTCCAGCGGTAGTTGTTTGGAGTCCCGCTTTTCCGGGAGCAGACTTGTCAGTTCTCGCCCACGTGGCTGCTGCGAGAATGGCGAGAACCATCAGGACAACATTGGACTCCCTTGGCATGAACCCAGCCTTTCTGGCATCAGTGCCCGAATTCTACCCGTTCGTGAAGGAAGTCCGCTAGGACGTGATACGCCCAAAACACCGGAACAAGAACGAGCCCCGGCACCAACATCCACCAGTAGCTGGCCAGGATGTGATATTGCTGGAGGGATCCGAGCATGTTGCCCCAGCTCGGCACCGGTTCTCCCACTCCAAGTCCGAGGAAGGAAAGAGTCACTTCGGCAAGGATGTACTGGGGGACGAGGAGGGCCGCTTGTGTCAGGAAAACGCCCATGGTTTGCGGCAGAACGTGCCGCCGGAGAAGATAAAAATGTGAGGCGCCGAATCCACGCGCTGCCAGCACGTATTTTCTCTCCCTGGCGCTGAGCACAACCCCGCGAATCAAGCGTGCCGGTCTCGCCCAGCCCACCATTCCGATCACTGCCACCACCAGCAAGAATGCGACTGTGGGACCGATGTGCAAGGGGAGGAATGCTCGCACCGCAAAGAGCAGGTACAACCAAGGCACGGCCAGGAACAGCTCTACCAGCCACATGAGGACATCGTCCACAAATCCGCCGAAGTAGCCGGAAGCTGCGCCCACCAGCATTCCCATGGACAGCGACAAAGTTGCGGCAATCAGGCCGGCGAGCAACGAAATTCTTCCGCCCCAGAGCAAACGCGAGAATTGGTCGCGCCCGTAGCCATCTGTGCCGAGAAGGAATAGACGTCCGGGTTCGTCGACGCCATACAGGTGGCGATGGCACGCAACGAAGCCAAGCAGGCTGTAATTTTCACCGGCCACGAAAAATCGCAAGGGGAAGACACGGCCACGATCTTCCTGATATTGAGCAAAGTTGTCCGGGGATGATGTTAAGGCATATGTGAAAGGCCAGGCGTGCAGTGTCCCTTGCGCATCGATGAAGTGCAGGTGTGTGGGTGGTGCAAACGGATACTCCCGGTCCTGCTCTGCGGGATCGTAGGGAGCGACGAACCCAGCGAGCAAAACCGCTGCATATAAGAATGACAGAAGAGCAACTGCTAGTGGAAAGATTCGCCGCTTGCTCATGACTGGCTCCGGCGGATCCTCGGATCACTAAGATAGAGCAAGATATCCGCGATAAAGTTTCCCGCGACAAGAAATACGGTGGAGAGCATCACCGCGCCGATCACCACGTAAAGATCGCGCGCCAGAATGGCCTCCAGCAGCATAGGACCCAATCCGGGCCAACTCATAACCACTTCGACCAGCAGGGAAGCGCTAAGCAAGGTTGCGATGGAGAGCCCAAACAGCGAAATCAACGGATTGGCTGCGGCGGGCAGTGCATAGCGGAACAGGATGCGGCGGCGGGCGATCCCATATCCGCGAGCAGCTTGAATGGAGGGCAGTGCAAGAGCCTCGATCATGCTAGCGCGCACGTGGCGGAAGAAAACTGGGAGCGTGCCAAACACCAGCGCCGCCACTGGCAGCGCGAAATGTGCCGCGACATCTTTGATCCTGGCCCAGGGGCCCAGGTCCGCATATTCTGTGGAAATCATTCCTCCAACCGGGAATGCCTTCGTGTGAATCGCCAGCCTCAAGAGAGCTAACGCCAAGAGCAGGTCTGGGACTGAGAGCAGCGCCGAAGATCCGGCGACCGTGACGCGATCGCCCCAACGGTCTCGCCGCTCAGCGGCATAAATTCCCAGGGGAATCGAAATCAACCAGGCCAGCAAAGCGGCCACCACCGTCAACGCGAGAGTATTACGTGCCCGAGTCCAGATAAGCTGTGAAACTGGCAAGTTGTATGCGAACGAATAGCCCCATTCCCCCCGTACCACCGACCGTACCCAGCGCAGGTAGCGTACTGGCAAAGACTGATCTAGCCCATACTGTGCACGTAAGCTAGCGATCGTTTGTGGAGAAATTTGCGGGTCAACCCGCATGTCGCTAAAAAACTCTCCCGGCGCCAGTTGAACAAACACAAAAGAAAGAATCGACACGCCTATGAGGACCAAAACACCATGCAGCAATCTTCGCAGGAAGTAGGCCATGTGCTGTTTAATCCTGTCCCATCCCCAAAACGCTGCTCCGCCCGGGAATCGCGTCCCGCAAAGCTCGCGTCTGGGGCTGTCGGGGATTGGAAAACAGTTCGCTGGGCAAGCCCTGCTCTACGATCCGGCCTCGATCAAAGATGGCGATCTCATCAGCGACGAAAGCCATGAGGCTAAGATCGTGCGATATGAACAGGTAAGTCAAGTGCTCGGCGCGCTGCAGATTTTGCAATAGTCCGACAATCTGAGCCTGCATGGAAAGGTCCAGGCCCATAAACGCCTCGTCTAGAATCAACAAGCGCGGCTGCAGGCTAAGCGCACGGGCAATCGCCAGCCGCTGACGTTGTCCTCCACTAAACTGGTGTGGACGGCGGTTTAACCATGCCGGGGGGAGTCCGACTCTTTCCATCATGTAGGCGGCGCGTTCGTTCTGCTCTTGCCGTGTTCCCACTGACTGAATGCGCATGGGTTCAATGATGATTTCCTTTGCCGACAGACGCGGATTCATGGCAGCCGCGGTGTCCTGGAAGATGAGTTGGATCCGGCCTCGTGCCCGCATCAGGTCGCGGCCTCTGAGGCTGAGCAGATCTTGTCCCTCGAACCAGATCTTGCCTTCGGTGGGCGGCTCCAGGCGTGCAAGGCAAAGGGCCAAGGTTGATTTGCCAGAACCTGACTGGCCTACCAGCGCGAAGCTCGAGCCCGGGCGGATGACGAGATCAACTCGCTCGAGGGCGCGGACGACGAATCTTTCCCGCGACAGCAGCCGGTCCTGCACGTAGGTCTTGCTCAATCCCTGCACACGAACTAACGGTCGGCCGTCGCCGGTCACGATATCAGCCACCATACTTGAAGCAGCGCACCTTGCGATCTGGCTGCGGTTGGACTTCAGCTGGCATTCGGGACGCGCAGATCTCCGTGCGCTCCGCGCAGCGCAGAGCAAAAGGACAGCCCTCAGCCGTTTCGGCGGGGTCCGGCGGACTCCCTGGGATGGCGGAGAGCTGTCGGTCGGCTGCGGCGTGCGGCGCTTCTCTCGGCACACACTGCAGCAACGCGCGGGTGAACGGATGCAGAGGGGAAGTTAGCACCTGATGGACTGCACCCTCTTCCACAATCTGCCCTGCGTAGACCACCAGGATCCGGTCAGCCATTTCGGCCAGGATGGCGGGATTGTGACTGATAAACACCAGCGCCAACTTGTGTGCCTGCCTAAGTTGGTTCAGCAAAGTGAGGATCTCCGCCTGCATCGTGGTATCCAGTGAACTGGTGGGCTCATCCGCGATGAGCAGCGGCGGACGGCCAATGAGCGCCTGCGCGATCACCACCCGTTGCTGCTGGCCTCCGCTGAGCTGGTGGGGATAAGCAGCGTAGATGCGCTCAGCATTTTCGAAACCGACCTCTTTCAGGATGGCTTTTGCCGCCTCACGACAGTGTCTTCTGGACCACTCCCGGTGGTGAGCAGCGGCTACCTCTGCGATCTGTGTTCCGGCGAGTAGGGTTGGATGCAGGGATCTGCCGGGATCCTGAAAAATGAGCGAAACCTCCGCGCCTCGCAGTTTCTCCATCTCGCGCTCGGGAAGGCCCACAAGTTCCCGGGCCTTGTAGGAGATGGCCCCTTTTACGCGGGCGCACGCTGGTAAGAGGCGGAGAATGGCCAGCGCCAGGGTAGTCTTGCCGCAGCCCGATTCCCCAAGAATCCCTAGCGATTCATTCCTGCCGACGGTAAAGCTGACACCCCGCAAGACCTGTGCAACGGGTGCAGCGTCACAGAGGTAGTCGACGTGCAAATCTCGGACTTCGAGCAGCGGCTCCATGGACCCCAGATACACCTCGGAAGTTCGAGCCCATCTTGCACGAGGCAGGCGCGATGTGCAATCAGACAACTCGGTTGATCCTGCCCTGCGAGGCGAAATCGGCGGCTCCTTCCTCGAAGGAGTTCCCGACTAGGGCTGAGTTCGCACGATGTTGAGGTGGCTGAGCGCCCCTGCCAAATAGGGGACCACCCCGCAGCGTTGGCCTGCTTGGGCTAGCCAGAAAAGACGACATCCTCACTTGGCAGCTCCGGTCACGTATTGCATAGCCTGCTACACGTCGAACCGGCCATGAACCAGGTCCGAGGATAGCCGGCCTGTGGCCGAACGCCTAACGCAGCCGATATAGCGTCCGGCTTTCCCGTTTACGCACAGTTTCTCTGAGAATTGACCCGTCTACTCCGACGAAAGACCGGGTTGGAGCTGAGCAAACCAAGGCCTTCGCCATCCGGCAGGAGGCGATCGATGCCAGTCGGAGGAACTACGCAAGAGTCTGGCAGACTGGCAATTCCGGCGCAACGCAGCCGTGCAGACACCAACAGACTGGCCAAGCACCGCTTGGCAGCGGGCGGTCCTATTCATCGTCGAGCGACTCGGCATCGATTCCAATATTGCGCTCACCCGCTGCCTTCTTCTGCCAGTACTTCTTCACCCAGGCGTCAAAGCTCTTGCCGGCGGCGGTGTCTTTGCCAGTGAATGCCAGTGCAGCGATCTCGCTGTAGGGAATCTTGATCTTGTCCGCGCGATTCTTCGGCTTCACGCGCGCGAAGCACTCGGACAGGGTCGCGCCATCACTGATCCGATCAAAAAGGTAGCCTTCGACCTTCTCGCCGTTCTTCAGCGTGATCGTCAGGTCGCCCCGATAGTCGAAGGCTTTCTCGAAGGCGTCTCGAATCTCTTGGTCGCTCGCCAAAGAAGGAATCCAGCCCTCGAGATTCTCGTGTGTCGTCCCCGGAGCATTCTCCAGTTCGTCAGCACCAAATTTGGGGGGTGACTCTGTCATGAAGTTCGCAGGAAACTAGGCGTCCGGCGCGGCACCAATCTGTACCAGCGGGCCTGAGTTTCGACGGGGTGTTATCGGTGTGTCATCATCCATGTCGGGATCGTTGTACTTGTCGAACAGCGTGGCGCGCACCGTCGCCGCGAATCCGCGCAGCGATCCAAATGTGTCGTTCACCGCGCTGGCTTCGTAGCCGCTGTGCACCATGCAGTTCGCGCACTTCGGATTCCCGCTCTCGGTTCCGTAACGCTCCCACCTGGTCTCGCGCAGCAGCTCGTCAAACGTATCGGCGTAGCCGTCCTGCAGCAGGTAACACGGTTTCTGCCAGCCGAAGATGTTGTAGGTCGGCATACCCCAAGGTGTGCATTTGTACTCGCGTCGGCCCATCAGGTACTCGAGAAACAGCGGGCTCATGTTGAAGCGCCATTTCTCGCGCCGATTACTCAAGATCTGCCGGAACAGCCGCCGGGTCTTCTTCTTGCTGAGGAAATGGTCCTGGTCGGGTGCCTTGTCATACGTGTAGCCCGGGGAGAGCATCATGCCCTCAACCCCCAGGTCCATCATCTCGTCGAAGAACTCGCGGACACTGTTCGGTTCTGCCCCGTCAAACAGGGTCGTATTGGTCGTCAGGCGGAAGCCTCGCTGCAACGCCTCCCGGATCCCCTCCACCGCCTTGTCGTACGTTCCTTCGCGGCAGACGGCAAAGTCGTGATGCTCGCGCTGGCCATCCATGTGCACCACGAACGAGAAGTATTTGCTGGGCTTGAACTGGTCGATTTTTTCTTTCAGCAGCAGCCCGTTCGTGCAGAGGTAAACGTACTTCTTCCGCGCGACCAGTCCCTCAACGATCTGGGCGATCTGCGGATGCATCAAGGGTTCGCCGCCGGGGATACTCACCATGGGGGCGCCGCACTCCTCGACCGCAGCAAAGCACTGCTCGGGCGTCAGGTCGGTCTTCAGCACGTGGGCGGGATACTGAATCTTCCCGCACCCGGCACACGCCAGGTTGCAGCGGAACAGCGGCTCCAGCATCAGCACGACGGGATACTGCTTCCGCCCCTTCAGCTTCTGCCCGAGGACGTAAGTCGCCACCGTCCACATTTGAGACACAGGTACGCCCATGCTTTCGCGCTTCCTCTCTGAGTCCAGCCCCGGCGAATTTCAACCCTTCGGGAGCAATCCGTTGGATGACGCGGATGCGTTAATGATACTGGATAAAATCGCCTACAGCCAGTTACGGCGCCACCCTCGACCCCGGTCCGACAATCCCTACTTGAATGCTTGTGTTTATGCATCTTCTGACCGAGGATTCTCATCGAACCCCCAGCCGTAGCCGTCCGCCAAGAAAGCTCGTGCTCTGCTGCGGGTTTTATGTATCCACAAGAAACAAATACACTTAGACGGCAGGATGACAAAAATGAGACTTCTGAAAACGGTTGCCCTCGGGACGGTAGCGCTTTCTCTCGGCCGGTCGGCGGCCGCCCAAACCTCTACCTGGAACATCGATCCTGCCCACTCCACCGCCCAGTTCACCGTTCGTCACCTGGCCATCTCGAACGTGAGGGGCAACTTCACCAAGGTGACCGGTTCGGTCGTCCTGAATGAACGGGACATCACCCGGTCTCAAGTGAATGCCGTAATTGACGCCACTTCGCTCGACACCCGCGTCCCCGACCGCGACCAGGATCTCCGCAGCGCCAACTTCCTCGACGTCGAGAAATATCCGACCCTAGAATTCAAATCCAAACGCATCGTCAACAGTGGCGGGAAGCTGCAGTTGATCGGCGACCTCACCCTGCACGGCACCACCAAGGAAGTCACCCTCGATGTGGATAGCCCGACCTCCGAATTGAATGATCCCTGGGGCAACGTTCGCCGCGGTTTCTCGGCGACGACCACCATCAGTCGGAAAGATTTCGGTGTGGTGTGGAACAACACGCTGAAGACCGGCGAGGCCGTGGTGGGCGACAACCTGAAGATTCAGATCGACGTTGAGCTGGTGAAGAAGAAAGCGTAGCGCTCGGCAGCATCCCTTCGCGTGGGGGCGGCCGCCTCCGGCCGTCGCGGCCGAGCAACGCTCGGCTGCTCGTATCGTGCGGGCACTGCCGCCAGCGTTACGGCAACCATCCCTGCTACCGGGGCTTGGTAATCGCGCCTTCCGACGCCGATTGCACCAGTGCCCCATACTTGGCAAACACCCCGGTGGCATAGCGAGGCTTGGGCGCCTTCCATGCCGCCAGCCTCTGCTTCAAGGTGGCGTCGTTCACTTCGACTTCCAGCTTCCGCTGATTGATATCGATGTGAATGGTGTCGCCCTCGTGCAGCGCGGCAATGGGCCCACCCAAGGCCGCTTCCGGAGAAACGTGCCCGATCATCAGCCCGCGGGTGGCTCCGCTGAAACGCCCGTCGGTCAGCAACGCTACCTCGTCCCCCAGTCCCTCGCCCACGATTGCGGCGGTCACGCCCAGCATCTCGCGCATTCCGGGACCACCCCTGGGTCCCTCGTTGCGAATCACCACCACATCGCCCGCTTTAATCTGCTTGCTGGTCACCGCCGCCATGGCGGCTTCTTCGGACTCGAACATCCGCGCCGGACCACGATGCGTGAGCCGCTCATGTCCGCTGATCTTCACCACACAACCTTCCGGCGCGATGTTCCCGCGCAGGATCACCAGGCCGCCCGTCTTCTTTAAGGGATGGTCGAGCGGTGCGATTACGGGCTGACCCGGCGTTTCGACAGCTGCGCCAGCTTCCTCCGCGAAAGTCCGACCGGTCACGGTCATGGTCGATCCATCGACGAACTTGCCATCCAGCAACCGCTTTGCGATGACTGGAATCCCGCCGGCTTTGTCGACGTCGGCCGCCACGAATTTCCCCGCCGGCTTCAGGTTGGCAAGCAGCGGTGTCCGCTCGCTGACTCTCTGAAAGTCATCAATCGCCAGGGGCACACCGATCTCGCGCGCCATCGCCAGCAGATGCAGCACTGAATTCGTCGAGCCGCCCGTGCACGCGACCCCGGCAATTGCATTGTCAAACGCCGCGCGTGTAAGGATGTCCCTCGGCAGGATCCCTTTCTTGAGCAGGTTGAGCACGACCTCGCCGCAACGGAACGCAATCTCATCCTTGCGGGCTTCCATCGCGGGCACGCCATTGAATCCCATGGGCGACAGCCCGATCAGCTCCATCACGGTGGACATCGTATTCGCCGTATACTGCCCTCCGCACGCCCCTGCCCCCGGACAGGCAACGTTTTCGAGCTCAAGCAGTTCCGCGTCGGTCATCTTTCCGGCCGCGTTCGCGCCGATCGCCTCGTACACGTCCTGGATCGTCACGTCTCTCCCGCGATAGACTCCGGCTGCAATCGTCCCTCCGTAAAGCACAAGTCCCGGCAGATTCATCCGCGCCAGCGCCATGGCCGCCGCCGGAATCGTCTTGTCGCACCCCACCACGCATACCACTGCGTCGAACATCTGCCCACGGCAGACCAGTTCGATCGAGTCGGCGATCACCTCGCGGCTCACCAGCGACGCGCGCATGCCTTCGGTGCCCATGGTCTCGCCATCGCTGATCGCGATGGTATTGAATTCCATCGGCGTTCCACCCGCCGCGCGAATCCCTTCCTTCACCTTCGCCGACAACCGGCGCAGGTGAAAGTTGCAGGGCATGGTTTCAATCCAGGTATTGGCCACGCCGATCAGAGGCTTCTTGAGGTCATCGTCGGAAAACCCAATGGCCTTGAACATGGAGCGCGCGCCCGCGCGGTCGCGCCCCTCGGTGATACCGCGGCTACGATGCTTGAGATCCATAGGCTAGAAGATTACGACACCGGAAGGTGAAAGAAGAAGTCTCGTCAGCAAAAAAAACGCCGCGAAACGGTCGCAAATGTTCGCCTCGAGACCAGGCTCGCCGGCTCCCGCCCCGATCCTTAGGCCAATGCCGGTTGCGTGGCCCCATCGCCCGCCAGAACCGCCGAAGCCGGTGGATGCGGGGCTCCCGATGAAATCGCCCGCGCCACACGCGTGTGCTCGGCCACCTCGTGCACGGCGATCGCCGGATCCACATCCAGCACGTCCACAATCGCATACCAGTCGCGGCTGAGCTGACCGACCTGCTTCTGGTTCACTTCCATCAGCAACGTGACCTTGTGCTCGTGCGCGCTGGGTTCTGCCTGCACGTAAGGCGTGTCGATCCCGCGCCGGCAAGCCGCTGTCAGGATGCGCATCAAGGTTCCCTGCGTGTTGCGATAGCGAATGTGAAATACGTGCATGGTCTCTTCCTATTCTTCCTCGAACAACATCTCCGACAGCGCGGCGCCCGCCGGCACCATCGGATAGACGTTGGCTTCGGGATGACAGTCAAATACCAGTAACTCCGGCTCCCTGGAACGCAGGAACCGATCCAACTGGTCCCCGGTCTCTGCCGCTACCGGGAATTCGCGCATGACCTCTTCGTGGATGCGCTGTCCGGTGATCCGGTAGGCCTTCGCGATCTCGACGAAATCCGGGTTGTCGCTCAAATCCGTCTCGGCGTAGTTGCGCTGGTAGAACAGCTGCTGCCATTGCCGCACCATGCCGAGATACTGGTTGTCGATAATGACGGTTTTGATCGGCAGGCCCAGGCGCCGGATCGTGGCCAGTTCCTGGATATTCATCTGGATTCCACCATCACCGGAGACGCAGAGCACCGTGGTCTCCGGCTGCGCCAACTGAACCCCCACCGCCGCCGGCAGCGCGAAGCCCATCGCGCCCAGGCCGCCCGATGTAATGAAGCCGCGCGCTGAATCGGAGTGATAGCGCTGCGCGGCCCACATCTGGTGCTGGCCGACATCTGCCACAATCACGCTGTCTTCGGGCAACCGGCTGAAGAGTTCATCAAGGAATCGAATGGTGGGCTGCGCTAGCCCTCGCGGATCAAGTTCCGCCCGCCCGGGCCCGCAAGCGACTGCGCGCCATCGGCTACAATCCGGCAGGGAAGCGCGCCGCAGTTCCTCGTGGAAGGCAGGAATCGTCTCCGCCAGATCGCCCATCACCGCCAGCTGGCAGGGGCGTACCCGATCCAGCTGTGCCGGATCGATCTCGAAGTGCACGATCTTCGCATCCGGCGCGAAGCGCGACGGATCGCCCGTCACGCGATCATCCAGCCGCGCCCCGAAAACCATCAGCAGGTCGGTCTCGTGCAAAGCCGTGTTGGCGGCCCGCGTGCCATGCATGCCCACCATCCCCAGGTAGTAGGGAACGGTCGGATCCACCGCGCCCAGCCCGTGCACCGTCGCAAACGTCGGAACATTCAGCCGATCGAGCAGTTGCCGCAGCTCCGGAATCGCCCCCGAAAGCTTCGCCCCCGCGCCCACCAGGGCAACCGGCTTGCTCGCCTGCTGCAGCATCGCCACCAGGGTGTCGGTGAATTCCGGGGCTGCCGGGGCGTCCGCCGGACGCTGCTGCGGCGTGAACTTTACTGCCCCGCCGAACTCCATGCTCGCCTTCAGCAGGTCAGTGGGAATATCGATCACGACCGGTCCCGGCCGCCCGCTGCGTGCCCAGTGAAATCCCTCCGCGATCACCGCGGGAATCTCCTGGATCGACTTCACCAGCCGGCTCCACTTGGTCATCGAAAGCGTGAGCCCGAAAACGTCGGTCTCCTGGAACGCATCCGAGCCGATCAGTGCGCTGCGCACCTGGCCCGTGATGCATACCAGCGGGACCGAGTCCATCTTTGCGTCCGCGATCCCGGTCACCAGGTTGGTTGCGCCCGGTCCGCTGGTCGCCATCGCCACGCCCACCTTGCCCGTGACCCGCGCATATCCCTCGGCCGCAAACACCGCGCCCTGCTCGTGCCGCGTCAGGATATGCCGCACCCCGCTTCCCTCCAGCGCGTCATACAACGGCATGATCGCGCCGCCCGGGTAGCCGAAGACCAGGTCCACGCCCTCGGCCCGCAGGCACTCCAAGACGATTTGCGAACCTTTACGCATTCACGACCTTCTGCCCGTTCTCCTGAGCCGGCTTCGCTTTCTTCACGTCTTTCGAGGGCAGCCACGACATCATGCCCCGCAGCCGCGCCCCCACTTCCTCGATCGGGTGCTGGCGCTCTGCCTCGCGCAAGGCCGCAAAATTCTTGCCGCCCTGCTTGTTCTCCTCGATCCATTCCCGCGCGAACGAGCCGTCTTGTATATCGGACAGGATCTGTTTCATCTTGGCGCGCGTTTCATCGCCCACCACCCGGTTGCCGCGCGTCAGATCACCGTACTCGGCGGTATTCGAAATGGAATGCCGCATCCGTGCCAGCCCACCTTCGTAGATCAGATCCACGATCAGCTTCACCTCGTGCAGGCACTCGAAGTAGGCGACCTCGGGCTGATACCCCGCCTCCACCAGCGTCTCGTAGCCTTTCTTGATCAGCGACGTGAGCCCGCCGCACAGCACCGCCTGCTCGCCGAAAAGATCGCTCTCGGTTTCTTCCTTGAATGTGGTCTGCAGCACGCCCGCGCGCGTCGATCCGATGCCGTAGGCGTAGCTCAGCGCCAAGCCATGGGCGTGCCCGGTCGCATCCTGATGAACCGCCAGCAGTGCCGGCACTCCGCGCCCCTCGGTATAGACGCGCCGCACCAGGTGCCCCGGACTCTTGGGCGCGATCATCACCACGTCAACATCATTCGGCGGCTGAATGGTCTTGAAGTGAATGCTGAATCCGTGCGACACACCGAGAACTTTCCCGGGGTGCAGGTAGGGCTTGATCGCCGACTCGTAAAGTTCTCCCTGCGTCTCATCGGGCGTAAGAACGTGAATCCAGTCCGCGCGCTTCGCCGCCTCGTCGGGCGCGACCACGACCATTCCGTCGGCCTTCGCCTGTTGCGCCGAGGTCCGGTTCGGGTCCAGTCCAACGATGACTTTGTATCCACTATCGCGCAGGTTCTGCGCCTGGGCGTGTCCCTGGCTCCCGTAGCCCAGGATTGCGATGGTCTTGCCCTTCAGGGCGTTGGGGTTGGCGTCTTTCTCGTAATAAACAGTAGCCACAGAAGCTCCTCTTTGCATGACAAGGGACACTCGCCCTTGTGGAGATATCCGGTCAGCGTAACAGAAAGGATGGAAGACGCCGGATCGCAAAACCGACCGGTCGGTCGGATTCAGATATGCTAAGGGCCCGGGGTCGGACCTGTCAAGTCGGCGAGCAGTTCGCGACTCAGCCACGGGACGGTTCCAGGAATCGAGCGCGAAGCCGGAGAGCCCGGAGCCCACAGCCCGTAGCCCCGAGCCCAGAGCCTCCGGTTGGCATTCCCCCGCTCGCCCCGTTACCATGTCGAGCGTGACTCGCGAAGCCACGCTCGACTCCCGCCAGGACATCCTGCGCACCGCCGCCCGTCTTTTTCAGCAGCGCGGCTATGACGCGACTTCCATGAACGACGTAGCTGCCGCTCTCAAGTTAAGTAAAGGGGGCCTCTACCATCACTTCCAAAGCAAAGACGAAATGCTGTTCCACATCATGAACCACGCCCTCGACATCACCGAGGAGCGCGTAGTCAAAGTGGTGCGCGGCATCCAGAGCCCGGAGGAGCGCCTGCGCACTCTGATCCGCCTGCACATCGAAGTCGTCCTCAGCGTGCGCGACCGCGAGATCACCGTCATGCTCCACGAGAATCATCCGCTCCCCCCGTCGCTGCGCAAGCAGATCAACACTCGCAAGAAGGACTACATTCACTTCGTCGAAGGTCTGATCGCGGACGTCCAACGTGCGAAAGCGTCGAAGGGAACCGTTACACCCCGTGCCGCCGCGCTCGCGCTGCTCGGCATGATCAACTGGATCTACCAGTGGTACAAACCCGAAGGCCGCCTGCAAGCGCAGGACCTGATCCCGCAATATACCGAGCTGTTGTTCGTGGGAGCCTTGCAATAGTCGCGGGTCGAGACGGGGCTTGCCGCGTCGTTCAGGCCAAGGAGAACATCGACCGCTTGCAAAACAGGTTAGAGCAAACCATGTCCCCCAAGAACTTCTACGATCTGCCCACCATCTCCGCCGAGCGCGCCCAGGCCGGCAAACTCTACCTGGAATTCCACCGCGTGCCCGCCCTGAGCGCCGGAGTCTACGTGCTCGCCGCCGGTGCCACCGATCCGCAGAAGGCGCATAAAGAAGATGAGCTCTACTACGTGGTCCGGGGCCGGGCCCGCATGCGGGTGGCGGGCGAAGAGCAGGTTGTCAAGGCCGGCAGCGTGATCTTTGTGCCCGCCGAAGTCGAACACCTTTTCTTCGACATCAGCGAAGAACTCGAAGTCCTGGTCTTGTTCGCCCCCGCCGGGAGCGCCTAGGCGGTTCCGACATGGGCTTTTCCATCGTTGCCATGCAACCCGACGACTGGCCCGCCGTCGAAGCCATCTATCGCGAAGGCATCGCTACCGGCAACGCCACCTTCGAGACCAGCTCGCCCGGCTGGGAACGATGGAATGCCAGCCACCACCCGCACTCGCGTCTGGTCGCGCGCGCTGAAAACTCCGTCGTTGCCTGGGCCGCCCTCAGTCCGGTCTCCTCCCGCCAGGTCTATGCCGGAATCGCAGAAATCTCCATCTACGTCGCGGCCGCGGCTCGCGGCCGAGGCCACGGCAAAACCCTCCTGCTCTCTCTCATCGAGCAATCGGAGCGCAATGGCATCTGGACCCTCCAGGCGGGAATCTTCCTGGAAAACGACCCCAGTATCGCCCTCCACAAATCCTGCGGATTCCGCGAGGTCGGCCAGCGCGAAAAGATCGGCCAATTGGACAACAGCTGGCGAAACGTTGTACTCCTCGAACGTCGCGGCACCCTCACGGGACTTAAAATGAGAATCGTCCCTCATCGTAAGTATAAGTAATTAAAGATGATGTTGGCGTATCGGCAGACGCAGCGGATTTATTTGGCTTAAGTCCTTGGGGGAACTAGCCAAGCAGAACTGCACAAATGTCGGGAGACCTCAAATGGCAATCCCGAGCCAAGCCTGCAGGGACATTAGCCGGGAAAGTGTAGAGACTAGACGGGCAGCACCTAAGCTCCGGATCTTCCGGAGAAGGGTGAAGGGATTCCAGACCGCAAACGGCCCACGAAGGTTCAAGTCCCTCCGCCCGCACCATGTTTTGATCTAATCCAAGCCAGTTTCGCCCCGTGCCCAATTTAGTTTGACCACGATTGTGTTGTGAAGATTCTTTCCAGTTGCACAACTTCCGGATTGTTCGTGATCCAGGAGTCTCTGCGATCGATTTACACAAGCCGACTTCCCATTACCAATCAGGGTCGATGAGTGACTCGGCGATTTCGCACTCGTCGCGATTGTCGTAGCGAGCCAACTGGGATCAGTGAACAGAAATCAAGGATCGCAAAATTCACACTTGACATTGACAGATAATCCACTACCATATGGTTGTGGATAAATTAGGTACAACGTTTGCGGCTTTGTCTGATCCAACCCGGCGGGCAATGATCGAACGACTCTCCCATGGGCCTGCCTCTGTGCATGGATTGACGGAACCGTTTGCACTTTCGCAGCAAATGATTTCAAAACATATTGCCTACCTGGTGCGGGCGCGGATTGTGATCAAGACGAAGCGTGGACGAGAGAGTGTGTGCACGCTTAGGCCAGGGGCGATCAAGACAGTCAGCGACTGGGCGATTAGCTATCGCCGATTCTGGGAAGAGAGCTTCGACAAACTGGATGTAGTTGTAAATCAAATGAAAAACGAGGAGGTCAGAGATGACAGAAAACACGGTTAGCGAAATTGAGCGGATGGTCGTTACAAGAGTTTTTGATGCCCCACGCGAATTGGTTTGGAAGGCGTGGACAGACCCGAAATACGTAATGCAGTGGTGGGGACCGAAGGGCTTTACTGCGCCCGTTTGCCAGATGGATTTTCGCGTTGGGGGAAAATCTCTCTGGTGCATGAAGGCGCCGGATGGGCAGGAGTTCTGGAATGCGGTTGAATACCACGAGATTGTTCTGCACGAGAAGATCGTTTCCTCCATGTACTTTTCGGACTCGAAGGGAAACAAGGTTGAGCCTGCGACATATGGAATAGAACATGAGGCCATAAACGGTGCGCACGACGTGACCATCTTTGAGGATCTCGGAAACGGCCAGACGAAACTCACCCACATTGGAAATGAACCCATGGAGAGCGCAAAAGATAGCGGTCAATTGGAGGGCTGGAACCAGATACTCGATAAAGTTGCCGCAGTTGTTACGAAGCTAGCGCAGGCGAAATAAGAAGTTGGAGTTTTGATGATTGTCATGCGCGAGCTCTGAACGTAAAGCAACGGGGGTCCGTTCCGGAAACCCAAGGGTGGGCGGCGGAGGCGTAAAAGACCGGGAAAAGACCGGGGACAGACGGGACGTTACACTTGTTTTCCTTTACTTTCTGAGAAAATACTCTGGGTACGTCCCGTCTGTCCCCGGTCTTCGTTCAGATAGAAAAGGTTCCAGATATGTCCAGAATACGGCCATCGCTTTTGCTAGCACTGTTCGCGACGACTTTCGGTGTTTGTCAGGCGCAGACGGTCGTACCCGATTCGCTCCCGGAACTGAAATATCCTCCGATTGCGAGAGTCGCTAACATTCAGGGTGACGTTGTAGTGAGCTTCCGACAGACACCGGAAGGTCGAACTGTCGATGTAACGCCCCTCTCTGGTCCTGTAATGTTGCAAGGAATCGCAGTCGAAAACGTGAAGGCCTGGCGCTTTGAGCCGAAGGCCGAGCTTGCAGGGCCAGCCTACAAAGTCACATTTCACTTCCAACTCAATCCACCTGACGATGGATACGACGATAGCCAGCCAGTGACGAAGGCGGTGATAGATGGAACAGGACAAGTTCAGGTCGTTTCGATCTCTACGACCGGATTGGATCGCTCAGAATGTCCAGCTGCCAATGATCGCGTGCCTCCAGCAACCGCGATGGATGGAGATTTCGTAGAACTGCAGCGTTGGAATGAAGAAGTGAGGGTTGGTGCAGACGGCTCGGTTGTTTGGAAGCAGGGCAATCTTTCCCAGAGAGGACAGATCACACCGGCCGAGGCGAATTCCCTGTTGGAGCGCTTTCGCACTCTAGCTATCTGGAGGCTGTGCGGCCGCTACGACCAGGCGGGGCTGATGGACGGCGATGCTAGTTCGTTTAAGGCGCGCATCGGTGGGCTGGAGAAAAGTGTCGGAGAGTATGGCGATGCCGCGCCCGCGATCTTCAGAGACGTGGAATTAGCTGTTGACTTGTCCGCCAATACACATCAGTGGCGGCATGGCGATCCGACAACTGAAAGTATCGCGGAAATCACCTTTGAGTATCTACCCAAACCAGGCAAGACAAAGCTCATGGATGCGGCACATCGCGGAGACAAAAAGGCTTTCCAAGCCGCGTTAGCGGCGGGCGATAAGGTGACTGACGTCGACGCGAGCGGATGGACGCCTCTGATGTATGCCGCTAGTTCCTATGGCGATTCGCTGTTGAGCGAAATAGTCAAATCAGGAGTAGATGTGAATGCCCGCTCCAAGAGAGGCGAAACGGCGCTGATGGCATCTGCTGTCACGGGCATGGCGGATGAGGACCTTCTGAATACAGGTGCCGAAGTGAATGCAGTCAACGATGACGGCATGACCGCACTTATGCTTCTGGTTCAGCGCGGGGATCCAGCTGAGGTCGAGACATTGTTGAAAGCTGGGGCCGATGCTCGAATGAAGGACTCAAAGGGACGCACAGCGCTCGACTATCTCAATGCAGCGAACTGCGGATCGCCAATCGTCCACGAGAAAGACCCTCGATGGATGACCGTGGGCTATTCGAGATGCCATGCGCTCGACCATGATGATTATCAGAAGTCGAAAAGACTGCTAATCAATGCAGGCGCTAGAGAAACACGTACCACCGTACCAGCTCCACTACCAACGCAGAGGCGCTAGTCGGCTAAAGCTGAGTGATTAGTCCTTATAAACGCGCTTGTCGCCAGCAACTCCCGAATTGTCGGCAATTCGGACGTGCGCGCTGAGCAGCGCGTTGTTCAGGAGGGTTCAAGTCCCTCTGGCGCTCGAATGAGGGGCGCCATATCCAAAAGCGGGGGTAATTCCTCGCTGGCCGAAGAAAGCAGAAGGTATGCAGATGCCTAAACGGG
>WNFP01001020.1_pt1 | contig 31294 bp, 27 predicted proteins | sample 5400201 | NCBI WGS metagenome assembly WNFP01 (sample SAMN13153355, study PRJNA577476) | soil metagenome | isolation source: 115 cm saprolite under Madrone tree | place: USA:California | collected 2016-06-14 | reverse complement strand
GCTTTCCCGCACCTTGCCAGCCGATCAGCAGGTCTTTGGGCGCGCGGTAGCGGGGATTGCGGCGCCGCTCGTGTTTTGGAAGTTCGATGGTGAACCCTTACCAACAGCTTCATACGGCGCGGGCCGGAAGGGAAGGGGTGGTGCCGTATGACACAACGATTGGCTGCGAGGGTATGATGGGGTCCGGAGGCGAGCCGGCCCTCGCGAGGATCAGGGCAACAAGATGCGGGCACTACAGTGATAACCGCAAGGTGAGGCGGGCGTCCAAACTAGCGAGCGAGTTGGGGCGGAGAAGCAGAGAGGGGGAGTCATGAAGCGCAGAGAATTTATACGGCATGCGGCTGGCGGAATGGGAGCTGCGTGGCTGGGCTCCAGCGGGCTGGCGGCAAAACACGGGTTCTTGGCTTCGCTTGGAATGACGCCGGATGCGAGGCTGACGGCGCTGCCTGCTCTGCCGCGCAAGTTTGCTGCGAACGAGACGGTGACCATCGGGAAGACGGGGATTCAGACGAGCTTGCTGGCGATGGGAACGGGCACCTTGGGGTCGGGGCATCACTCGCATCAGACGGCGCTGGGGATTAAAGGATTGTCGGATTTGCTGCTGAACGGTTACGAACACGGGCTGCGATTTTTTGACGCTGCGGATTCGTATGGGAGCCATCCGCACGTGGCGGAAGCGCTGAAGCACGTGCCGCGCGACAAGGTGACGGTGTTGACGAAGACGTGGGCGCGCGATGCGGCAACAGCGCGCGCGGACATCGAGCGATTCCGGCAGGAATTGGCAACCGATTACGTGGACATCTGCTTGATGCACTGTTTGATGGAGGGCGACTGGACAGAGCGGTACCGCGGGGTGATGGACGTGTTCGAGGAGGCCCGGCAGAAGGGGGCGATTCGGGCGCATGGCTGCTCGTGCCACTCGATTGAGGCGCTGCGGACGGCGACGAAATCTCCGTGGGTGCAGGTGCATCTGGTGCGCATCAATCCGATTGGTTCGTTCATGGATTACAGACAGTCGTGAGCGTGATGCGCGAAATGAAGGCGGCTGGGAAGGGAATTGTGGGGATGAAGATTTTGGGTCAGGGGGATATGCGTAACCGGCAGGATGAGGCGCTGAAATTCGCGCTGGGATTGGGGTTGCTGGACACGTTTACGATTGGCGCGGAAAACCGCGCGGAGCAGGAGGATTTGATCCGGCGGATTGGCATGGCGGCTTGAGGGAGAGAGAAGATAACACAGAGACGCAAAGAGCGCAGAGTGGACGCTGAGAAGAGCGGGTTGCAGGTGGGGAACATCTGAACTTGGGGGCAATTGACGGGGGTCCGCGGGGGACGGGAACATGGAAGCATGGACACAGTAGCTTCCAAAGCACCGCGACGCAGCGGACGAGCTTTCCTGAAGATGAAGTTGCAGGCGCAGGGGCGCGCGCACAACGGGCGGAAATTTCGCGAGACGTGCGAAACCGTAGTGGTGAATGCGCACGGAGCGCTGATCCTGCTGAAGCACGAGATCGATGACGGCGAGATGCTGGTGCTGATCCACCCGGAAACGCAAGAAGAGCAGGAGTGCCGGGTCGTGTATCTAGGGGAGCCAGCCGACCGGCAGCGCGTGGGAGTGGAGTTTCTTACACCGGCGCCGCGTTTTTGGGGGCTGGACCTTGCCGAGGATGCTCCGCCGGCCAACGAAACCAACTGAGCAGTAAAATCACTGAGAAGCGTTGATGGGGCTTCGTTGCGGTACCGCGTTGGCGAGAACCGTTCGCCGACGCCGCAGAAGCCATTCGCCGACGCGCCACGCCAACAGCAATCCAACCAGGCCTGCGTAGAACAACGGACGAATCACTGCGGATTTCACCAGCCAATAGTAGTGAATAACTCCACAGACAGCGCTGATGTAAATGGCGCGGTGCAAAACGCGCCAGCGGCGGCCGCCGAGACGTCGAATCCAGCCGGCCGTGGAGGTAATCGCTAAAGGAATGAGCAGCGTGAACGCGAGAAAGCCCACGGTGATGAAGGGGCGCTTAAAGACGTCTTTCCAAATTTCGTGAAGATCGAAGACCTTGTCGAACAAGAGATAGGTGGTGAAGTGCAGGCAGGCGTAGAAAAAGGCGAAAAGGCCAAGCATGCGTCGGAAACGGATCAGCTCGGGAAGGCGAAGAAGCTGGCGCAGCGGTGTTATGGTGAGGGTGAACACGAGAAAACGCAGTGTCCAGTCGCCCGTACCGTGCTGAATGAGCTCAAGTGGATTGGGAATGGTGTAGCCGCGAAGGAATGGCCAGATGATGGCGGCGAGCGGGCCGAGGCACAAAAGGAACAGAACGGCTTTGGTCCATTTGCTGGCGAGGAATTTGTGCACGCAGCGATTCCCGCCTAGTAGTTTTTGCGCAGATCCATGCCGGTGTAGAGGCTGGCAACTTGATCGGCGTAGCCGTTGAACATCAGGGTCTTGTGGGTCTTGAAGAATTCGGGGAGGCGGCGCTCGCGGGCTTGGCTCCAGCGCGGATGATCGACATTGGGATTCACGTTGGAATAGAAGCCGTATTCCCGGGGAGCGTAGATGTTCCAGGTTGTAGGCGGCTGGTCTTTCACAAAGCGGATTTTCACCAAGGATTTGATGCTTTTGAATCCATATTTCCATGGCACGACGATGCGCACCGGAGCGCCGTCCTGGTTGGGCAGAGTCTCGCCATACATGCCGACGCAGAGAAGAGCGAGAGGGTGCATGGCTTCGTCCAGGCGCAGGCCTTCGACATAAGGCAACTCGATTCCCGCATATTTTCCGAGCGGCATCTGGCCGGGATCGTAATAGCTTTCGAAGGCGACGAAACGCGCCTTCGGCGTGGGCTCGACGAGATTGATCAACGTGCTGAGGGAAAAACCGATCCAGGGAACGACGATGGACCAACCCTCGACGCAGCGGTGGCGGTAAATGCGCTCTTCGAGACGCGCGAGTTTGAGGATCTCGTCCATGGAGAACTTACGCGATTTCTTGACCTCACCGCCGACGGAAACGGTCCAGGGGGAAGTCACAAACTTTTGGGAATTCTTGGCGGGCTGGTCTTTATCGACGCCAAATTCGTAGAAGTTGTTGTAGTGCGTCACATCGTTGAAGGAATTGATTTTTTCGTCTGTGCTGAAGGGGCCTTTGATTGTGGCGAGCTTCGTGCCCGCGTGGACGCTTTGCGAAGGAATCGCCAAATCAAGCAGACGCTGGCCGGCAACGACAGCAAGGCCTGCGATACCCATGCCGCGCAGAAATTTGCGGCGGTCCAGGTAAACTGATTTTGGCGTGATATCCGCGTACGTTAAATCCGTGGACTTGCGAACCAGCATAGTTCCTTTCAGACCGCGTGAGGTCCGTGCCGTGCCCCTCTTATTATGCTACGGCCGCTCCCTCCGAATGGATGGGCAATCGCAGGCCTGAGCACCTTCCTAGGATTGGATGCCCACGCCGCCGTGAAGTTCAAGCTAAATTGCTGAAAAGAGCCTGTTTTTGCGCTAGGCTCTGGGGCCGAGTAGAGTGGTCGCCCAGCGTAACCTTCAATTGCGTTCCACCATCCAACGGGAAACCAAGTTTGCCATTCGCGCTCAGGGGGAACAGCTCATGACCAACTTCTTCGTAAACGGGAAGGCTGTTGATGTCGACGTCGATCCATCGACTCCATTGCTGTGGGTGCTGCGGGAGTCATTGGGATTAACGGGAACAAAATTTGGTTGCGGGATGGCGCTCTGCGGAGCGTGCACTGTGCACCTGGAGGGAAAAGCGATTCGTTCTTGCGTGGCCCCGGTTTCGCGGGCGGAGGGGAAGCACGTGACGACGATCGAGGGGCTGTCCGCCGATCTGACGCATCCATTGCAGAAGGCGTGGATCGAGCTGGACGTGCCGCAGTGCGGCTACTGCCAGTCCGGACAGATTATGAGCGCAGCCGTTTTGCTGGCGGAGATTCAAAAACCCACGGACAAGGACATTGATGAGGCGATGGGCGGCAATATCTGCCGCTGCGGAACCTACTCACGCATCCGACAAGCCATTCACAGGGCGGCGGAATTGAACGATACAAGGAGGACGAGATGAGCGCACCGGCGATGGTGGGACGGCGGGAATTCCTCAAGACGAGCGCGGCGGCGGGAGGCGGGCTGTTAGTGAGCTTGTATCTGCCCGTGCCCAGCGCAGGCGCAGGCAAAGCCGCAACTGGGGGAAATCAGGTTGCATTGAATGCTTTTGTGCGGATTGGCACGGATGAGAGCGTGACGGTGATTTCCAGCCACTCCGAAATGGGCCAAGGAATTTACACGTCGCTGCCGATGCTGCTGAACGAAGAGCTGGAGGCGGACTGGTCGAAGATTAGTGTGGAAGCGGCGCCGGTGGACAAAGTTTATAACCATCCGATCTTCGGAATGCAGATGACTGGCGGAAGCACCACATCACCTGCGGAGTGGGAGCGCTACCGCAAAATGGGGGCACTTGCTCGGACAATGTTGGTGGCGGCGGCGGCGCAGCAATGGAAGGTGGATGCGGCGAGTTGCCAGGTAGAGAAGGGCGTAGTGCTGCATCGCGCGACGGGACAGCATGCAACGTATGGGTCGCTGGCAAATGCGGCGGCGCAACTGACGCCGCCGGCGGAAGTGAAGCTCAAGGACGCGAAGAGTTTCACTTTGATTGGCAAACCCACGCGGCGGCTGGATACGCCATCGAAAACCAACGGGAGCGCCCAGTTTGGGCTGGACGTCAGTTTGCCGGGAATGCTGACGGCGGTGGTGGCGCGGCCGCCGGTATTTGGCGGGAAAGTGGCGAAATTCGACGCGAGCGAGGCGCTGAAGGTGCCGGGCGTAAAGGCGGTGGAGCAGGTCGAGTCTGGCGTGGCGGTGATTGCGGAGCGGTTTTGGCCGGCGAAAGTCGGGAGAGACAAGCTAGTGGTGGAGTGGGACTTGGGACCGAATGCCGGGTTGTCGACCGAGCAGATGACGCGCGATTTTGCGGAGCAGGCGAAGGCGCCAGGAACTATTGCGAAAAAGACAGGCGATCCGGAGAGCGCATTGAAGACAGCAGTCAAGACGATTACCGCGGAGTACGACGTGCCCTATTTGGCGCACGCCATGATGGAGCCTCTGAATTGCGTCGTGGATCTGCGCGCGGACAGTTGTGAAATCTGGACGGGAACGCAGTTCGAGACGGTGGACCGCGCGAATGCGGCGCATGTGGCGGGGCTGCCGCCGGAGAACGTGCAGATTCACACCACGCTGCTGGGCGGCGGATTTGGGCGGCGCGCGAATCCGGCTTCGGATTTTGTACGGGAAGCCGTACACGTGGCGAAAGTCGCTAAGGCGCCCGTGAAGGTGGTGTGGACGCGCGAGGACGATTTGAAGGGCGGCTGGTACCGGCCGATGTGGCACGACCGCTTTGCAGCAGGGCTGGACGCGAACGGCGAGCCGGTTGCGTGGACGCACACGATCGTGGGCCAGTCGATCATGCAGGGAACGCTATTCGAAGCTTTCGGAATCAAAGATGGAGTTGATTCCACTTCCGTGGAAGGCGCCGCGGACTTGCTTTACGGTATTCCTAATCTGCAAGTGGACTTGCACAGCCCGAAGATTGGCGTGCCCGTGCAGTGGTGGCGGTCAGTGGGGCATTCGCACACGGGTTTTTCGGTGGAAGCGTTTCTCGACGAGGTGGCGCATGCCGGAGGAGAGGATTCCTACGAGCTGCGGCGGAGATTGCTGGCCAGCCAGCCGCGCATGCTGGCGGTGCTGGACCTAGCAGCGCAAAAGGCCAATTGGGGGTCGAAGCTGCCAGCGGGAGTGGGCCGCGGGATCGCCGGGCACTTTTCTTTTGACAGCTATGTCGCGCAGGTTGTGGAGGCGTCGGTAGCGAAAGACGGCGCAGTGCGGGTGCACCGCGTGGTGTGCGCCGTCGATTGCGGGACGGTGATTAACCCGGACACCGTCAAGGCACAGATGGAAGGCGGAATCGTTTTTGGGCTGACGGCGGCGCTAAAAACGGAGATTACGCTGAAGAACGGAAGAGTGGAGCAGACGAATTTCCACGATTACCAAATGCTGCGAATTTTCGAGTCGCCGAAAATCGAAGTGTACATCGTTCCGAGCAGCGCGAATCCGACTGGAGTGGGCGAGCCGGGCGTGCCGCCGGTGGCTCCTGCACTGGCCAGCGCAATTTTCGCGGTTACTGGTAAACGCATTCGGCGGCTGCCTATTCGCGCGAGCGACTTGGCGGAGAACGCAGGGGCAAAGTCATGAGTACGCCCAGGAAAAATCTAGGACCTTCTTTGCGGGTGATGCTCCCGAGTCACAGGTTTCGCGGCGGATTGGCAATTCTTGGAAGCATTGTGAGTTTGATGCTGCTCGCTTGTTCGTTGAGCGCGCAAACAGGCGCGAAGCCGGATGCCGCGGCATCACGCGCGGCGTTTCTTCAGTTTTATCGGGTGCTGACTTCTCCGCTGTGCCAGAACTGTCATCCCGCGGGAGATGCTCCGTTGCAGGGAGACGACAGCCATGTGCATTTGCAAAACGTGAAGCGCGGCGCTGATGGTCACGGAGTAACGGCGATGCGTTGCGATACCTGCCACCAAGCCGCGAATCTTTCCGGGGCGCACACACCGCCCGGCAATCCGAAATGGTCGCTGCCGTCACCGGGACTCAAGATGGTGTTTGCCGGGCGTTCGCCGGGCGAGCTGTGCCGCCAGATCAAGGATCCGAACCAAAACAGCCGGCGATCGCTGGAGAAACTGCTTGACCACGTGGCGAACGACGACCTTGTCGGCTGGGGCTGGAACCCGGGCGAAGGGCGGACTTTGCCGCCTCTTACCCGCGCGGACGCTGTCGCGCAAATGAAGATGTGGATTGCGGGCGGCGCGGCCTGCCCGGAGTAGGTACGGCACGGGACAAATAAACTGCGCCGTTATGCTTTGGCTATCCACGCCAGAGCGCGGACGCCAGCAAGCGAGGTTCCCCTCTACAATATTCCGAAGCACGAGTATGTCTTCCTCGCGAATCATCGCAATCATGGCGGGAATCTGGCTAGCAGTGGTCGGCATCTACGCGCTCGTGTCGGTCGCATTTGCCGGGCATCCGGATACGGTCTCCACCTTCGGAAACCTGGTGCAGTGTATCGTCCCGTTGCTGGCCAATGCCGGGTTGCTGCTCAATGCCGGTACGCCGCACTGGCGGCGCAATATTTTCTGGATGCTGCTGGCGATGGGCTGCACGCTGTGGATGATCGGCCAGTTTCAGTGGACGTACTATGAGGTCTACCAACACCATCGTATGCCGGTTATCTATGGCGGGGATATTGTCTTCTTCCTTAAGGGGATTCCCATCATGGCAGCGCTGGCGCTGCAACCGCACCGCAAGCGCGGGGAAGCGCGGCTCCAGTTTGGCTATTTAAATTTTGTTCTTCTGCTCACCTGGTGGACCTTCGTTTACGCCTTCGTGGTTTTCCCCTGGATGTACGCCACGCCGTCGGAGGCGCAATACAACTACAACTACGACGTGGTCAGCAATGTACAGAACATGGTGATTGTCATCGGGCTGGGCGTACTGTGGTTGAAGGCGAAAGGCGCGTGGCGCGTGGTGTACGCCAACCTGTTCGGCGCCTCGGCGATGTACCTGCTTTCTTCTCTGACCATCAACGTGGCCATCAGCTCGAACAAGTATGCGACCGGGAGCCTTTACGATCTGCCGCTGATCTCATCGTTTTTGTGGTTTGGGTTGGCGGGTGTGGTTGCCTATCTTAAGCGCCCGGAACTTGACGGCCCGCAAGACGGTGACGGTGACGACAAGCCACGCGACAGTGTGTGGTCCGCGCGGCTGGCGATGGCGGCGGTCATCTCGCTCCCAATATTCGCTCTTTTTACATTGCGCTTCGAACACGACACGCCGGCTGTGCGTGATTTTCGGTTGATGACCACGCTGCTCGCCTCAGTTCCTATGCTACTCGGATCTGCTGGCAGATGATCCGACACTACCCGAAAAGGCGCGCGCGACGGCGGCAAAAATTCGCGATCAGGCGAGGCGCACGAAGACGCTGGTGGCCAATCTGCTGCGATTTGCACGGCAGGTGCCGCCGGAGCGCACGCTGCTGGACATCAACACGGTAGTCACTAATGCGGTGCAACTACGCGCGCTGGATTTGCGTTCGTCGAAGTCGCGCATCGAGATGCAACTGGAATCCGTGTTGCCAGGCGTGCGCGGAGACGGCAATCAATTGCTGCAGGTGTTCTTCAACATCATCAACAATGGAATTGACGCCATGGACGCAAGCGCGGGCGGAGTGCTGACCATCAAGACCATACGCGATCGCGGCAATGTAGTGATCCTGTTTACCGACACGGGACCGGGGATCAAGGACCCGCAGCGAGTGTTCGACCCCTTTTACACCACGAAGCCGGTCGGCAAAGGCACGGGTCTCGGCTTGAGCATCTGCTTCGGCATCCTGCAGGAGCACGCAGGAAAGATTCTTTGCTATAACTCGCAACAAGGCGGCGCGGTTTTTCGCGTGGAGTTGCCGGCGGTGCTCGCGGCATTCCCGGCGAAAGAAGCGCACCCTGCCGGCGTTGCATCCACCACGCAGAAAACGCCCGTCTGAAGAAAAGCTAGTGAACGGTGTTTGCGCGCCGCGTACGCCTGAGGCACGGCGCGTTCGTGCTAGAGTTTTGTTGCGAACTATCAGCCTGGGAATAAACGATGACCGACATGGCCATTGTGACGGAGAAGCTTACGCGGCGCTTTGGCGCGCTCACCGCGGTGGACAATGTCGATCTGCGGGTGACGGCCGGGCAATTTTTCGGCTTTCTGGGGCCCAACGGCGCGGGGAAATCCACGACCATTAAAATGCTCACCGGACTGCTCGCGCCGACCTCCGGGCGCATGCAACTGCTGGGGCTGGATTTTTCTTCACACACGATCGAGGTGAAGCGGCAAATTGGCGTGGTGCCCGAAGGCATGGGCCTTTTCGAACGCTTAACCGGAGCGGAATATCTGCGTTTTGTCGGCAGGATGTACGGGCTCGACCACGCCACGACGCTGCGACGCACGGAAGAACTGCTGGAATTCATGCAACTGACGGACCGGCCGAAATCGATGATCGCGGATTATTCGCACGGCATGCAGAAAAAGCTGGCGCTGGCCGCGGCGGTGATTCATGGACCGCGCATTCTTTTCCTCGATGAGCCGTTCGAAGGCGTGGATGCGCTGGCGGCCGGCGCGTTGAAGGCGCTGCTGGGGCGCATGACGGCGCGCGGCGTGACGATTTTTCTAACCTCGCACGTGCTGGAGATTGTGGAGCGCTTGTGCAGCCACGTGGGGATCATTCACCAGGGCCGGCTAGTGGCGCAGGGCTCCATCGAGGAATTGCGCGCGGGGATTGCCGGAGAAGAAGGCAGCAAAACAACTTTGGAGCAGATTTTTCTGTCGATCGTGGTCCATCGAGGAATTGCGCGCGGGGATTGCCGGAGAAGAAGGCAGCAAAACAACTTTGGAGCAGATTTTTCTGTCGATCGTGGGTCAGAGGGGCGCAGAACGGGCGCAGATCGAGGAGCTTTCGTGGCTGACGTAGCGCAACCGGTTGGAATTCCGAAACAAATCAGGCTGATCGCCGGCTTGCGTTGGCGGATGCTGAGCAACAACCTGCGGCGAAAGCAAAGCCGACTCGATCTGCTTGGGCTGATCATTGTCGGTTTGCTGGCTGGCGCATTCGTAACGGTAGTGTCCTTTGCCTTGTTTGAGGGCGCGCGCAATTTTGTATCCAGCGGCAGGCCTACTTGGCTGAGCTTGTTTTTCTGGGCCATTTTTTTATGGTGGCAGCTCTTCCCCATCATCGTGGCGGGCTTCGGGGCCTCGTTCGAGTTCCGCGGGCTGTTGCGCTTCCCTCTAAGCTTTGGCGCGTTCTACACGGTCGGGTTGGCCTATGGATTGGCGGATTTCACCGGCTTGGCTGCCGTTTGCTGGATGATTTCGATCATCCTGGGCGCGGCCGCGGCGGACGTCGCACTATTGCCCGCTATGGTGCTGGCGGCCGTACTGTTCATTTTGTTCAACGTGGCGCTGGAGCGCCTGCTTGGGTCCTGGATGGAACGGTTGCTGGCGCGGCGCCGCACGCGCGAACTCTTTTTCGCCGGTTTTATCTTGCTGATGGTGTCGCTGCAGTTGTTGGGTCCGCTGCTGAATCGTTACGGGAATTCCGCCGAGCCATGGCTTGTGCGTGCTCTCCCTTATTTTGCGTACTTTCCCGCGTCGCTGGCCGGCAAGAGCGTCGGAGCAGCGTCGGCCGGAAATTACGGAGAGTTCGCCATCGCGGCCGCTGGAATTGCGTGCTACGCGGTGTTTTTTGGCGTCCTGCTGTGGCTGCGCTTTGCGGCGCAGTATCGCGGCGAGGAGCTGAGCGAAACTCCGGCGCCCGAGAGGGCGGCGGGCAACAAGGCGCGGCTTGAATCGGAGGCGGACGCGCTCGGCTTGTTGTCACCGCAGGTTGCTGCGGTCATTCGGAAGGAAATTCGCTACTTGCTGCGCAACGGCTTCGCCGCTTTACTGTTGCTCTTGCCACCCATCCTGGTTTTTGCGCTCATCACGCAGGCCACGGTGTTCCGGTTTTCAGGAGCGAAAAGCGGGATCTCTCCGGAATTGTTCTTTCCTGGCTTGGTGGCCTACATCATTTTGATTTTGATGGCTCCGGCTTACAACAGCTTAGCCTACGAGAATACCGGTATTCAGACGTACTTCACAGCGCCACTGCAATTTCGCAATGTCTTTCTCGGTAAGAACTTTGTGCAGGTTGTGCTGGTTGCGACGGAGCTCTCGCTGTGCATCGCCGCGTTTTGCTATCGTGTGGGATCGCCATCGGCGCCGACCTTCATCGCAACACTGGCAGCCATCATCTTCACGGTGGTCGGACAATTGTCGATCGCCAACTGGTCGTCGCTGAGTTTTCCGCGCAAGTTGGCATTCGGCCAGATACACGGGCAGCGGCAATCGGGCATGGCGGTGCTGGTTGCGTTTTGCGCGCAAATTTTGCTTTTCGGGATAAGTTCGCTGGTCTTGGGGCTGGGACGGTGGACCGGCGACCGCTGGCTGCCCGCCAAGGCGTTTGCGCTGCTCGCCGCTGCGGCGGTCGGGGGATATGTGGCGGCACTGGATGCCTCCTCCTCTTACGCCGAGAAAAAGAAGGAAAAACTAATTGAAGCGCTCTGCAGATAATCTGCTGAGCGCGAAGATTCTTGTGAGGGACGTGATGAGGCTTGGGGTTTGCGCTTGTTGGGGAATTTCAATCGCGGTGCTTGCTGTGCCTGCCGCCCCGGAGCAATCGGCGGCGGGCCTGCAGTTCGCCGATGTGGGACAGCTTGCCGAGATTCCCGCAGTGGCGGGGTACGAGCAGGAACTGAGCAGCCGCATTCGCGAGCAGCTAAAAGCTTTTACACCGAAAACAGACAATTTGGGCAACGTTTACGTGACGGTGGGCAGCGGCGCACCACACCGGCTTCTCGTCACTGCGATCGATGAACCCGGGTACATCGTCAGCGGAATCACGCCGGATGGGTTCCTGCGCGTCCAGCGTCTGCCGCAGGCTCCGCCGAACTCGGTTTTTGATCTGTTGCATGCCGCGCAGCGAGTCTGGGTGATTACGCGGGACGGAAAGAGAGTTTCGGGTGTTTTCGCGGGACTCTCGGTGCACTGGCAACCGTTGCGGTTGAACGCACCCAAAATGTCCGACCTGGATCAGATGTACGTGGACATTGGAGCGACAATCAGCGAGGAAGTGCGCACCGCAGGTGTGGACCTCCTGGACTCGGTGACTTTGCAGCGTCAGCGATTTAGCGTTGGCCAGGGGTGGGCTGGGCCTGCGGTTGGTGATCGCTTTGGTTGCGCGACACTGTTGCACATTGCAGGCGAGATCAAGACTTCGAGAAGGCCTGGCACAACCACCATTGCGTTTCTGACGCAACAGTGGACCGGCGGGCGCGGCTTGAACCGGATTCTGGAGGAAATTCGGCCAGACGAAATGATTTACGTTGGGCGCGTGCGGGTGAGAAGTGTGGCCGACAGCAATGGAGCTCGGGAAAATCCGGGGCCGGGTAGCAGTGTGCTTTTGGGCGTGAACGACGCTGCAAACCCGACCGGTTTCGCGCGCGAATTGCAGGCTGTAGCAGAAAAAGAGCACTTGCCTTTGCGGTTGGTAAACGCTCCCGCGCCGCGCATTGCCGGCTATGCAAAACCCAATTCTCTTCCCGAGCGCTTTGCGATGCTGGGGATTCCAACGCTTTGGCCCGCGACACCAGGCGAATACGTCTCGTGGAACGATGCGGGCAACTTAGGAACACTAATCGAGGCATACCTCGATATCCCAGTGCCGTCATCGGGCGCGGGATATGGAGGCAGCGTGTTTCGTAGCGAACCCACTGTGCTCGAGGCATTGGTGAAGGTTTACGGCGCAAGCGGGCACGAAGAAGAGGTGCGAAAAGTTGTTCTGAACCGGCTGGACCCGCGCATTCAGAAGAACGTTGTTGCCGACGCGACCGGGAATTTGATTTTGCATCTTGGCGACGCCAAGCTCGACGCAAAGGCACCGAAAATTCTATTCGTCGCGCACATGGACGAGATTGGGTACCAAGTGCGCTCCATTGAGCCGGACGGAAGGCTGCTCGTGGATGTGTTAGGTGGCGGCTACACGGAATATTTTCTCGGGCATGTCGTGCTCGTCCATAAGAGTGACGGAACGACTTCCGGCGGCGTGCTGGAGCTGCCGTCCGGTTGGGAGCAGCCGGGATTTGAATGGCCTCACGGTGCGAGGGGGCTCGACGAACCGGCGCACGTCTACCTGGGCACGCGCTCTGCAGAGGAATCGCAAAAGCTCGGCATCAAGGGAGGCGATTGGGTCACCATCCCGAAGGAATACCGGCCGCTGCTCCGAACCCGCGCGAACGCGCGCAGCTTCGATGACCGCGTGGGTTGCGCAGCCCTGATCGAAGCGGTCCGGGCGCTCGGCATCGAATTGCCGGGGCGCGATGTCACGTTCGTGTGGTCCACCGAAGAAGAAGTCGGGCTGAAGGGGGCAGCGGCGGTGGCGGAGCGCCTGGCGAAAGAAGGCCAGACACCCGACTTTGTTTTCGCTATCGATACATTTGTCAGCTCGGATTCGCCGCTGGAATCGAAGCGCTTTGCCGACGCGGAGATCGGCAAAGGATTCGTCATCCGCGCGGTGGACAATTCCAACATCGCGCCCCGCGAATACGTCCAGCGAGTCATCCAGCTCGCGCGAGAGAACAACATCCCCGTGCAATACGGCGTCACCGGCGGCGGCAACGATGGCGCCGTCTTCCAGCGTTACGGCTCCGTGGATATTCCGCTGGGCTGGCCGCTTCGCTATTCGCATTCGCCGGGTGAAGTTATCGACACGCGCGACGTCGACGCGCTTGCGAAGATCATCGCTGTGTTGGCTAAGAGATGGTGAGGGCGTTTTCCGAATCTATCTAGTTTTCCGCAGCTCTTCGGCGTAGCGCGCGGCAATCGCCGGCCATGAGAAATATTTGTCCCGCGCAAGCCGGCTCCTCTCTGCTAACTGCGCGCGGTACGCCGCATTTGTTAGCACCCGCAGCAACGCTTCCCTGAATTCCCCGGGCTTCTCCCTTGACACCAGCACCACTCCCGCCTCTTCGATCGGGCCCGTTGTTTCAGCTCCTCGTTCCGCAACGACCGGCAGACCGCATGCAATGCCGGCGATGGCGCTGCCACGGCGCGTGGAAATCGCGCCTCGCACGAACAGCATCACATCCGCCGACTCCAGCTCTCTAACAACTTCTTCGGGCGGGAGCACGCCTTGAACCTGAACGTCCACGGGAGCATCGCGCAAGCTCTCACGCAGCGTCGATTCGCAGTCGGCGGCGTGGCGGCCGAACGCGCGCAACTCCAGCTTGCCAATTGTTGTCGAGACGAAACGAACGGCCTCTGCGATCCGCCCAGATTCCTTGCGCCCCGCTTCGCCGCCGGTGATTCCGAATACTGCGACGCGCAAAACGTGTTGCGGACTCTTGCAAGCCTTCGTCTCATTGACCACGGCGACCGGCAAGTTTGCGCCAACCGGTATGAACGCGGCATTGCGTGGTGGAGCGCCGAACCACGAAATCGCGCTCAAAGGGACGGTGAATATTCCCAGGTTCGCATGGCGCAGCGACCCCCGCATGACATGCAGTTGCGCGGCGCGCCGAAGTTTGTCGAGACCGCGGCTGCCGGAATATGGACCAGCATCGTGGTACACCACGGCAACACGCGCGCCCGCCCCGCGCAACACACCCAGAACGGATAAGAATCGCAGAGGGAAACCGCGCGCAGACCAGGCCAGCGCAGTGTATTGCAGGCATACCCACCGACCGTGCCAATTCGCCGCTTTTTGGCCGAGTTCGCGAAGCGCCGCTGACCAGCCGCGCTCTGTCCAGGGAAGTCTTGTCACTGCGAGCTCGAAACCGTGAGCGCCCAGCGCAGCGCCGAGGTAGCGACAGTATTCTTCCACCGCATCGGTCGGTTCATCCCGCCGCCCCAGCAAAGCAATAATCCCCTGCTCATCCATTCTTATCACTTGTCCCCAGCAAGCATCGCTACCCGCACGAAAACGCTGAAGCGCACTTATTGGGGCGGCGCGCTTGAATCTGGGGCATCCAGTTGTCGCAGAGAGAGTTCTGAAGATTTGCTGTGAAACAGCTCACGAAACTTCGAATGCTTTCGGTAAGAATCCAGCTCCGAGTAAGGTACACCGCAGCGTGCTCCCAAGGAAGAATCCCATGTTGTTCGGGGCACGTCGAGCAGAGAAAGGAAGTATACGCGCCCGCCGATTTTCTGCGTCTCACGAATGGCCTCGCGAAGCTGGGCTACGGAATCGAAGCCGTGCAACACTGCTTCGGTGGGAAACGAAATAAATCGGCCATCCGCGGACCATCCGTAGCCGTACAGCGTCGATATCTCGTCCCAATCGCCGACCAGCAGGTCCCGTGGCCCGATTACACCTGCCAGCCGCTGCGCTTCTCTCATTTCGGAAGTCTTCATGTAATGGCTGCGTGTCAACCATACGAGATTCGTTGCCAGGCCGCAGAACAATAGCGCCGGCAACACCTTCGAAAGCCGCAAGCGAGCTCGCCCATCCAGTTCGGGCACCATCCTTGAGCTGGCGACCAGAAAAGCAAGGCAAGCTAGCGGCTGCAGCCATAGTTTGTCGTATTGCGGATCCCACACCAGCGGCGGAATTAGAGTGAAGGCGAAGCCCACCGCCGCAGCTACTACGGCAGCCCGAACCGGCGCGGCTAAGGAATTCCACCCCTCGACCAGCCGTTTCAAGATCGCAAACAGGAATGTAAATGTGCTCGCCAGTACGAGCAGAAAGGAAACCAACGAGAGCTTGGGCCCGGTCAACAGCCCGCGAATGCCGTCAAAATATGGTAGAGCCGGAAAAATGTTTCGCACCAGTCCGATCGGCATATTCAAAACTTTTCCGAGGGTCAGGCTCAAGTACACCCGAGCGTCCCCGTGCGCGAAGAACCGTCCAATCAATTCCCCTGGGCTCCTCATTCCTTGATGCCAATAGGCCCATCCAAACAGCGCCGCGCAGGCAGCAACTCCCGTCAAAATAAATTCACCGAGTTCGGGTAGACGTGCGCGAGAAAGAAACGCTCCGCCGTCCCGGAAGTACCCTCCTTGCCATATCAAGGCGATAGCCGCCGGAGCAAGAAAGATCATGGACTGGTAGGTGGCCATTGCCAGGGAAAAACAGAGCGCCGACAGAATGACCGATAAGTGTGATTTGCATTTCACCAGGATGCTTGCGAAGCATATGCCCAGCAAACTCCAGAAAAGTCCAACCACAGGCTCTGCTGAGTTCGTCGCGTGCAAAAGGAAAGCCTTGGAAAATCCGTACCCCAGGACCAGGCCGAGCGCCAGCCCGAAGGAAGAAAAGAGTGACGAGCTGAGATAAAAAAGCATCGCCAGACAAGCTGCCGCCGCTACGCAATTCATGGTTTGGGCGATCGGGTAAAACTCTTCCGGATTGCTGGCTCTAAGACCTAAGTGCGATAGGAAGCGAGTCCACACCAACACGTTGGCGGGGTACAGCAGGTGATTATTCTCATGAAAAAATATCCGGCCGCGGCGAAATACTTCCAGGCAGCGGACCGCTCCGTCCACTGCGCCAATGTCGCCGGAACGAAGGGCAAGAAAGAAGCCCGCAAACATGACAAAGACGAGCGCTGTGGCCAACAGTGGTCTGGCTCTGGTCCAACGCTCCGCCTCAGTCAACTCATTTCTCCACAAGAAAGCTGCCGATCGCCAGTCCATCCATCCCGGAACTGAAAAATGTGCGTACCGCGTCGGTCGGAGTGTGCGCGATGGCTTCACCGCGCAGGTTGAAAGAGGTATTCATGACGACTGGGACGCCGGTGCGCTTTTCGAATTCATCCAGCAAACGCCAGTACAGCGGATTTATTTCTTTCTCCACGGTTTGCGGGCGCGCGCTGCCGTCAACGTGTGTCACCGCAGGAATCACGCCGCACTTTTCTGGCCGCACCTGCGCAGTCAGAATCATGAACGGCGAATCCGTTGCGCTCTCAAGATATTCCGCAGCCGCTTCCTTTTTCAGTGATGGCGCAAACGGCCGCCACCATTCGCGAAACTTGACCGCGTTGTTCACCTTCGCGTTCATTTCCGGATCGCGTGGATCGGCAAGAATCGAGCGGCTTCCCAGCGCGCGCGGGCCAAACTCCATACGTCCTTGGAACCAGCCCAGAATCTTACCCTGCGATAGGAGCTCCGCCGCCGTTGCCGCCGCATCGTCCAGCCGCGTGTACGGCAGCTTATAGGTGCGCAGCGCATTTTCGATGGCGGTATCGTCGAACGCAGAACCAAGATACGCATGACGCATGGCTTTGATCGGGAGGCGCCCGCCATTTTCCAGGTAAGGAACAAGCGCCGCGCCCAGCGCGACGCCATCGTCGGACGCGGCCGGTTGCACGAAGATTTTGTCAACCAGCCCCGACGCCGCGATCTTCCCGTTGCCCTTCGAATTCAGCGCAACTCCACCCGCCAAACAGAGACTCCGGCAGCGCGTTTTCTCCACCGCCATGCGCACTACGTTCATCATCGCCAGCTCGCAGGCGTCCTGCACCGCATACGCGATGTTTTTGTGGCGGTCGTCGATTTCGCTCTCCGGCGAGCGCTGCGGACCGAGCACCGACCTCATGCCAGAGAATTCTCCACGCCCGTTTCCGAAGACGCGCTTCGCGTGCACCCGGTAAGGCAAAGTCTCGGTATCGATGAAAACGTCAAGCTTGATCTTCGGTTGACCATAAGGCGCGAGCCCCATCACTTTCCACTCGTCGCTGTTCGGCTGAAATCCAAGATAGCCAGTGAACTGGCTGTAAAACAGTCCCAGGGAATCGGGAAAGGGCATGGTAAGAACGTGCTCCAGTTTGCCGCCCTTGCCATGCCAGATCGATGTCGCTTCCCAAGCCCCGCGCCCGTCCATCACAACGACCGCGGCCTCATCAAACCCCGAGTACGCGTAAGCGCTGATTGCATGCGCCAGGTGATGTTCCACAAATCGCATGCGCGTTTTCACATCTCCGAACCATTGCCGGAATACTTTGGCGCCGCTCTCTTGGTGCCACATGCTCAGAAAATAGACGCTGGTGGTGAGAACGTTCAAGTAGGTAAACGGCAGGCCGCCACGGGCAAGGCACTTCAAATCGTGCCGAAAGCCCGGGCCCGCCGTGGTCCAGCCAAAGCACACTTCGTCCAACTCATCGGCGCGGATACCCACGAAGTCCAGGCAAGCTTGAACGGCAAGTCGCGGAAAGCCGGCATCGTGCTTTATCCGGCTGATGCGCTCTTCCGCGATCGCGAAGAGCAGCTCGCCATCGCGCACAATGCATGCGGAAGAATCATGCATTCTGTTGTAGTTGAGGCCGAGCGTAATCATTCGGAAGTTCGGTTCATCTCCAGCCAGTTTTGCGAGCAAGCACGTTTGCGTTCCTGCCCAGCCTAAAGAGTGCCTGGTGGCGCGGGTTTCTCCTGACGCTCGACGTGACTCGGCACTGGGAACGGCAGAAATCTTTGCCGCAAGTCCTTGTAGAACTCCAGGCGCGAGACGCGGTGCCTCCATCGATAGTAGCTGGCAGCGGGCATGACACAAGCAGGAAGCAGCCTCGCGCAACTAAAAAGGTGCTGGGCAAACGAGGCTTCGCTGTGAAGCATGCGCATTATTTTCAGCTCCGCGCGCACCGTTTCCCAAGGGAACCCACTGTCGACTATCAGACGAAGAATGTCTGCCTCGGCCCGTACACACTCGACAATGGTTTTCGTGATGTCGCTGCGCACCCGGAGCTCCCGCAACTTTTCGTCGAGCGCTTGCGCCAGCGCCGCGAGCACTTGCCGTTTCCTGCGAATGCTCTCCTTGCTTCCATTGCTGATCTGAAACAAATTTCCTTCGTGCAGACGATAAAAACTATACGGCTCCTGCAAAACCACCACGTCGGCAAAAAATCCAGCGAGCGTGAACAAGAATTCGTCCGCTTCAAATTTCAGCGCTTCCGGAACCGGCCCGATCTGCCTGAGAACGTCTCTGCGGTAGGTCATGCGGCTAGTCCCCAGAAAAGTTCTCCTCATGCGAAACGTTCTGGCTTGCTCCGCCGACGTGATGCGAAATCGCGAAACCTCCCGGGGCAATTCCGTTTGCTGGCGTCCGTCTGAGTAAACCTGCGTCACGGCATGCCCTACTAAGCCGACCGCCGCATCTTTTGACAACACATCTGCAATGCGCGTCAGCTTTCCCGGCGCCCACCAATCGTCTCCGTCCAGGAACGCTACGATTTCGCCGTGTGCCTCGGGAATCGCGGCGTTGAACGCGGATCCCTGTCCACCGTTGGCTTTGCGAAGAAGGCGCACCTGTGGTGCGAATTTCAGGATCAACGCGGGCGTGCGATCCGTTGAGCCGTCGTCCACCACCAGGATCTCAGTCTCCGCCGCCGGAAAATCCTGTTCCAGCACGCTTACAATGGCTTGCTCGATGAAGCGTTCGTGATTATAAGTGTCGATTAATGCTGTCGCGAACGGCTTTGCCATATCAGTCTCGTTTCACCGCCGCCGCTGCTTCGCTCAGTCTCAAAAGAAAATCGAGATGCTCCTCCGGGGAACCGCCGGCGTTCTCAAACAATGCCTTCTTTTCGCGAAGCAACTGCGGAACGAGCCCGGCCATCTCCGCTAAAGTCTTGACGCGGTCTTTCGCAAAGGACCACCTCAGTAGGGTCGCATCGTAGCCCAGTGCCGCGCAAGACACCAGCCACGTGCGGACCATGTATCGTAGCGGGAGCAGTTTCGTCGCCAGCAGCAATCGCCCCCTCAAGATTCCTCTAAAATTGAGGTGCAATCCCTCCTGCGAACGGCCCGAACTACCTACTCGATGCCAGCAGACCGCGGTCGGAACGTAAGCCGTTTTCCACCCCTGGATCCACGCGCGCCAGCAGATCTCGACGTCTTCATACCCGAGCGGCAGCCGGTCATCGAATCCACCAAGCTTCTCAAAAAAAGATCGGCGCGCCAGCATGCACGCCGCGGAGGCCATGAACACCAACGATTTCTCCAGCACCTCGCGCTGGTAAAAGCATAGTCCAGGCACTAACTCAGTAGAAGAACGACCCCTGGGTCTGCTCCTCGCCAGCCGTGCTGCCAGATGCCGGCGCTCGCTTCCATCCCAATTGAATTGCATTCCGTCGGTTGCAAAAATCTCCTCATTTTTTTCCAGCGGCTCCACCAGGGCCGCTACAAAACCGGGATCGAACCGCATGTCGTTGTTGATGAAAAGAAGGAAATCGCCGACGGCCATCGCTGCGCCACGATTCAAGGCCGGCGCCAGCCCCGCGTTCTTGTCCAACGGAAGCCAGCGCACCTGAAACTCTCGCGCCACTTCGGCGGAGTCATCCTTCGAGTCATTGTCCACCACGATGATCTCGAGGGGGCTAAGGGATTGCGACAAAAGGCTGGGAAGGCAAGTCCTCAGGTGGTGCGCCCCGTTCCAATTGACGATGATCGCCGAAACGGCCAGCTTCGCGTTCATGACGGTCCTCGTGGCAGCAGGTAGACACTAGCCGTGGATACGAGGGCCGCTCGATTCGTTCTCATTTTGCCGCGGAATGGAGCTGCTGCCCGCGTTGCGCTGCGATCATCTCCTCCAGAATAGCATCCAGGCTACGTGTAATCTTCCAATTTGGATAGTGTGTCTGGAACTTCCGCAAATTCGAGATGTAACAGATGTGATCGCCTTTACGTGCTTGCTCGACGTAATGCCAGTCCAATTTGCGCCCGGTTAGCTGTTCGATGCGCGCGATGGCTTCCAGCATCGAGATGCTGTTGCCGCGCCCACCACCCATGTTGTAGACCTCGCCCGCCCGTGGGTTCGCGGCAAATTCATCGATGGCGCGCACCACGTCGCGACTGTGAATGTTGTCGCGCACCTGTTTGCCTTTGTAGCCATAAACGCTGTAGCGCCCGCCGTTCAGCGTGACCTTCACCAGGTACGACAAAAATCCGTGTAGCTCGACTCCCGAATGAGACGGCCCGGTTAAGCAGCCCCCGCGGAAAACGCCGACTCTCATGTTGAAGTAGCGCCCGTACTCTTGCGCCGCCAGGTCGGCCGCGGCCTTCGACGCTCCAAACAGCGAGTGCAGCGTGCGATCGATCCGGCAAGTCTCATCAATGCCGTCGTAATCTTCCGCCCGCGCGTAGTCGTAGCGTGTTTCGAGCTCCTTCATCGGAATCTCGTTGGGCGCGTCGCCATATACTTTATTCGTGCTGAGAAAAACGAATACTGCTTCCCGGCAATGCTGACGCGTCGCTTCCAGTAAATTGACGGTTCCCAGCGCATTGACTTCGAAATCCAAGAGAGGAATATCCCGCGCTTTGTCGTGGGAAGGCTGTGCCGCGCAATGCACAATCAGGTCGAATCGCTGCGCGCCGAAGAGTTCTTCGATCGCCGCGCGATCGCGAATATCGATGGCCGCGTGCGTGAACCGCTTGGCGGTGTTCTTCAGCCGCTCCAAGTTCCAGAGCGTGTCGCCCGCAGCGCCAAAAAACACTCTTCGCATATTGTTGTCCACGCCGAAGACTTCGTGCCCCTGGCGGTCGAAATGCTCGACCGCCTCGGAGCCGATTAGTCCGCTGCTGCCGGTAACGAGAACTTTCATGGCGCAGCGAGCTTATCAAAAAAGAGTCTGCCAAGGCGTTTTGTGAGTTGCGTAATCAAGCGCGCGATCGAGTCCACGTAGTTGTGTGCTCGCAGAGTCTCCCTTCCACCAGCATCTTGCGAATGCCATCAGCGCGTTCTTCCGGTAATGCCACTAGATTCGCGTTATACGTCTCGAGCTGCGTGGAAATCGGCCGCAGATTGCTGTTGGCCGTCAGCGCAAACCACCCATAGTCTGCTCGCTCCAAAAAATCGATGATTTCGCGCGCCGCATACCCCCACGGCCGGGTCCGCAAGTCCTGCACTTCCGCAAGGATCACCGGTCTCGACGACGCCAAGGTGCGGCATGCTCCTCGCAATGAACTCAACTCCGCCCCTTCGACGTCCAGCTTGATAAAGTCCACCTGCCTGACGCCCAGCTTCTCGAGCACATCATCGGCCCGTTCCACTTCGACGCGCACGGTTACCGTCGTGCCATCGATTTGCGGCTCGCGCAAGCTATTGCACCAATCCTCGCGTCCCTCCACCAGGAAAAAATCCGCTTCCCGGCGCTCTTCGCCGAGCGCACAGGACTGAACGTCGACATTCTTGCAGCGGTTCACCCACAGATGACGCCGCAGCCGCTTTCTTTCGCGTGGCGACGGTTCGAACGCAATCACTCGCCCGTCCCTTCCCACGCACTTCGACGCGAGTAGAGTGTAGAGACCATGATGGGCGCCGGCGTCCACCACGGTCATGCCCAGCCGCAGCAGTCTTTCAACAAAAGCGATCTCCGCATCTTCGAATCCATCGTGAATGAGGTCGTCGTCCAGCGCACTCGTTTGCGCAAGCCACCAGGCGCCGAAGGGCAACCGCAGCGGAATGGGCATTTCCGGGAACACGCGCCGCGCGCGAGATGCCAGCGAAATGTATTGCGCCCGCCGCGGTCTTCGCAGAAATCCCCAGATTCGAGTAGGCAGGGAAACGCCCGCGCAGCTTGGCGCCGTCTTCGACCACGGGTCAGCGAAATCGCGCGGCTCGTCGACTTTTTCGAAGCCCGCCACCTGCACGGGAACCACCGCCGCGAACAAAACCGTCCTTCGTCGCGCGTGCAACGGCGTTTCGCGAAAATCGTCGTGATCCGGCAGCTCCGCCGCGCGATACACCGCAGCAAACCCCGCCCGGTACAGCATCTTCACTAGGCACGCCTCGCTTGGATAGAGCGCAATATCGGTCAAGCTCTGATCCGCCGCCGCGGGCTCCTCGCGCCATACCATTCCCGCGCTGCTTCCGGGAATGCACATGCTTTCGAGGAGCAATCCTTTGCCCGTGAGCGCTCGCAAGTGCCGAATCGCGAGCATCGGATTTTCCAGGTGGTACAGCAGTCCAAAACATAAAGTTAGATCGAACTTGCCAAGCGCAAGAATCCTTGGATTCTCGATATCGCCTTGTTCGAAGCGGATCTCCGGAAATCGCTTGCGCGCCTCCGTCACGTTTTCCGTCCGGGCGTCGAAAGCTCCCACGCTCAACCCGCATTCCTGCAAAATCTGCGCAAAAAATCCCACGCCGCATCCGGCGTCCAGCGCCGTGGCCAACCCCAGCGCGCCCTTCAATTCCGCAACCACACTACGAATCGTTCCCCCGCGCGCGTTAATCAGCCGGAGATAGCGCCGCTGATCAAATTCGGTGAGCGTGATGGCCACGCGGTCCAGGGCGCGCGCTGCACCGCGCTCTGACGGAAGCAGCGTACTTGTCCCGGAAGTCATGGCTGGGCGACCTCCTCTTCGGCTGGGAACTTGCCTTGATTACCTAGACATTAAACTACGGAAAGTAATTAATGAATGGTAATACAATAGAAGGAAGCCTGCAAGGTTATTCCTAAGTGGTGGAACCAGGGATCTGCGGCCCCGAAGCTGCCTCTCGGTAACTCTTCTTCGGGCCTGCCCCACGCCGCTTGCGTCGAAGTCCCAGCACCGTGCGCGCCGGCCGCGTCAAATCCAGCAGCGTAAACCACGCCGGCGCCACCTTGGGCCTCGCATAGCGCCAGTAAGGTGCCCACAGCCGCTTCCAATTCGCGCGCTCGCCATCAACCCCAAGGATGTGCGTCGCGTCATCGATCGTCTGCAGATGCCACCGCCCGCCCGCCAGTCGGTAATTTTCCGCAGCTTGCTCATCGCTCCACACCCCTCGCGCTCCCTGCGGGTGATACCCATAACCGTGGTTCTGGTGAATCGCCGTCACTGCCTCCGAAGCGTCCACCACGTCCGCGCCCTGCTCGCGCGCCTTCCACACCAGCCAGTGATCCCACCACACGCGCCCAATCACCAGCGCCGGCATTTCCGAATAGAGCCCGCGCGGAAACGCAAAATAATCAATCGACCATCCCGGCTGCCGCGCTCCCCTCTCGTGCGCCAGCGCTGCGGCGCGACGCACCCACTCTGCATTCGCAAAGTCGAGCGGCTCGGCGACATCCGTGTCCCACCGCCGGCCCACCATCAGAAATCGCTCGCGCCGCTCGCGCACTCTGCGCAGTGCCGCGCAAAATTCCGGCAGCAAAATAATGTCGCAGTTGCAATAGCAGAGCAGTTCGTGCCGCGCGATCTCCTGCCCCCGCACAAATATATGGTCCAGCCGTTTGCTCCCAAACCGGTTTCGCTCCACGCGCGGCTCGTGACGCAACCCCAGCTCCCGCGCCGTTTCCGCTGCCCCAGCGTCATCACCAAACAGAATCACCTCGACGTCTTCATGCAGCAGCGTCCAGCTTTTCAGCGCATTCCGCTGAATCACCCCGCTGTGCCCTTCAAACGGTTTCCCTGTCGTGAATAGAGTAAGAATGCGCGCTCCTCCGCAAACCAAATTCTATTCTATTTCGATAAACACACCCTCAGCATTTGCTATGCCTGAATGCCCAGCATTTTCTCCGGATTCGTAGCTAGACCATCAAGCGCACGACGAGGCGCTATTCCCTATCGCCGCAAGCGCCAGCTCTCTTCTCCATACTCAATCACCGGCGGCCAGTCCGGCCCAGGCATTCCGTACAAACTTCGGATCGCCACCAGATGCCACAAGCCCCGCACCTTCGGAATCGGCTTCACCACCTCGTTGATCCACCGAAACGCCTTCACCGCCGCTCTCTTGCCCCCCTGCAAACTCTCCACTTCCCGTGCCGCAATCTGGTCGCAATTTCGGTTGTAGCGTTCCATGTTGCTCGAGCTGAGCGCGTGATCATGCAAGCGGTACCCGCCGATCAGCGCATTCACTGAATGCAGCCGCGCGTGGCGGAAAAATCGCGCCCACAGCTCGAAGTCGCCTTCCGCGCGATACTCCGTGCTCAACCTTCCGCCCGCACGTTCCCACAAGCTTCGCCGCCAGAATGTCGACTCCTGCTGGATATATTTGTTCGCGCCGGCCAGAAACCGCTCCCGCGACCAGCGGGGAATCGGCAGCACATCGATGGTCATCCCCGTCGCGCTGATTTTCGTCGGCCGTCCGGTAATCCATTCGACGTCGCGCAGCCCGCGGAAAATGCTGCCCACCGTAAACAGCCCGTTTACCTGCAGCAGGTCGCTCGCATTCAGCCACCCCATGATTTCGCCCGTGGACCGCGCAAATCCCGCGTTCAGCGCCGCGTACAGCCCCTGGTTCGCCTGGCTGAACCAGCAACTCACCCCCCGACCGTACTTCCGAATAATCTCCGCTGTCCCGTCCGTTGACCCGTCGTCCACCACGATGTACTCCAGGTCCGGATACTCCTGGTTCACGATCGACCGTATCGTCGCCTCCAGGTACTCCTCTCCGTTGTACACCGCCGTCACCAGCGTAATCTTCGGCCACTCGCTCATATCTTCACAGCGTCCGCTCCCCGCTTCGCTTCCCTGCTGCCAAAAGCCCGTTTCACTGCCCCCACCGCCGCCAATCTCCATTTCTCCAGCAAGCGGAAGTGCTTGTATCCCACCACGAGCGCGCCCAGCGCATTGACCCGGTTGATTACCCGCAGCCGTCGCGACAAATACGGTCCGTAGCGGCGGTTGTAAAGCAAGAGGTGAGCAAAGAGGCGCAAACGTCCCGGTGGCTTCACCAGGAACTCCTGGCTCTGCAAATGCAGTGTCCAACGATCCAGCGCAGATCGCACTGCCGCGTGCTCCCTCGTAAAGCCGTGGTCTGAAAGCCATTTGCTCATGGCGTCGATCACAATTTTCCAGAGCCGCAGTCTAATTTCCCGAGTCTCTATGGGCATCCGGCTGTCATCGGCATGATAGGCGTTTGCGAAGTATGGCAAGGAGTTCTTGCCGTGGATGCGGTACAGGATGAGCGATTCGGGGATGGCTAGGATGGGCGAAAGGAACGGAAGAAGATTCACGAGGTAAGCGTCCGCGATCATTCGGATGGCCTCGGGGATGGGCAGAAGCCGGTTGAGGGCAGTTCGCTGGAACGAGATGCACGAGGTGGGATGAGGATAGTAGAAGAAAAATTTATCGGGTTCCTTACGGATGTCTCCTGAAATTAGAGGAAAATTCCGCTTGATGCGCTGATCGGTTTGCGTGTGCCATTCCTCCAAGCCGTGATAGACCATGCCCAGGGCCGGGTTTTGCCGGAAGGCTTCCATGACATGGGTGAGTTTACTCGGTTGGAAGAGGTCGTCGGCGTCGAGCAGGGCGATGATCTCGCCGCGCGCCTTGGCGATACCAAGGTTAAGCGCCGAGGCTTGGCCTCCATTCGGCTTGTACAAGTATTCTATTCGGGAACCATACTTTTTGACGCGCTCAGGAGTGTCGTCGGTGGAGCCGTCATCTACGACGAGGATTTCGACCTGGTCAAGGGGGAAATCCTGCGAGAGAACACTGTCGATGGCCTGCTCGACGAAGCGGCCGTAGTTATGCGTTGTGATCAAGACAGTGATCAAGGGCGCGATTCCTTTCCCAAGATTGAGTAAATCCTCTTTCTGACGGCATTCTTCAAGCAAATCAGGAAGAGCCGTGAAGCCTCCTTTAGCCCTGAAGGTGGCCGCAGATTTTCGGCGCGTACGGCTGCTTCGCGATACAGGCCCTGGAGGTACAAATATTGTCGAGGATGGACCACGTGCAGTTGACCGGAGCTGGTTCGTTCGAACTCTGCCTTTAGCGATGCGTTGCTTTCCAAAAGATCCCTTCGCACGAAAAGCAGAGTATTCTGCGCGTACCACCACTCGACGGCTTCGTTTTGCCAGACGCGCTTGCGAACGAAATCGACCGCAAGGTAGCCATGTTCGCCGAAGAGCTCCGCCCACTTGTCCGGCCATTGCTCATTGAGATGGTGGTTGCCGCCCTGGAAAGGAATAGCCGCCGAGAACAAGACGGCGGGGGCGAGACCGCAGAGAGAGGCGACGAAAGCCGACGCGGATTCCGGCGGCAAGTGCTCGGCGACTTCCAGCGATATCGCTAAATCAAAGACTCGCTCCACTTCAAAGGGCCTGCTTAGATCAGCCGGCCGGAAGCGGTCCTGTGGAATTTGCAGGAGGTTTCGATCCATGTACTCACCGTCGATCCCGAGTATCTCCTCAACGCCGAGCTTGCGAAAAACGTCTAACCAGCTTCCATCGCCACAGCCGACGTCCACCACGCTGCTTACGGGAAGGAACTCTAGCACCAATGGCAGGATGACTTCCGCAGATCGCCTGGACCCGCTCCGGATTTTCTCGTAAAAGCCCTTTGTGTAGTGTTCACTGGACACGGCCTTAAGACCTATTCCGGCTTCTTGCTTTTTCGCGAAGGCCACACAGCAATTGGAAATTGCGGCTGCTGATCGAGGCTTTGTAGCAGCCTCACGAGCGTGCACGCCCGTCCGGCGACGGCTGAATGATGGAGACATTCTCTTCAAACCGGCACAGGTACACCCCGGGGAACACCATTACATGCTGGCGACTCTCCTCGCTTTCCATCACGTCTAAGGTCACGGCATGCTCGACGTGGTCAATTACCTCCATCTCTTCTCGTCCGAGCCACAATTCTGCGAAATACCTACCGGGTTTCAGAAGAACATCGCGCAACAAGAAACAGGCGCGCGCTTTTTGACCTGCATTCATGCTGATGAACTCCCCCTTTTGCGCCGTGTTCGTATCGATCACTCGGAAGCCATTCATATCGTAAAAAATGACGGCGAGATTTGCATCGGCCATTCCGGCCGAACATTCGAGTTCCGTTTCAACGCTCAAGTCACAACCTGGGTAAGCAATCTCCAAGCGTTCGCCTAGCGAGTTAACGGGATGGACGGCAATGGAAGTGAACCGCGCCTTGCCGTTGCCCGTACGCGAAAAATTTCGAACACTCGCGCCGCTCTCCGCCATGTCCAGTGATTCCGCATAATACCGGGCCGTGGCCTTACCCGTCGGGCCGTCGAACTCGACTCCGCCCAAATTTAGGATCACGCAGCGTGAACAAAGCGCGTTAATAGCCGCCATATTGTGGCTCACCAGCACCACCGTGCGCCCGGCCCGCGCCACGTCGCCCATCTTGCCCATGCATTTTTTCTGGAATCGGATGTCTCCCACGGCCAGCACTTCGTCCACCAGCAATATCTCCGGCTCCAGGTGCGCCGCCACCGCGAACGCCAGCCGCACGTACATCCCGCTCGAATAATGCTTTACCGGCGTCTCGATGAATTTTTCGATCTCCGCGAAGGCCACGATCTCGTCGAATTTTCGGTCGATCTCCCGCTTGCTCATCCCCAAAATCGACCCGCTCAAATACGCATTCTCCCGCCCGGTCAGCTCTGGATGGAATCCGGTCCCTACTTCCAACAGGCTGCGTACCCGCCCGCGAATTTCCGCCCAGCCTTCCGTCGGCCGCGTAATCCGAGACAGTATCTTCAGCAGCGTCGTCTTCCCCGCCCCATTCCTCCCGATCAGCCCCAGCACCTCGCCCTCACGCACTTGCAGCGAGACGTCCTTCAGCGCCCAGAACATCTCCGGCCGTGCTCCGCGCAGCGCCCGCCACGGCGACCTCGCAAACGCCTCCAGGACATGCCGCAGCCCGGTATCGACGCGCACCCCTCGCCGGTACCGCTTACCCAACCCCTCCGCGTGAATTACCGTCGTCATGTTCATGACCTTCTACGCCGCAACTACTTTACATCGCTTACTTCCATCTTCAAGGGTTCTTCAGGATAGACGGAAGCTCGCCCCGACAACGTGCACGAACGAAGGGCGCGTCCCAGCCCGCCGCAAGGCGGCATCGAAGCTACCCAGTCGCGTGTTCTCGGTCGCCTTTCCGATCTGGGCCGAATGGCCGAATTGGAATCATCTACTGTTCCATCCTGGGAAGACACTCTTCTCCTTTACGATTTTTAAAATCTCCTCGAAAGAAAATCAACGTGATACGCATCCTCCCCTGACAACTTGTCCTGGCCATGCACTTGCATCCTCCTTCGGTGCGAAGGAGAGAGAAATGCGCTTCAGCTTTCTCGCTATGACGATATCAATGTTATTGCTTTCGGACAGTCGTGCTCAAGAGGCGCCACCCGTCGTGAACCACGCGGAAACATCGGCGAGGGCAGCCCCGCTTCCAGACATGCCCGCACCAAAGCCGTCGGCCCCTGGTTGCTCAGGGCTGCGTACCTCCTGCCTCCATCCAAAGCGCGATGGAAACGACCTGAATCTTCAACAATGGCCTAGCCAGAGCCGTGTCGCGGACAAGAAATTCTGGACCGTCGCAGGGGGCACGATCGGGTCTTCGCTCCTGGTGGTTGCAGCCACCAACCATTGCTGGCGCACCGTCGGAATTGAGAATTGTATCGGCGGATACGGACCCTTCAAAGCGATACAAGGCCTTCAAGTTGGCTTGTCAGGCTTCATGACGGGGTTGGCCTATTTTTGGAAGAAATCGGAACAAGAACGCGGCCGCTCTTTTTCAAACGCGGTCGGCGATGTTCGTCTCCATGCGTTGGAAGAAAAATAGTCCGCCGATCACCACCACTCCCACACCTACGGCCGACGCGGCCATCGCCACTCCCGGCGGCTGCCCGTGCCCTGTCAGCGCCCAACGGAACCCATCAATGACTCCCGCCATCGGATTTAGCCCGTACAGCCAGCGCCAGCGCTCCGGAACCAAGGAACTCGGATACGCCACTGGCGACGCCAGCATCCAAAACTGCACCAAAAATGGCATCACCGCGCGCACGTCGCGGTACAAGGCGTTCAGCGCCGAGGTCCACAGCCCCACGCCCAGCGCCGTCAGCACCGCGAGCACAATCAACACCGGCAACAGAAGCACCGTCGCCGGTGGATGGATCCCAAACGAAAGCGTCAGCACCACCATCACCACCAGGCCAATCGCGAAATCCACCAGCCCGGAAAACACCGCCGCCACCGGCAGGATCAGCCGCGGAAAATACACTTTCGTAATCACGTTTTGGTTATCGACCACGATGTTCGTGCAGTTGGTCAGCGCCTGCGAAAAATACGCCCATGGCACCAGCGCCGCGAAATAAAACACCGGATAAGGCAGCCCCTGCGAAGGCAGCTTCGCGAGGCGGCCAAAAAAAATCGTGAACACGCCCATGGTCATCAGTGGCTGCAGCACCACCCACAAAACTCCGATGGCCGTTTGCTTATACCGGATCTTGATGTCGCGCATGGCGAAAAAATACAGCAGCTCGCGATACTCCCAGACTTCCCCGAGGCGCAGCTCCAGCCAGCCGCGAGGCGGCTCGATGCGCACCACCGCGGGCGCGCTGGCATGCACCTCTATAGGCGTGGCGGATTGCGAGGGCGCTGTAACCGTAGCCATCAAATTATGCGCAACATTCATTTGCGAGAGGGCTGCTGAAACTCCAAGTAGATTACCAGAGATTCCCTGCGCCGAGCGCGCGTTGCGCGGCGTTTACGTGGAGCTCTTCAGCACGCACGGTGTCAGGGCTCCGATTGCTTCTTCATTTGGTCGATGTCCCGGTTTTCAATTTGGCGCATTAAATCGCGGCGATGAAAAAGATAATTCTCAAAGTGTGCGGCCAGCTGGCGCGGCACAACGCTGAATTGATTGTGGATCATCACGCTCCAGGAAATCGGCCCGCGAGGAGGAATCAGATGCTCGCCCCATTGAAACATGAAGGCCGCGTTCCAAAGCATGAAGGCCGCTAGAACCACGGAGACAGTGGCAACGGCTGCGCGTTGGCTGCGAAACAGCGCACCGACGCGTGCGAGCAGAACGCTGAGGCCGAGAATAAATAGCGGCGTAATCGAAATGAAAAAGCGGTTTCCGAAAGAAGAGATGCCGGCCCAGTCCGGATAGCAGGCGATGAAAAGATAAAACGCCAGCGCGCCAGTCAGCAGCGGAGTGCCCACGCGCGGTTCGCGCCACTTAAATAAAACAAGTCCGGCGGCGGCGAGCAGGAGCAGCGGGGTCCAGGAAAACAAACCGTGTTCGGAGGAAAACAGCACGGCTAGAAAATAAGGCGAGCGCCACGCCCAGTTCTGCACTGAAGTGTAACCGGACTCGAAGGGGCTGCCGTAAACGATGTAGCGGGTAACAAATGTCGGGAGCAAGCAGAGCAGCGTGACAGCAGCAAACAGGAGGTGCTTCGCGAGAAGTTGCGACACAGCGGCCCCGGTTCCTACGCCGCGGCGAAAAGCCGCCGCGAAGTCGCGAAACGCCTCGACCACCAGAATCATCAGCAGCATGGCATTGGCGTAGTACACATTGAGCATCAGGCCTGCGGAGAGCGCGAGCACAAACCACTGGCGCGGCGTGCGCTTGTCGCTTGTTTGATGCCAATAAAAAACAAACAGGGAAACGGCAAAAGCGGAATGCGCGTGCGACCAGGAAGGATTGAAATACATATAGACAGGAAGTGAGCTGGCCCACCAAATCGCCACGGTCGCGAGGAGCCCCCACAAATCCCCGGCATATTGGCGCGCCAGGCGAAACGCCAGCAGCAGCCCGAGGAATCCCCAGAACGCGGTGCCGAAAGCCATAGCCAGGCGGTACGGGGCGGAGAATCCGTCCGCGGCCACCTGCGAGCCGAGAGCGCGGGCGATCAGAACGCCGCCATGGGCCAGCAACAAAAACGGCGCCCACAGCATTGCCGGGCCTACAGTAAAGTGATTGTCGAGATGGCCGGT
>WNFP01000430.1_pt1 | contig 31332 bp, 33 predicted proteins | sample 5400201 | NCBI WGS metagenome assembly WNFP01 (sample SAMN13153355, study PRJNA577476) | soil metagenome | isolation source: 115 cm saprolite under Madrone tree | place: USA:California | collected 2016-06-14 | reverse complement strand
TCGCGGCGCGGCACACTACGCTGGGTTTCCATGAAGGGTCGCACCGATCGGATTTTCTAACTTTCTTTGCGCAGAATCCATTTCCCATGTTTACCGGAAGAGTTGGCATGACGGAACGCCAATTTCACGCGGCTGAGCGGCAGTTTCAGGCCGAACTAACTAACTACATCAGAAGAACTCGAGAGTTCTCGGACACGCGAACGGATTGTGTTGGAAAGACAATAGAGGAATTCCAGCAGGAACATCACCAACGTATTACCGTCCATTACAGGTGAATTGCGCTGTTATGAAATTCATGCGAAAAGCCAGTGGCCATTGCAACGTTGGCCATGCGGCGGTGGCGCCGGCCCTTCAAAACGGAAGTTTCAAATGAATTTGCTGTCACCCGACAACTCCTTCAAAGTCTGTGGCACCGCCGGACTTCTTTTCGGCGGCCCACTCGCAATCTGGCTGGCCCTTCAGCGCGGTCTTTCCCCCTGGATTGAAACAGTCCTGATTGCGGTTGCCGTGGGAATGTTGCTGGCCACGCCCCTGACGGTGAAGGTTTTTACCGGGCGAGATGGGTTCGTCTTCTATCGTGACGTGATTTGCATTTTTGCCGGAGTCACCTTGACGTTGCGATGCCTGCATCAGCCAGTGCTGCCGTACCTCGATGTCACGATCGCCGGCGCGGGCCTGTTTCACGCATGGGGACGCATCGGGTGTCTCCTTGCGGGCTGCTGTTACGGGCGCCCCTGCTGGGTGGGGATACGGTACACCCACGCCCACGCGGAAATGGGATTCCCACTCCAACTCACCGGTGTACGGCTGTTTCCCATCCAGGCCGTGGAGTCTGTCTGGATTCTGTGCCTGGCGACCGCCGTCACTTGGATGATGACGATGAGGCCCTCCGTTCCGGGCCCCGCTTTCGCCACTTACGTTGCCGGTTACGCCACAGGCCGTTTCTTTTTCGAGTTTGCGCGCGGTGATGCCGACCGTCCATACTTCCGCGGCTTCTCCCAGGCACAATGGATTTCCCTGCTGTTGACTCTGGGTCTCAGCCTGCTGGGACGAGCAGGTTTTCCCCCGCATTCCATTTGGTTTTCGGCTCCGTTCGTGGCCGTGGCTGTCTCAATGGCCTGGGTTGCGCTGGCCAGGAGGTTCCAGAAGACCTCACGTTTCGAGTTGCTGCATCCGAGACATACGGCAGAGATCGCAGAGCTGGTGCGGCGCACCGCTTCTCCACCCCAGCCCGCGCGCCCTTCGCGGCGCTCGTCCCCGCGACAACCTGCAATCAAAGTCAAACAGACCTCTCTAGGTGTCCGCATTTCCGCCGGTGAAGTCGTTCACGACGGCGTGACCTTCCGTCACTACTGCCTTTCCAAACAGGGCGAGCCGTTATCGCCGAAGGGCGTAAATCTCCTGGCTCGCGAAATCTCCCTCTTGCAGCACGACGGTGCTCCCTACCGGCCAGTCCCTGGCAAGAATGACGTGATTCACCTCCTGTTCTGACCCTCCCTCATTGTTCTAATCATTTAAATCCGGCTGAGCAGAAGTCTGCAGGTCTTCGTGAAATCACGAACCCAGGAGCAAGCGTCTGGTGCGGAAGAAGGGACCCGGTGCATCGACGTACCAAGTGCCTAGGACCGGGCCATGCGATTGGGCTGTATTCAATAGGAGCCCGGACCCGCAAAATCTCTGGAAATTTTCAGATCGCAGGTGTGCCCAAAGAATTTGTCTCACTGTAGGGGTTCACCCCAACAATTTGTGTACAACTTGTGTACAAGAAGGTGGGTTTGAAGGGCCTGAAAATGGACCTAAGCAACGCAGAATCAACAACAGACTCTTGAGCTACAGGCCCAAATCGAAGAACAACTTAAGAATTCTAACAGGCGAACGAGGCCCCGTACAACTCCGACCTCTCCGCCACATGCTGGAGCCGAACAATTCAGCTTCTACTGCACGAAGCCGACGTTTGGTGCAGGCGTGCTTCCTTCCGGTGATTCCTTGATGTTGCCAAACTGAGCTTCGTAGCGCGCGAGATTCTCTCCGAGCGCGCGCCAGATGCGTTTCGCGTGTCCCGGGCTGAGGATCATGCTGTTCAAAAGTTTTCCTTGCGCGCCGTTCGGGAAGATATAGATAAAGTTCATGGTGAACTCTTCGAGATTGTGGTGAATCATCACCAGGTTGCTGTATTGCCCCTGCAATTCCTTTTCGTCGGCTTTGATCTGCACCTGACCCTGCACTGGCTGCTGTTGTTCCATTTCGTTGGCTCCGGGACCGCTGTTTTGAACTTACCATAAGCACCTCTGATTCGCATGACGGGCGCCCCGCGCTGCAGGCTCCGCCTGCCTCGTTAGCGAGCAGGACATAAAGTCCCATTGACAAGCGAAGGTATTAAGTGTAGTTTAGGAATGTTATTTATCATAGTTAACTAAGCCATGGTGCGCACGGGCCGCCAACAATTCGAAACCGATCCACCGGTCACCGATGGAGCTTCCGGTGGCTTCTACGAGACCGCGGAGGCGCCCGCAAGGGCTGCCCTGCCGTCGTTACCGGAATCACATCGCACAATCCCTTTTTCTTCCGGAGCTTCCTGGTTCCGAAAAGTCCTGGCGTTTGCCGGGCCTGGCTATCTAGTCGCCGTCGGCTACATGGATCCCGGCAACTGGGCCACGGACATCGGCGGCGGCTCGAAATTTGGCTATACGCTTCTGAGCGTCATCCTCATCAGCAACCTGATGGCGATGTTTTTGCAAGCTCTCTCTGCAAAGCTCGGAATCGCAACGGGGCGTGACCTGGCTCAAGCGTGCCGCGAACACTATTCCCGCCGGACTGGGCTGTTTCTGTGGGTCGTCTGCGAAATCGCCATCGCCGCGTGCGATCTCGCGGAGGTTTTGGGTTCCGCGGTTGCGCTGAAGCTTCTGTTCGGGTTGCCTCTTCTGGCCGGCGTTCTCATTACTGCGTTTGATGTCCTCATCGTTCTGGCGTTGCAGGGGCGGGGTTTTCGACTGGTAGAAGCGTTCGTCGTTACGCTCATCGGTTCGATCGCCGCTTGTTTTGCTTACGAAATCTTTTTCGCGCACCCCCTGTGGCGCGAAGCTGCCATCGGCTTCATTCCCCGCGCCGAAATCCTGCGCAATCGCGAAATGTTATACATCGCGATCGGCATCCTTGGCGCCACGGTCATGCCGCACAATCTCTATCTTCACTCCAGCATCGTGCAGACGCGGGCGTTTGGTTCTTCCACGCGCGACCGGCGTGAAGCGGTGCGATACGCCATATTCGATTCCACGGTGGCGCTCGGCTTTGCGCTTTTTATCAATGCCGCGATTCTTGTTCTCGGCGCCGCAGCTTTCCACACGCGCGGCCTTCACAACGTGGCAGAAATCGCCGACGCTTACAAACTTCTCAGCCCTGTCCTCGGCGCAAGCCTTGCCAGCACGCTCTTTGCCTGCGCGCTGCTCGCGTCCGGCCAGAATTCCACACTTACCGGCACGCTGGCCGGCCAGATCGTGATGGAGGGCTTTCTCAACATCCACCTCAGGCCTTGGCTCCGCAGGCTCATCACCCGCTCCATCGCCATCATTCCGGCGGCTTTTGTCATTGGTTTTGCGGGGGAGGACAAAGTCACTTCGTTGCTTATTCTCAGTCAGGTGATTCTCAGCTTTCAGTTGCCGTTCGCGGTGATCCCGCTAATCCGATTTACGGGGGACCGCTCCAAGATGGGCGAGTTCGCCAACTCGCGATTTACCAGTGCCGTCGCGTGGGTCGTCGCCGCGGCCATCTTGTTCTTCAACGCCGAACTTGTGTGGCTCATCCTCCGTTCGGCCTAATCGCATTGGAGATTCGGTCTTCTCTGCATTTGCCTCTGCCTTCCGTTGCCGGATTGAATGTGCGAGAATTTTCCCGACCGCTATGCCCACTGACGCGCAGCTCAATCTCAAGGCGCGCAAAATACTTTTCGCTTCGCTCCTTGCCCTTATTTGTATCGCGCTTGTTTATGCAGCGTTCCAGAGAGACAGGCCGTGGGTCGTTCCAGAGGAAGTAAAAAAATTGAAGAATCCAATCGCGCCCACTGAGTCCACGCTGAAGGCTGCCAGGGGAATTTACGTGGAGGAATGCGCCCAGTGCCACGGAGAGCAGGGCAAAGGCGACGGCCCCAAGGCCAGGCTGCACTTTCCGGCTCCAGCCGATCTCACCGACCTTCGGCGCATGAACTCGGTCACTGACGGCGAAATCTTTTACCAAATCAGCGAAGGCAGAAAGCCCATGCCTTCGTTCAAGAATCGCTTGAATGAGGATCAGCGCTGGGGACTCGTGCTTCTCGTTCGATCTTTCTCCGCTCGCTCCACGTCGCAAGCCCCTGCAAACAAACTGGAGGCTGCTGGAAAGACTACCCCGCCCGCGCCTGATCCTTAGGCATCAACGCGATTTCCAAACCTGTGCGATTTTCTCTTTATGCGGTAGCCGCTTTCACTTGGCCCAACGCGGCGGCGACTTCTTTCAAATCGGGCACCACAGGGATGTCATAGTTCTTAAACCACGCCACTTTTCCGGCTTTGTTCACGATGGCGATGGCGCGGCCCGTAATGCCTTTGTCCGCCAGGTACACGCCGTACTTCTCGCTTGCCGCTCCGCGCGGATGAAAATCCGCCAGCAGGGAATACTTGATCCCCATTTTCTCCGCATACGCTTTGTGCGACCACACGCTGTCGACACTGACGCCGAGCACTTCCGCGTCCAGCGTTTCGAATGCCTTCATCTCATTGACGAAGCAGGCGTGCTCGTTTGTGCACGTCGGGCTCCAGTCCAGCGGATACCACACGAGCACGACGTTCTTCTTTCCCGCGAAATCGGAAAGCTTCACTTCCTTCTTTTCCTGATTCTGCAGCGTAAAATCCGGGGCCGTCTGTCCCACCGCGATACTCATACTGTTTCCTCCTCGGTCTTTGACATCGCACTCAGCATCTTACCCAATCCTCGCGCTCCACACCAAGTTCCGTTCCACAGCTAGCCTGCGTCCTGTCCGCTAAATTCTTTCACTCTAGGTGTCGCAGGGCAGTACACTCTGCGGAGGAGAAGTCTAGGAGCGCTGAAGGAACTGGCCGCTCTTCCATGATGCCGCTGCGCGATCTTGTCCATTTATACCGCTCTCAGGCCGGCAATTTTGGGGAGCCGGTTGCTCTTTTCGCTTTTGGTTTGGCGATAGCAGAAACGGAACGTCTTTTCTCCGGTTTCGACGAGGACTATCACATCAGCCGCTTCTTCCAATTCTCGGAATCCGCCGGCGAAAAATATTCGATTAATGGAGTTCCGGCCACCCATGTCTCCATCGACGCCGAAATCCAGTCCATCCTCTGATCGAAGTGCTTTTTTGGGAACTTTCTGCATATTGCCACCGTCAATATAGTTCGAGTAGTATCCAGGCTCCCGATGCGTAGGCGCGCCCCACTCCTCTTTCTTTTTCTGTTCGGGCTTGCGCCTGTTTCCCGGAGCGCTGATGCCGTTTCGATCAAGATCCGGCAGGTCGGCCTCGAAAATATCTACAATCCCGGCAATAGCCCGACGCTCGTTTCCTTTGATGTTCGCAATAACACGATGCAGAGCATCCCGATCTCCATTCTCTTGGATGAGCTAAGTTTGGAGAACTACGCAAGGTCGGTAACGACATCCATCCAGTTACCGCTTCTGCTCTCACCCGGTGAAGAACGCACGCTTCGTGTGCCGTTGCAGATCATTCCAGGGGATAATCGCCGCCTGGTCATCTATCTGGAGGCGCGCGATGCGCACAATCTCATCGCCGGCCGCACGGCCCGCCTCGTTGGCTCCAAGACTGATGGCCAGATTATCGGGCTGATTTGTACCGCGCCCGAACTGTGCCGCAACATCCAGCAGTCCATTCTTCTGAGCGGCAGCCCTGAGGAGCAAACCCAGAAGTCGAAAATTCTTCGAATGGTGCAGTTGTCTGCGCCGCCGTCGGAGGGCTGGGCGTACGCAGTGGCAAACACCGTCATTCTCGCCGCGCCGATCGCGCGCCTGTCAGAGGCGCAGCGCGAAGCTCTGGAAATTTTCCTTCGCGACGGCGGAACACTCGTTCTCATTGAAGATCAAATTGCCGACGGCGTTTCTTCCAATTCCGGTGCGAATCCAGCTTCCGGTAGGCTTTCATTTTCGGATTTCAGTGTGCTGAATCGGAACTTGTACTTTCTTGAGCCCTATCGTACTCGTTTGCCGTTTGGGAAGTCGCTTCCGGTGGGCTCCGGTCATCTCGTCCATCTTCCATCGGTGACTGGCAAGGAATTCTTGCTCTATTTCCGGCCCATGGGTTTCAGCATGTCCACTCCCGAAGAGATCCGGAAGCAGTTCCCGGGCAGCGCCCAAGAGCTGCAGGCGGCGGACGAAAACCAATCCACGTGGTTGATGAGGCGTCTCGGCACCAGTTTTCAATTTCCATCTTTTCTGGAAATTCTTCTGTGGATGATCGGGTATCTGCTGGTGGTTGGAGTCGTCAATTTCGTAGCGCTGCGACGGATCGGCCGGCCGGAATGGGGGTGGCTTAGCATTCCTGCCATCGCGATTTTCACATCGGTCCTTCTTTACGGCACCAGCGCCCGCCACCGGCCACGGAATTTCAATCTCGACGATATGGTCGTTTACCGGATGGATAATCTCAGCCCGCTCGCTACGGCGGACGCCAAGGTCCGCATCTCCTCTCCCCGTCGTTCGACGGTCGAGCCCATCGTCCCTGGGGATTGGATTTACTCACTGCCGCGCCGCGGCTTCGAGGGAATGTTCGAAGGTCCCGTGAATCCGGGTTCCGGCAGTGCCGCGTACGTTAGCGGATACGTGCTCACGAGATCGTGGGAAACCAGTCTGTCCCTCCGCAAGTGGTCATTTACCGAACTGAACTTCAGAGGCTCGCGCCGCTTTGCTGGAACGATTTCCCGAGACACAGCAGGACGCTTGCACAACGATACCGGCATCTCTTTCCGGCAAGCTATCGTTGCCGACCACGCGGACGTGTATCTGTTGGATTCCCTGCCTGCTGGCGCCGTGGTCGATCTCGCTCAAGTCCCGCGGCGGAGCTTCTCGAAGGAAACTGGCCGTTCCGTGAATCGTCTCCCAGCCTATCCAGGTCCGCCATTCCGGTTTCATAAGCCCGGCGACGAAAGGTTTCGAAATTTCTCGGAAGCGGAGATAAAACAAATGGAGGAAGAATGGGACAAGCTAGCGGCGAAACCCTTTTCGCTCATCGAATTGCTGCGCGGATGGTCCCCCAACGGAGACGACCTTTTTGCTGAAACCAGGGCTGTTTTCCTGGGTCTCAGCGATCAGGCGACGTTGGGTTCTTCGCTTCGCGATGAATCTCCGGACCGGAAATCCGCATCGCTAATGGTGGTAACGTTCGGGACGTGGCCATGATCGAAATCGCCGCTCTTCGCAAGTCCTATCGCAAGTCCCGAGGCCTGGACGGATTTTCGCTGGGCCTCGAGAACAACGAACTCGTCGGCCTAGTCGGACCTAACGGGGCAGGGAAGACCACGCTTATCAAAATTCTCGCCACGCTTCTCCCGGCAGATTCAGGTTCCGTCCGCGTTTCCGGCCACGACGTGTCAACGGAGCCGATGGCAGTCCGCGCTTCGCTAGGCTACTTGCCGGATGTTGCGGGAATCTACCAGGACATGCGCATCGGCGAATTTCTAGAATTCTTTGCCGACGCTTTTCGACTGAAGGAACCGCAGCGCACTACGGCCGTCGAGCGGGCTCTTGAGCGCGCGGGCCTTGTGGATCGACGCAACGATTTCGTCGAGCATCTTTCACTAGGCTGGAAGCAGCGATTGCTGATTTCCAAGATTCTACTTCACGAACCAAAGCTACTTCTGCTCGATGAGCCCGCGACCGGCCTGGACCCGCTTGCGCGCATCCAGCTCCGAGAGCAGTTGAAGCGTCTCCGCACCGAAGGCGTTACGATCCTCATTTCCTCGCATATTCTGAGCGACCTCGAGGATATCTGCACGCGCATCGTATTCATTGCCGAGGGCAAGAACGTCCAGGAAAGCCAAACCGCTGCGCTTGGGCCCGGCGCCCGCGCGGCTGCCATCCGTTGCGAATTAGAGTTCGAGGGATCCATTGATGATGTCGACCGTGTTATGGCAAGTTTCTCGGGCGCACAAGTTCTCGAAAGGAAGAACAGTTTCTTGCTCGTTGAAATGCCCGGCGGTTCCAAGGAAGCCTCTGGCCTTCTGCGGACACTTCTCGATGCGGGGATCACAATTGTTCACTTTGACGCGCGCGGGCCGGGCCTTGAGGAGCGCTACCGCCGCACCTTTGGAGAACATGGCCGATGAGGCGTTACGTCACCAATCCCATGATCAGCAAGGAGCTTCGCCAGCGCCTTCGCGAGCGGCGCTCCTGGCTCCTTCCAACACTCTATCTCATCGTGTTGTCGGGTATTGTCGTTTGCGTCTACTATTTCAGCACGGACACCGGCCGCCGCCTTCGCGGCGCCGAGGTGCAGGGCGCGGACATCGGCCAGGCTATCTTTCTCGCCGTCGTCTTTACGCAAATCATTGTCCTGCTGCTCATGGGGCCCGTTTTCAGCAGCGGAGCGATCACCATTGAAAGAGAGCAACGTACCCTCGCAGGCCTCCTGACAAGCCTGCTCACGGCGCCTCAAATCTGGTGGGGGAAATTCGTAGCCGCTCTTCTCTATCTTCTGCTTCTGCTAGCCAGTGCAATACCGCTCCTAGCTCTTTCTTTTGCCTTCGGCGGCGTCGGGCCCCTGGATCTCGTCAAGGCCATCGGCTCAACCATTCTCACTCTCGCGAGCATCTGCACCATCGGGCTATGGTGCTCCGCCACGTTCCGCCGCAGCGTTCATGCTACTGCATCGTGCTATGCCATAGTTCTCGTGCTCACGATTGTTACCGCCATCTCCTTTGGCATGCTGTACGCTCACTGGCAACAGAGCCATCCGGAAGATATGGGTCCGCCCGCGTACATCCAGGCGCCACTCTTCTTGAATCCTCTCTATCCGCTCTTAACGTTGACTGACGACAACGGTTTCCGTTTCTACGTTTACTCCACTTCTTCCTGGCTTTTGTTCGCCGCCCTGGGATGCCTTGCCGCCGCGTTTGCCATGCGCCGCCTTCGGCGCTCCGGCGAACAACTGTAAGAATTTCCGGGTTTGGCTTGCCCGATTCTGCGACGGGAACCTGCCTGCTGCGACTTTGATTTCGCTCAAATCGTTGGCCGTGTTCGTGATTCCCAGAATTTCGCTTGAAAAATTCTCATTATTGACTACCCTACAGCCACGCTGGAGGTTATCGGATGGCTGGTTCTCCCACGCTCTTGCCGGAATCCCGGCTCGGCAGCACTCTCCGCCGCGATGCCTGGTGGATTGAGATCCTCCCGGTCATCATTGTCCTCGGCGGTTTCGGCATCTACGCCACGCTGCGTGCTTTTGAGGGGAAATACTACGAGTGGGGACCGTACCTTTCGCCATTCTATTCGCCGCTCATCGATCCGGAACACCACTGGTGGAAATTTTCTCCCGCGCTCTTGATCCTCGCCGGGCCCCTCGGCTTTCGTGCGACCTGCTATTACTACCGCAAAGCCTACTACCGTGCATTCTTCCTGGATCCCCCCGCCTGCGCGGTTGGCGAGTTGCCTCGGCGCAACTATCGAGGCGAAACCGCTTTCCCTTTCATTCTGCAAAATATCCATCGCTACTTTTTTTACCTGGCGGTTCTTTTCATCGCTTTCCTCTGGAACGACGCGATTCGCTCTTTTTTCTTCGACGGGCATTTCGGCGTTGGCGTCGGGACGCTCGTCCTGACGATCAATGTCACACTGCTTTCGCTTTACACGTTTTCCTGCCACTCTTTGCGTCATCTTGCCGGCGGCAAAGTCGATTGTTTTTCCTGTGTGACTTTCGGACGTTCGCGATTTGAAGCGTGGAGTTTCTTTAGCTTCCTGAACGGGCACCACATGCTTTTCGCCTGGTGCAGCCTCGTTTCCGTTGGTTTCGCGGATTTCTACGTGCGCATGGTGGCCTGCGGCGCGTTCCGGGACCTGAGGCTCCTGTGACTGCAAATTACGAGACCCGCGAACACGACGTTCTTATCATCGGCGCCGGCGGAGCGGGATTGCGTGCAGCCATCGAGGCACTTGCGCAAGGCGCCTCCGTCGGAGTGGTCTGCAAATCGCTTCTCGGAAAAGCTCATACCGTTATGGCCGAGGGCGGGATCGCCGCAGCGATGGCCAATGTGGATGCTGCCGACAGTTGGAAGACCCATTTTCGCGACACCATGCGCGGCGGAAAATTTCTCAACAACTGGCACATGGCCCAACTTCACGCCCAGGAGTCTCCCGACCGCGTTCGCGAACTCGAACAGTGGGGCGCACTGTTCGACCGCACCGAAAGCGGCGACATCCTGCAGCGCGCCTTTGGCGGCCACACGTTCAAGCGGCTCTGCCATGTAGGCGACCGCACCGGCCTCGAAATGATCCGCACGCTGCAGGATCGCGGTGTCCAGCAGGGAATTGACGTCTACATGGAGTGTACGGTCACGCGGCTCTTAATGGATAACGGCCGTGTTGCCGGCGCGTTTGCCTACTGGCGGGAGAACGGCCGCTTCATCGTTTTCAAGGCGAAGTCCATCGTCATCGCCACCGGTGGCATTGGCAAAGCCTGGCGCGTCACGTCCAACTCCTGGGAGTACACGGGCGATGGGATGGCCCTTGCTTATGAGGCCGGAGCTGAGCTCATGGACATGGAATTCGTGCAGTTCCACCCCACGGGAATGGTGTGGCCGCCTGGCGTGCAAGGCATTCTAGTCACCGAAGCGGTGCGCGGTGAAGGCGGCATCTTGCGCAACAAGGTGGGCGAACGCTTCATGGAAAAGTACGACCCCAAGCGCATGGAACTCTCCACCCGCGACGTGGTTGCTCGCTCCATCTACACGGAAGTCAAGGAAGGCCGCGGGACCGAGCACGGAGGCGCGTATCTGGATATTTCCCATAAGCCTGCTGAATACGTGAAGAAAAAACTTCCCAGCATGTATCACCAGTTCAAGGAACTCGCGGACGTCGACATCACGAAAGGCCCCATGGAGGTGGGCCCGACCTGCCATTACATGATGGGTGGCATTCGTGTGGATGCGGAAACGGCGGAATCGACCGTGGCCGGACTTTTCGCCGCGGGCGAGGCGGCTGCCGGACTTCATGGCGCAAATCGGCTAGGTGGCAATTCGCTTTCCGATCTACTGGTGTTTGGGCGGCGTGCCGGACTGGCCGCCGCACAGTACGCTAAGCGCACGGCAATGCCTTCCATGGACAACCCGCAAATCGAGCAAGCGGAAAAGGAATTGCTTGCACCGTTTTCCAACTCCGGCACGGAAAGCCCCTACGCGGTGCATCGCGACTTGCAGGAAGTGATGCAGAACCTTGTCGGCATCTTCCGGACCAATGAGGATTTGAAGAAAGCGCTCGCCGAATTGGCGAAGCTGAAATCCCGTGCCGCAAAGGCCGGCGTCGAAGGCTCTCGTCTTTTCAATCCGGGCTGGCATCTATCTTTCGACTTGAAAGCCATGCTTATCGTCTCCGAGGCCGTCGCGCACAGCGCACTGGCCCGCACCGAGAGCCGCGGAGCACACAGCCGCATCGATTATCCGATTCTCGACCCCCTCTGGGAGAAGAAACACAGCATCATTGCCCAGGAATCCGAAGGCATGAGCCGCCGCGAAGTTCCCATCGAGCCCATGCCCGAAGAATTGAAGCAGCTTCTTGCCGAGGACAAGGCATGAACTATCTTTCGATTTGGCTACTCAAATGAAGGGATGAGGGCATGCTATGGATTCGCCTTGGATCAAATTCGCGACGCCCGACACGAACAAGGAGTATTTTGCTCTTCTGTCCTACTTGCCGCTGAACAGGTACCGCGCGATCCCGGCATTTCTCAAGTTCTCATTCCAGATTCAAAAACAACTACACACCACTCCGGGCATCATTGGTTATTCCCTTCGCGCCAAGTTATTTAGCCGGAATTTTTGGACACTCTCGGCCTGGACTGACGAAAAGCCGCTGATGGATTTCGTCGTGAAGATTCCTCACGGGCAAGCGATGAAGGCCATGATGCCGCACATGGGGCCAACGAAGTTCACCAAATGGAAAGTATTGGGATCGGCTTTGCCTCTGCAGTGGGAGGAAGCGATGGAGAGATCGAAAAAAGGGGAGCCCTCATGAAGGAAGCCACCCTGCGCGTTTTTCGCGGCGATTCGAACGGGGGGCAAACCGTTGACTATCGCGTCCCGGTCGCTCCCGGCATGGTCGTTCTCGACGCGCTTCATTACATTCAGGGATACCTCGCTCCCGATCTCGCCGTTCGCTGGAATTGCAAAGCAGGGAAGTGCGGCTCGTGCTCCGCGGAAGTGAACGGCCGTCCGCGACTGACCTGCAAAACGCGCATGGACGATCTCCCGCAGGACCAACCGATCACCGTCCTGCCCATGAAATCCTTCCCGCGCATCAAAGACCTTGTCACCGACGTTTCCTGGAACTATCGTGTCAACCGCAAAATCCCTCCCTTCGAACCCCGTAAGGGAGTGGAATGGAGAATCTCGCAGCTGGATGTCGACCGCGTGCAGGAGTTTCGCAAGTGCATCGAATGCTTTCTGTGCCAAAACGTTTGTCACGTTCTTCGCGAACACGACAAGAAGCAACAGTTCGCCGGGCCACGTTTCTTCGTTCGAGTAGCCGGCCTCGAAATGCATCCGCTGGATGGACTCAACCGGACGGGCTTGCTCAAGGATCAGCTTGGCCTGGGCTATTGCAATATCACGAAGTGCTGCACGGAGGTTTGTCCTGAGGAGATTCATATTACGGACAACGCCATCATCCCGCTCAAGGAACGCGTGGTGGACGAATTTTACGATCCCCTGACCATGCTGTTCCGGAAGATTCGCGGCGGCTGAATGTTTAGCTCAAGAATCCTATGCAGTTCTGATTGAACGACGGGCCAGGAAAGAGGAGGTCCCATGGGTCACCAACTAAAATCCATCTCCAAGGCGGGCATTCCCGAGGCCCTTGCCAAAGTCGAGCTGTACCGCTACCTCAACGAGCCCGAAGAGGCCGAATCCATTTGCCGGGACATCCTCGCGGTTGACCCGGAACATCAGCTTGCTCGCCGCATGCTCGGCCTGGCCATCACCGATCAATTCATCGGCGCCGCGAGCGATCGTTATCTCGAGGTTCAGTCCATCTTCCAGGGGTTGCGCGATCCCTACGAGCGGCTTTATTACACCGGGTTATTGCACGAACGGCACGCGAAGACCCAGCTCCTCGTCGGCTACGCTCCACACACACTCCTGCCGTTAGTGGAAGAAGCCATGCGCTGCTTTGCGGAGGCGGAAAAAATCCGGCCGGCGGGCAATGACGACAGCATTCTGCGCTGGAATCGTTGCGTCCGATTGCTGGAAAGCCGGCCTGACTTTCATTTCGAGCGTGGACCCGCCGCTTTTGACACGGAAGATATGCCGCCCGTCAGTTCGCCAGGGCGCCGCGCCGGAGGTCATCACTGAAGCTTCCCGCGATTTCTTAGGCCGTGAAAACGCGCTGAAACCGCCGCGCCAGTTTTTCGGCCTCTTCGCTAATTTGCCGCGGCAGGCGTTCGCCGAATTTGCTGAGAAACTGCTTTGAATCTTCCATCTCCGCGTCCCAATCTTCCGGGTTTACGCGCACCAGTTCGCTCAACGCTTCGTCTGAAATCTTCATCCCGTCCAACGTCAGCCCGCTCTTTGCGGGAACATAGCCGATCGGTGTCTCCTGCGCAGTTCCGCGGCCTTCCACGCGCTCTAAAATCCACTTCAGCACGCGCACATTCTCGCCGTACCCCGGCCATAGGAACTTTCCATCCGGGCCCTTGCGGAACCAGTTCACGTGAAAGATCCTTGGCGGCTTCGGTATTTTCTTCCCCATCTCCAGCCAGTGGCCAAAATAGTCCGCCATGTTGTAGCCACAGAAGGGCAGCATGGCCATCGGGTCCCGTCGGGTGATGCCAACGTCGCCCGTCGCTGCGGCCGTCGTTTCGCTGGCCATCGTTGCGCCCACGAACACTCCGTGCTGCCAGTCAAACGATTCATATACCAACGGGGCCACTCGGGCTCTTCGCCCGCCAAATATGAACGCTGAAATGGGCACGCCTTCAGGTGCTTCCCACTTTGGAGAAATGCTCGGCGACTGCCGCGCGGGCACGGTGTACCGCGCATTCGGATGCGCCGCCGTGCCTTTGGATGGATCCCAAGCCTCGCCCTTCCAGTTGATCAGCCCCGCCGGCGCCTCGCTGCCAATTCCTTCCCACCACGGCTCCCGCTCCGAGGTCATCGCCACGTTCGTAAAAAGCGTATTCTTGTGCAGCGCTCCCATCACGTTCTGATTGGTTTTCATTCCGGTGCCCGGGGCCACCCCAAAAAAACCCGCTTCCGGATTGATGGCGTGCAAATATCCGTCTTCACCGATTTTCATCCACGCAATATCGTCCCCTACGGTCCAGACGCGATACCCCTGGTCCTCGAGCGCCGACACCATCATTGCCAAATTCGTTTTCCCGCACGCGCTGGGAAACGCCGCGCCCATGTAGGTCACTTTTCCGCCCGGAGATTCCAGCCCCAGGATCAACATGTGCTCGGCCATCCACCCCTGTTCCCGGGCCATCACGCTGGCAATCCGCAGCGCAAAACACTTTTTTCCCAGCAGCGCGTTTCCGCCGTAGCCCGACCCCACGCTCCAGATCAATTTCTCCTGCGGAAAGTGGACGATGTACCGCCGCATGGGGTCTAGGTCGCCCAGCGAGTGCAGCCCGGGGACAAACTCGCTCGAAGCTCCCAGCCGCTCCAAGGCCACTTTGCCCATCCGCGACATGATCCGCATGCTCGTGACAACGTAGGGACTGTCCGTCACTTCCACGCCAACCTTGCTGATCGCCGAGCTCACCGGGCCCATCACGTACGGCACTACGTACATCGTTCGGCCGCGCATTGCTCCATCCAGCAGCCCACCCACCTTATGCTTAGCCGCGTCCGGGTCCATCCAATTGTTCGTGGGTCCGGCTTCTTCCTTTTCGGGGGAGCAGATGAACTTCAAATGCTCGGTCCGCGCCACGTCATTTGGGCTGCTGCGATGTAGGTGGCAGTTCGGGTAGGTCTTCTCATTGAGCGTGAACGAATCACCCTGGAGCAGCATCTCCCCGATCATTCGCTGGTACTCCGCTTCGGAACCGTCGCAATACACCACGCGGTCTGGCTTAGTCAGCTTGGCCGCTTGATCAACCCAGGTTTCTAGTGGAGTTGCCACCCTAATCCCCCTGCTGGCCTAGTATTTCGATGCCCCACGGTCCAAAATGCGGCATCCCGGCCGCTTGAGGCACCGGTCACACGCCGGATGACGACCCCAACTAGGTCGAGGTCGTGGAGCGATTGGACTCGACCATGCCAACAGGCCTATGCAAGGCGGGAAATTCCGGCCAGGCTGGCAGGCTCTATTCTTTTACCCGTCACAGTCTATGTTACCCCTCGCCGCCCACGCAAGCGACTCCCGGCCCGGCGCTGTCTCCTTGCTTCTTTCCTGCTGTAAACTTGTCCCCCGTGTTTCCCAACGCCGAATCCGACCGCCTGCGTGTCATTCTTGTGGCCCCGCGCAATCCGCTCAATATCGGCGCAGCCGCTCGCGCAGTGAGCAACTTCGGCTTCTTCCATCTTCGCGTGGTGAACCCGTATGAATTGGCCTTTCGCGAGGCGCGTTCCGCTGTCGGCGCCGCGCCGCTACTCGCCCGTGCCGAAGAGTTCAAGAGCCTTGCCGAAGCCGTCCAGGATTGTACGCTCGTCATTGGAACCACCGCCGTTGGACAGCGACAATTGCAGCATCCGGTCCGCCGCCTGGATCAAGCTGCTCGTTTCCTTCGTAAGCATCTCGCAGGTGGCCGCGTTGCGCTGCTTTTCGGTTCGGAGAAGCGTGGTCTTTCGAATGAAGACCTCAGCCACTGCCATTGGTTCCTGCGCATTCCCACGCGCGAAGAACATCGCTCCATGAACCTTGGCCAAGCTGTGGCTGTGTGCCTCTACGAACTCGCACGCGATCCACAAGCCTCCGTGAAACCGGAGAAACATGTCGCCGCCACCGCCGCTGATCTCGAGCGCCTCACCGCACTTTTGCTTGACGCTCTCCGCACCAGTGGCTATTTGAAATCGCGGCCCAGTGCATCCTCGAAGCGGCGTTCTGCCGCTCCCACCGAAGACAAAATCCGCCGCCTTGTCCACCGCCTCCGCCTTTCCGCTGCTGACGCCGAACTCACGCTCGGCATCCTACGCCAAATTCTGTGGAAATCTCGCCAGGACAAGGACCGTACACAGTAGCGTGCGGCGCTCCAAAAGTTGCTCGAATTGGCTCGCCCGTGGAAGAATGCCGAGCATGTCTACAATGAAAAAATCTTGTCTGCTTTGCTTAATTCTCATCCCGTTTCTCGATTCTTTCCGACTCGGTGCACAAACTACGCGTCCTGAGCCCGAAAGAAAGCTCGCCCACGACATTTACAAGGAATTTGTCGAAATTCCATCTGGTTTCACCACGGGCGCGACGACTCCTGTCGCTGAAGCCGCCGCAACTCGTTTACGCGCCGCGGGCTTCTCCGAATCCGATATCTTCCTTGGAGGCGCGAATCCAAAGAAGTCCAATCTTGTCGTTCGTTATCACGGCACCGGAGCCCTCAAGCCGCTGCTCCTGCTCGCCCACATTGATGTCGTCGAAGCCAAACGAGAAGACTGGAGCATGGATCCCTTCCAATTGAATGAGCGCGATGGTTTTTTCTACGGCCGCGGTACCGGAGACGATAAGGCCCAGGCCGCTCTCTGGATCGCCAATTTGATCCAATACAAAAAGGAAGGCTTCAAGCCCGACCGTGACATCACCGTGGCTCTCACCGCCGATGAAGAAGGCGGCGGTCCGTACAATGGCGTTGCTTGGCTGCTCAAGAATCATCGCGATCTCATTGACTCCGAGTTCGCTCTCAATGAAGGCGGCTGGGGCGAATCCGCCGCCGGCAAAAAGATCTCCAACGATCTCCAGGTCAGCGAAAAATACGTGGTCAATTTCCGGCTTGAGGTGCGAAACAAAGGCGGCCACAGCTCGATGCCCGTGGCCGACAACGCTATCTATCGTCTCGCGGCCGTCTTGCAGCGGCTCTCAAACTTTGGATTTCCGCTGAAGACCAACGAAGTGACCGCGGCCTACTTCCAGCAAATGGCGAAGATCGAATCCGGTCCTCGAAGAGAGGATCTCGCCAAGGTCGGCAAGGGTTCCCAGGAGGCGATGGAGCGGATTGCGGCGGCTTCCCCCGCTTGGAACGCCACTCTCCGTACCACCTGCGTGGCCACGCTACTCGAGGGCGGGCATGCCATGAATGCATTACCTCAGCTTGCAACCGCGACCGTCAATTGCCGCGTGTTGCCCGAGGACTCCGTCGACTACGTGCAAGCCACTTTGCGGAAAGTCGTGGCGGATGACCAAGTCGAGGTAAGAATTCTCGGCGAGCCGGCCCCCGGGCCTGCTTCGGCGCTAAGGCCCGATGTGTTGGCGGCCGTCAGCCGCGCGACAGAAGCTCTTTGGCCAGGTGTGCCTGTAGTGCCCATCATGGTGATGGGAGCGACCGATGGGAAGGCCCTTCGCATCGCCGGTATTCCAACGTATGGAGTCCAGGGCATTTTCTTCGATCGCGATGACATCCGATTCCACGGCCGCGATGAACGCGTTGCCGTCCAGTCTTTTTACGAGGGCCAGGCCTTCCTCTACGATCTGGTCAAAACACTGTCGAAAACCACTCCCGTCGCGCAGGCGGCTGCTCACAACGGCTTGCCGCAGCAGAACTAATTGACTGCAAGAGCTGTTCTGGTTTCTTCCACAATGCGCTCTTTTTTGCTGTTCACTTTTTGTGTGCACTTTTGTACAGTTTTCCTGCGGCCCCCCCTGGAAAATGGTATCGTTAGAAGTGCCTATCACGTTCTGCACACCGGGCACTCACGCAATCAATTAAGCAGATCGCCGGAGAGAATATGGACTTGACGGTAACGCAACAAGAGCGCCCCTGGGACCGGCCCTTCTGGAAACCCGTGCATGGCAAAGAAGGCGTCTTTGCTTATCTCGTTCTCATCCACGTTCTTGCCGTCGTCGGTCTGATCCTGTTTCCTGTGCCAAACCTCAAGGTTGTCGGCATGACCTTGCTCAGCATTGCCTTTGGCGGTCTCGGCACCACCGTCTGCTATCACCGCATGCTGGCGCACAAGACCTTAAAGACGAACCCCATTATCGAGCAATTCTTGATCTTTTGGGCGGTCTTCAACGGCTCCGGCCATCCCGCAAGCTGGGTCGCCTATCATCGCCTTCATCATTCCGTCACTGACACTCCGGAGGATATCTCTAGTCCCAAACAGGGCGGCTTCTGGTGGGCGCATCTTCGCTGGCTCTATCAAACACACCCCGCCGACAAAAAGCGCTGGGCTCCCGAGCTTACCGGTGGCATCTATAAGATTTGGGGCTGGGCAGAAACGCCCGTCATTGTATTCTCAATTTGTATTGGCTTGATTCTGGGTTTCGGCTGGATGGGTTTCTTCTGGATGGGTGCGATCCGCCTCGTCTACTCCCTGCACATGCAGTGCCTGGTGAACAGCCTCACGCACCTCAACCATGTTGAAGAAGGCGATTCCAGCATGAATGTCTGGTGGCTTGGCCCGTTCCAATTGACGGCTTGGGGTGAGAACTGGCACCAGAATCATCACACGCATGCAGGTTCCGCGCGCCTTGGCCTTCGCTGGTATCAGACGGACATTGGCTGGTATTTCATCTGGATGCTGGAAGCTGTCGGCTTGGCCCACTCCGTCAAGCGCCCCCGCGCGTCCTAACCAGTAGCGCGCCGGAACGCTCGTTCTGTCATAAACTGTTTGTGTCGGGCTTCGCTTCCGAGCGCGGCGCTTCATGTACGCACAAGAATTCCATGTCCAGGTAGTGATTCGCGGCGAAAGCCGCGCATGCCCGCTCGATTGGCTCGATCAATTCTGCATGCGCAACTTCACCAACTCCGCCGACTTTGACGACACACTTCCCGTAGCCGATGGCAAGGTGGAAGCAAGCTTCCGCCTGACGCCCGAACGTTTTGCGGAAGGTCTTGCAGCCTGGCTCACCCAGCGCGGTAAAGGCGAAGGCCAACCCCTGGCAGTGCAAGTCACTCGCGAATAGATTCTCCGGAAGTTTGTAGGGGCGCAGCATCGCTGCGCCCAACTCGGGAAAGAAATTAACCTCAAGAAGTCTTACTTCTTGCGTGGCGTGGAGAATGTTCTTACGCCGCCGAATCCCGCTTTTCGCCCCGCAGCAGAGCGCGAATTTCCGGCAAAGCCGCAAGCGCCGCCGCTTCACCAGTCGCGACCATATCCGGAGTCTTGGTGAAATCATCCCACACAAAATTTTTCACGTCCGGCTCGATAATAATGTCCGCCTGCGTTCGCCAGGCGAGATCGCCATGCCTCTGGATGATATTGAAAGACCGGCTGAGGACATCCGTAAACGTGCGCGGCTCTTCGATGTTGCCCGATTCCAGATAAACCGCAATGATGATATCCGCGCCAAGAAGCAAGGCGCCCTCGACCGGCACCGGCGCGGTCAGGAATCCGTCGACCAGCGTACGCCCCTCAAACTGGATAGGCACAAAAAGTCCTGGGTATGCGCACGAAGCGCGCAGTGGCGGCGCGATGGGACCGTGAGAATAATAGACGGAAACCCCTGCGGTGATGTCCGTCGTGGCGATAGCCAGCGGTGTCTGCAATTCCTCAAACGTTTTTACGGGAGTAAAACGCGCGATATATTTTTCCATGCGCTGATTGGTGGCCAGCCCGAGCCAGGAGGGCGTCCAACGCCCGAAATCGGTGAAGCTTGTGCTTGCTCCGACTTCGGTCATTAGGTCCAGGGATGCTCCCGCGCAATATCCCACTGCGATCAGGGCCCCGACGCTCGTGCCCGCGACGCAATCAATGGGTATTCCCGCTTCGCGCAGAACGCGAAGCACCCCGATGTGGGCAATGCCACGCGCGAAGCCACCTGCAAGCGCCAGACCCACGCGCGGGCGTTCCTTAGGTTCGCCCTGCTCGCCGTATGCAAAGGCGCGAAACTTGTCCTTTGCGGTCCGCAGCCAGCCTAGCGGCCCCGCGGCTTTGTTCTCTTCCGACATTTCTCTAGTTTAGCCCCATCACCGCGAATCGGCCCATCGTTTGACCCGCGCATGCTGGTTTTGTAACCTGTCCCCTCGAACTATACGGCCTCGTAAATCCAGTAGAAGGCGTGCCATGAACCGTCGCATCGAAAAGGCAGTGGTGCTGGGAGCGGGAACGATGGGTTCGCGGATCGCCGCCCATTTCGCAAACGCCGGACTGCCGTGCATTTTGCTGGACATTGTCCCGCCAAATCTGCCCGCGGATGCGCCGAGCGCCGAGCGCAACAAGATCGTACGCGCCGGATTGGAAGCGGCAAGGAAGTCCAAGCCCGCCGCCTTTTTCACTGCCGCACTTGCGGAGAGAATTGCCATCGGAAACTTCGAGGATGATTTGGCACGCTGTGCCGAGGCCGATTGGATCATCGAAGTCGTCGCGGAGAATCTGGAAATCAAACGGAAATTGCTGGCGCGCGTGGCCCAGTTCCGCAAGCCCGGAGCCATCGTAACGACCAACACATCCGGCCTGCCCGTGCACTTGATTGCCGAGGGCATGAGCGAAGAGTTTCAACAGCATTGGGCGGGAACGCATTTCTTCAATCCGCCGCGCTATCTGAAGCTGGTGGAAGTGATCCCTGGCCCGAAGACATCGTCTGAAGTGGTCGAAACGTTGAGCGAATTCTGCGACTGGCGGCTTGGCAAAGGCGTGGTGGTAGCAAAGGACACGCCGAATTTTATCGCCAACCGCATTGGAACATTCTCCATGCTGAACGCGCTGCGCCTGATGGGCACGCTGGACATGACGGTGGAAGAAGTGGACGCTTGCACGGGGCCGGCCGTGGGCTGGCCAAAGTCGGCGACGTTTCGCACGGCAGACATCGTAGGCCTCGATGTGCTGGTGCATGTTGTGAAGAACATTCACGAAACCGCCGCCAACGACGAATCGCGGGAGATGTACAGAGTTCCGGCGCTGGTGGAGGAAATGGCCAAGCGCGGCTGGCTCGGCGACAAGACCGGCCAGGGTTTCTACAAAAAGGTGAAGGGCGAAGGCGAAAAAGAAATCCTGACCCTCGATGTGAACAACATGGAATACCGCCCTCGGCAGAAGGCCAGGTTTGCTTCTCTCGAAATGGGCAAAGCAGTCGAGGACACAAGGGAGCGGCTGCGCGCGCTGGTGGGGCCGCTGCTGGAAGGGCAGAAGGGTGACAAAGCCCAGCAGTTTTTGTGGGGCGCACTTTCTGAAATGTGTTTGTACGCCGTGCGCCGCGTTCCGGAAATTTCCGACAATATCGTGGACGTGGATCGTGCGATGCGCTGGGGCTTCGCCTGGGAACTTGGCCCATTCGAGATCATCGATGCGATTGGCGTCAAGGCCTTCGCAGGACAAGTGCAAAAAGAAGGGCGGGCGCTGCCGCCGGTCATCGAGAAAGTCTTAGCGGGCGGACGTAAGGGCTTTTACGAAGCAGAGAAAGGCACGACGACGGTTTTCGATATCGGCAGCGGCGCTTCGAAAAAAGTCGAAGAGCCGAAAGGCGTCATCATTCTCAAGTCGTTAAAAGATGCCGGCCGCGAAGTCGAGCGTAATTCTGGCGCGAGCCTGATCGATCTCGGCGACGGCGTGGTGTGCTGCGAATTTCACGCCAAGATGAACGCCATCGGCGCGGACCTGATCGCGATGTTGCACAAGGGTTTGAAACGGCTGGAGACGGATTTCGACGCCATGGTCATCGCCAACCAGGCGGTGAATTTTTCCGTCGGCGCAAACCTGATGCTGGTCCTGGTGGGAGCCCAGGAGCAGGAGTGGGACGAACTGCACATGGCGGTGAAGCAATTCCAGAACATCAATTTGGCGATCAAATACGCGCCAAAGCCAGTCGTGGCCGCGCCACAAGGGCTGGCGCTCGGCGGCGGCTGCGAAGTGACCCTGCATGCCGCAAAAATTCAAGCCGCGGCCGAAGCGTACATCGGCTTGGTGGAAACCGGAGTGGGCTTGATTCCGGGCGGCGGCGGCACAAAAGAAATGCTGATCCGCGCGAACGAGCACGCCAGTGGGACGGGCTTTAGCCTGTCCTCTTCTCCTGAATCCGACCTGGATCTTTTCCACGCGTTAAAGCCCATCTTTGAATCCATCGCCATGGCTAAGGTCGGCACCAGCGCTGAGGAATGCCGTGACTTGGGATATCTACGCCGCGAAGATGGCGTCTCTATGAACCGCGACCGGCTCGTGGCTGATGCCAAAAAAGCCGCGCTGGCGCTAGTGCGCGGCGATTACAAACCTCTCGCGGCATCCTGGCAGGAAGGTGCCCAGACGACGCAGATCAAAGTGCTCAGCGAACAATTTCTTGCCGGCGCGAAACTGGCGATCCACATGATGCTGCGCGGCGGCTATGCCTCGGAGTATGACGCGCACGTGGGCCGCAAACTCGTCAATATCCTTGCAGGCGGACCGCTGACCTCGCCGCAATTGGTCAGCGAACAATACATTCTCGATTTGGAGCGCGAAGCATTTGTCTCCCTCTGCGGCGAAAAGAAAACCCAGGAACGCATCGCGCACACTCTGAAAACCGGCAAACCGTTGCGCAATTAGAGGAATCTTTACATAATCGTATATAAACGTATTGTCATAACGATTCATTATGAGATATTCTGCACATTCGCAGGAGGCGGAACGTGCAGAAGCTTTTGGCGCCGCGGGAAGCCGCGAATATCCTGGGTATCAGCTATCCCACCCTGAAGCAGTGGATCTACCACGGAAAAATCAAGTCGGTGAAGACGCCCGGCGGTCATCATCGCGTGCCGGAAAGCGAGATCGACCGGATGTTTCCCAAGAAACTGAGTCACGGGGATATCGAAACGCGGCGCGGGAATTTCCGCAAGATCAGCGGCCGAAACCAGCTGATCGGACGCGTGGTGGCCATCAAATTCAGTGGACTGCTCGCGCAGGTCACTATGGCGATCGGAGAGCAGCACATTACGTCGATTATCACAGCGGACGCGGCCAAGGAGCTGCGGCTGAAGCTAGGCGACCGGGCCGCCGCGCTCATCAAATCAACCGAAGTAATGATATTGAGAGTGTAATTAGTGACAAACCGACAAAAAGTCTCGCGCATGTGGTTCCACGTCACTCTGCTCATTTTTTCTGTTTTCCTTGTCTTGTGCGGAGCGCGAGGTCAAGGAAGCGAAATCCGCATAGCAGCAGCGGCGGACTTGAATTCTGCAATGGAAGAATTATCGGAGCAGTTTGAGAAGCAGACGGGAACCAAAGTGAATGTCACTTACGGATCAAGCGGAAACTTTTTCTCACAAATACAGAATGGAGCGCCCTTCGACCTTTTCTATTCGGCGGACATTGAATATCCAAGAAAACTGGAAGCCGCAGGACTCGCGGAGCCCGGGACGCTATTCGAATACGCCGTCGGCAGGATCGTGATTTGGATGCCTGCGGATGCGAAAGTGGACCTGGCTGGCCAGGGATGGAAAGGCTTGTTGGATGCGAGCGTCGAAAAGATCGCCATCGCAAATCCCGAACATGCGCCGTACGGTCGCGCAGCGGTAGCGGCCCTGCAAAAAGCGGGAATCTACGAACAAGTGAAACCCAAGTTGGTCTACGGAGAAAACATTTCGCAAGCGGCCCAGTTTGTGCAATCGGGGAATGCGCAAGCGGGAATTGTGGCTTTATCGCTGGCAGTCTCCCCGGCGATGCGCGATGGAAAGCGATGGAAAATTCCGGCGGAGATGCATCCGGCGCTTGAGCAGGGAGCGATTGTCTTGAAAGACGCCAAAAATAAGGATGCGGCGCGCGCGTTTTTGGATTTTGTGAAGAAGGCAACGGGGCGCGCCACATTGGCAAAGTATGGTTTCGAGGTTCCCGAGAAAAACAGAGACGAAAAGAAATAACGCAGAGATATTGAGCGTGTAGAAAAAACGCGGCGAAATGCAGAAAAAAGGACGACGAATGGAAGCATTGTGGTTATCGCTGAAGTTAGCGGCCTGCGTGGCAGCGATATTGCTGGCAATCGGCATGCCGGTGGCCTATTGGTTGGCATACTCCACCTGGCGGGGAAAATTCTTGCTCGAATCGATAGTGGCTCTGCCACTGGTGCTGCCGCCGACCGTGCTCGGATTTTACGCGCTTGTGGCCATGGGGCCGCGCGGCCCGCTCGGAAAACTGTGGACCGCCTCTTTCGGTCACGGTCTTGCTTTCACCTTCAGCGGACTGATTCTTGCCTCCGTGTTGTACAGCTTTCCTTTTGCCGTCCAGCCGCTGATCGCGTCGTTTGAGGGAGTCGATCGAAGGCTGCTGGACGCTTCTGCCGTGCTAGGTGCAGGAGCCTTGCGGACATTCTGGCGAGTGATTCTGCCGCTGTCGCTGCCCGGAGTGGTCACCGCCTTGGTGCTGAGTTTTGCCCACACCCTAGGAGAATTCGGCGTGGTCTTGATGGTAGGCGGAAATTTGGCAGGTGTCACGCGAACCGTCTCGATCGACATTTACGATCACGTGCAGTCCCTCGAATACGGCGCAGCGAACCGTATGGCGCTGCTGCTTCTGGCGATTTCCTTCTCCGTGTTGTCTGTTGTCTATGCCGTGAATCGCCGCGTATGGACGCCGTGGGCGGCGAAGTAAACCACCCGATGCTCGCTGCCCGAATCCGCAAGGATCGGCGCGGCCCCGGTGCCTCTTCTTTTGTACTGGATGTTTCCATCGACGTTCCTCCCGGCATCACGATTCTGTTTGGAGCTTCCGGCGCCGGCAAATCCACATTGCTCGATTGCATCGCCGGGCTGACGAGGCCTGACGAGGGGCGAATAGTTGTCAGTCGCGATGTTCTCTTCGATTCCCTCGGTGCAACCGATATTGCCGCGCCCAAGCGGCGGATCGCCTACGTTTTTCAGACCCTCGCTCTATTCCCTCATCTGACAGCGGAAGAAAACGTTGCGTACGGATTGCGAGATTTGCCCGAGGAAGAAAGGCGCGAACGAGTAGGCGAAATTCTCAAGGTTTTTCGCGTCGGAAACGCGCGAAAACAAAAACCAGGCGACCTTTCCGGAGGCGAGAGGCAGCGAATTGCTCTCGCAAGATCCCTGGTCACTGAGCCACGCGTGCTGCTGCTCGACGAGCCGCTGACGGGATTGGACGCAGAGTTGAAAGCGGCGATCGTGGACGATTTGCGCGCATGGAACACAGCAAAGGCAATCCCGGTTCTGTACGTGACCCACAACCGCGATGAAGTGGATTCACTGGGCGAGCGCGTGATCGCGCTGGACAATGGACGCGTCGCGAGTGCCGGCGCCCCTATGGACGTACTGAATGCGCCGCGCCGGAAAAAACTGGCGCAAGCGGCTGGCTTCGAGAATCTGCTGAACGCGACGGTGCTCGACCTTCGCGAGGCTGATGGCGTGATGCGCGTCAAGCTGGGCGAGAGCGCCTGCGAGATCGAAGTGCCCCTCGGCTACGCCGCAGCTGGGAGCCGCGTGCAAGTCGCGGTTCGCGCAGGCGACATTTTGCTGGCGACGGAACGTCCGCGAGGATTAAGCGCGCGAAACGTGATGGAAGGGCGCATCCTTTCGCTGGAGCAGCGCGGAACGATGGTCATTGCGCGCGTCGACTGTGGCGTAATCTTCGTTGCGCACATCACGCCCGGCGCAGTCCGCGCATTGGAGCTGACGACAAATCGTCGCGTGTGGCTGGTCTTGAAGACACACTCCTGTCATCTGGTGGACTAAAGGAAGACGCGAATCGCCAAAAGACTATTTAAGATTTGGGCTTCGCTGGAGCGGGAACTGCTGTCTTGGCTGCCGTCGGCACGGAGAATTTAATTTCGTCGGCCGCAAGGATGTTGTCCTTGGGTGTGGCGTGAATGACCACGAGGTAGCCAGCGGCAAGGTCGCTGGCCTTCGCAGGCTTGTCTTCATTATTGGACCTCGACAAAAAGACGGTCGTAGCGCTGAATTTCACTTCCACGGTCTTGCCGTCCGAGGTTTTCACTACCATGGCATCGGCGCCGATTTTTTCGACCGTGCCTTTCACGTGGACCTTACTTCCGTGAGCGAAAGCAGCGCCCATAGCAACCGCCAGCAATAAACCCGCCAAAGATAGACGAAGTTTCATCCGTGTCTCCCGCGCGAATCCAACGCCGTCGTGATTCGGCTCATTCCTTGTGATGATCTTGTGATTCCGGTTTCCGTTGTGGCGTTGCTCCATTCAAAAAATCATTTTCCTGCTGCTCTTCTTCACGGTCGTCCGGGCCTTTGGGATTATAGCGCTCCATCTCAATGCGTTCCGCGGCCGTGAGATGCGGAAGGTGGCGAATGAAGTGCACCAGCTTCCAACTGTCCTGTGTGCCTCCATGCTCCCCGTCGCTTGCAAAGGAAGGCATTCCCGTGAATCGCACGCCGTTCTCGATAATCCAGAATAACTCGCCGTCGGTAAGATTTTGCGTTTCCGGCAAGCGCAGATCGGGCGGCTTGGGATAGAGGCCACTGCCAATCACCGTGTGTCCGGCGCCGTCGTTGCCATGGCAAATGGCGCAATGATCAGCGAAGTGAAGCCGCGCATCGCGCAGATCTTCCGTCGAGGCCAGAACCGGGTTTTGTGTCAAGCGCGCATTCGCCGGGATCGCCAGATGACGCGCGTTGCGAGCGATCACAATTTCGAGCCGCGTGGGCTTGGCGCGAGCGCTGAGGCCATCATGCAACAGTAATGCGGCCACAGCGGCAACCAGCCCGACAAGCGCCGCCACAACGATGATAATCACCAGAGTTCTGCGTTTCATTGCTTGGCGTGTATGGTAATGGATGAGGGCCAGCGCGGCCAGTGGCGAATCTTGCGGCATGAGGATGGCGCTGCCTCTTCATTTCGCTCGTTGATGTCGCTCGGAGAGCGGCTTCCTCTGGTAGGATACACAGGAAATGGCTACGCCTGCGATCAAGGGAAGCAGTTTACCGGCGGCGGAAGCTTGTCCACCGGAAGTCCGCGAGATTCTCCACGCCGCCGCTTCCGGCGATGAGTTGACGTTCGAACAGGGATTGATCCTTGCGGCCGCGGAAGGTTCACCGCTGGAAGCACTCGTTGCCGTGGCCAATCATCTGCGCCGAGAAACCGTCGGCGGCGCCATCACTTACGTCGTAAATCGAAACATCAATTTCACGAATGTCTGTTTCGTCGGATGCAGTTTCTGCGGCTTTGGGCGAGGGCCCGGAGCCGCCGATGCCTACTCGCTTTCTTTCGATGAAGTCGTGCGCCGCGCGCGCGAAGCCCGGGAACGCGGCGCCACGGAGGTTTGCATCCAAGGCGGGCTGCCACGTGACCTGGAGGGATTTTTCTACCGCGATCTCCTCCGCGCGATCAAGCATGCTATTCCCGAGATGCACGTGCACGCATTCTCGCCAATGGAGATTGACTATGGCGTGACGAAGACGGGGATGACCCTGCGCGACTATCTGCAAATGATGAAAGACGAAGGGCTGGGCAGCATTCCCGGCACAGCGGCCGAAATTCTGGATGATCGCGTACGAAAAGAACTGAGCCCCAACAAATTGCCCGCCGCGCGATGGGTGGAAATTATCACTGCCGCGCACGAACTGGGCATCCCCACGACTTCCACGATGATGTACGGCCACGTCGAAGAGCCCGCCGATTGGGTGCGCCACATCCTCCAGTTGCGCGCCATCCAAAAACGCACCGGTGGCTTCACGGAATTCGTCCCGCTGGGATTCATTCACGAGAACACGCGGCTTTACCGCCATGGTGGAGCAAGGCCGGGAGCCAAACGGGAAGAGCACCTGCGTGTGCACGCTTTAGCGCGCGTGCTCCTGCATGGAGCGATCAGGAACTTGCAGGTGTCTTGGGTAAAGCTGGGATTCGAAACGTCGCTCGCCTGCCTGCAAGCGGGCGCAAACGATTTCAGCGGTACACTCATGGAAGAAAATATTTCCAAGGCTGCCGGCGCAACATTTGGCGAGTATGTGTCGCCGGAGGAATTTCGCGTCAAGATTCGATCGATTGGGCGAATCCCAGCGGAACGGACCACCACCTACAGAATCCGGCGCATCTTTGACAAACCGGAAAATGACCCGCAGGTAGCACGAGCCCAAGTCCGGATGGTCCGCCCGGAGAACAACGTAACGTACACCGAAGGCGCCTACTGAGCAATTCCCATGCGAGCACTGCTCTTACCCATCAAAGATCTGCGCAACGCCAAGAAAAGATTGATGGATGTGCTGACGCCGGCGGAGCGTTTTGCGCTGGCTGAGGCCATGCTCGCAGATACCATTGGCGCCGTCCGAGGTGTGCGCTGTGCGGAAAAGATTTTTGTGATCACGAATTACGAGCCAGCCATGAAATTGGCCGAAGAAAACGGGTGGGAAATACTTCCCGAGGAGCAGCAAATTTCCGAGAGCCATTCCGTGGACGCCGCTTCAAAGCTCTGCGAGAAAAGAGGCGTCAGCGGATTGCTGCGCTTGCCACTCGACGTCCCGCTCATCCGATCGAGCGACATCGACGAACTCCTCGGCGTGGAATGCCAGGCGCCCTCGCTCGTAATTGTTCCCTCGCGTGATGGAACAGGCACAAACGCCATGCTGAGAACCCCGCCCACTTTGTTTCCCTCACATTTTGGGACTGGCAGCTTCGCGAAGCACCTTGCCGAGGCCGAAAATTCCCATGCCCAGGTAATCGTTCGCCGCAATGTTCGGCTGGAGATGGATGTCGACGACGAATCGGATTTGCGCGCCCTTCTCGAACATGATTTGACTGCAACGGAAACGGGACGCTGGCTCCGCGCCAGCGGCGTTGAAGCGCGATTCCTGCCAAGCATGCGAGCCGGAGCGGCCAGCGCGTGATGAAGAAAAAAGTCTACGAGAGCCTCGACGCAGCTGTGGCCGATATTCCCGATGGCGCGCAAATCATGGTCGGGGGATTCGGAGGTGCGGGCTTTCCGAATAACCTCATTCAAGCGTTGGCACGCAAAGGCACGAAGAACATCACTGCCGTCAGCAACAATTGCGGGACGCGTGATGGCGAGCTTGGAATCATGTTCAAGAACAATCAGATCAAGCACGTGATTGCCGCTTTTCCCGGCCCTCACGCCAATCATTTTCTGGAACGTTTTGCCGCCAGGGAAGTGACCCTGGAACTCGTGCCGCAAGGCATTTTGTGCGAGCGCATGCGCGCGGCCGCTGCTGGTCTGCAAGGTTTCTACACCACGGTGGGCGTAGGCACCGAGGTTGCCGAAGGAAAGGAAGAGCGCTTCCTCGAAGGGCGCCGCTGCATCCTCGAACGGCCGATTCGCGCGGACTATGCGCTGATTAAGGCGCAGACGGCCGATGAGCTGGGAAATCTGACCTATCGGCTGGCCGCAAGAAATTTCAATCCCGTCATGGCCATGGCAGCCAAGACGACTATCGCCGAAGTCGAAGAAATCGTTCCGATCGGCGCCATCAATCCGGAACACGTCGTGACCCCTGCAATCTTCGTTCATCGCATTGTGCAAGCAAAAGGGCTCCGCTATGCCGGCTGAGGACCCCGAGAAAAAAGTGATGCAGGCTGAAGGCATCGCGAAGCCGCGATTGACGCGCGAACAAATCGCGCAACGTGCCGCGCTTGAATTGCCGGATGGCGCCTATGTGAATCTCGGGTGGGGGATTCCCAATCTCATCGCCGGCCATTTGCCCCAAGGATTCACCGTTTATTTCCACAGCGAAAATGGAATTTTGGGAATGGGCCCCCGCGCAAAACCCGGCGAAGAAGATTTTGACCGGGTTGACGCCATGAAAGTGCCCGTGACGCTGGTTCCAGGTGCTTCTTTTTTTCACCAGGCAGATGCGCATCTGATGACCCGCGGCGGCCATCTTGATGTCGCCATACTCGGGGGATTTCAAGTTTCAGAAAAGGGCGACCTCGCGAATTGGAGGATTCCCGGCGCGAAAGGCCCCGGCGGCATCGGCGGCGCGATGGATATCGCAGCGGGCGCCAAAACCTTGATCGTCTGCATGGAGCACACCACCAAAGACGGCGCGCCGAAAATCGTGAAGCAGTGTACCTATCCGCTGACTTGTCTGGAATGTGTGGACACCATCGTCACCGATCTTGCCGTCATCGACGTGAAGCCGGAAGGATTGCTCCTGCGCGAAGTGGCTCGCGGCTGGACCGTTGAGGAAGTGCAGGCATTGACCGGCGCGCCCTTGATTGTCCGCCGCCAAATTCCGGAAATGAATTTTGCATAATTTCAGGAGGAGGCCGATATGAGCCAGTCGATTCCAGAAAGCCATAAGGATTTGCTTGAGAAACCGGCATTTGGAAATCTCGGAACGCTGATGACGGACGGAAGCCCGCAAGTGACGCCCGTCTGGGTGGATTACGATGGAAAATTCGTGCGCTTCAATTCAGCTAAGGGCCGCGTGAAGGACAAGAATGTCCGGCGCGATCCCCGCGTTTCGATTTCGCTTCAGGATCCTGCGAATCCCTACCGCTATCTGGAAATCCGCGGCCGCGTCGTGGAAATCACCGAGAATGGCGCCGACGACCACATCAACAAACTCTCGCAAAAATATCTCGGTAAGCCCGTCTATCCTTTCCGCAAGCCCGGCGAAGTGCGCGTCACCTACAAGATCGAACCACAAAAAGTCAGTTCGATGGGCTGAAAGGAAAACTCAAAGTATTCATCTATTCTTCGCCTGGCGGCCGCTTTCCGATTGGCCCCACGTCGCCTGGAGCCAGCCGCGCTTTTCCAAGCGGTGCAGCGCGGGGTACAGCGATCCTTGCTGGACCTGCAGCGCTTCGCGGGAAACTTGCGCTGCGAAATGCCGTATCCGTGCACCGGACCCAGCGCTACGGTCTTGAGAATCAGCAGGTCCAGCGTGCCTTGCAGCAGATCGGATTTTTGGACGGTCACGTTTGTGCTCTCCTAGAGATTCTACCTATGTGTACGCCGGCATATGTAGGATGTCAAGGAGAGCAAAGTGGAGGACTAGTGGACTGTAACGGCTGAACTGGGAGTAATGCGACGCGTAGGATCGAAGTAGCGCCACTTTACTGTCTTTGGCACGTTGTTGTAGTGCCGGATGTACTTCATGAGCTTTCTCCGCAAGTCGGGCACCGACGTGAA
>WNFP01005005.1_pt1 | contig 31338 bp, 24 predicted proteins | sample 5400201 | NCBI WGS metagenome assembly WNFP01 (sample SAMN13153355, study PRJNA577476) | soil metagenome | isolation source: 115 cm saprolite under Madrone tree | place: USA:California | collected 2016-06-14 | reverse complement strand
TTCTCGCTCATCCCCGGTTTCATCGCCCGGTACAATTCGTCGTACGCCGCGTCCACCATCATCGCCGAGTGATTCAGCAGCGAAATCTCATCCTGCGTCTTGATCACGCGCGCGTCGGACATCAATTGCTGCCCGTCAACGATATTGATCCCTTCTTTTTGCAGCGCAAAAAGAATCGGAGGTTCGACGACGTCGATCCCCAGCGGCTCCTTATGCAGCCCGCGCTTCTCGAGCTCTACCTTTATTTTGCGCGCCACGTTCTCCGCGCGACCCATCTCCGGCGACATCGCTCCGCGCAGCAACGGAATTCCCGGCCGCGAACGGTCTCCCAGCCACGGACAGTTCTGCTGGTGGTGCCGTGCGGCCGATCCGAAATCCCAAAGTATCGGCTCGTCATTTTGCGGCAGCAGCGAAAATCGGCTGATTTTGTCCTGCGCCCACGTCCCGATATGCGTGGCCGTCAAGTAACGCACATTATTCATGTCAAAGCACAGCAGCGCTCCCATTTCCGATTTCGCGAGTAGCACTTTTGCGCGCGCCAGCCGCTCGCGGCGGAGCCGGTCAAAATCAATACGGTTCTCCCAATCCACGGCCATTGGCCCGTACGTTTTCAGCGCCATCTCACACCTCCCCTGCCGCTCAACTCACGCCATCCCATCCAAAGAAGCTGCCATCCTGAGGCGGCGCCTTTTGCCGGGCCGAAGGATCTCTCCTTCTCCTACCGCAAAATCCCACGTGCCGGCATCCGCCGTCCAACCTCAGCCCTTCCCGCAAAGCGTCCGCGCAGCCTCAAATACCTTTTGCTCCGTCGGTACCGTGACATCTTCCAACGGAGGAGAAAATGGAATCGGCACGTGCATCGCCCCCATTCGCTTTACCGGCGCCTCCAGGTTATAGAACGCGCCTTCCGCGATGACCGAAGCGATCTCTCCGGTCACGCCGTAGCGGCCATAACCTTCATCAACCACCATCGCTCGCGAAGTCTTCTTCGCCGATTCAATCAGGGTCTTCTCATCCAGCGGCCACGTCGTCCGCGGATCAATCACTTCTGCGCCCACGCCAATCTTTTCCAGCAACTCGGCCGCCCCCAACGCGACTTGCACCATGCTGCTCGTCGCCACAATCGTGATGTCTTCGCCCTTGCGCTTCACGTCCGCCGCGCCAAAGGGAATCGTGTACTCCTCCTCCGGCACCGGCCCTTTCTGTTTGTACATCATCTTGTCTTCAAAAAAGACCACCGGATTTTCGTCGCGGATCGCCGTCTTCAAAAGTCCCTTCGCATCGTAGGGCGTCGATGGCATCACCACTTTCAATCCCGGCACATGGCTCAGCCACGCGTGCAGCGACTGCGAATGCTGCGCCGCCGAACGTCGCGTCGCTCCCAGCGTGGTCCGCAAAACCATCGGCACTTTCCACGTCCCGCCCGACATGTAATGCACCTTCGCGGCCTGATTCACCAGCTGGTCCATTGTCAGCGTCAGGAAATCGCCGAACATGATGTCGACAACCGGTCGCAAACCCGTCATCGCCGCTCCCACTCCCATCCCCGTGAAGCCCGCTTCCGAAATCGGGGTGTCCATCACTCGCTCTCGGCCGAATTCCTCCACCAGACCCGACAACACTTTGAACGGCGTTCCCGCTTCCGCGACGTCTTCCCCAAAAATGCACACGCGCGAATCGCGGCGCATCTCTTCCGCGAGCGCTTCGCGGATGGCTTGCGCAAACGTCAACTCCCGTGTGGCCACTTCAGGCATACACGTCTTCCTCGGCTTGCTCCGGTGTCGGATACGGTGCCGCGACCGCAAACTCCACCGCTGCTTTCATTTCTGCCCGCACTTCACTTTGAATTCCGCCCAAGGTGTTCGCATCTGAAAGCTTCTGATCGATCAGCCAGGCGGTAAAACTCTTGATGGGGTCTCTTTTCGTTTTCCATTCCTGCTCTTCCTGTTTCGAACGGTAATACTCGCGATTGATGTCACCCACGTGGTGTCCCGAGTAGCGATACGTCGCGCAAACCAGAAACGCCGGTCCCTCTCCTTTCCGCGCGCGATCCACTAATCTCTGGGCTGCCGCATATACCGCCCGAACATCCTGCCCATCCACGCTTTCTGCGTGCACTCCAAATGCAGTTCCGCGTGCCAGGATGTCGCCCGCCGTGGTTTCCGAATAGTGCGTGTATTCCGTATAAAGATTGTTTTCGCAAACGTAAATCACCGGCAGTTTCCACAGCGCCGCCAGGTTCATCACCTCGTAAAGCACGCCCTGTCCAAGCGCCCCTTCGCCAAAAAAGCACACGGCGACTTGTCCTGTGCCTAGCCGCTTAGATGAAAGTGCCGCTCCCGTGGCGATTCCCGCGCTACCCCCCACAATTGCATTCGCTCCCAGGTTGCCGGTCGCAGGATCGGCAATGTGCATTGATCCGCCTTTGCCTCGGCAATACCCTGCTTCTTTCCCTAGCAGCTCGGCAAACATGCGATCCGGTGAAGCGCCTTTCGCAACGCAGTGACCGTGGCCCCGGTGCGTGCTTGTTATGTAATCCGTGGGTTGCAGAGCTTCACAAATTCCCACCGCTACCGCTTCCTCGCCTACATAAAGGTGCGCTAGGCCCGGCATCAGCGCTCGTGTATAGAGTTCGTTCACCTGTTCTTCGAACTCACGGATCATTACCATGCGCCGGTACATGCGCATCCACTGCTCGGTCTTTAACGTGGCACGCGCTTTGGACTGCTCGGTTGCAATGGTCACGGCTTGACTCCCGACATTTGCGCCAAAACATCGAAAACAACCGCAAAATCCTTTTCCACCAGCCCCATCCCGCGCGCCGCCGTCAGAAATTCATTGGTCACCGCCGTCGTCGGCATGGGCACGTCCAGTTGTCGCCCCAGCTCCAATGCCAGATCCATGTCTTTCTGCATCATGTTTACGTTGAACCACGCCTCTTCGGGCATCTTCAGAATGAACGGACCTCGATACTGCACCATGGGAGAAGCAATCACGCTGTGCGTCAGGACATCCACCGCCGTTTCGCGCGCAATACCACTCTTTTCCGCAAGCAAAACCCCCTCAGAGAACGCCAGCATCTGCACCGCGAGGCTCAGGTTCGTGCCGATCTTCATCACCAGCGCGAGGCCGTTGTCCCCGACGTGGGTTACTTTTGGCCCGATGTCTTGCAGCAGCGGCTTCACTTTTTCGAGCGTTTCCTTGCGCCCTCCTACCATCACCGACAATTTCCCTTCTTGCAGTGTGATGATGCTCCCGGAAACCGGCGCGTCCACCATGTCGCCGCCCTTTTCCCGCACCTTGGCCGCCATCTCCCGGCTGTATGCTGGGCTAACGGTGCTCATATCCACCAAAATCTTGCCCGGCGTCACTCCCGCAAGCATTCCATCGGCTCCGTTCATCACCGCGCCAAGCGCTACGGAATTGGTGACCATAGAAAAGGTAACGTCGGCTGCGGCGACCACGGCGCGCGGCGAGTTGGCCCACTTCATCCCCTTCTTGATCAACCACTCCGCTTTCGAACGCGTACGGTTGTAGCCCGTAGCGGTGTGGCCCTTCCCGAGCAGCCGGTTCACCATTTCGCTGCCCATCACGCCAAGACCGACAAATCCAAGATTCGCCATGAACCCTTTCTCTCCTCGTTAAAAGGCAGCTCAAATCTTCTTACGCTTCCCGGCCTTTCTGATGCATTCTGTTGCGCCGCCCTTGAGCGCGGCCTCCTCAACCTGGATCGATCCGCGCATTTCAAATCGTTGCGGGAAAACGCATGCCCCAACCATAATTTATTTCTCTTACCGAAAGAACTCCAGAACTGACCACTCCTGTTAGGATTCCTGCCCGCCTGGGGCACGGCGCGAATCTTCTCGCACTTGCCGCAGGTGCGCCTTCATTGCGTCTCGGGCTCCCAGCGGATCGCGGTGCTCCACGGCTTCCAGGATTTTCTTGTGGTGATACTGCCCGCGCTCCGGACCTCCTTCCACCTGAAAGATTCCCATCCGCTGTTCGCGCAGCAACCCCACGATCGAATCGATCAACGAAAGAATCAGCGGATTTGCCGCGGCTTCCGCCAGAGCCAGGTGAAAATCCAGATCCGCTTCGATGAACGCATCGGGGTCCTTGCGCGCGCTGTCCATCACCGCGACCTGCTCCTTCATCGAGGACAGATCCTCTTGGTCGGCGCGGGTCGCGGCCAGCGCGGCGATCTCCGGCTCCAGGATTTCGCGCACTTCCGCGAGGAACCCGGACCCCTCCGCCTGTCCAACCTTTAACATCCGGTCCAGCGACTGGCGCATGGAATAGCCGGTGCCATCGGTAACAAAGGTTCCGCGGCCCGGATAGGCTTCCACCAGCCCCTTTTCGCGAAGAGCTTTCACTGCCTCGCGGACGGCCGTGCGACTCACGCCAAATTGTTGAGCCAGTTCGCGTTCAGGGGGAAGTTGGTCTCCCGGCTTCAGAACGCTCTTGTGGATGGATTCCTCGACCTGCTGAACGATTTGCTCATACAGGCGAGAGGAGCGCACGATTTTGTACATGACATCCTCCCAAACCGAAGGAAGGCGATCCGCGTCGTGGTACGACCGCCGTACCAACTGCAATTCGATTACGCAGAACCGTTTGACGTGGGGCTCGTCAGCTTCTGGTCGAGTTGTTGGACCAATCTACCACACGCTCGTTTGCGCGTGCAACTGTTCAGGGCGCCTCCTCGATCCATACCGTCTTGATGTTTGTGAATTCTCGAATACCATGAGCTCCCAACTCTCGCCCATGACCGGACCATTTCACTCCCCCAAAGGGTATCCGGGGATCGGAAGCCACCATGCGGTTTATGAAGACCATGCCAGACTCCAAATCGTTGATAAAGCGCTCGCGCTCGTGCTTGTCGTTGGTCCACGCACTGGCCCCCAATCCAAAGCGGCTGTCGTTCGCAATTCGAATCGCGTCATCGAGGTCTGCCGCGCGGAACACGCTCGCCACCGGACCAAACAGCTCCTCCTGGTACGCCGGCGAGCCCTTGGGGATATTTGTCAGCACCGTGGGGGCATAAAAGTTCCCCGGACGATCCAGCGGTTGGCCTCCAGTCAAGACCTTGGCCCCTGCCTCAACCGTCTTCTTCACATCGCGATCGAGATCGGCAAGGCCATCCGCCGTTGACATCGGCCCGAGTTCCGTCTTCTCGTCAAAGGGATCCCCTACTCTCAGCGCCGCCATTTTCTCCGCGAATACTCTCTCGAATTTGTCCGCAATGGATTCGGCCACAATAAAGCGCTTGGCCGCGATGCAAGATTGTCCGTTATTGAATATCCGCGCCTTCACCGCCGTGGCGGCGGCCACCTCCAGATTCGCACTGGGCATTACAATAAATGGATCGCTTCCTCCCAGTTCCAATACCACTTTTTTGATTCTCTTAGCCGCTCCGATTCCCACTTCAATTCCTGCTCCTTCGCTTCCCGTCAATGTGGCCGCCATTACTCGCGGATCTCCCAGGATTTTGTCCACCCTTTGCGAGCCGATCAGCAGTGTCTGGAAAGCTCCGTCGGGAAACCCGGCCCTCCGGAAGATGTCCTCAATCGCCAACGCACTTTGCGGAACAATCGAGGCGTGCTTCAGGAGCCCGACGTTCCCGGCCATCAACGCCGGCGCGGCGAATCGCAGCACTTGCCAAAACGGAAAATTCCATGGCATCACCGCCAGAACCGCCCCTAGCGGCTGATAACGGATGTAACTCCGGCTCGCCGTCGTCTCGACCACTTCGTCGGCGAGAAAGCGCTCCGCGTTTTCGGCGTAGTAACGGCACACCCACGCGCATTTCGCTGCTTCATCGACCGCTGAGCGAAACGTCTTGCCCATTTCGGTGGTCATCGTGCGGGCAAAACTCTCTTTTTCGCAGTCCAGAATCGCTGCCGCCCTAAGCATCAGCTGCGCGCGTTCGGCGAACGGCACCTTGCGGTAGCTCAAAAACGTATCCGCGGCCTTCTGAAGTTTCACTTCCATCTGCGCATCCGATAGCGATTCGAATGTCTTGACCACTTGCCCGGTCGCGGGATTGATGGTGGCAATTGCCATTTCTGTTCTCCTTACTGGAATCCGTCCATGGACCAATTCCCGCCGTAGCGTGACTCGGGCTGTCAAGCCGGTCGCGCAACGATGAGCGGCGATGGCCGAGAAACTCCCGTTTTGGTCCAACCACTATACCCGAACACTCTTTCGCGAATCATACTAACTACAAGCAACTCCAATCCATAGCAGAATATTTCTTGACACCTTTTGAGTGTGGATGGTACAGCGGTCCTACCTTTTCAATGAAGTCGGTCAACAAGCGTCAAGGTTCGGGTAGGGGGTATACAGAGGATGCGAATGCGGAGACGTATTCCTCGCCGATCGCGTGAGCCGCGAGCCAGGAGTTCTGTGGGCCAAGGAGCCGCCCAAGATGATGAACAAAACTAGCGCGAGAATGCGGAATTCCAAAATTGCCAAGCCCCGAAACTTAGGGGAAAGAATCCTCAATCCGACGCGGCGTGAGTTTTTGCGCACCGCCGCGGGTGCCAGCCTGGCGTTGGCCAGCTCTCCCCTTGCAGTTTGGGCGGACCACCATGGCCACCCCACTCCGAACAGCATCTCGTATCTGGATCGCCGGATGTACACCCACAACATGGAGCTCCTCGCCCACTTCATGCCCGGCCGCGTGCGCAATGGCAAGATGCAATTGATGTCCGTCGGCAATCGGCGCTATATGTTCCAGCAGGGCGACGTGATCGACGTCAGCGACGTTCGAAAGCCTCAGGTGTTCAATAAAGGTGGTTTCGAAGGCGGTCAAGTCCAGGTGGCCTACAACAAGAATCTGAAGAAGTGGATGCTAATGACTGGAGCGCAAACGCCGATTACCGATTCGACTCCCGAAGCGCCCATGGGCAAATACGACGACCCGCATCTCGATGACAAGCGCAAGAATTACAAAGGACTTCGTGGCGTGCGCTGGTACGATGTCACCGATCCATCGAAAATTGTCAAACTCTCTGAGTTTAGCACCGGCGCTACCGGCCAGGGCACGCACCGAAATTACTACGACGGCGGAAAGTACGCTTACCTCGATACTGCTCCGGATGAAACGTTCATTCACCAGCCTAGCTATTTCAGACAGTTGGTCAACGGCAACATGATCGTGGATGCTTCCGATCCTTCCAGCACCAAAGAAGTTTCCATGTGGTGGGTTCCCGGCTCACGCAAGGGCGAGGAAGCCGAGTATAACAAATGGATGTGGTCCAAGCTGGTTCCACCGAAAGTCATCGCAGACCAGACGCCTTTCGCCGGACTGCACGGCCCGGTGTACGTTCCGAAAAAACTGGAAGATGGCGGCAATCGTGGCTACGGTGCGTTTGGCTGCAACGGATTCATTATTCTTGATCTTTCGGATCCTTGGCATCAAAAAGAAATTGGCCGGTTCGAGCCGCCGCCACAGTACTCGGGAATGGGCATCGCCTTCCACACGATTTATTGCGGCATCCTCGACCGGGGATTTGTGCTCACCAACGGCGAAACGACCAATTCGGATTGCAATCAAATCTATTTGCCGAACTGGGTCATCGATGTTCGCGACGAAGAGCACCCCATCGCCGTCGCCCAACTGCCGCGTCCCATTCCTCCTCCGGAAGCGCCGTACCGCGATTTCTGTTTCAAGCGCGGCCGCTTCGGAGCTCATAATCCGCCACATCTCAAGGCGCCGGGAAAACCGCGGCAGGAGTTTATTGCGTATTCGTACTTCGTCGCGGGACTCCGTTGTTACGATATTGGAGACCTTTACAAGCCTGAAGAGGTTGCTTACTTCATTCCTCCGCAAGGCGGTGACCTGAAAAAATTTGGAAGCTACGACCGCACCGTGGACAACGTGTTCATCGAATGGGACCGCAACGTCATCTGGACCGCGACGGACACGGGCCTTTATGCGCTGAGCTGTCCGAATCTCGGAAAGCCTATCCTTGATCCGATGCCGGTCGCGGAGTGGTCGCTCGAAAAATTGAACGAAGGCGCACCGTAGACTCAAGTCCCTGGGGACACACAAGGAGCAAATCCCGATGAACGCTAGAAGATGGCTTTGCCTGTCGATTCTTGTTGCTGGATTGTTGTGCGCGAGCGGTGCGTATGCTCAAGCGCAGAGTCTGCAAAAAATCCGACTGACCAGCCTGCCGGGCCGTCCACTGCCCGTAGTTGCGGCGGAAATGAACGGCACGTTCGCGAAGTTCGGAATCCAAGTGGAGGTCAACCCGGCACCAAATTCGGATGCGATGCGGGCTGCCTTGGCGGAGGGAAAAGCGAACATTGCCCACGCGGCAGTGGACAACTCTGTCGCGATGGTGGAACTCACGGGCGCCGACGTGGTCATTGTGATGGGAGGGGAAGGCTCGTTGAATGAGCTTTTTGTGCAGCCGGACATTCATTCGCCCGCAGAATTGCGCGGGAGAACTCTCATCGTGGATGCGGTGAACACGGCGTACGCTCTTCAGCTGAAAAAGATCTTGCTTCTGAATGGACTGCAAGCCGGGAAGGACTACCAGGTGCAGCCCTACGGTGCCACGCCGCAGCGATTGGTGGCCATGCGCGAACACAAAGAATTTGCTGGTTCCATGCTTGGCCCACCGGCATCGATTGTTGCCAAGCGCGAAGGTTTCGTGAGCCTCGGCTCGACGCAGAAGCTGATCGGGCCGTATCAAAGCTACGGTGCTTTCGTGCAGCGTAAATGGGCGAGCGAACACCAGGATACGCTGGTGGGATATCTTGCCGCGTACATCGAGGCACAGCGCTGGCTGATGGCCCCGACCAACAAACAGAAGGTGATTGAGCTGATGATGAAGGAATCTAGAATTCCCGCTGACGTCGCGGCGGAGACGTACGCGATCTTGCTTGAAGGTCACGGCGGGTATGCCGAGAACGCGAACTTCGATCTCGAGGGCTTCAAGAACGTGCTGAAACTGAGAGCGGAAGTGGAAGGCCAGTGGGGCGGGCATCCGCCCGCGCCGGAGAAATACTACGATTCGTCTTATTACTCCGAGGCGCTCGCAAGACTGAAAGGGGCGAAGTGAATGGATTTCATCGCGAACCAAAGTCGAGCGAAAGGTCTGCGGTTTGCGGGGATGATTCTCAGCGCACTCGTCTGGGCAGGAATTGCAATGGCCCAGGAGCAAAAAGAGCGAACGCTCGAGGAAATCAAGACCGAAGCAATCAAGCGGGCGGAAAATGGGATGTATCCATTGATCGGACTCGATCCCGCCGACGTGCGCGAGGCGTTTGCGGCGATCAAAACGTCCGACTATGACGAGTGGGCTGCCGGGTTCAGCGCGGTTGCGGACCGCTACATGGCGCAAGCGAAAGCGCTCGAGGGTACGGATGCCGCAAAGGCGAGCGCGTTGTACGTGAAAGCGTGGCGGCTGTATTCGTTCGGGCGTTGGCCGGTGCCGGCTTCTCCCGGCAAGCAGCGCGCGTACGGGAAAGCGCTGGAGGCCTTCCTCGCGCATACGCGACTGATGGATCCGCCCCTGGAAGTCGTGCGCATTCCGTTTGACGGTTCGGAGATCGTCGGTTATTTGCGGCTGCCGAAAAATGCGAAAGGTCCTGTTCCGATGGTGATTGCGATTAGCGGTCTGGATAGCCGCAAAGAAGATCTGTCCGAGAATTTTGGCGCAATTCTGCCGTATGGAATTGGATTCATCGGCCTGGATTCGCCGGGCACGGGACAGTCTCCGATCAAAGCCAGCGAAACGGCGGAACGCGAATTCTCCCGCGTGATCGATTACTTGCAAACGCGGCCGGAAGTGGACAAGACGCGCATTGGCATGGATGGGCAAAGCTTCGGCGCATATTGGGCGACGAAGTTAGCGATCATCGAGCACGCGCGGTTGAAGGCCGTGGTGGCGCAGTCGCCGCCCGCGGACGCGACATTTCAGAAGGATTTTGTGATCAACAAGACGCTGGGGAATCGCGAGTATCTGTTCGGACTCGGGCCGGCGCTGATGTCGATTTATGAGGGCGCGAAATCGGTGGATGACCTGGCGAACATTTTTCCGAAGATGTCGCTGGTTTCACAGGGTCTGCTTGGGAAGTCGACGGCGCCGATGCTGATTATCGCCGGGGCGCTGGACACGCAGGTTCCGATTTCCGACACCTATTTGCTTCTCAGCAGCGGAGATGTTCCCAAAGAGGCGTGGATCAATCCGCAGGGAGGACACCTGGGCCGGCAGGTGAAAGTGTGGCCTGATCCGGTGATCTTCCGGCAGGTGATTATTCCGTATCTGGTGAGAAAGCTCGGTGTGGGAAGTAATGAAGCAACGAAATAATGAAGTCAGGAGGCTGATCGCGGCCGCTCTAAGACACGTTGATCAGATAGAGAACTAGTTCCCAAAGTCGGAGGGCGCAGGAGGTGCCATGCGTAAATTTCTCCTGGGATTCGTGGTGGGGATTCTGACACGAACGCGAACGCCACGCCCAGCACGCTGAAAAGGCTTTCGCGCATCTGGCGCTCGATCGGCCGGCCGCCCGGCACGCACCGCATCTTGTGAATCCGCTTGCCGCCCACAGAAGAAACTTGATGGCGGGAATGAGGCTTTTCAAAGGCGATTGCGCGGGCTGCCATGGTGATCCGAACAATGCCGCCAAGCGCGAAGCGGAAAACTTTCTCTATCCCAGTCCTCCGGTGTTTGCCCTCCATCCCCCGCGCAAGCATGACTATCAGCTGTTCTGGATTATTAAAGGCCGAGTGCGGTACTCGGGGATGTTCAAGTGGGACCGGGAAATCGGCAAAAGACGCATCCGGAAAAGATATTTCGGATGAAAAGATTTGGAGGACGGTGACGTTTCTTACCCACCTCGATTCCCTGCCCCCCGGCGGGGGCGACGGAATGGCACAAGAAGGACAGCAACTGAGCGTACCCGGCGGATATGCGCGATGTGAACTTCCCGCGAAACGTCATTCGCCTGGGTCTGAACTGCCGATCGAGGGTAGTGACAGATGGAGGGAACGTTGCCGCGCATTCTGTGGCCGTCGCTTCGCAGGAGTCAAGGCAACCTTCTGGTACATTCAATCCGGCGACCTACCTGGGTGGAGGACGATAGCCGGCTGACCGCAGCCAGTGATGGCAGGTGGGCCAGCTGAGCTTGCCACTAAGCCACAAAGTCCGAAAACAAGGGGCGGACTGAAGTCCGCCCGATCAAAATCCGAAGAAGCTAGGCCCAGGAGAAGCCGTGTTTGGAGAGCGGCAACGAGCGGATGCGCTCGCCAGCGACGGAAAAGATCGCGTTGCACACCGCTGGAAGAACCGGCGGGAGAGCGGGTTCACCGAGGCCGGTGGGTGAGTTGTCTGTTTTGAGGAAATGAACTTCGATTTCGGGCGGCACCTGGTTCATGCGGACCGGGGGATATTCGTGGAAATTGCTTTGCACGGCGCGGCCTCCGTAAATGGTGATTTCGTAGGACATGACGGAACTCAGCCCCTCGATGATTCCCCCGCGGACCTGATTTTCAGCGTTGGTGGGATTGATGATCTGGCTGCCGACGTCGCCGGCGACCCAGATTTTGTTGATCTTGATTTTCTTCTTGGCGTCGACACGGAGTTCGACGACTTCGGCGAAATAGCCGCGATGCGCGAATTGGAAGGCAACCCCCATGGCGGTGTCTTTCGGGAGCTTTCGAGCGCCCCAACCGGATTTCTCCGCGACCAGCTTGAGGACGCCCTGCATGCGAGAAGCGTCAAGATCGACGTCGCCGGGATTGGAAGAGGGCGTGGCGCTGGGGACGCGAGGCGCGCCGAGAAGATCCAGGCGGAATTGGACGGGATCTTTTCCCGCAGCGTGAGCGAGCTCGTCGGTGAAAGATTGAAACACCCAGGAGAAGGCGTTGCTGCCGGGAGCGCGCAGAGCATAGGTGGGAACGCCGAGAGGCATTAGGGAGGCGCCGAAGAAAAAGTCCCGGAGAAATGTGCCGGGAAACTGGTTGCCGGGGATGGCGGCGGAAGGAGCGAACTTCTCGCCTTCGCCGAAACTGACGAAATGATTGCGCCAGGCGACGAGTTTGCCGGAGGTATCGAGGCCACCCTTGAGGAAATGAAAGCCGGCGGGGCGATAGTGATCGTGGTGAAAATCGTCCTCCCGAGTCCAGAGGAGTTTGACGGGTACGCCTACATGTTTAGCAATTGCACCAGCTTCCAGCATGTAGTCATTGGTGAGGCGACGTCCAAATCCGCCGCCGGCGCGCTTCAAGTGCACGATGATGTCGTCGTGGGGAACACTGAGAACTTTGGAGACGAGCAGGCGGCCATTTTCAGGTGTCTGGCTGGGCGACCAAAATTCGAGTTTGCCGTCGTGGTAATGGGCGAGGCAATTCTCCGGCTCCATGGGAGCGTGCGCGAGGAAGGGATAGGAGTAAGCAGCCTCGACAGTTTTTGCGGCGGACTGGAGTGCGTTCTCGGCGTTTCCGTCGCTGCGGAGGGTGATAGCGGGCGGTTGTTTGGAAAGTTCCTCAGCACGGCGGGCAAAACTTTCGCTGCTCTGCTGTGCGCTGGGGCCTTCCTCCCACTTGGCGCGCAGTTTCTTGCGGGCGGTGTTGGCCTGCCACCAGGTGTCGGCAACGATGGCGACGCCACAGTGCAAGCCGAGCAGATCGGAACTTCCATCCACTGAAAAAGCATCGCGGACGCCGGGCAGGGCTTTGATCTCGTCGAAATTGGCACTAACGAACTTGCCGGCGTAGACCGGACATTTTTCGTACACCGCGTACAACATTTCCGGAACTTTGAAATCGATGCTGTAGAGATTTTTCCCGGTGACAATGGAAGCGTTGTCCACGCTGTGAATGGACTGGCCGATGATTTTGTAGTCCTTGGGATCCTTGAGCCTGACGGATTTGAGGTCTGGCGCGGGCAGCGCGGCCGTTTTTTCGGCGAGCGCGCCGTACGTCAGAGTGCGTTTTGTCGGCTGATGGATGACGCGGCCGGAAGATGTCTGGCATTCGGATTCGGGGACGGACCAGGTTTGGGCGGCGGCGGTGACGAACATTTCGCGGCAGGCAGCGCCGACGCGGCGCAGCGGATCCCAATTGGTGGGAGTGGAAGTGCTGCCACCGGCGCGCTGAGGGCCGTATTTCGTTTCGTCGAGATCGGCTTGCTCGATGCGGACGTCTTTCCAGTCGACGTCGAGTTCTTCGGCGATGATCATGGGGAGATGGGTCTTCACGCCCTGACCGATTTCGGGATTCTTGGACATGATGGTGACGATGCCGTCTGCGGCAACGCGCAGGAACGCAGTGGGCAGGAAGGCGGCGGGCGGGGCCTGCGGCGCCTGGGCAAAGATTTCGGCGACGGGATCGAAATGGAGAGCGACGAGAATGCCTCCGCCGGCAACAGCGGAGACACGAAGAAAACTGCGGCGATCGAGAAGCGTGGCTTGCACGGGACCTCCTTGTTGCTTGTGAAAGTTGCGGCGGGCGGGCGATACGACTGGCATGGCTGGTATTGTAACGCCATCTAGGGCAATTTGGTTTCACCGTTCTCGAGGGGATGGGCCATCACCCTGCGGAACTTGACATGGTCCAGTTCTTTCTCCCAGCGACTGACAACGATGGTGGCAACGCCATTGCCGATCACATTGGTGAGGGCGCGACATTCGCTCATGAATTTGTCGATGCCGACGAGAAGTGCCAGCGACTGAATGGGAATGGAAGGGACGGAGGCGAGGATGGCGGCGAGGGTGACGAAGCCGGTGCCGGTGACACCGGAAGCGCCTTTGGAGGCGATCATGGCGAAAAGAAGGATGCCAACCATTTGCCTGAAATCGAGTTGGGTGTTCGTCGCTTGCGCGAGGAAGAGGGTGGCCAGGGTGAGGTAGATGTTGGTGCCGTCGGTGTTGAAGCTATAGCCGGTGGGAAAGACCAGGCCGACGATGGCGCGGGGAGCACCGAGGCGCTCCAGCTTCTGCATCATGTCCGGGAGGACCGTTTCGGAGGAGCTGGTGCCGAGGACGATGAGGAGTTCGTCCTTAATATAGGCGATGAAGCGAAAAATGGAAAAGCCGGCTAAATGCGCAATAGCGCCAAGAATGATGACGACAAAGATCAAGCTGGTGGCGTAGAAGGTGCCGATCAGTTCAAGGAGATTAGCAAGCGAGGCAACGCCGTAACTGGCCACGGTGAAGGCCATGCCGCCGAGAGCGCCGAGCGGGGCGGCGCGGACGATGATGCGGATGATGTCGAAAATGATTTTTGTGAGGATGGCAATGCCGCGGGTGAGCGGTTCGCCGCGAGCGCCGAGCAAAGAGACGGCAAAACCGGAAAGCACGGAGACGAGCAAGACTTGGAGAACGTCGCCGGCGGAGAAGGCGTCAACGAAGGTGCGCGGGATGATGGCGAGCAGGAAGGCAATTATGCCGGTCTCCTTCACGCGGCTGGCGTAGGCCGCGGCCGTTTTGGGATCGAGTGATGTCGGATTGATGTTGAGGCCGGCGCCGGGATGAAAAAATCCTGCGACGAGAATGCCGACGATGAGGGCGAGTGTGGAGACAACTTCGAAATAGAGCAAGGCTTTGACGCCCACGCGGCCGACTTTCTTGAGATCGGTCATGGAAGCGATGCCCTGCACGACCACACAGAAAATCACCGGGGCGATCATCATTCGAATCGAGGCGACGAAGGCGTCGCCCAGAGGCTTGAGGGCCAAGCCGGTCTTTGGGGAGAAATGGCCGATCAGGATGCCGATCAGGATGGCGATGAGCACTTGCACGTAGAGAATGGAGTACCAGCGCTTATGCGGCGTGGTGGCTGAGGTGGTAGTCACGTGTGGAGATCTCGCGTGTTCGAGAAGATGGGCTGAAGTCGTGGAGAAGTCTTCATTGCTCCTCTCACCAGGCACCATCGAGGGGTGGTACGTTTTCGATGAGCACGCGCTTGATGTTGCGCCAGGCAGCGCACAAGAGGAAGGCAGTGGATTGCCGCGTGACGCCAGCGAGGTGTGGAGTAAAGAGCACGCGGCGCGCGGCATCACCTTCGAGCCCAAGAAGTGGACTATCGGCCGCGGGAGGCTCTTTGGAGTAAACGTCGATCGCGGCGCCACCCAGATGGCCGGACTGGAGAGAATCCGCGAGCGCCGCTTCGTCCACGATGCCGCCGCGGGAGGCTTGAATCAGGATTGCTCCTGGTTTCATGGCTGCGAGCTGACGTTGGCCGACAAGCCCTTCGGTGGCAGGCAGCAGAGGCACGTGCAAGGTGACGACGTCAGCGCGTTTGCACAATTCGTCAAGGGAAACGGATTTCGCACCGAGCGATTCGGCGGCACGAGGATACGTCGGAGCGGGATCGTGGTAGCAGAGCTGGCAGCCTCGCTGCTGGAGCGCTTCGGCCACAGCCAGGCCGATCACACCGAGCCCCACGATGCCGACGACCAGGCCATCGAGACCGGGAAGACTGTCCGCAATCATGCGCGCGCGAAATTCGTGGTAGTTGCCCGCGCGAATTTCTGCATCAGCCCATGCGAAGCGGCGCAGAAGAACGGATGCGGCCGTGACCACATATTCCGCGACGGCCGTGTTGCTCCCGCCGGGAACATTGGCTGCTAAAATGCCGAGGCGTTTTAGAGCGGGTAAATCGAGGCGGTCCAGACCTGCGCCGGTGACTTGGACAAACCTGATGGAGCTGCCCTCGAACAGCGCTGGAGGAAGCTTGTGGCCAACGGCGGGAATCACAAGGGAGCGTGCTTGCCTCATCAATTTCGGAACATCGGGGTCATCGGGAGCGCGGTAAACGACTTTGAGCGCGGTGGGCGGCAACGCTCCGGCACGCTGAAAGTCGGCTTCGGGGCGCAAGCAGAGCACATCGATCGTCATGGCCGATGAGAAGTACGGGAAGAGACGCCGGGCTCTGGGGTGCCCTTGGTTATATCGGCGACGGGGAAAAAACACAAAAGAAGGAGTGGTTCGTTGCCGGTGTTGCGGGTCACATGCTTCTCGCCGGGAGGAATCAAGACAGTATCGCCGGGCTTGAGCGGGAATTCGCCACTGTCGGCGAAGGTCGTGCCTTTGCCGGACAAGACATAGATGCATTCTTCGTGGTCGCAATGCTGATGCGGGCCGCGGAGCGATTCACCAGGCTGGGGCACGGGAATCTCAGCGAGCCGCAACGTGACACCAAGAGCGCCCTTTTCTCCGGAGACAATCTCCAGCGCTTTGCGACCCGGAAGTCCAAGGTGCTTGGCTTCCGCCTGGGTGAAAACGCGCGCCATCAGCGCACCTTGCTCGATTGCTTGATTTCCGCGATCCCGCCCTGGAGCTCGTCGAGTTGTTTGAAGATTTCCACAGACTGGTTGGCGATCGCGTCAGCAACATCGTTCACCATGCGTCGCGCTTTCTCCACGTTGGCATGTTGCGGACTGCCATACCAGCCGGTCGGTGCGATGGAACGTATATCGGACAAGACCGGCTGAAAACTGCGCGTGCGCCGAAGCGCATCGATCTTGTGCCCATGCGTGTGGTCCGAGGAGTAATCGATGCGCTCCAAGTGCACCAGATCAGGACGGTAAGCGAGGACGGCGAGCGCTTCGATTTCGCCGCCGTGCGTGAGTCCGCCGCATTCCTTTCCGAACATGTCTTCAGCAACAAAGCAGGCCTGCACCGTGAGCACGGTCATCCCGTATTCGCGATGGAGCAAGTCGGCCGCGACGCCAAGGGGCGGGATATTGAGCTCGTGCCAATTCAGGATCAGAAGATATTTTGCGCCGTGCCGCGCGGTGCAGGCACATGTTTCCGTGACCACTCGCATGTAGGTGTCCGGAGTGAGCGTGATCGTGCCTTCGAACGGCATGTGCAATGGGGTCACGCCGAGCGGGCCTCCCGGCAACACGAGCCCGTCCATGCGCTCGGCGACGGCATGGGCGATGACACTCGCAGCAAAAACGTCGGTGCCGGTGGGGAGATGAGGACCGTGTTGCTCAACGCTGCCCTGCGGCAAGATGACAAGCGGGTTCTTCTTGAACTGCGCCGCGATTTCCGGCTGCGTCAAATCGATGAAATAGCGGCTAGGCAACATCGTGGACCCTTTCGGCAACGCGCGCCTGGGCTTCTCTGAGTACATCCGCTATACGCGTGTACTGGCCGTTTATCTCGATAGAGCGCAGCGCAGCATAGACGATGGCCACGGCGACATTCCCGTTATACGCGCTTAGTTCGCCGGGCTTTCCCGTCCTGCAGCTATTGGCGAACATTTCGAGCTCCGTTCGGATCATGTCGCTTTCCGGAACCTTCAGCTCTTCGCGCTTTGCGTAGCCATCCTTGCCTCGCTGAATGTAAAGTGTCGCATTCTTGTGGAGTTGGCCGGGAGTATCCCAGGTATTGAAGTCGATCTCATAGTGCATCAATCCCTTAGAGCCGAACACACGCACGGAAAAAACACCGGGTGACGTCCAGCACGATCCGACGTAGCCGACCTTGCCATCGGCGAATTTGAGAAGGGTCATGGACTGATCGTCGACTTCAGCGCCCACCGGAGAAAGTTTAGCGGCCATCGCGCTGGCTTCGACGACTTCTCCGCCGAGATAATGGAGGACGTCGAACTGATGGATCGCCAACTGTGACAGCGGCCCTCCCGGCGCTTTGTCCTTGTACCAGCGCCAGGCCTTGGGGGTGAGCTCCAGCGCGCGCTCATTCGAGAAGTTCGCTTCCATGAATGCGATGAGGCCCAGCTCGCCGCTGTCGATCGCGGCCCGGATTTGGCGTATGCCCGCCATCAATCGCGCGCTATGGCCTACGGTAACGGTGATTCCGTACTGCTGCTCTAGAGCCGCGATCTTCAATCCGTCTTCGAGCGTGCTGGCGATGGGTTTCTCGGTGTAGACGTGCTTCTTGGCCTTGGCGACTTGGGCGCCAACGGGAAGATGCTGCTCGTTAGGAACGGTGAGGATTACGCCCGCAATCTCGGGGTTTGAGAGCATCGTCTTCATGTCGGGGACAGAGGGAACGCCAAGTTGCTGTTCGAATGCCTGACGTTTTTCTTCGGAGCGGCTGTAGCCGGCGACAATTTCTATTTCTTGTGAATTGGCGCAGGTGCGGGTCAGCACCTTGGCCCAGCGGCCAAGCCCCACGATGCCCACTTTGACGGGTTTTGTTTTCACCATTGGAACATTCTACTCAATCCTGGTATTAAAACTGAAAAGCATCTGCCAGCGTCCTTCACGCTTCACCCACATGCGTGTATTGAAATAGGCTTTGGCGTTCGCGCGCTGCTCGCGCGCAATCATCATGACCGTATCGCCAAAGTCGAACATGCGGGCGGACACTAGAGGCGGCGGCACAGACTGGACTCCCGACTGCTTCTGCTTGTTAATTTGCTCGATGCGGTCGGCCTTGCTGTACGCTCGGTCATGATGCGTGTCGGTCGCCAGGAACTCCTCAGCAATCAGCGGCGCGTAAGCACCGGCATCCTTGAGCGCCATCGCTCTCATCACTCCCTGCCACGAAGCGATTACCTCCTTCTCGGATGGCGTCTGTGGATGGAATGGGATGTCCTTACAAGGATTTTCACAGTCGCTCATTCCCGCTCCGTCCGCGACGGGCGGCTCTGACTTCACGACCAATGTGACCTCCTGGTAGAGCATGAGCCGCCATCCTGACGCCCGCCGGGCCCACACACGCATCACTTGCACTCTTCCACGGTTCGCTCGGACAACCGCGGAGCGGCCGTAGGTGTGTTCCTGCAGTTCAGCGTCGGGGTTCGCGAGGGCGGGAAAATTCTTGAGGATCTCAGGCTTAATCAAGCTCTTTCCATTCGAATCGATCCAAATGAAATCCTTGTCCAAGAGTTCGTCGAGCGCGAGATGGTCCTGGGGAGAAGTCTTGTCTCCCAAGCTAAGGAGGCGGACCAAAGCACGATCGGCCTCCAATACTTCCTGATCGGCACTGGAAGCAGAAGAGTGACTGCTTGAAAAAGCAGCCATGGCGGCGAAGCACACGATGCCACCAACGAGTGCGTGCTTGACGAGACATTTCATGCAGCGTTCCGCGTTTCCCGGCGATGGTGGTCGTGACCGAGCAATTTCTAGCTGGCTTTGGCCGGAGCAGCCTGAATCGTAGTTTGATAGCTGATGGACATGACCCATTGACCGTTTCGCTTGATCCACAAGCGGCTCACATGGACCGGCTTGCCAGAATACGGCTGATGGAGGCAGGTCATCACCACGGCATCTCCAAAATCAAACATCTGCGCCGAAACCAGCGGGGCGGGCGCCGAACCATGGCCGGTTTGCTTCTGCAAATTGAGAGTTGCGATGCGATCGGCCTTGCTCAGTGGATGATCGTTGCTCGAGCCGAGCATGACGAACTCTTCAGCGATGTGCGGTGACCAGGCGGAAGCGTCATGGTTGGTAACGCCCGTCTCCAGCGCCTGCCAGGAAGCAATTATGGCCTGTTCCGCCTCGGTTTTCGGTTTGAATGGCACCGTCTTGCAAGGATTCTGGCAGTCATTCACGCCGAAGCCTGGCGCGGTCGCGGCCTGCTGACCCAGAGCGACCTCATGATAGACGATCAAACGCCAGCCTGCCGGACGCTTCACCCAGATGCGCAGAACGTGGACTCTGTCGCGGCCGGACATCACCGCGCCAACCTGACCGTAGGTGCGCGGCTTAAGTTGCGCCCCCGTTTCGCTGCCAAGTGCGGGCGTAGGCAGGGACTTGAGGACATCAGCCCTGGCTCGCGTCTTTCCGTCTCCGTCCGTCCAAGTGAAATCTGCGTCGAGCAGCCTTCCGAGCGTCGCCATGTCGTGTTTCGAAACGGCCTGCACAAAATCGTTGTCGATCTGGAGAAGCGATGGTTCATCAGTGGCGGCCATGGCGCGCCAGCCAGACTGCGTAGCCAGCATGACGCCGACCGCGACGCCAGTGGCAAGCGCACGGATAATAAAGCGTCTCACTCTTTTCTGCCCTCCCTGGAATCGTGGTATCGGTTATACATGGAAAAAGGGCCGGATGCATGTCCGGCCCCTCTCTTGTTTCCAAGTGTATCCAACCGAGTTAAAAGGTGAACTTCAAACCCAACTGAATCGCGCGGTTGCTGCCCGAGCCGAGAACAGGGTTGAAGGCGGCGTTGTCCGGAGTGGAGCAGCCGCAGCCGAATGCACCAGCCTGCGACGGATCGGCGGTTGCCCCTTGGCCATAGCCACTGGTGGCGCCATTGGGATTGGCGAAATTGGGATGATTGAAAATGTTGAAAGTTTCCACACGGAACTGCGCCTTGACCTGTTCCCGGAGCTTAAAGCTCTTGCTGATAGAGAGATCGACGTTGTGGAAACCGGTATCCCGGAAAATGTTGCGGCCCATGGAGCCAAAGGTCCCAAAACCATTGGGTATCAGGATTGAATTGCGGACCATGTAACAATAGCCAGCCGCGTTCAGCGAAGCCAGCGTACTTGCACCAACTGACATGGCCGCGTTCGTGCAAGCGACTGGAATGGTGGCGCCTGTGCATGCACCGCCGCCGCCCGCGCCGAAGCAGGGAATCCCGTTTGGACCGATGGACTTGAAATCGGATGGATTGCCAAAGAAATCCCAGCGGTCGGAAAGTTCGCCGGTGCCACTGAAGCCATTCGCCTGATCGTTGACATTCCACGGTTGGCCGCTCTGAAGGCTTATGATGGTATTGAGTTGCCAACCCTCCAGCAGCTGACTCTTGGTCTTCTTCTCGGGAAGCGAGTAGGTCACGGAAAAAGTGAAGCGGTGGCGAATGTCCTCGTCGCTGCTGGCATGGTCCAAGAGCGGATGCGCGCTGTCTTGGGGGAGGAATGCCACCCAGTTAGGGAGCACCGGAGTACCTGTTGTCGGAGCGGGTTGATTGAGATCAACGACGCCGGGGAGTTTCACGCCATGGTTACCCACGTAAGTGACGTCGAGACCAAGCTTGCCGGAAAACGCGTGTTGGACGCCGAGTGTCCAGTTCTCTACATAAGGAGTGCGGAAATTGCGATTCATGGCGAAGGTGTCGCAAGGCCCGGGGTCCGCGACGGGATTTGGGTTTGCGACGGTGGCCGCTGGCATCTGACCATCACCGCACTGGACTAGCCCGGTAACGCTGGACGGATAAATGGCGGTGGTCTGATCTTTCCAGGTGAGGCTCGCTCCAGGAATTGTTATGCCGGTGGTGACCAGGTTCCCGACGGGGTTGGTCACGACGGGCACGCCGGTTGTGGATTGGCAACTTGCAGAACAGGTGACAATTGTAGCTCCCGCGGGGACAGTTCCCAAACCCAAGGTGACAGTGTTCTGGGTGTTCTGCTGGGACATAAACGTGCTCATGGACAGCAGGTCGTAAAGGATGCTTCCGCCGAAGCGGACGATGGTGGTGCCCTTGCCGGTGACATCCCAGGCGACGCCAAAGCGTGGCGAGAAGTTTTTGTGATCGCCCCGGTAGATGGAACTGATGTTCTTGCCCACCTGCTCGAGTCCTACACTGGGTTCCCAGTTGCCGAGGAGATTCTTAGAATCGGTGGGAACCGCCTGGTACTCGTAGCGAAACCCGAGGTTTATGGTTACCCTAGGCGTAATTCGCCAGTCATCTTGGGCGTATCCGGCGTAAAGCCCCTGCGTTATGTTGCGCGTGGGATCTCCGGCCAAAAAGGTGGTGTTCCCCGGTGTGCCCGCGAGAAAGGATTCCAGATCAGCAAATTTGATGCGGCCTCGTCCGGCCCGGTAAGTGGCTTGATGGACTAGATCGTCGCGGAATTCACCGCCGAACTTGAAGGCATGCTTGCCCCGCAAATAAGAGACCTGATCAATAAAGTCATAGACCTTATCGGGCCCGACGATCTTCGGAAAGTTGTGGAAGGAACCCAGCTGGGAGAAGAAGCCGCCGCCCAACCCGATCCGGACGTCCGGAATTCCACTCAATAAGGGGTTGGAAATGCCGGTGTTGATCTTGTAAGGGAAAGTGAGATCGTCGGGCAGAATCTGGAGAACGTAGTGCGTGAAGCCTGTGCGGAACTCGTTGGCCCAGGCGGAATTCGGTGTCCAGGCCCAGTGACCGGCGACCGTCTGTGCGCGGGAATGAACCTTGGTGCGGAATTGCGCAAGAAGCTCGAAGAAGTCCATGCCCACGATGGTGTCGTTGCCGAAGAAATAGGAGCCGCTAAAGGCGTTATGATCGTTGATGTGGTAATCCACTTTCCCGATGGCGTTCTTTGAGCTGTTCTCGTTCGGATAGTTGAGCGATACAAACGTCCCCTGCCCCGCGTTGGAAGTGTAAAATCCCAGCAAATAACTGCTGAGAGGGTTGACGACAAAATTCGGATTGTTTGCCTTAAGGTCATTGGTTGCGTCGGCGATGCTAATCGTGCAGTCGCCGATGGTGAGGACGGCGCAGCCATTACCGGTGCCACCGGTGATGGGGGCCGTTGTCGGGACGTGTCCCGGAAGCGCGTTGCCAACCGTGTAACGCTGAGCTTCAAACGCGCCAAAGTAAAAGAGTTTGTCTTTGATGATGTGTCCCCCACCAGTGACACCGAATTGCTCGAGCTCGACGGGAGTTTTGTCCGTGCCAACGGGATCGAAGTAGTTGCGAGCATCAAAAGAGTCGGAGCGACCAAAAGCATATGCCGTGCCGTGTACCTCGTTGGTGCCTGACTTCAAGCCGACGCTGGTGATGGCGCCAGGCTTCCAGCCGAATTCGGCCTTGGGATTGACCTGTGTATTGAACTCCTGGATGGCATCGATGGGTATAAGAGTCGCCGCATCGCCGAGAACTGCGGCCGCGTTGGTCACGCTGAGGCCCATGAAAGCTTCGTCATTGGTGATCCCGTCGACGATGAAACTCGTGTCTTCAGGCCGAATGCCGTTGGTGGTCTGGGTCCAAGGGCCGCCGCCCGGGTAGACTGCTGTGCCAGGACGGAGGGAGATAAGATTCTGGTAGTTGCGGCCATTCAGTGGCAGGTCGTTAATGATTTCATTACTGATCGTTCCGCCCAAGGTGGTGGAGGTCGTGTCCACCATGGGAACTTGCTCGGTGATGGTAATGGTCTCGTTGGTCGAGCCGGGTTGGAGGACGGCGTCGATGCGCACGTCCTTGCCAACCTCTACCAAGATATTTTTGCGCTCAAAAGTCTTGAAACCCTTAAATTCGGCACGCACAGTATAAGTGCCGGGCAGAAGGTTCAAGGCAACGTATGCTCCATCTGAATCCGTGGTCAATGTCTGAGCCACGCCCCGAGCGACGTCCGTGATTGTCACGCCGGCGTTGGCCACGTTACCGCCAGACTGGTCAGTGACAACCCCCAGAATTCTGCCGGTGCTGCCTTGCGGGTGAGCTGCGGCGCCAACGAGCAATGCGACGCAAACCACCGCCAGACCTCGAGCCAGTTTAGCCAGGATCACACACCCCGGCGTACCGTTCCGCTGAGCCTTGGACTGCATGAGGACCTCCCCCACAGAATAGGTATAGCCGCTGTACCACCATATAATACAAGCTGTCAAGCAATTCCTTAATTGCCCACATCTAGAATCGCAATAAGGCCAGGCAAGGTAGGGTGTTGGTCCAGAGGTTGGACCACGCCTGCGATTAGCTATCCGATCGCACAGCCCCTGACTGTCCAAATCTGATCGCCCTCGGAGGCTACCATGAGGTTCGCTGGGTGCACCTTAGCCGTCCAGGTTGGCGTTTTCGTCAAGGCCAACATTCGTGTGGCGTCAACCGATCCAATGGCGCCCGTTTCGTCGTCGCCGAAACCGACGTAGACGCGCTGATTGGGAACGTCATAACGGAGATTATCGACGTCGCCGTGAAATTCAATCGCTTTGACTAGTTCAAGTGTGGCGGCGTCATAGATATACAGCTGGCCCTTGCTTACTGGCCGCAAATTCCTCGTTTCCGGAGCGTAGACGACCCCTGGGGATTTGGGATTCCGGTGATGCTGTGGACTCGCGTTCTTTCGCCGATGTCGATCACTTCGACTGAATTGTTGCCCAGCGCGGCAACGAACAATTGGTTTTCCGATCAAAACCAAAATGATCGAAACGTCCTTGCACGCCGAGCAAGGGAATGGCTTCCGTCAAGACGAGCGGCCGAGAACTATCAGGCGGGGACTTCTCTTGAGCACTGACCTGGGCCGTAAATCCGGCGATCAGTATGAATCGTATGAAGATTTGGCAAACGTTTTTCATTCTGCCCCCTGCCAGGTCATGGCAATCTCGGTGAGATCGCAAAACAAGCCCGCCCACCGTATACCACGTACCTGGTCGCGCCGGTCCCGGGCTTGTAGCAGTGGCCGGCGTGAATTGCGCTAAGTTCAGGAGTCAGTCTTGCCGGGGTAGGCGCGTCCCGGTAGCAGACCCGCATTCTTTTTTGACAGGTGCTGATCGAAATTCTTCGGTACACTATGCCAATAATGTTTCATTTCCTGTTTTCCTTGCTGATGTCGGCATCAGCAGCTGTACCTCACCAAGACACAGGGACGAGTGTCGTCGTCAGGTCGTGCGCGGAGGGGTGGGACAGTGCCGGACCCGAGGCCAAGAAGAAGCGGCCGAAGCATGCAAAGGAAGCGCCACAAACTAAAGCAGGGGCTTGTATCGAACTGGCCTTCCCCCCGCTGGAGATTCAAGAATACTTACAGGCATACACCCGGAGTCAGCAATGGAAAATCAGCCAGGAACGTGTGACCGAAGACTCCTGGACGATCGCGCGGGAGCTCAACAAAGACGAACTGCTGGGCGCTACCAAAAGGAACACAAATATGGCCAGGATAAGCTGGACAGGAGGAGTAGTCCTCTTGCGCGTCGTTTCCGTGCAAGTGGCAAACGGGTTTGCACGCACGGTGATTCGTGCCAGCTTCCGCGGCTACGGCCAAAACGGGGATCAGTTCGCGCAGCAGCGGGAATACTGGGATTTGGAGTCAAACAACAACTTTGAGACGTCTATCGCTTCTACGCTGCAGGCCCATTTCACGGCTACACAATAGGCGTTGGCCACGCAGCGGCGAAAACCCACTCACACAGGCTCGAATCGGTCCCTTCCTGGCTGTCGCTTCTCAATATTCTCAAGCATTTGGGGAATCTGCTTTTCGCCCACAGCCTAGCCCCACACTGAGAAGGCCGGATCGTGGCACGGTAGTGGTACAGGCGGCCCGAGCAACAATTGTGGATCTTCTCAGCGCCGACACTACCGTATGATCGGGATGGAAAACTTGCCGCATTCTGGGGTTTGCGGGGCTCCACATCGGTGCGGGAAAAGAATCTGACACCGTCGAATCTCGCCGGCGGAAATCGCTCTCCGCGGGGCATCAGCAAAGGCCGCTACCATTAGCTGGATGAGTGATAGCTCTGCATTATGCGCACAATACGTTTGAGCAGCAGGGTGCTCCTGTGCCTCAGACGAAATCGTTGGGCGTGAACGACGGAGCTCTGTCGCTGCTTGTAAACCCGAATTTGCGAGGGATTACGTTCGGTTGGGACCTGCTTGAACACCGCTCGGGATGGACTCTTTGCGGCGATCGAAGGCACTGCCTTCGATACTCGGCTCATCTTGGATCGAATGGCCGAACATGGTGTGCCCCTCAAACGCGTGATCAATGCAGGGTGCGATTCCCCAAGAAAACAACGTGCTCAATCAAATCTACGCGAATGCGAGAACCGGCCTCTCCAGCACACCCTCCGCTCTCGCCGCTGTCAAGGGGTCGGCCCGCTAAGGGCTCCCTTCGTTCGCCCTTGACAGTGGCTTGGCTGCGAGAATGGTCCGGACATAAGAGGCATGGGCTTTCTACGCTTCAACAGTACCGGAGCTTTTCCCCGGGGACCCGAACATAGAGTAATTTATAGGAAAGAGGGTGGCACTAATTCCCGAATACCATTTGGCGGACCGCCTCGCAGTGTTCGGCGACCGTCGCTTGAACGCGAACAAGGTCTGGAAGCTCTCCGAGGCAAAGAACTGATCAAGGTTTTCGCACCAGGTCCCCTTGCCCTTCAACGAGCGTGATGTATTGATCGAGGGGCAGATTGGTGAAACGTTCCAAGCGGCCGCTTGGCAGCGGCCACTTGACTTCCACCCAGTCGATCTGGGTACGCCTGCCAATGCCCAATACCACACGTGGATCGTGAGAGGCCAGATAACTTCCCGCCCCCGTCTTGAAGTGTGATCGCTTCAGGTCTCCGGCTTGCCAGGTAATCAGCGCGCCCACGGCGTCAGGATTGGCTCGCTTTGCGACCAGTCTCACACCCAACCAATGGTTTTGCCGGCCAACCTGATTCTTGAGTAGCAGAGGCGATCCGTTGTTGATTGCGACCAGCACATCGAGGGCGCCGTCGTTATTGAAATCGCCCACCGCCATGCCGCGCGCTGCATATGGCTTTGAGAAAACGGGGCCGCTGCCGGCCGTCACGTTCTCGAATCCCCGGCCCGTGCCGTGAAAGAGCAACATAGGTTCGCGGTATTTCACTTCGCTGGAATGCTCCTGGATTTTGTCGTCAGGGTGGCCGTTGGCAAGGAAAAGGTCGAGGGTGCCGTCATTGTCATAATCGAAGAATTTCACGCCCCACCCGCTCATGAGCAGCGTGGCCTTGCCGATGCCATAAGGGATAGCCATATCATCGAAGGTCTCATCGCGATTGTTGTGGTAGAGGGAATACATTTCCTGGTCTACGTTAGTGACGAACAGGTCCATCCAGCCGTCTTGGTCGTAGTCGGCGGAGTCCGCGCCCATCCCAGATCGGGCGCGACCCTCGACGCTGTAGCCCACGTTGGCCTGCAAGCCTATTTCCTCGAATTTCCCATTACTGCGATTAACAAATAGAAAGTTCGCCACCGTGTCATTGGCAACAAATAGATCCATGTACCCATCGTTATTGATGTCGCAGGCGACTACGCCCCAAGCCTTGCCGAAAGACTTCGAGATCCCAGACTCGTTGCTGGCGTCTGTAAAAGTGCCGTCGCCATTGTTGTGGAACAACCAGCTGGGCATTGGGTCGTAAATGCGTGGGATACAATAGTAGCGGTCACCGGTCTCACGGTTCCCGCAAAACCTGTTCTTGGACTTGTCGAAATCCACAAACCGGCAGACAAAGAGGTCGAGTTTTCCGTCGTTGTCATAGTCAAACCAGACCGCACTCGATGCCCAGCCCTTGGTGGGCAGGCCGGCTTTCCGGGTCACATCGGTGAACGTGCCGTCACCGTTGTTGTGATAGAGAATCACGCCATTGTATTGGGTAACAAGAAGGTCGGGCAAGCCGTCGCCGTCGTAATCGCCGACCGCTGCGCCCATGCCATACCCGCTGCCGCCGACTCCAGCCTTTTCGGTTACGTCAGTGAACGTTCCGTCGCGGTTGTTCCGGTATAGCGCGTTGCGGAGGGGTGGCTGGGGGTCGAAGAAATCACACTTGCCACTGTTGACCAGGAAAACGTCCATCCAGCCGTCGCTGTCATAATCGATGAATGCGCACCCAGCGCCCACAGTTTCCGGCAGGTACATCTCTGGGGAGCGCCCATTGTGGTGTACCCAGGTAATCCCGCTTACCGAAGGCGGAACAAGCTCAAACGGGAACTTGCCACCGCTTTGAGGGGTTGCAAGGCAGAATGACCATGGCGAGCGTGGCAGATGGCCCGCAACGAGCGCTGCGAGCAGACGCTTCAGGAAGGCACGGCGCGAACGGATGTGCGGCCCTCTTTTAAGCATTAAGCTGTGGAGCTCCCCAGATAGCTGCACGACTTTCGTAGAATACCGCGACCCGTTGACAAGAGAATTTACACCTACGGGCAGACACTCACAAGTCTCAGAAGTTGCCCAGGTTGTGGCGGCTTGCTATTATGAACAAACATGCGCAGTTTTGTTGAACGCACAGAGTTCCCCCGGCACTGCGCTTGCCGGGTTAGGCCCGCAATCCGCTGGCACAAACTGTGTCTTGCACTTCTGATCTTGCCAAGCATCGGCTGGGCACAACTCAACCATATTGAGATGGCCGCGCACCTGCTGAGCCAGGGACAAGCGGACCAGGCGGAAACCGAAGCGCGCCAGGCGCTGGGAAATCCGACCACGCGAGCACTGGCTTTTGCGATGCTGGGTACAATTCGGTTGCAGGAGGGCAGGTATAAAGAGAGCACGAGCTTTCTGACCCAGGCCCTAGCGCTCAATCCTCATTTGGTGGGTGCTCGAACGAGTCTGGGGAATGCGTGCTTGTTGCAGGGTAAACCCGAGTTGGCGCGGAAAAGCTTTCAGGAAGCCGTGAGACTCGATCCCGGGAACTTTAACGCTCGGTTCGCGTTGGCCAGGGTTGAAGCATCTCTCCATAACTATCGGCGATCCCTGGACGCGGCGGGCCCAATCATAGCTCAATTGAGCGGGTCCGATGACGGTATCCTGTTGCTGGCCACGGACTACGGTTCGCTAGGAAGAAAGGAAGAGTTAGGGGCTCTTGCTCGTAACTGGGAGCAGTTGTCCGCACCCTCCGACGAGTCGTCGCTCGAGTTTGGCAATGTCTTGACGATGTTCGGTATGACCCTCGAGGCGAAACAAATTTTCGAAGCCGAAGAAGCAAAGATCGCCGCGCATCCCTCCCCCACACTCGCCTTCAAGCTTGGAAAAAGTTACTTGTCCCTCGGAATTCTGGACCGTGCCGAGCAGAACCTTCAACGCGCGCTCGATTTGAACCCCGCGTGCGCGGCCTGTAACCAGAGCCTTGCCGAGATCGCGCAGCGGCAAGGAAATACGGAGAAGGCTTTGGCGTTCCTAGTCGCGGCGAAACTACAGGATCCTGAAGACCCTGAAATCCTATTCGAGTTTGGAAAAGTGTGCCTGCAGCGAAATCTGCTCGAGGATGCTTTGCCTGCGCTTCGAAAGGCTGCCGCCCTGAAACCCGATCGGGATCCGTATGTCTATGTTTTGGCTTCTGCCAACGTCGCTCAAGGCAACCTCTCCAATGCTGGGTCGCTTTTCGCGCGGCTTCTACAAAAGCATCCGCACGATGCCGTACTAAAGTACTCGATCGGGGCAGTGAACTACCTGCAGGGCAGGTACGCTGAGGCCGAGTCCTCGCTCAAACAAAGCCTGCAGGCGCAGCCCGACCAGGTTGCTGCTTCCTACTACTTGGGACTTACTTATGATGCCCTTGGCCAGGACGACCGAGCTGCTGCGGTGTTTCGCGACCTGCTCAAGAGCCACCCCCAGCATGCGCCTTCGTATGTCAAGCTGGGGAGCATACTCTTAAGACGGCACAACTATGACGAAGCTCAACGAGATCTCGAACGCGCGATCTTGCTTGATCCCGGGTCTGTGCAAGCCCACTATCAGCTCGGCCTGTTGCTTCGTCGCCTCGGCAGAACCGCCGATTCAGATAGTCAATTTGCGGAGTCACGCAAGCTTGAGGCAGAGCGGAGTTCGCAGACCGACTTGAAGCTCCGATTGCTGTTACCCGATTAACCGATGAGCCTTCGCGAACGCAGCAACCTTTCAGGATCGCGGCGTGACTTTCTGCAACAGCTTGGTTGGTTGGGCTCGGTGTTGCCCGCGTCCGTACTGCTGACAGGACTGCGTAATCCGACGACACTTCAAAGATCACCTGCGTCGGCTGCCAGCCGGAAACCCGAGAACAGTTCAGAGCATGTGGGGGGATTTCATTTCACAGACGTTACCGCTCAGGCTGGCTTGGGCGGAGCAATCAACATTTTTGGTGGCGTCACGCATAAGCGCTGGCTCCTGGAAGAAACAGGCTGTGGCGTCGCTCTTTTCGACTATGACAACGATGGCTGGCTGGACATCTTCATGGTGAATGGGACGAGATTTGAGGGCATCTCGGCGCAACATCAGCCTTCCAACTTCTTGCTTCACAATAACCGCGACGGTTCCTTTACCGACGTAACGGAGAAAACCGGACTGATTCGATCCGGATGGGGGCAAGGGTGCTGCGTGGGGGATTATGACAACGATGGATATGACGATCTGGTCGTGACTTATTGGGGTGGAATCGTCCTTTACCACAACAACGGAGACGGGACATTCACCGATGTTACGCAAAAGGCCGGCCTTGTGCAGGACGGTCCCGCGCGACGGTGGCACACCGGTTGCTGTTTTGTGGACTACGACCGTGACGGCCACCTCGACCTGTTTGTTGCAAACTATGTGAATTTCGATCCTCAAGGGGCACCGCAACCCGGCGAGAACCAATATTGCAGGTATTATGGCCTGTCCGTCGGGTGTGGGCCGCAAGGGATGGGCGGCGGGACAAACATTTTGTATCACAATCGCGGCGACGGAACGTTTGAGGATGTCTCCGAGCGATCGGGTGTGGCGATCCCGCGCGGGCCCGTTGCGCCGATATCTGTGAGCGATCAGTGGGTACCAGTGGGATCCTACGGACTGGGCGTGTGTGCGGCGGACTTTGACAACGACGGCTGGCCGGACATTTACGTGGCGTGCGATTCCGTTCCAAGCCGTTTTTACCACAATAATCAAGATGGGACATTCGAAGAGCTGGGCGCCGGCGCGGGCTGCGCGCTTAATGAGAATGGGACGGCGCAGGGCGGCATGGGTGTGGGAGTTGGCGACTACGACTGCGACGGATGGCTCGATATCGTCAAGACAAACTACTCCGACCAGACCGCGAATCTATACCATAACAACGGCGATGGCACTTTCTATGATGCTATCTTTCAGGCCGGGCTGGGCGTCAATACGAAGTACCTGGGATGGGGCGTAGGCCTTTTTGATTTCGACAACGACGGCTGGCCGGATATCTTCATGTCGAACGGCCATGTCTTCCCTACTGTCGACACCAAGAGGCTGCACGTGACATTCAAGCAGGGAAAGACTGTCTATAGAAACCTGGGCAACGGGAGCTTTACAGATGTTACCTCGGCCACTGGACCGGCTGTGAGTCAGCCACACAGCAGCCGCGGGACTGCATTTGGCGACTTCGATAACGACGGAGATGTGGACATCGTAGTTATCAACATGAACGAGGCTCCCTCGCTGCTCCGTAATGATTGCCGCTCGAAGAACAACTGGCTGAAGGTCAGATGCATCGGGACCAAGTCCAATCGTAGCGCCGTTGGCGCTCGCGTGCGCGTGGTTACTGGCCAACACTCTCAAATAAATGAGGTAATGAGTGGTTCCAGTTACATGTCCCAAAATGACTTTCGCCTGCATTTTGGGCTCGGCCAGGCCGCGCAGGCGGACTTGGTGAAAGTCCGCTGGCCATTGGGTCTCGTGGAATCCTTCAAGAACGTTAACGCGAATCAACTGCTCGTAGTCCAAGAGGGCCACGGCATAATTCGGCGGGAGCAATTTAGCAAGCGATAGCTGCCTCCGCCCCTTCCGGCGTTTCCCACTGAACGATTCCTCAACCCATCAGCGTGTAG
>WNFP01001581.1_pt1 | contig 31349 bp, 27 predicted proteins | sample 5400201 | NCBI WGS metagenome assembly WNFP01 (sample SAMN13153355, study PRJNA577476) | soil metagenome | isolation source: 115 cm saprolite under Madrone tree | place: USA:California | collected 2016-06-14 | reverse complement strand
CATCTCTTCCCTGCCGGTTTCCGGATACACCCGATAAACGACCAGCGGCAGGCGATCGCCACTCCCGGCCCCTCCACCGTAGCTGGCCAGAAGTTCAGAGAAGTCTTCCTGGTGCAGCAGCAGCAGGCTCAACGCGGGATTATCCATTTCGCGCACGACCAGGCAATAGTTCAGTTTCTCCGCGCGGCAGCTGTCCAGAAATTTCTTCTTCAACTCCGTCGCGGAAAGTGTTTCCGCCGAGGAAAACAACAGGTTGCTCATCGTCGGCTTGGCGTCGTTCAAAAACGCCGCACGGCCGTGGCCGTTGGATTGATCGGAGTCTGGTCCGGGCCGGCGGGACATCAGCTCGTTTTTGAAATTGCCGCTCTCCACTAGCGTGACTTTCTGCGCGCGTACGCCTTCGTTGTCCACGGCGTAGCTGCCGATCAGCGGCGTGCCCTTAAATTCCTTTGCGCTCGGATCATCCACCACGGTCACACCGGGCGGCAGAACGCGCCCCCCCAGCCTCCCCACCCAATCGCTCTTGCCGCCCAAATTGCCGAGCATCTGCTCCATCACCGGACTGAACGAAATGGGTGGCCGCGCCCCGCTCACCGCGGGTCCAAGCACCTGCGCCAACATCGGCGCCGCAGCGCGTGCCTCGAAAAGGACGGGACCGGTATAGTCCTGCGCGGGAGGCGCGGCGCGCAGAGTCATGAGTTCGGTACCGGCAACGTTCAATCCCTTGCGCACCGCCTCCACGCTGGGCAAGTCGGCCGGGCGCGCCGTATAGCTGGCATAAAAATGATTCAGCGGCACGCCGTCATTGGCAAATGTCTTCATTCCGCCTTCAATTGCGGCAAAATGCCGGTTCTGGCGGATTTCCGTTCCTTCGCTGGTCAGCAGATATTCCGTCGCGTAGACCAGGTAGTAGATCACGCGCGACTCGTGAATCTCGGAAAACGCCCGCAGCGTCGCCGAAGTTTCGCGCGCTTCCTGGTCCCAATTGCGGCTGGTCCAATCCGGCGTTTCCAGCGGTTCGATGAGTTGAACCGGCTCGGCCTTTGCGAGATCGTCGATATCCGATTGCCGCGCCAAGCTGCTGAGATACGCTTGCTTCCGCGAATAAGTCTCCACGGCCTCTTTAAAGGCCTGATCGGTCGCAATCCACAAGTCCTGCCGCAGCGAATCGTAATCGCGGTCGATTCCCACCTGGCCGGTCGGCCCGATAAAGCCGCGAAAGCCTTCGTCGCTTACAAAATTCGAACTGTCCAGCTTGTAACTGCCGACGCGCGCATCCACGTCCATGAAGCGGTTCCGCGTGTGCGTGCTGGAGAGCAAAGTGCCGAATTCTGCGACGACTTCACGGACTTCCAGATCGAGCAAGCGATACTGAACGAAGTACGGCCGCACCGGCTGGTCGATATTCGGAATTTTCAACTCCAGGCGAGTCTTCGCGCGCGCCATTTCATCGCGCATGGCCTGCAGCGTGTGATCGTTGTCCTGCGGAACCTGAGCGCCCGCGGCGGCCCCAGAGCCCATCGCAATCAAAAATAGAATCAGTCGTGCTATTCCCTCTGCGCGCCTCACTGCGGTCCTCCCGTTTTGATCACATCGTGCGCGGGCGGCGGCAGAATCGGCGGCCGGTCCGTTGAACTTTCTTTTTTCTGTACTTCCAATTCCGAAGTCAAAATCGCGGGCGATGCCGCGGCAACGGGAACGGAACCCGATTCCGCGCCGCAGTAACCGTTGAAAACCTCAGCGGTATCGCCTGTCGCGACAATTTTCGTAAGCGCCGCGAGCGGCGTGCCCACGATATCCACTCCGCGCACCAATTCATCGGGCCGTCCGTCGGGAAAAACCTTGTACACCACCAGCGGCAGCACCTGGAAAGCTTGCGGCTGCCCGCGTCCGGTGAATGTAAATCCGCCGGCAATGTCGTCGATCAACAATCCAAACGGCTTGCCCTGCGCTTTGATCAATGCAATCAGTTTGGCGCGGAGCTGCGTGTTCGTTACCGTTTTGCTGCTCTGCACGATCAGGTTGCCTTGCCTCGAAACCGGCGTGGCGCCAAGCTGCCGTCTGCCATGGCCGTTCGAATGCTGAAACCCGACCAGCGGTGACCGCGACATTTCGAAATTTTTCAGCACCCCGTGGTCCACCAGCGCCACGCGCTGTGCCGGCACACCTTCGTCATCAAACTGGTAGTAGCCCAGAAGGTCCTGCTTGCCGAGCTTTCGCATCGTCGTGTCGTCGGTGATGCTCAGAAATTCCGGCAGGATTTGTTCGCCGACTTTTTTCGAGAACGTTTGTCCTTCGGTCACGTCTTTTTGGCGGTGTCCCTCGGCGCGATGCCCGAAGACTTCGTGGAAAAACACCGCTGCAGCGCGCCCCGTCAGCAACGCCGGCCCGACTGTCGGGTCGTTGATGGGCGCGGCGACCAGCCCCTCCAATTCCTTCCGCATCGTCGCTTCCGCCGCGTACACCGCTTTGTCGTCCGGCGCGTCGTTGGGGTCCACCCAATCGAAATTGTAGTAGCGGTCGATGTCCATGCCGTCCGGCGCTTTGCCCTGGATGAACAACTCGAGCCGGTAGCGAATCTGCCCGAACTGCAGGTGCGTCCCTTCAGTGGTCACCTGATAGGCGTTTTGCGCTTGCGCCGAGAACGTCACGATGGAATTGATAATCGCCGGCGACTCGCGAAAAGCCTTTGTGTAAGCGCGGACTTTTTCTTCCCAGGGCTGGCGGTCCACGGCGATGGAAACTTGCGGGCCAATGTAGGTGTGCGGTTCTTCACGCGAAAAATCCGGCGCGCGCCCTTCCGCCGTCTCCACTTTTACTTCCTTGCCCGTCTTGATCTTGATCAGCGCTTCGGACGCGGCCCGGTACTGCTTGTCGGTCTCCAGCCAGATCGCCCTGCGCAGCACTTCGGCGTCATCGTCGATCGGCACGGGACTACCCGGCCCTCCGCTGGCCTGCTGCCGCTCGCCGACCTTGTGGGAATTATCCAGATTGTAGCTGCCCGTTCGAACCGAAACTTCCAGCCACCGGTTGCGTGCTGCGTTGCTGTTCAGCAGCGCTCCGTTCGAGCCGGACACATCCGCGCGCTGCGTCTCCGTTACCGTGTAACCCAAGTAGTAGGCCGGAGGATCCAGCGTGCCTAGGGTTTTCATCGAGCGTTCCAGTTCCGCTTGCAGCGCCGCGAGCAGCGGCGACCGTTTCGCCGGCGCGTCCGGTGGCGCGGCGTGCGCTGAATGCGCCATGCTGGAAAGCAGAGCAAGCGCGCAAAGGAATGAAATCACGCGACTACGAGTTGATATGCTCAAAAGATGCCTCACTCGGAATTAGACGGGACCGCGAAACATTCAGTGTACGCCACCGTTGCGGGTCGCACAAAGCAGGGAAAAAGAGCGCCGCCAATAAAATGACACTCGTTGGATGGCTGCGCCGGGCTTGTGGTTGCACCCTCAAAGAAAATGGAAGTCGCCACCCACGGCAGCGATGGGTTGGGACTCGTGCGAGGTCATCGGGGGACGGAAATGGCGCCGTTGTTTCCTAATACAACTTTACGCTGGGTTCCACTTGAACTGTCCTTTGGCCCACGCCAGAATTATTATATGCGCTTCCTTCTCGGCGTTCTGGTCGGTGCCGTCCTTCTCTTCGTGGTGTATCACTACCATTTGCTGCGCATGCCGTCCACTGACGAAGGTACGGCCGCCACACAGGCCATCAACCTGACTGGCGTACGAATGGACCTTCTGGAAATTGCCGACGCGGAACACGCCTACATGGCCATCAACGGCCAGTGTGTCTCGCTCCGCAAACTCATTTCCACCGAGTCCATTTCCATGACTCGCACCGGGCGCGACGGCTATTCTTATGAAATCGAGTGTTCCGGTAATGGTTTCACCGCCACGGGGCGCCATCGGCCGGCCCCGGCCGGCTCCCCCATTCGCTATCCTAATTTCTCCATCGACTCCTCCCTGGAACTCCACGAAATCGATTAAAGGCGCTACGCTTTTGTGCTTCGCCAAGAAAACCTTAAGATGAGCTTACCGGACGAACTGCTATCGGAGTTCAGGAAGGGTGCACTTAACCCCATCGGACTGGAATTGGCTAAACTCTCCAAAGAGTGTTTTCGGGTGCGCAGCACACCACGCGCAGACGAGACTATTTCCGTAGGCGCTTCCAAGCTCGGCGGTCTCCCGGACCTTCCTCCCCGTCTGGCATGGCCGAAATGGAAAACCGGTTATCTTACGTTCGTAGCGCAAGTGAATCTGGCGGAGCTCCCCGCAAATGAATTGCTTCCCCGTGTCGGTATGCTCTCCTTCTTCTATGATCGCGAACAATCTGCGTGGGGTTTTGATCCGAAGCATAAGGAAGGATTCCGTCTCTGGCATTTTCCGGAAGTATCGGAGCTCGTTCGCACTACGGAACCCGAACCTTCCGGCTTCTCATGCGCTCAGTTTTCTTTCGAGCCATTCCTGTCGCTCCCTGATCCTTCCGCAAAGTCGGCAAGGGACCTATTTCTCGAGCGTAAGGATCGCGAACAATATCGCAACTTCCTCGGAAAACGGGCTGGCCCGGCAGCACAGCATCAAATACTAGGCTGGCCGCACGTTATTCAGGATGAGATGGAACTCGAATGCCAACTCGTGACTAACGGTCTGTACTTAGGTGACCTCAGCGGGTATAAGGACCCGCGGCGCAAGGAACTAGAACCTGGCGCTGATGACTGGACACTCCTGATTCAGATTGATTCGGACGACAAAGCGAAAATGATGTGGGGCGACGGCGGCATGCTTTATGTCTGGATTCGCCGTCAGGACCTCGCGGCCCGGAAGTTCGAAAAAGCCTGGACCATCCTGCAGTGTTTCTGACCCAGAAATCGGTTCAGGATGCGCGGCCGTGCAACTCGATTTCAATTAATCGAGGGCGATATGCGTGCTTGTCTCTCTAACGCCTATCAGGCCCTGGATGTGATCCATCACCAGCTTGTTGAGCTCCTGGGATCCCCTGACTTCCACCACTGCGAATACGTCGCGGGAGCCCCAACACGCGTCGGCCATCTTGACTCCCGGCAGTCCTGCGATCTGCCGAGCAATGTCGCGCGACCTGCCAGGTTGCGTGGCAACGACGATATAGGCTCTCATGACCGTCCATCCAAGGGGCCGAGATTTCGTCAGCAATATACCAATCAGGCGACCTTAAGTACCGATAAATCGCATTATCGGAAACGGACGCACTATCCCAAATCTTGGGAACTTTTCTTGCACCCCCCCGTACCTTGCTATGAAAGCGGTTCCCCCAATAAAACACGTCCGCCGGCGGCGGGCGCCTAAACGAAAGAAGGATCACACTATGGGCGGAGAATTGATTGGATTGGTCGCCGTGACGCTGGGGATGGGCGTCCCCCTCGGCGCGCTCTACACCTATTACCGGGTCCGGAAATTGCGCAGCGAAGAGCGGCTTGCGGCGATTGCCCGCGGAGTCGATATTCCGATGGAGCCTGAATTGAACCAGGCGGCGCGTTCCCGCCGCTCCGGCCTTCTGCTGGTTAGCGGAGCGCTCGGCTACCTTGCCACTTTCGGATTGATTGCCGGCATCCAGGCGGACCGCGACATCTGGACCGCTGCCGCGTTTGGCATCATTCCCCTCGCGATCGGCATCGGCTATTTTCTCGATTGGTCGTTCATTCGCCGCGACGCCCGCGCGTGAGAAAAGAGGAATCAGCGTTCGATAAAAAGCGGATCGGTCTTCACATTCTTGTGAAGAGCCGGTCCGCATTTCATTTCGCTTCATTTGATCTCGAGCAGCGTAAACGTGTTTCCCTTCTTCACTGCCAGGCGGATCGGACGCGGCGGACCTTTCTTAGGAACCGTAACCTCGACCCATAATTCTTCTCCTGGCTTGCGCCGCGATGGATCGGTTGCATGTTCCGGCAAAAAATAAGCCACTGGCTCGCTGAGGGCCGCCACCAACTCTCCGGTGCGCGTCCTCCATCGCGTTACACTCAGCCCGGTGGGAGTGGGCGCGGGACTTGCCACCAGGCGCCCATTCTCGCCGTGCAGATAAACATCCCGCAGGTCGCCCCAGAAATTACCTTGAATGGCTTGCGGCGGTTGTGAAACGCCGTAAACTCGATCCGCATCCACGCGCAACCGCACGCTCAAATACCGGCCGCGAATCGGCAGGTCGGGATCGTAAGCTACGGTTTGCGCCCAAACGCGTGGAAACCGCGCGCGATCGATGGCATATTTCGCGGCCAGGCTCGCGACGATCGCCAATTGCAGCACTGCAAGGATGATCCCCTTCCGTGACAGTTTCATGACGTTCCTCCCGCGACTCGCGCGACCAGTTGCCGCCGCGTTCGCTCCAGCATCCACCCACCGAACAGGAACAACACGCCAAGCCCGATCAGGCTCGCGGAACGCCCCAGCTTATCCATGACGTTCGAGAAATAGAAAATGATCACCGTCAAGGCAAACCCGGCGACTCCCAGGTTGATGCGCTCGCGCCGGCGTTCCACCAATCCCCACGCCACCATTCCCAGCGCTCCAGCCCCAGCCCAAAAATACGGGCCCAACGAATTCCACGCAAATAGGGGCAGGTTTGAACCCGCATCCCCGTTCCGGGCGCGAAACGTTCCGATCACCAAGACCCAGGCCGCCGCCACTGCGTTTGTCCACACCGCTTTCTTGCGCAGGGCATAAGCCAATCCCAGCGGCCCACAAATCGCGATGGTCCAGCCAGTGATTTGCAAAAGAGAGGAAACGGGGGGTCGATTCTGCCACCACCATCCCCAGTATCCCCGTCCTTCGGCAAACGCCCAGAGGCTGAGAGGCAGCACGGCAAGCCCGCCGATCCAGGCAAGCGCTCGCCGCGTGGCGGAATCTTCCTGGCTAGTTCTTGCGCTCAGGTAGGTGATCGCGATCAGCACCAGCCCTTCGGTGATCAACCGGTTGCTGACGGCAAATCCTTGAGTGCGCACTTCCCATTCGCCAACAAGCCACCCAGGCACTAGCAATGCCAACAGTGCCGCTTGCGTCCAATGCCGCAGCAGCAGCCAGCCGGCAAGCGCGCCGATCGCCCACATCAGAATCCCGCTCGGCCAATGCTCCTGAAGATTGAAGATTTGCGCGGTCAGAAAAATTCCCGCGCCAACGCAAGTCGTCCCGATAGCGTGGAACGTCGTTGACAGCGCTGGGAATCTTTCTTCCGTCAGGGCTCCAGCCAGGGGAAACACGGCCACAAGAATCATGACCAGCGTGAAACGCCACGCGGGCGAGAGCTCATCCCAGTGCGCGCCCACGAACAGCAAGACTCCGGCGCAAAGCAGCAACCCGCCCAGCGCCACGGCCAGCAATACCGGCCAACGCAGGCGCTCACCAGAACTCTGCGACTCCTCAAACGTTCGAATGCGCGACGCTGTGCCTGCATCCACCACGCCAGCTGAAACCCATCGCTCCAGCCGTTTCTTCAGTGTGTCAGCCATGCGAGGCCTCCTCTCGCCAGCTACTTTTCAGCAGTACAGCACGAAGCCCATGCTTTCCGATTCGAAGGAAATTGACCACGTCCTGCGACCGGAAACTCGTTTAAGGCGTGCGTTTCTGGTCCACCACCAGCACGCCGGCTTCGGCGTAATTCGTTGCCGGTACATCGTGAAACGATACGTGAATGTTTTCGCGTTTGGCTTTGCCATCTTCGATCAGCACGGTTGTGACGCGCTCCGCGATTTTCCGTTTTTGCTCCGGGGTCCGGCCTTCCACCCAGGTAATCTGCACGTGCGGCATGCCTCTTCCTCCTTAGAACGGGCGACTCCTTGTCTCTTGCATGTAAATGTCAGGCATTCTATCCGCCGCCGCGGTTCCCGCAAAGTCCACGGTGTCCATGTGCTAGAATCATCTGCTGATGCATCCCGCCATTCCTCACTTGATCGAGCTGCAGCGCGTCGACCACCAGATTGCTGTCCTGCGCGCGGAACTGGAAGCGTTTCCAAAACGCATCCGCGAAGCGGAAACCAAACTTGGCGGCGCGCGCGCCGATGTCGCGTCCGCGAAAGAGGCGCACACGCACGTCATCACGGAACGAAAGAAGCACGAGCTTGACGTGCAGCAGTGGAAAGACCGCGCGAGGAAATACCGCGATCAGAGCGGTGCGGTGAAAACCAACGAAGCCTTCAAGGCACTGCAACACGAAATCGCTAACGCCGAAGCCGAGGTTGCCAAGGCCGAAGACCGCCAACTGGAAGTGATGATGGCCGCGGAAGAAGCCGAACGCCGCGTGAAAATCACGGAGTCGAGATTGAAAGAAGCCGAGCAGGCTGTCGCTGCGGAACGAAAAGAAATTCAGGCGCAAGGTACGGAGAAAAAGAAACAACTCGACGCGGCGACGGCCGAGCGCGAAAAAATCATCGCGCCGGTGCCGGAAGATTTGCGCGAACTGTACGCGCGCATCGCCAAGCGCCACAATGGCACAGCGATGGCTGAAGCCCGCGACGGGCAGTGCCGCGGCTGCGGCATGCGCGTCCTGCCGCACATTCTTCAGGAACTAGCTACGGAAACCAACGAAGAGGTTTTCCGCTGCGAAAGCTGCGGCCTCATTCTTTACACCCTCGAACCGATTCCAGTCGCGAATTCCGAGGTTGGTTCCGCAAACACATCCTCGGCAGCTTCGACCAACTCCTGATGCCGCGCCGCCCGCCAAGTCCCCGTGGAAAAGATTTGTTCGGCGATGCTCCCGCGGAGCCCAAGCCGGCCGCGGCAGCGCATCGCGCAAACATTGACGGCGGCTCGCGCGGCAATCCCGGCCCCGCCGCTTACGGCGTTGTCATTCGGGATGGACGCGGCGAAATCGTCGCCAAGCTGAAAAAATATATCGGCCGCATGACCAACAACGTGGCCGAATATTACGGCTTGATTGCGGCGATGGACTACGCGCAATCACACGGCATTCGCGCGCTGCGCATCGAGAGCGATTCCGAACTGCTCGTCAAACAAATGCGCGGGCAGTACAAAGTGAAGAGCGAAGATCTGCGCCCGCTTTTCGAGCGCGCACAAAAAATGTCCAAGGCTTTCGATTCTTTCCGCATCGAACACGTTTACCGCGAGCAGAACCGCGAAGCCGACGCGCTCGCCAACGAAGCACTGGATGAAACGGAAGGAAAGGCTTCCGGCTCGGCGGCAAAAAAAACTGCATCGGCGACCGCCGAACCTGAACCTGCCAGATCCAAAGCGGAAGCCGCCAGTTCCAAACCCGAGCCGCGAAAAATTCAAGCGCGTTTCCGCGGCGGCGTTCTTTATCTCCTGGAAGACGTCGAGTTGCCCGACGGCATGGTCGTCGACGTTTCGATTCACCTGCGTCCAAAACCTTCCGCCTAGCCGCCGATCGTCATTCGTGCTACAGCAGCCTCCATTACTTCAGAACATAACTACGATAAAGCGTATCGCGCTGGGCGGGGATGAAGCCGGCGTCGGAAATGACGCGGCGGAGTTCGCTTTCGTTGGTGCGATTTTTTACGCCGGCGGCGAATACGACGTTTTCTTCGATCAGGATGCTGCCGACGTCGTCGGCGCCGAACTGCAGACCGATCTGGCAGACTTTGATTCCGGGCGTGAGCCAGCTTGACTGAATGTGGTCGATGTTGTCGAGGTACAAGCGGCTGACGGCAAGTGTTTTCAGGTAGTCGACGGCAGTGGTCTCCTGCACTCTTTTTCCAAGCGCGGTATTTTCAGCAGCAAACATCCACGGAATGAAAGCGGTGAATCCGCCGGTATCTTCCTGAATGCGCCGCAAGCGTTCTAGATGATTGACCCGGTGGCGCAACTCTTCCCCGCAGCCGAACATCATGGTGGCGGTGGTGCGGAGTCCCAGCGAGTGGGCGACGCGGTGCACTTCTTCCCAGTCGTCACTGGTGCACTTCAAGCGCGCAATCTTCGCGCGGACTTCGTCATCGAGAATTTCCGCGCCACCGCCGGGAATGGATTGCAGTCCAGCGTCCATCAGGCGCTGTATCGTTTCGCGGATGCTGATTTCGCTGACTTCCGCGATGCACAGAATTTCGGGCGCCGAGAAACAATGCAGATGGACTTGTGGATAGCGGGCTTTCAGGGAACGCAAAAGATTTTCGTAATAGCCAATTTGCAAGTCCGGATGCAGCCCACCTTGCAACAAAATCCCGGTGCCGCCGAGTTCGAGCATTTCGTCGATTTTCTTGTAGATTTCCTCGAACGGCAGAATGTAGCCGTCCTTGGCGCCGAGCGGCCGGTAGAACGCGCAAAAGGAACAATATTCGGTGCAGAAATTCGTGTAGTTGATGTTGCGGTCGATCTGGTAGGTAACGACGCGGGGATCGTTTTTCCTGAGGCGCATCTGATGCGCCGCCATGCCGAGACCTACGAGGTCATCGGATTCGAGCATGTCGAGAGCTTGTTGTTTGGTCAGTCCCACGATGTTTCCTTATCGATTGTCTTATTCCATTTGTATCCAGCGCATTGCGTGAATTTAAAATCCTCAGAGCACGGCTAAAGCGGTGCGCCTACAACTTCACTGCTTCCGCTTTTGTAGCGGCCCACTCGACGGGCTTGGCTTGCGGAATCAAGCCGAGTTTTGCGGCATGCGCGAAATACAATTCCAGGCCGCGGCGATTTTCTTCGTCCAGAGAAAAATTGATGTTGCTTTGCAAGTACGACTCGAGAGTCCGTAGCGGCAATTCCAATTCACGCGCGGCGTCGAAACAAATCTCCGCGATGCGCGACAAACCAAAATCCCGCGAGGCGAGAAAATCCACAGCCACTTCCGTAGTAGCAACGTCCCGCCTGGCCGCCCAAACTGCAAGGACGGCAGGCAATCCTGTCAGACTTCGCCATTCGCCAACTACATCGTAAACGTAAAGCATCTCCGCGCTGGTGATTCCGAGAGTGGCCCCCGGGCATATGGTTTGGCCTTCCGCACCGGGCCAACTCTCTTTTTCCATTCCCACGGCAATTCGCAAGGCAGGATCACCAATCAGAAGCGCCGCGTCCGCCTGGTTCACCATCGCGCTCAAGTCCGGCGCGGATTCAAAGAATTGCGGCGCGATCTTCCACTTTTCCGCGCACAGGATGCGCGTCATAGTCTGCGTGCTGCGCGAACCGGCATCCAGCGCGAAGCTCTTCACCCGTTCGATGGGCTTCTTCGCAATGACCAATAGACTCCGCACCTGCTTTTTCGAGGCGATGGCCATGTCCGGCAGGATCACCAAATCATCGATGCGCTGGTACTCGATGGCGGGAATGATGGCCACGTTCGCGCGGCCGGAGCGCAAATCCTCGGCGCATTGCGAGGGGACGGTGAACGACAAATCGTATTTGCCGCGCAGCGGCCCGTTGGTGAAGCCCCAGACGAGCGGCGCGGTGTTGAGGTATTGAACGATGGAGATGCGAAGTTTGGTCACGGTTCGAGGGCTCACGTTCGAGGTCCAGTATAACAAAGAGGGTTTTTCCGGGACGCAACCTTCTTTCGCGAGGAATTGTCCAGCAACTTCGGAATGTTGGAATCAATAGAAAAACCCGGCAAAAAGGCCGCGCGCCCCCACCTCATGAAAATGCATGAATATCAAAAGAAAGGACTTACAAGAAAAAGTATTTTGTAATTCATTGATTCTAAAGGGTGCGATTTCGGTTGTTTGGGGCGAGCGAAGCGCAGAATGGGCGCCTCCAAATGAAAAGCGGGAGCCGGTTCCCGCACTCCAAACGCAGTTTCTTATAAGGTTAAGTATAGCATTAGCTAAAGAACGAGTCAAGGAAGCTTTGCGGGAAGATTTGTGGATATCTGCACGCTGCGGGGCCAGCCGCTGACGGGCTTCCTTCACTCGATGCGCAGAGCGTTCATGGGGGAGATAGAGGCGGCGCGATTGGCGGGAATGATGGCCGCGAAGAAGGAGCACATGCCAAGCGCGCCAGCGGCGACAGCGAGGGCGAATGGGTCCCACGAGGAGACGCCGTAGAGTTGGGCGGAGAGCAAGCGACCGGCGCCGACGGCGAGCGGCAGCCCCAAGACGAGCCCAATCGCCACGCGCTTGAATGCTCCACTTAGCACCAGCGCCAGGACTTTCGGGCGGTCCGCACCTAGGGCCATGCGAATGCCGATTTCGTTGGTTTTCTGGGCGACGGAATAAGCGGTGACGCCGTACAGGCCGATGGCGGCAAGGATCAGCGCGACGATACCGAACAGGCCGGCGAGGCCGGCTACGGCACGTTCCTGGTCGAAGGAAAGTTCAATCTGCTGCTGCATGGTCCGAACGCTGTTGATGGTCAGGTTGGGATCCAATTCCGCCAAGATCCTGGTGAGCTGGGCTTCGAGGGCGCCTGGGGTCATGTTGGTGTCGAGCAACATTCCGCCGATGAAGTGGGAGTTCAATTCAATTTTCTTCATCAATTCGTCGGGATAATTCACCTGTTGCGCAAGCGGCACGTAGAACATGGGACGCGCCGGCCTGCGAAGGCCCCAGCCGGCAAACTTGGCGTCGCGTACGACGCCGACGATGCGGAAGGTGCCGGCATACTCGGGGACATCGAGGCCAAAGTGCTGCTCCAGCGGGTCTTCGCCACTCTTGAAAAAACGCTTCACGAAAGCTTCGTTGACGAGGGCCACGGGCGCAGTGGTTTCATTGTCGGCGGCAGTAAACGCGCGCCCGCGCAAAACCGGTACGCCGAGATTCTGAAGATAGTTGGCGCTCACGCGATCCCAAGAGGCGCCCGCTTCCTCATTGAGCTTTGCCGGAGGATGGCCGGCGACCATGATGAGTTCGCCCCAATTGTCGGTGAGCGGGTTATAGAGAGCCAAGCCGGAACCCTGAACACCGGGAAGACGATTGAGATGATCTTCGAGCTGCCGGTAGAGCGAGGCGAGCTGAGACTGCGTGTAGGTGGCTGGAGGCCTGTTCATGCTCACTTCCACGCGGTTTTGCACCTGGTATCCGAAGTTCTGATGCTCGAGCTTGTTGAGGCTGCGGGCAAGCATGGTGGCGCCGGCGACCAGAACGACAGACAAGGTAGCCTGTACGACGAGCAGCGCTTTGCGAGCGAACGAGGAGCGATCCTGCGCGCCGCGGCCCGAGCCGCGCAAGGCCTCCGCTGGATCGCTGCGCGTCGCAAGCCATGCCGGAGCTGCGCCAAAAATGATTCCGGTTACGAGCGCCAAGACGAAAGCAAATGCCAAGACCATGAGCGATGGCGCGGTGCTGATAGGAAGGAAGTGTGAACTGTGAAAGGCCAGGGCAAGCAGCAGACGTGCCGCAGCCATGGCCACGAGAAGTCCGACAATGCCTCCGCCAATGGCGAGCAGGACGCTTTCCGTGAGCGCCTGCATGACGATTTGCCTGGGAGTGGCGCCAACAGCCAGCCGCACGGCAGTTTGGCCGCGACGGGCAACGCCGCGAGCGAGCAGCAGGTTCGCCACGTTGGAACAAGCGATCAGAAGCACGCAGCACTCCCGTGAGGCGGGGAGACATCCCGTCTGTCGAAGCTCCGGGACGCAAGCGCCCAATCATGCGGAGCCACGCAGAGACCGGCTGACGCAGGAGGCTGCCTTCGGCATTCATCATGGGCTCCTGCTGAAGGGGGAGCCAGATATCAGGGGGGTCGCTTTCGAGAGTCTCACCGAAAAATCCGGCGGGGGCGACTCCGATTACCGTCAGAGGATGGCCCTCGACGACAAACGTGGAACCCACGACGGAGGGATCGGAAGCGTAGGCGGTCTGCCAGACCCGGTGGCTGAGCACGGCTACGGGCGGGGCGGCGGGCTTGTCGTCGTCCAGAGTGAACAGGCGGCCGCCGAAAGCGCGAACTCCAAGGGTTCGGAAATAGCTGCCGGTGACGTACTCCGAGCGCAGCGGTCTGGCAACCGATTCGAAGCTTTGACGGCGCACGCCCAAGCGCCAGCGCCCGGCTTGGAAGGCGGTAACCTCTTCGAATTCAGGGGTTTCTGCTTTGAGGCGCTCGTACAGAGGGTAGGAATACATGCCCCAAGTGTCCTGAGGACCGCCTTCCACGCAGCATTCGTCGCCTTCCCCGACGCGGTAGAGCCTGCCGGGGTCCGAGACGGGCAAGGAACGGAGCATTACCGCGTGGATCAAGGTAAAGATGGCGGTCGTGCCGCCAATTCCCAAGGCCAGCGTGAGTACGGCGGTGGCGGTAAAAACGGGCGACAGCCGGAACTGCCGCAGGGCGTAGCGAAAATTGCCTGGCAGACTTGCCATGGACACCTCTCCGTACAATACGAAGACCGGGGCTAAGAGTTCCCGAATCCAGCAAACCGGGGAACTACGACCTTGGCCGAGGTTGGGCTTGGCGCTGCGTTATTGACGGTGGAAAAATGCGTTTGTCACGTGGCAAGGGGTGATCAAAGGGGGCGCCGCGGTGCCGCGCCCCTAGAAAGGCAACAACCCCGGTCAATCCGGCTAAAGCGATATCAGTTCGCGATGGGGCTACTTCTGTTGTAAAACCATTCGGCAAGTTTGGAGGGATGGGAAATGTCGAAAGTTTGGGTTGGCGTTTTGTTGATGAGTGCGGCGATTACGGCGCCGGCGCTCGTTCAGGCGCGCGCGGAAACGCCGCAAACGCCCACAATTACGGAGAAAACGGCGAACGCGCAGAAGTTGCCGGGTTACTTCAATCTCTACTGGGATGCGAAGCAGGGAAAGCTGTGGCTGGAGATTGACAAGTGGAGCAGCGAATTCCTTTACCAGAGCGGGCTTCCGGCGGGGATTGGTTCGAATGACATCGGGCTGGACCGCGGGCAACTGGGACGGACGCGCATCGTGCGCTTCGAGCGCAGCGGGCCGAAAGTCCTGCTGATTCAGGAGAACCTCGAATACCGCGCGGTGAGCAATGATCCCGACGAACGGCGCGCGGTGCACGATTCCTTTGCGGAGTCCGCGCTGTGGGGTTTCAAGGTGGAGGCTGAAGAGAAGGATCACGCGCTGGTGGACGCGACGGATTTTTTCCTGCATGATGCACACGGGATTCCAGCGGCGCTTCACCGGACAAAACAAGGCTCTTATCATCTCGATGCGTTGCGTTGCGCCATTTATCTGCCGCAGACGAAAAATTTTCCGCTGAATACGGAAGTGGAGGCCACGCTTACGTTCGCAGGAGAGGAACCGGGACGGTGGGTTCGCGACGTGACGCCTTCTCCGGAATCGATCACCGTGCGTGAGCATCATTCGTTCGTGCAGCTTCCGCCGCCCGCGTACAAGCCGCGGGCGTACGATCCGCGCGGGAGTTTCTTCGGGATCGGCTACCTGGATTACGCGACGCCAATCAGTGAGCCGATCGTGAAGCGCTTTATCGCGCGCCACCGACTGGAGAAAAAAGATCCCAAGGCGGCGGTCAGCGAACCACTGCAGCCGATCGTGTATTACCTGGATCGCGGGGCGCCGGAACCGATTCGCTCGGCGCTGCTCGAAGGGGCGCGGTGGTGGAACCAGGCGTTCGAGGCTGCAGGTTACAAGAACGCGTTTCGCGTCGAGATGCTGCCGGAAGGCGCGGACTTGATGGACCTGCGCTACAACGTGATCCAGTGGGTGCATCGCGCGACGCGGGGTTGGTCGTACGGCGCGGCGGTGATTGATCCGCGCACGGGAGAAATCATCAAGGGACATGTGACACTGGGGTCGCTCCGCGTGCGCCAGGACTTTCTGATTGCGGAGAGCCTGCTGGCGCCGTATGAAAAAGGCAAACCCGTTTCGACGAAGATGCAGGAGATGGCGCTGGCGCGGCTGCGGCAACTGGCGGCGCATGAAGTCGGGCACACCCTGGGCTTGATGCACAACTATTCCGCGAGCACGGTGAACCGTTCTTCCGTGATGGATTATCCGCCGCCGTACGTGAAGCTTGGCGCGGACGGCGTGCCGGACTTGTCCGCCGCTTACGCGACGGGAATCGGGGAGTGGGACAAGGTGTCCATTGCGTTTGGCTATCAGGATTTTGCGCCCGGGACGAATGAACAAGCGGCGCTGAATAAAATTCTGCTGGATGCATACGGGCGAGGCCTGCGCTACTTGACGGACCAGGACGCACGGCCAGCGGGTTCATCGAGCAGCCTGGCGCATTTGTGGGATTCGGGGGCAAATGCGGTCGATGAATTGAACCGCATCATGCAAGTACGCGGGACGGCGCTTAAGCGTTTCGGGGAGAACAATATTCGCGAGGGCGCGCCACTGGCGACACTCGAGGACGTGCTGGTGCCGCTGTTCATGCTGCATCGCTACCAGGTGGAAGCGGCGAGCAAACTGGTCGGCGGAATGGACTACACGTTTGCGTTGCGAGGCGACGGGCAAACGCCGACACAGATCGTCGCGCCTGCAGAACAGCGGCGCGCGCTTGCGGCGGTGCTGGCGACACTGAAGCCGGACGTTTTGGCGTTGCCCGAGTCGCTGCTGAAGATGATTCCTCCGCGTCCACCGGATTACGAACGAGGCCGCGAGCACTTCAAGATCCGGACCAGCCCGACTTTTGATGCGCTGGCTCCGGCGGAGGCAGCGGCACAGCACACGCTGCAATTTCTGTTTAACCCGGAGAGGGCGGCGCGGCTGGTGGAATTTCACGCGCGCAATGCGGAGAATCCGGGGCTGGAAGAGGTCATCGACGCCCTCTTGGCTGCGACATGGAAGTCTCCCCGCAGCTCGGGGTATCCGGCAGAGATCGCCCGGTCGACCGATCGCGTTGTCTTGTATGACCTGATGGCCCTGAGCGCCAACGAGCAGGCCGCTGTTCAGGTCCGGGCCATCGCCGCATTAAAATTGGAACAGTTGCGTGACTGGCTGGCGACCGACCAAAGTGGCGCCAAGGATGAGGAAGAACGCGCCCACCTTTTCGCCGCCGTATCGCAAATCGTTCAGTTTCAGAAAGATCCGAAGCAAATCAGCGTGGCGCCCCCGGCCGAGCCGCCCGATGGACCACCCATTGGCACGGATGACGTTGGGGACAGTTGGGACTGAAAATTTGCAGAGTGCCGCGTGACAATCGGGCTCTCTAGTCGTCTATAGCTTCGAGGGGAGGGCCACATGCCTCGACGCACCTTGTTTTTCCTGATTTCGTTTTCGGCTCTGCTGGCACTGGGGTTTACGAGCGCGCGAGCGAGCCGGCATCACCATTCCGTAAACACTTCCTGGGGCCACAGACAGCCCGCAACCGATTGCTCCGATGTTCACATCCGCTTTGACGACCAGGACGCCGTCGTGCGTTCTGAAGAGCGCGCGTTGACGAAGTCCGAGGCTCCCGTGTTGCAGGTTCACCCGCACACCAACGGTGGCGTGCAGGTCGTGGGCTGGGATAAGGGGAACTATTCTGTGACGGCGTGCAAAGCGGCGGCGGGATCGAGTGGGGATGCGGAACGAATCCTGTCGCAGATCAGCATGTCCATCGAAAACGGCAGAATATCGACGAAAGGCCCGGGGGACGAGGAAGCCTGGACGGTGGAGCTGCTGATTCGCGCGCCGAAATCCGCGACCATCGACCTGGACACGATGAACGGGCCGATTTCGCTGTATGACGTGGACGGCAAACTCACAGCTCGTGCCAAGAACGGGCCGATCAGCTTGAAGAATTTTTCCGGCGAAGCGGATATTACCGCCGTGAATGGCCCGATCAGTTTGGACGGCAGCAACGGAAGCGTGCGCATTCATACGGAGAATGGACCGATCTCCGTGGCGTTGACAGGAAGAACATGGAGCGGAGCCGGCTTGACTGCAGATGCGAAGAACGGGCCGCTGACGCTGATGGTCCCGAGCGGCTACCAGTCCAGCTTCGTGGTGGAGTCGACGAACTACGCGCCGGTAAGCTGCAAGGCAAGCATTTGCGATAACGCCCGCAAGACCTGGGACGATGAGCACCGCCGCATCGAATATGGCAGCGGTCCGGCGACGATCCGGCTATCGACAGTGAATGGGCCGGTTTCCGTGCAGGAGTCGAGAGAGAAACTGTAAGAGGAGGCGATTACACCGCGTTGAAAAAGGCTCGGCAGAGTAAGCCGCGCCTTGCGGGATGGACGCGCTCTGGCTGTTGCAGATAAGATTTGGCGCATGCTGCTGGAGGCGCGCGTAACCCATTCGGTGACGGAAGCGGAAGCGGTTCGCCTTGCGCGCGAACTTTATGCGCTTGAGGCCACCGCCCGGGCGCTAGCGGGCGAATACGACGACAATTTCCACCTGACAAGCGGGGACGGACATGGGTTCGTCCTCAAAGTGATGCATCCGGCACGGGAGCAATCCTTCATTGATATGCAGTGCCGGGCGCTTCGGCACCTGGCGGAACGCGCGCCTCAGTTGCCTGTGCCTCGCGTTATATCCAATCAGCAGGGTGAACTGTTTTCTTCAACTCTTGCGGCTGACGGCTCGACGCGTCTCGTCTGGCTGCTCAGCTTCGTGAATGGAACAGTTTTGGTGGAGGTCCGTCCACACACACCGGAGTTGCTTGGCGATCTTGGCCGGTTTCTGGGCAAGCTGGACGCGGCGCTGCAATCGTTTACGCATGCCGCTGCGCATCGGGAACTCAAGTGGGATTCTTCGCGTGCCGGTTGGATCAAGGACTATATCAAGCACATTGCAGATTTGAAACGGCGCGCGCTGGTGGAAAAGTTTCTGGCACTTTATGAAGCGGAAGTGGTTCCCCACTTGGCGCGCTTGCGGCGCGGCGTGATCTATGGCGATGCAAATGACCACAACGTGCTGGTCAGCGAGCCGTGGCCGCAGCCGCGAGAGATCGCCGGGGTGATTGATTTTGGAGACATGCATCATGGAATCACTGCGTCGGAGCCGGCGATTGCGGCTGCTTACGCCATTCTTGGTAAAGAAGACCTGCTGCCGGCGGTAACTGCCATCGTTGCGGGATATCACCGGGCGTTTCCACTCGATGAGCTGGAGTTGTCCGTTCTGTTTCCGTTGATCGGCGCGCGGCTGGCCGTCAGCGTCACCAATTCCGCGTACCGCAAAACTGTCAAGCCGGAAGACCCGTACGTCACGGTCAGCGAAGCGCCGGCGTGGGAAGCATTGGAGCGGCTGGCAAAAATCCATCCGCGATTTGCCCACTACACGTTTCGCGCGGCCTGTGGGCTTCCGGCCGCTCCGAATAGTGAAAAGATCACGAAATGGCTGGAAGCGAACGCTGGCTCCGCAGCTTCGGTTTTGGACGTTGACACGCGGACGGCGCCGAGCGTTGTTTTCGATTTGAGCGTCGGCAGCACATTTCTGGGCGCCAAGCCCGGCGGAGCCAACCATCCGGAGGTGAGCGAGAGACTGTGCGCTGAAATGAAGCGGGCCGGAGCGGCCTTCGGCGTGGGCCGTTACGACGAGCCGCGGCTGGTTTATACCTCCTCGTTATTCGGGGCGAGCACTAACGCCACGGATGAACGGCGCACGGTGCACTTAGGGATGGATTTATTCCTCGAGCCGGGGACGCGGCTACGCGCGTCATGGGATGGCGTGGTCCACATGGTCGCTAATAATTCTTCGCCGCAGGACTACGGGCCGCTCGTAATTTTGCGACATGAAACTGACAGTGGCGAAGAATTTTTCACGCTGTACGGCCACTTGACGAAAGAAACGCTTGCTACGCCGAAACCAGGTCAGCGTGTTGGGCGCGGAGAAGAATTTGCGCGGGTTGGCACGACGGATGAAAACGGCGGGTGGATGCCACACGTTCATTTTCAGATCATCCTGGATCTGCTTGAACTCGGCGCCGATTTTCCTGGCGTTGCTTACGCTTCGCAGCGGGCGGTATGGACGAGCCTGTCGCCGGACCCTAATCTTTTGCTTGGAATCCCGGCCGATCGCTTTCCGGCAAAAGAACCCGCATTCAGCGAAACGCTGGCCGCACGCCGCTCTCTGCTGGGGAAAAATCTCAGCATCTCTTATGGGCGTCCGCTGAAAATCGTTCGCGGCTGGATGCAGTATTTGTATGACGAGACGGGGCGAGCGTATCTCGACGTTTACAACAACGTACCGCTAGTAGGGCACAGCCACCCTCGCGTGGTCCAGGCGGCGCAGGCCCAGCTCGCGCTGCTCAACACCAACACGCGCTATCTGCACGACAACGTCAACCGTTATGCCGAGCGACTGAAGCGGCTTTTGCCCGCGCCGCTGCGCGTTTGTTTTCTTGTGAACTCCGGAAGCGAGGCCAACGAGTTGGCTTTACGGCTTGCGCGCACGCATACGGGACGCGAAGACATTATTGTGGTGGAACGCGCCTACCACGGCCATACCAACACGCTCATCGACATCAGCCCGTACAAATTTGACGGTCCGGGAGGCAGGGGCAAGAAGCCCTGGGTGCACGTAGCTCCGCTCGCGGATGATTACCGCGGGCCGTATCGGCGCGCTGACAAGCAAGCGGGCGCAAAATATGCGGGGCACGTTGGCGAAATCCTGGAGCGCACGCGAGCCGAAGGCCGTGACGTCGCCGCGTACATCGCGGAAACCTTGCCGAGTGTCGGCGGACAAATTGTTTTTCCGGCAGGATACCTTGCGGAAGTGTATCGCCACGTACGCGCCGCGGGCGCCGTCTGCATTGCGGATGAAGTGCAGGTCGGATTCGGACGGCTGGGAACACACTTCTGGGGATTCGAAACGCAGGGCGTCGTCCCGGACATTGTCGTTCTGGGGAAGCCGATCGGCAACGCCTTTCCGCTCGCGGCGGTGATCACAACGCCGGAGATCGCCGACTCCTTTGATAATGGGATGGAGTTTTTCAGCACGTTCGGCGGCAATCCGGTGGCTTGCGCCGCGGGCCTCGCGGTTCTGGATGTACTTGAAGAAGAAAACTTACAGCAAAACGCCTTGCGCGTCGGCGAGCATCTGATTGAGGGCTTGAGAGCCTTGCAGACGCGGCATGCACTGATCGGTGATGTTCGTGGTTCGGGACTGTTCCTGGGGATCGATCTGGTGCTGGATCTCGAAACGCGCGCGGGAGCGCAGCTACAAGCATCGTATGTAGTGAATCGACTTCGCGACTGCGGCATTCTCGCTGGCACCGATGGGCCCCATCACAATGTTATTAAGCTGCGTCCGCCGCTGGTTTTCTCCAGGGTCGATGCCGATCTTTTCCTGAAGACTTTGGATGCCATACTCCGGGAAGACGCGGCGCAGCCCGCTCGATAGTGCCCAGGCGTTCCCAGGGCAGGTTGCGCAAGCCATCGTGAGGAAAGAGAGCTTCAAGCGCGCCGAGAAGGAATTAGCAGGCATTCAGAAGATTGCGGGCTGCACGCTCTTGAACTGGACGGAACCCGAATACCAGCAGTGGCTTTTACAAATTTACAACCCGCCTGTCCTGCTATACGTTCGCGGCGATCCGCAGGTCTTGAATCTTCCCAGCCTCAGCATCGTCGGCACGCGCCGGCCTACCCTCTATGGCACGCAAATGGCGCAGCGTCTCGGCCGTGAACTGGCCGCGCGCCGGCTCGTTATCGTCAGCGGAATGGCGCGTGGAATGGACGCCATCGGGCATCAGGGAGCGATGGATGCCAATGGCCGCGCTATCGGAGTTCTCGGGACGAGTATCGACGTTGGCTACCCGAAGGAGAACCAGAAACTGTACGAGAAAGTGCTGGAGCGCGGGGCGATCATCAGCGAATTTCCACTGCGCCCGCACCCGGCGCCGGAAAATTTCCCGGTGCGTAACCGGATCGTGGCCGGCATGCCGCTCGACGTGGTGGTCGTGGAAGGCGCTGGAGATGAAAGGGATCATCCGGCAGTTGCCGGGCAAGCAGTTCAGCAAAGTCTTGCCGTAGAGATAGTTAGGGATTGCGTCGCTTTGGCCGGGGCAGGCTTACAGACCTGAAGCGCATCCACAAGGGCAACCACAGCATCTAAGGTTAGACCACGTTGGAATTCGGGCAGAGCGCCTAAGGTAGCGAGAAGGACACACACCGCGCGGTCAGCCCTCTCCGCAAAGACATTACGGAGTTACAAAGACAATATGGCTCGTTCGTTGGTTATTGTGGAATCGCCGGCAAAGGCGAAAACGATTAACAAATACTTGGGGCGGAATTTCACCGTCAAAGCGTCCATCGGTCACGTGATGGACCTGCCCAAGAAAACGATTGGCATTCGTCTGCCCGGCGAAGAAGAGGGCGGCAAAAAGAAAAAGCGGAAGAAATCCAGCAAAGGAAGCAAGAAAACAAAGGCGCCGGAAAAGATAGGGAAGCTGATCAGCATCGACGACGACAAGATTTTCGAGCCTACCCTGCAAATCATCGCCGGCAAGGGCAAAGTGATTAACGATCTGAGGAAGGCGGCGCACTCCGCGGAGGCGGTGTATCTGGCGGGCGACCCCGATCGCGAGGGAGAAGCGATCTCCGCGCACCTCGCCATGGTTCTCTCCAAGCCTGCAAAGTTCATCGAGCAGGAACCCAGTGTTTCGAGATTCAAAAAGAAACCAGCGGTGCCCGAAGAGCCTCTCAAGAAGGAAGAAGAGAACGGCACGAAGAAAGAAGTTGTTGCCATAGATCCTAAGAAAATCTTTCGGGTTACGTTTAACGAAATCACGCCCAAAGCGATTCGAGCGGCCTTCGACAAGCCCCGACAGGTGGATAGCAATCTGGTGGATGCGCAGCAAGCTCGCCGGGTGCTCGATCGCATCGTGGGCTACAAAGTTTCTCCCATTCTCTGGGACAAGGTTCGCCGCGGGCTTTCTGCCGGGCGCGTCCAGACCGTGGCGCTCCGGCTGATCGTCGAACGCGAGCAGCAAATCCGAGCGTTCATCCCGCAGGAGTACTGGACGATTCACGCGATGCTAGATGCGGGGCATCCGCCGCTCTTCGAAGCCAAGCTGTTCAAGCACAAAGGCGAAGACATTGAAGTAAAGAATCAGGAAGCCGCGGAAAAGATTGTGGCCGCCGTGAGTAAGGCGAAGTGGCAGGTGGCCAGCGTCGCGCAAAAAGAAAAGAAGCGCAATCCGCCGCCGCCCTTCACGACTTCCAAATTGCAGCAGGCCGCTTACAACCGGCTGCGATACACGGCCAAGCGCACGATGTCTCTTGCGCAGAAGCTCTACGAAGGCGTGGAACTTGGTGACGAAGGCTCGGTCGCGCTGATTACCTACATGCGCACCGATTCCGTGCACGTCTCAAACGATGCGCTGGCGCAGGTTCGCGAATTGATCCCCGAGCGGTTCGGGAGCAATTATCTTCCGGAAAAACCCAACTATTACAAATCGAAGAAGGACGCGCAGGAAGCCCACGAGGCGGTGCGTCCCACCGACGCTATGCGCGCGCCGGAAGACGTGCGCAAGTATCTCGACGAGGACCTTTTCAAGCTTTACCAATTGATCTGGCAGCGCTTTGTCGCGTCGCAAATGCTCCCGGCAATCTTCGATCAGACGACCATCGACATCAGCGCGGGAGATTACACTTTTCGCGCTACCGGCTCGGTCCAGAAATTCGACGGCTACCTTCGTGTGTATCAGATGCCCGCATCGATCGCGGATCGCGAGGACGACGAGAAGGATGATGAAGGCGAAGGCCGCGCGCTTCCACAGGTTACGGAAGGGCAAATTCTCCGACTGGACAAGATTCGCCCGGACCAGCACTTTACCGAGCCTCCGCCGCGCTACAACGATGCGACATTGGTGAAAGAACTCGAAGAAGACGGCATCGGGCGTCCTTCGACGTACGCTTCGATCATTTCAACGCTCCTGGAGCGCGAATACGTCACCAAGAACCAGGGACGCTTTTCTCCCACCATGCTCGGTGAGCGGGTCAGCACCCTACTGATCAAGAGTTTCGAAGATATCTTCGACGTCACATTTACGGCGCGGCTCGAAGAAGAGCTGGACGAAATTGAAGAAGGCAAACTGCCGTGGCGCGAAGCCGTCAAAGAGTTCTGGGAAAAATTTGTCATCGACCTGGATAAGGCCGACGACGAGATGCTTTCCTACAAGGCTGGCATTCCCACCGGTAAAAAGTGCGAAAAGTGTGGCCAGGGCGAATTGCTCGAACGCATCAGCCGCCACGGTTTCTTCCTGGGCTGCTCGCGCTATCCCGAATGCGATTTCATTCAAGATCTCTCGCCTGAGAGTCCGGAAGAGGCCAGCGGCGAACCGAAGACCGAGTATTGCGACAATTGCGGCAAGGAGATGGCCATCAAGCGCGGCCGGTTTGGCACTTTCCTCGCTTGCACCGGTTACCCGGACTGCAAGACTACGCGCCGTCTCGTCCAGGGCACGCGCATCGCGCATCAGCCAGATGAGCCGCTCGATGAAAAATGCACGCTCTGCGGCAACGGTCTGGTGAAAAAACACGGACGCTTCGGCGAATTCATCGGCTGCTCCGGCTATCCAAAGTGCAAGTACACGCGGCCGATCACCATGGGCATTAAATGCCCGAAATGCAACGAAGGCGAATTCGTGCGCCGCGGCAGCGCGGGCAAAGGCGGCCGCGGACGCCCGCGCATTTTTTACGGCTGCTCCCGTTACCCGGATTGCGATTTCACCTCACCGCATATGCCCATCGCCGAGCCTTGCCCGAAGTGCGGCGCGCCATTCATCGTCGAGAAGCGCTCCAAGATCGGCACCGTCCATTCGTGCCTCAAAGAAGGCTGTGATTGGGAGAAGCTGGTTCCCGAGGCCCAGCCGCAAGCGCAGGCGGAAGAAGCTCCCGTGCCGGTAGCGGTGAAGTCCTGACCCACCTGCATCTGAAGAAACAAGGCCTTGATTTTGTTTTCCGCAGATTTGTCCGCGTCTATACTGTACCCGGGCCTTTCCCAGGGAGCTGTAGCAACGAATGATTGCAGCGATTGCGAAGTATCTTGAATACCTTCACTCGGTGAGGAATTCCTCGCCGCATACGGTTCTGAACTACCGCAGGGACCTCGAACAGTTTGTAGCGTATCTTTCGCCTCCCGGGGCCCGGCCGCCCGGACTCACTGGCGTCACGCACTCGATGATTCGCGAATTCGTCGCGCATCTCCATGATCACGGCCTCAAGAAAAGTTCCATTGCGCGGAAGCTTGCCGCTCTGCGCTCGTTCTTCAAGTATTGTGTCCGCGGGGGCCATCTGAAGGAAAATCCCGCGCGGCTTGTTCCGACGCCAAAGCTGCCGAAGCGCATCCCTTCCGTGCTTTCTGCCGAAGAGATGAACGGATTCCTCAATCAGCTTGACGGATCGGGACAAGGTGCAGCCGCCGGGCAGGCGAGTACGAAGAAAGCCCTATTGCTTGCACCGGCGTCCGACGTGAAGCCGCAACGTAAGCAAAGTGGTCCCGTGCGGGCCACGGAGGGCTTGCTGCTTCGCCGCGACCGGGCCCTCCTGGAACTTCTCTATGCCGCAGGCCTGCGCGTCAGTGAGCTCACCGGTCTCAATCTTGTCGACATGGAGCAAAAGGAACGCATCCTTCGCGTGCGCGGCAAGGGCGGCAGAGAACGCATCGTTCCTTACGGAGCTAAAGCCCAAGAGGCCTTGGAAAAATACTGGCCGGTGCGCGAACAGCTCCTGCGGCAAACGGATCGGACCGGTGGCAAGCAGGGGCCGCTCGCGGAACCGGTCTTCCTGAATTATTCAGGCCGGCGCCTCACTCCGCGTTCCGTCGGGCGCATCGTCAAGAAATACGCTCGCATCGCCAACGTCAATTGGGATCTGCATCCGCATTCGTTGCGTCATGCGTTCGCGACGCATCTGCTTGCAGACGGCGCCGATCTTCGCGCCATCCAGGAACTCCTCGGGCACCAATCTCTCTCGACCACGCAAAAATACACGCACGCCTCCATCCGCCAGTTGATGGAAATCTACGACAAGGCGCACCCCCACGCCTGACTCGCGCATCTATTCCTGTTTGCCGATCACCAGGGCTGAGTTACGCTGTGCAGCTTGCGGAAACTGAATATGGGACTGCGAATTGCAGTGTCGATCATGTTCTATTTGCTTGCGCGCACGGTTTTGCCTCTGAACGCAAGCGCGCAGGGAAACTACGAAATCCAGGTGTATCCGTACGAAACCGTCGGACCTCGCCACACGATGCTGGAGCTCCATTCGAATTTCACGTTTCAAGGCTCCCAATCAACTGATGATAGGACTCTTCCGACGAACCACCAATTGCACGAAACCGTCGAGATCACTCATGGCTTCAACGACTGGTTCGAGACCGGGTTTTACATTTTTACGTCGGCCAAGAGCGGTCAGGGCTGGGATTACGTGGGCAGCCACATTCGCCCCCGCGTGCGCGTTCCTCCCAAATGGAACTGGCCGGTCGGAGTCAGCCTGTCGAACGAAATCGGCTGGCAGAGCCGTCGCTACTCCGCGGACACCTGGACTTGGGAAATTCGCCCCATTGTGGACAAACAGCTCGGGCGCTGGTATCTATCGTTCAATCCCACTTTTGACCGGTCGTTCCATGGCCCGGGGATAAATCAGGGATTGGTGTTTTCGCCCAATTTCAAATTCAGCTACGATTTCACCAAGAAAGTTGCTGGAGGAATCGAATATTATGGCTCGCTGGGTCCGGTAACGGGTTTCGATCCCATCAGCCAGCAGCAACAGCAAATTCTTCCTGCGATTGACCTGAATCTCTCGCCCAAATGGGAAGTCAATTTTGGGCTGGGTGTGGGCGTGACGCGTGCGACGGATCACTTGCTTGCGAAAATGATTCTCGGCTACCGTTTCGATTTCTAGTTCGAGCACTGGTGAGTGTCAGGGCGAGATTGGCATTCGCCAGCACAGTCCCCACCTTCAACGGCAACTCAGCGAGGCCCCACAAGGCCGCGTTCAACGCCGCCTTCCGAGATTCTGGAACCACCTGTCATGCAGAGATGTCACTTGCCGTCCTATTGCGGCAGCGAAAGCCGAATGGCGGCCGCAAGGTGGATATCCAAGTGATTGGCAACGTTGCCCTTCTGGGAAGACTAGAATTGGTTCGCCGCATGCCTGTGCTCCTGCAGGATTCAAATCCAAAGGAAAACGAGCTGTAATTCCGTGGGCCGGAACGAAAGTTCTGTGCGCTGGAGTCCCGATGTTTTCTTACGTTTTTTGTGTAGTTGCTCTTATCGTGGCGCTAGTTCTCGTGCAGCCAATCGAAGGTGAAACGAACGAAGGCCTGCACACGCTTCAAGAGCCTTTGTGCCGGTTCGTTCGATCGGCGGTCAGTCAAACCCAATTCGAGGAGGAGGCAGAAGCTAGGCTGCAGGAGGGAGAATTTATCCCAGTTACGGATTCTGACAGGCGATCACCCCTTCATTTGGAAAACCGAACGGATCGTGAACTATTTGAATCTTCACTCACAAACTGGTTGTTCTTTGAGGATCTTGCTCGTAAGCAGCAGTCCATGATCGAGGAAATTCTTGTTCGCTGCGAAGCGAAGCGGAGTGGTCTCTCCGTGGCGGCATCGGTTTTTGCTCAGCTCGACGTTTCGAAGCGCGCAACATTTGTTGGCATCACGCACGCCATGCTGAATACGCAACTTATCGATCGCGAGGACGGAAGAAAAATGGGTGATAGCCTCCAACTGATCGATGAATTGCTCGACATCCATGGCGAGAACGAAGGGGCGCGCAGCGATCAACAGTTTCAGCTGATCCTGCGGCTCGCTCCGGGCGCCTTTCAGAAACTGGAACGAGCTACCAGTTTCGAAAGAGGAGAAAATCACGTATTCCACAAGCTGTTTCCTAATTCCTTTCGTCAATTCCGTCGGATGGGCCTCCACGGCCAGGAGGCTGGGCTGCATATTTCCGTTTCTCCCGATGGGTATCTTGCCGAGATTCACATCGACTATCGCTTTGGTCTCCTACACCTGGGACCAGCAAATTCAGACGTCCGTGCGCAGGGAAATCATCAAAGGCATGTTGACCGCTGGCCCGTATTTGGATTTGCGACACGCCGCGTGAGAGTGCGGCGGGCCGTGCTGCAGTGAAAGAGGTCCTTCTGGTTTTCGCGGCAATTCCCCTAGTCTGCGGACGAAGGCGTTTGCGCGTAGGGGAGTTGCGTTTGTAGGAGGCTAAAACGAAACGGCCGGCGGGAGGTCCTGCCGGCCGTTCAAGTTCTTTGGCGAGAATTACGCGAAATTCCTGATTAGCGATGCCCACCTCCGTGGCCACCATGGCCACCGCCGCCTCCCTGGAACCCCCCACCGCCGTGAAACCCGCCATCGCCCCCACGAAATCCACGTCCACTGTCATGGAAGCCGCCACCGCCGTGGAAGCCATGGTCACCGCGGAAGCCTTCGTGCTCAAACCCGCCATCGCCCCCACGAAATCCACGTCCACTGTCATGGAAGCCGCCACCGCCGTGGAAGCCACGGTCACCGCGGAAGCCTTCGTGCTCAAACCCGCCACGGCCGCGAAAGCCCCGGTCTACGAAGACCCGTTCGTGAAAGCCTGGGCGGCCATAAAAACCACGACCGTAGTAGCCGTGACGTCCATAATAGCCATGAAACCAAGGCCCCGCGCCGATGAAAACACCGCTGACGAAGTAGTCGGGGCCGTAATAGCCATAGGGAGCGCAGGCATACGGGTAATAACCATAGTAGCCATAAGCGCAGACCGGAGCCGGCCCTACATACGCCGGGCCAACTCCAACACCGACAATCACTCTCTGTGCGTGGGCGAACGATGCCGAACCTAAACAGATGCCGAGCAAAGCAAGAATTCTTAGATAACGCATGTTTGGACCCCTTCTGAAGTCCATCATTTCGACCGCAGACGACCGTAACTCGTTCAGGTTCTTCAGCTCATGCTGAAATCCCTACCTTAACTAACACCTCCCCGGACAGAAAGTTGCAAGCCGTCGTTCTCCGAACCAGGTGCTAGTCCGGCAGCATGGATTCCAGTCATCCTCGCGAGGGTTGCTTTTCGGCGAACCCGGTGTGAGGATTTCTTTCGTGCCCGAACCGTCCTTGAAAACCAAGCTCAAACCTTTACCGCCGATCCTGACCGCGCACCTTTTTCCGAGGCTCGACGGAATGTTGATTGAACTTCTGCGCTCGCTGGCTCCGAGCGATTGGGAAAAACAGACGGTTTCGCCCAAATGGAAGGTCAAAGACGTCGCGGCGCATCTTTTGGATACAACGCTACGTGGAGTTTCGATCGGGCGAGACGGCTACGTAGCGGAAAATCCAGCAATCAACTCTCCCACTGATTTGGCAGCATTTATCAACCGCTTGAATCATGAGGGCGTCACGGTATATCAAAGGTTGAGTCCGGCAGTCCTGACCGCGCTGATGGAAGTCGCCACGAAATTCGTGGCGGAATATCAAGCCTCGCGCGACCCGTTTGCGATGGCCCCGTACGGGGTAAGCTGGGCCGGCGAAGAAAAATCCCCAAATTGGTTTGACACCGCACGCGAACTCACGGAGCGCTGGCATCACCAGCAGCAGATCCGACTGGCGGTGAACCGGCCCGGAATCATGACGCGGGAGCTCTACCATCCCGTTCTGGATTGCTTTCTGCGCGCGCTGCCGTTCACGTATCGAGACTTTTCGGCGAAAACCGGCACGTTGCTGCAGTTCACGGTTTCTGGTGAATGCGGCGGCATCTGGTATCTCTATCGCACCAATGAAGTCTGGCAACTCGTCGAGCCACCGATTGGAGCAGCAGCTTCGGAAACTACGATTCCCCAGGAAATCGCCTGGCGCATTTTCACCAAGGGCCTAGACGGCGATTCCGCTCTTGCTCAGGTGAAGGTTTCCGGCGACGTTTCACTGGGCCTCCATATCCTGCGAATGGTCTCTATCGTTGCATGAGCATCAAACTTGGCCCCGGCCCTTGAATACTCGGTATTTCGTTCGTTGACGATTCCGGCCAGGAACCCTTATAATTAGAGTTTGCCTTAAGGGCTTGGAGGACAGATGTACGCCGTTATTCAGACCGGGGGAAAGCAGTATCGCGTCGCGCCCGGCGACACCATCCGTATCGAGCGGGTGGATGGCAAAGTAGGGGAAAAAGTGAATTTTGGCTCTGTCTTGGCCGTCCACATGGACGACAAGAAGATCGTATCGGGCGCCGATGCCGGCAAAGCTTCCGTGAGCGGCAAAATCGTCTCGCAGAGCCGCGGCAAGAAGCTTACCGTGCTCAAGTTCAAGAAGGGCAATCAGTACAAGATTTCGCGCGGCCACCGGCAGAATTACACCTCGGTCGAAGTCAGCGATATCAAGCTGTAACTTCTTCACATTCCGTCGGGCATCAGCCCGGCAGTTTCTCGAAAAGGATTACGTCATGGCACATAAGAAGGGCGGCGGCTCCTCGACAAACGGCCGCGATTCACACGGACAGAGGCTGGGCGTCAAGCGCTTTGGCGGGCAGCTCGTCAACGCCGGCACGATTCTGGTGCGCCAGCGCGGCACCAAGCACCAGGCCGGCGAAAACGTCGGTCAAGGCAAGGACGACACGCTCTTCGCAATGGTTAAGGGATTCGTGAAGTTCGAGGACAAGGGCCGTCACGGCCGCTTTATCAGCGTCACGCCCGCAGAACAAGCTAAGTCCACCGCAAACTAGCTGTGTTCTGCGGCTGCATTTTGCGGAGGATTTAGTCTGCCTCTCTTTGCTTCCGCGGTGCGGCCCATGGGACCGCGTTTTTCTTTTCCATGCGGCGGTCAGCCGCTAACGCCCCTGAGCGACCGTTCGGCCCTTACGGAGTTTTGTTCTCGTGTTCGTTGATGAAGCCAAAATTTTGGTAAAGGCCGGTGACGGCGGAAACGGCTGTGTGGCCTTTCGGCGCGAAAAATACGTTCCGCGAGGCGGCCCCTCCGGTGGCGACGGCGGCCATGGCGGCAACATCTATCTGGAAGCCAACCCCAACGACAACACCCTGTTGCGCTATCGCTACAATCGCGAGTTCAAGGCCGATCGCGGACGCCACGGCGAAGGCTCCAACTGTACCGGCCATTCCGGTCAGGACATGCTCCTGCAGGTTCCCGTCGGCACGCTTGCCTTTGACGATCAAAGCGGCGCGACCATCGCCGATCTTGCCACTCCCGGCCAGCGCGTCCTGATCGCGCATGGTGGGCGCGGTGGACGCGGCAACCAGCACTTTGCTAAGCCTTGGCACCAGGCCCCGCGCGAGCACGAAGACGGCTTTCCCGGCGAAGAACGTCATCTTCGCCTCGAACTGAAACTTCTCGCCGATGTTGGCCTGGTGGGTTTTCCGAACGCGGGCAAATCCACGCTGATTTCCGTGATTTCCGCTGCGCGTCCCAAAATTGCGAACTATCCGTTCACCACGCTCGAGCCCAATCTCGGCGTCGTTAATGCCGACGGCGGCACCGGCGGGCACGGCACCGAACTCGGCCGCACATTTGTCGTCGCCGATCTTCCCGGCCTTATTGAAGGTGCACACCTAGGCGCTGGCTTGGGTATCCGCTTTCTCCGCCACGTCGAGCGCACACGGCTCCTCGTCCATCTGATCGACACGAG
>WNFP01000428.1_pt1 | contig 31471 bp, 30 predicted proteins | sample 5400201 | NCBI WGS metagenome assembly WNFP01 (sample SAMN13153355, study PRJNA577476) | soil metagenome | isolation source: 115 cm saprolite under Madrone tree | place: USA:California | collected 2016-06-14 | reverse complement strand
TTGGGTGACCCCCTTGAGGTTGAGTTCGTAAAACCGGCAAGTTTCGCGAACTCATTTTTACCCCATGTTTTTGGGGTCCCCAAATGGTTCCTTCAAATTAGAGCCCTCTACCGAAGCCCACCCCAGTGCATTATTCAGGAAACACAGCCACTCCACACGTGTCGAAGTTAAGCTTGGTGACTCCGGAGGACAGGTGTGGATGCGAGTTAAGGACTTCGGGGTGGGATTTGATTCTACTGCTCGCGCTAATGGTATTGGCCTGGCCGCGATGCGGGAGCGGCTCCGAATGGTGGGTGGCTCCTTGCGGGTCAAGTCGAGTCCTGGTGTTGGTACAGAGCTTACCGCGGAAGCCAAGGCTATGACGCCAGCTACCTCATCGCACGCTGCCTAGAACAAACGCGCCCAAATCGCAGAGACGGAAGCTGTTTTGGTTACATTCCTGATCCGCGTTCTTGTGGCGGACGAGCCTTCACCAAGCGGGGCACGTGGAGTGGAACTCAGGGAGCTGTAGTTTGAGTCGAGCCTGGTACCCCACTTGTGCTAGTCCACTGCGAATCGCTTAGATTCCATCCGCCGCCGAGTGTGCGATAGAGGTCGACCATCGCCAATTTGCGGCCGAGGTCGTATGCTACCGAGGAGCTCTCCGCCGGATACAGTTGGATTTGAGCATCAATAATCTCGAAATAGCTGGAAAGTCCACTGTCGTACCGTATAAAAGACATCCGGACTGAGTCGCGGTAGGCCTCCACGGCCTTCAGCTGCTCACGATAAGCCATGGCTAGTTGTTGATGCGCCGAGAGGGACGTGGAAACCTCGCCGAAGGCCCGTGTAACCGCTTTCTCGAAAGAGATCTTGGCTTGGTCTCGCAAAGCAAGCGATGCGCGATACTCGTTCTTCAAGCGGCCTCCGGTGAAGATGGGCCCCGCCAAGTTACCGGCAAGGCTCCAGGCCTTTCCGGAGGCCGTAAGCTCAGACAGCTGAGGGCTCACGCCCCCCAGTAGGCCCGTCAGGGAAATCGTGGGGAAGAAATTGGCTTTGGCGACTCCGACACTAGCATTGGCTGCAATCAAGTTCTGTTCTGTTTCGCGCAGATCAGGCCGCCGTTCCAGTAGCGTTGCAGGCAGTCCCGCGGGCACGTCCGGCGGGTCGTATTGATCGGCCAGCGCAGCGCCGCGGACGATCGGGCCAGGATTTCGGCCAAGAAGTAGGTCCAGTGCATTCTCTTGAGCAACAATCTGCCTTTCGAAATCCGGGATTGCGGCTGCCACGTTCGAAAGCGCGGCTTGAGCACGGGCAACTTCAAGCCCCGATGCTGCTCCACCTTGAAATTTGCGTTGAAACAGATCAAGAGTTTCCTGAAAGCTTTGGACCGCTCGATGAGCAATTTGCAGCTGTTCATCTAACGCTCGCAACCGGAAGTATCCTTGCGCCACGTCCGACATGACCAAGAGCCGGACATCTCGGCGGGCTTCCTCACTGGAGAAATATGCAGCGCGCTGCGCCTCATTCAGCTTCCGGATGCGTCCGAAGAAGTCAATCTCCCAAAAGGCGCTGAAGCTGAAGGAGTAGTACGTGTGATTGGAAATTGAAGGCGATTGCTGTCCCGAAATGCTGCCGTCGTATCCCACTTGCGCGTAATACTGCGAACGACTGACGCCAAGGAAGGCTCTTTCCTGCTCGACGCGCGCCACCGCCAACTGCAAGTCATAGTTGCTTTTCAGCGCTTCGCGAATGAGATCCTGAAGAACGGGATCCTTAAACAAATCCCACCAGGCCAAATCGGCGGCGGAATTCGCCGTTGCCTGCTGCTCGGCGTAAAAGCTGGCCGGGGGCTGGATTACTGGGCGCGCATACTTGGGGCCAACCGCGCAGCCCGTGAAGAGGACTGGAAGAAGCGCGACTGCGATGATTTTTCGCATCAGTCGTGTCCTCCCTCTAGTGCCGCCGTTCTGGGAATTCCCACTGCTTCCTTTTTCTCTTTACCGGCAATGCGCTCAACCACCACATACAGGACGGGCACGAGAAAGACGCCCAGGACGGTCGCTGCAGTCATTCCAGTGATGACAGAACTTCCCAAGACTCTGCGGCCAATCGCGCCAGCGCCTTTCGCCGTCCAAAGAGGAACACATCCTAAAATGAAGGCAAAGGATGTCATCAGAATAGGACGTAATCGAAGACGGGCCCCTTCGAGGGCAGCTTCGACGAGTCCCTTCTTATTGTTCTCGTTTTCCAGGATTGCGAACTCGACGATCAAGATTGCGTTCTTGGCAGTGAGTCCGATCAACATAACGAGTCCAATTTGAGCAAACACGTTGTTATCGAGCTTGCGTAATAGCAGTCCGGCATTTGCCCCGAGGACGGCCACAGGAACCGACAAAAGCACGCTGAAGGGCAGAGACCAACTCTCGTAGAGTGCAGCCAAGATCAGGAATACGCAGAAGATCGACATGCCGAAAACAATCGCTTGTCCGCCTTCAGCTTTCTTTTCCTGATAAGACATGTCGCTCCAGGCATATCCCATACCGGCAGGCAAGACTTCTGCGGCAACTTGTTCCATCGCAGCCATGGCCTGGCCTGAGCTATATCCCGGGGCGGGTGAGCCGTTAATCTGGATACTTCTGAACAGATTGAAGCGGTTGGTGTATTCCGGTCCCGAAACGCGTTTCACAGTAACCATGGAGGCCAGCGGCGTCATTTCGCCCTTCGAGTTTCTGACGTAAAAGCTGTTAATTTTGTCTGCGCTGATGCGGTACTCCGGCTCTGCTTGAAGGTAGACTTTCCACTGACGACCAAACCGATTAAATTGATTGACGTAGGCGCCGCCCAAAAAGGCTTGCAACGTCTGATAGACGTCCCCGAACTGTAGACCCTGTTTTAATACTCGATCCTGGTCAATATCGACAAAAAGCTGTGGCACCGAAGGGCGGAAGGTAGCTACGAGTGAACCAACTTCTGGGCGCTTCCGCGCGGCCTGATTCAACTTGTCAAGAGTCTCCGAAAGCTGTTGAACGGTTCCCGCAGACCGATCCTGCAACATAAAGCTGAAGCCGCCGGCTGTACCGAGACCAGGAATGGCGGGCGGTCCGAAGGCAAATCCAATAGCTTCCGGAATTTCCGCGCGCATTTTCTGGTTCAGAGTCTGCATCAAACCATTTGCGGAGAGTTCGAAACCCTCTCGTTCGTGCCACGGATCGAACTGAAGGAAATAGAAACCGGTGTAGCTGGCAGAAGTATTGGACAAGAGGCTGAAGCCGACGATCGCGTCGTATCCCTGAACCCCGTGAGTGTGCGCCAGAATGTCATCCATTTTGCGCATGACGGCGTCCGTGCGCTGCAAAGAAGCAGCATCCGGAAGCTGGAGCTGAATGAACGCATATCCCTGATCTTCTTCCGGAACGAAGCTACTAGGAAGGCTCTTGCCCATCGTCACCGCGATAACCGAAATGCCCAAGAGCAAGAGCAGCGCAATTCCCCATCGGCGAATGAGAACGTGGCTCCAGCTAACGTAGCCTCCCGTCATTTTTCCGAACCACCGATTGAACCCGGCAAAGAACTTGCCGACAAGTCCCTTAGATTCCTTCCGTGGACGAAGCAAAAGGGCCGAGAGCGCCGGTGAGAGTGTCAATGCGTTAAAGGCCGAGATGAGAACGGACACGGCGATGGTAATCGCGAATTGTTGATTTAGCAGGCCCTTAATGCCTCCCATGAAGGCCATGGGAATAAATACGGAAGACAAAACGAGCGCGATGCCAATGACCGGAGTTGTAACTTCTTCCATCGCTTTAGTGGTTGCCTCTCTAGGCGTCAATCCATGCTGGATGTTGTGTTCAACTGCCTCGACAACAACGATTGCATCGTCCACTACGAGCCCAATGGCAAGGATGAGTCCAAAGAGAGACAGGGTGTTGATTGAAAAACCGAGCAAGGGGAAGATGGCAAACGTGCCTATAAGTGACACTGGCACGGCAACCAGGGGAATGAGAGTTGCACGCCAACCTTGTAAAAACAAGAACACGACGATAATTACCAGGACGATGGCCTCGAAAAGTGTAGTTAGAATCTCTTTCATCCCCTCCGTGATAGGAAGCGTAGTGTCCATTGAAACGATGTAATCCAGGTCCTGCGGAAACCGCGTTTTCAGGTCCTCCATCTGCTCTTTGACTTGTTTCGCCACAGCCAATGCGTTGGAACCGGGGGCTTGGTAAATGGCAATGATGACTGCGGGCTTCCCGTTGTACCGTCCGATTTGCTGATAAACAAGTGATCCCAATTCGATCCGCGAGACATCTTTCAACCTAACCGTTGATCCATCGAGATTTTGACGAACGATGATTTTGCCAAATTCCTCCGCATTGACGAGCCTACCTGGGGCGCGAACTGCGTAAGTAAACTGCTGGCCCTTGGGAGCAGGCTCACCACCAATCTGTCCCGCTGGATTTACAGCACTCTGCTGTTGGACAGCATTGCTAAGGTCGGAAACAGTGAGACCGAGTTTGGTCAGCTGATCTGGCTTTATCCATATGCGCATTGCATAATCCGCAGCGCCGAAGTTCGTAACTTGTCCAACTCCCGGAACGCGCAACAGGGCATCGTTAATATTGATGGTTGCGTAGTTACCCAAGAATTGTCCGCCGTAGGTTTCCTTTGGCGAATAGACAGACAGCACAAGTAGGGGAAGCCCCATAAGTTTCTTGACGGTCACACCGTACTGATTGACTGACGTTGGGAGATTCGGGCTAGCCTGGGACACTCGGTTCTGCGTGTTCACTTGGTCGATATCTACGTTAGTCCCGACATCAAAGGTGACCTTGAGGTTCATCGTTCCGTCATTCGCATTCGTGGACATCATGTAGAGCATGTTATCCACACCGTTCATCTGCTGTTCAAGTGGCGTGGCAACAGATTGCTCGATCGTCAGTGCGTCCGCACCGGTATAAGTGGCCGACACGTTAATTTGCGGAGGCACGATATCGGGGAGCTGGGCTACGGGAAGCTTGGCCATCGACACAAGACCTACAACCACCGTGAGGATGGAAATGACTATGGCGACGATCGGCCGATCAATAAAGAATTTCGACATAGCTATATCCCGCCAGTCGGCGCAGTGGTCTGCGTGTCTTTGAAGGGCGTTGGGGCAACGGTCATGCCAGTCTTGATGCGCTGCAGTCCATCAATCACAACATTGTCCCCAGCCTGAAGACCGGACTCGACCACCCACATATCGTCAGACTGTGGGCCGAGTTTCACGGTTTTAATCGTGACCTTGTTATCCGCACTGACCACTCCCACCTGATAGACTCCTTGAAGTTCGGAGACCGCCTGCTGGGGAATCAGGACTGCACTTTTGCGCAACTCGGTGACGGCGCGAATGCGGGCATACTGTCCGGGACGCATAACGTTGCCTGGATTGGAAAACTCTCCGCGCACCTGAATTGTTCCGGTGCGTGAGTCCACTTCGCGGTTCACGAAAAGAGCATGACCACGCCGGGGGTAAACCGTACCATCTCCAAGAATCAGCTCGAGATCTTGGCCCGCTGAACGGCCTGTTTTTTCGCGGACGAATCGGAGATAGTCCTGCTCTGCGACGTTGAAGTCCACGTAGATTGGATTCACGCTTGAAATGGTTGTCATGACGGTGATCGGCGTCATTAAGTCCCCGATTTGGACTTTGGAGACTCCGGCGATTCCGGAAATCGGCGAGGTCACTGTTGTCCAGCCCAAATTTAGCTTGGCGTTGTCAAGAACCGCTTGATTCGCGTCCACCCCCGCCTTCCCTGCCGTTTCCGAACTCAGCGCTTTATCGAGTTCGGCTTGGCTAACAGCCCTCTGGGCCACCAAGGGTGTGTAACGACGTACATCGATCTGCGCTTGTCCCAGAGAAGCACGGGCTCGCTCAAGGTTTCCCTGGGCTTGCTCGACAGCCGCTTGGGCTTGGCGCTTGTCAAGCTGGAACATTGGCGCGCCCTTCTCAATGTATGAACCTTCTGTGTAGAGCCGGCTAAGCAAGAATCCGTCCACCTTCGGCCGAATATCGGCGTCCACATTGCCCAACATCGTTCCGACCCATTCTTGGTGAATGGGCACATCCTTCTGAATTGCAGGTGTAACCGTGACACCGGGAGGTGGAGGAGCTGGCTTTTCGGCGTTTGAGGAACAGCCAACGCAAATAATCAGTGCCACTATCAGCACGCCCAAAGCGTGCAGCTTTCTTGTGGCAGGATGCGGGGAAATTGTCGACACAATTGAAAAGGCGCCCCCAAATCGCACTAGCTTCCTTTGCATTTTGCACGCTCCGCGAGGCGCAAATACCGGCTTTTCCGAAGGCGAAATTGTGAGCATCTGGGCTACCTGTGTAGAGGCACTTTTCTGGTCAACAAAGACCTCACTGCGCGATGATGCTAGTAGCCAACTCGAGAGCGGTGAACTGTCAAAATTAGCAGGTCCTTGAACCCTGCTTTGGTTAACTCTGAAGAACGCGGAGCAAAGGTGGTTCTTCGGTCAATCGTTTGATAATACTTTCCTTACGGGTGTGCTGCGCGGAAAATGCCGCGATCGGATCGTGACACACTTGGTACCTTCGATTGCGAACGCCGTCGAAGTTAGCTGCCGATTTTCACGCCGATGACTTCGCCCGACACCACGATTTCCACGCGACGGTTTTTTTGCCTGCCCGCAACGGAACTGTTGTCGGCGACTGGGGTAGTCTTGCCAAATCCCCTTGAAGTCACAGTATTATCAGCGAGGCCCTGTTTGATGAGGTAGCCGCGCACCGATTCCGCACGCTGTTCAGAGAGTTTTTGGTTCACCTCATCGCTACCCACATTGTCGGTATGGCCTTCCACGGCGAGGTTCAGACCAGGATGTCCGAGGATAATGCCCGAAAGCTTTGCCAGCTTTTCCCTTGCCTCTGGCCGTAGGTCATATTTTCCGAAGTCAAAGAGGACGTCTCCCATGTTGACGACGAGCCCTCGCGGCGTATCGCGGGTTTCCAAAATGCGATTGAACTGTTCTAACAGTTGGGCGCGCAAGTCCGCCGCCGCTTTTTGGGCTCGTTCTGCCTCTGCCTTGGCTGCTTCCTCCTTTGACTTCAGGGCATCTGCTTCCACTTTAGCCTTCATCGCTGCTGCATCCGCCTCCGCCTTCAACTGTGCTTGCTTTGCTGCTGCCAACTCAGCCTGACGTTTGGCCTCGAGATCCGCCTTGCTCTTCGCTTCTGCCGCTTCGGCTGCAGCCTTTGCTTCTGCTTCTGCCTTGGCTTGGGCAGCTGCGGCGTCGCGCTCTGACGCTATGCGTCGTTCCTCCTGGCGTTGTGCAGCAAGCGCGCGCGCGTCTTCTGCGAACTGTACGGTTTGCCGGGAAGTAGAAATGATTTCCTTTTTGTCTGCTTTCCTTGCAAGGGCGTTCTCGGCAATTTCCAGACTTCCCTTCGCTTTCGAGAAGATTTCCGGAGCATCGGCTTCGGCCCCGCGCGACTTCGCGATATCTACGGCGTTGCGAGCTTCATACAACTCCAGTGGGATATGCTCGAGATCGGGTGTCATGGCAAGGGGGTTCCCGAGCTTTTCGTATTGGCTTCGTTTCATTAGCTTGTATTCATTTACGGGGAACAGCTTTCCCTTCGTGTTTTTCCGTGTCTCGCTTTCTAAGATCACTATTTCGCTGGGGAGACGAACCGCAAAATACGGTTCGGCTGTCACGATCATTGAAAATGTTTGGGCGGGTGTGGTGGCGCCTAATTTTGCCTCTCCATTTTTGTTAACAAGCAACTCACCGAGATTTCCGGTGCGCCCGTCCGGAGTGACGATCCACACAACGTACGTCAGAAGCTCTGCGCCAAGCTTTGAGGGTTGCTCCAAACTTTTGACGGTTATTTCAATATTTGTCTTTCCTTGCTTGGCCTCGACCTTGGCCTCACCCTTGGCCTGGGTCATCACTTCAGTTCCCTTCAAGTCGACCTCGATGCTTCCGCTCCCGACCGGAAATCCGATTGCAGTGACGGACTTGCTGACGAGATTGGACGCCGTCGCTTTTTGTTCTGACTGTGCTGCAGCGGTGTGCGCGGATAGGCAGAGCACCAGGCAGGAGAGCAGAGTAGCGTTGTTGTGGCTCATAAAATGCTCCGGATCCTCCAGGAATCCAACCAAGAAGAAACTGCCAGAATGGCGGGATGCAACTACTGCTAAAACTAACAGGTATGGGACCGGCCCTCGAGCAGCATGGTTTTTCTTAGAAGTTCACGAAGTCGCCTGTCAGAGTCTCTGACTGGCAGATGGATGTTCCCACCTGCGGGTTTTGACAGTTCCTTCGAATTTGCAGCTAAGACTATGCTCCTAGATACGGAGGCGAGTTCTCTCGTACTTCGGGCAGAAACACCATTACGCCCCCCCCAGAAAGAGGCCGCCTCCATCCGTTTTCCAGCGGAGGTCAAAATGCCGGTGCTCATAATACTAATCGTGGTAAGCGTGCTTGGATTCTTATGCGTACCGGACAGTGTGATCAGTGCCGCCCGCAGAGGCCCAGCAAGAGTCAACAATCCCGCCTGCAAGCGAAACGCTAGGGATTTTCATTTTGTTAGCGCCAAGCCAAAGTTGACAACAGGAACGCCCGAAAGGACCGAGCGATTACGAATGAGCATCCCCTGGGATTCGGTCTTGATGATTGTCATCCCGCAATCTCTCGCGCGAACATCTCGCTAGAATGCTTCACCGACTCCCATGCTCCAGGTGTGACTGTTCCTTCCATAGGCGCCGTCAGCGCGAAGGTTTACATGATATTTCTTGCTTAGTAGGAATCGCAGTCCTCCACCGGCACTCGGTAGGAAATTGTTATTCCTAAACAGCTGATCCCCGCCGGGAACGACTTCGCCGATGCCTCCGAACCCGACCAAGCCAAATCTCTTTGGCAAAACGAGGCGGTATTCCAGTTGTGTCACTACCATGTAGCGGTCAAGATAGCGCCCTGCCGTATATCCTCGCAATTGGTTGTTGGTTCCATAAATGCAATTCCCATAGAACGGCGGTTGTCCCCCGGTACCACAGATGCCTAAATCGAAGGCAAGCACTTGCTTCTGACCCAGGCTTGCGTACTTGTTGAAAGTAAATTTGTAGGATTGAAAGGAGTACTTGCTACCCAAGCCTTCTGAGAAGAAGTCAGCCGTGAAGTCCAGGAAAGTTCCAGTCGTGGGATAAAAGCGATTTGGGCGAGTGTCACGTTGCAAGCGGAAGCCTAGCGCTCTCAGGTTGGTGCGAAGGCCCACGTCGGGCGGAGGCGGGAGAGTGCTACCGCTGCTCGGCCTAAGTGTAATGGTCGACTCTCCCACGAGAAAGCGCGGACCCAGAAAGAATTTCCACCCTAGTCGGCGTAAGAACTCGACGAAGAAGACCTGGCCGTTCTGTTCGAGAGGTATTTTAAGGCCGGTCCTGCTCGCGTCAACGCCGATCCCGTACAAGTTGTAGTTTAGATTGCCGCGAGCATACAAGGCCGCGGCATGATAGGTATTCTCTCCAAAAAAAAGATCTCCTGCCAAGGCAAATGCTCGGCTGCCGTTATTTGTGATGAGGCCTGCGCCCCCAATGACGGAAGGAGGTGATGTCTTGTCGTGCGAACTCAGAGGGAATATATAAGCAAGAACCGGTATGACCCCGGAGCCCAAGGCAGGGCTTGAAATTGGAAGAGGGGCTACAACGAAGGCCCCCCGATCGTGGTGTTTCTTTTCGACGGGTGGCTTTTGAGGGCCTGACGCTTCGGGGCTGCGGGGATGATTGTTAGATGTCGATGTGGCCTGAGACGAGGTTGTCTGTTTCCCTGTCGTTGGTTCGCTGGGTTGCGATTCTTGCGCCGCTGCAGGGGAAGCCAACACGATCCAAAGTAAAACACCTGTAAGTAGGAGCGGCACGGCACTCGTACATCGCTCAGAGCCCGTACATGGATAACTCAACTGAACCTCTGAGCCACGAACCACAAGAAACACGGCCCACCCCGCTGGTTCGCGGAATGGGCCGCATTCTTCGTCGCCTGGAATTAGGGTCGATGCTCTCTCTCCAGAACCCAATACTCCCTGGGGGAAAGTAGATTCTGTCGAAAGACGTCGTATCCGAGGCTTCGTGTCGTTTGCCTCGTAGACGAACAGACATCAGAGTGAATCTCCTATCCAGCTTAGCGAGCCCCAGACTATGGCTCTGGGACGCCTGTCGAAACTGTCAAAAATACCAGTACATCGGAAGATCCGCGAGCTTGTCGGCGAAACGCCGCTTTCTCAGAGCGAGATGAGAGACTGCGAAACAGTCATAGTGTGTCAGCTTTCGCGCAGCCTCCTAAGAGATCTCATCGGAGTTAGACTTTTGCTTCTAGAACCTAAAAATAAGCCACCCTGATAGCGGAAATTGCTCTGGTTCTGGTTGCCTTTGTGAAACTATTGTCGAAGGGGATGAGCACGAAATCGAACTGTACAGGCCGGATGGGAATTGATTTAGTGACCGGAATATCGGCGCCTCCACCCATCACGAAATCGAGGGCATTATTGCTCCGGTTCGCCGTAGTGTGTGCATGTGGCTTGATAGCCTTGAACAACTTTTGGTAAGTGTTGGAGTGGGGACTGCGTCCCGGGAAAAACCGCGACTGTCCCGTGTCAGTCCCCGTTGAGCTCCAGAGATCCAGACAGATCCTGATCAAAAATGCAACACGGCTCCTGCTGAATAGCGGAAGCTGTTTTGGTTATTCGTAGAAGTTAGCGGGTTGGTATACCGGGTCAGGATGTAGTCGATCTCGATGGGTCGGATGGAAAAGTTGGTGGAGACCTTGATATCGAGTCCGCCACCAAGCGCCATGGTGAAAGGGTGTTGGGTGCCGCTCAGGTTTGAAGGGGATGAAATGCATGTGAAGTTGTTGCAAATCCCTTTGATCTGGTTCGCGTAGCCGTTCGAGTTTGAGCCCCCAAAGAGCAATTCACCAAATGGAGCCACCCTGGAGATCGGAAATCTGACGATTGGACCGAAGAGATAGGTAAACATGTTGCCCTGTGTTGTAATCGGGGCGTTGACCACGATTGGATTTGGAGAGAGCTTTGGGATGTTGTAGGTACCGGCGGGAATGGTGAAATTGGTACTGCCATAGCCCATAAACTCAGCCTTAATCCCGAAGTACCCGGTGAAATTGTATTGGACGCCGCCGCCGCCCCCGTTGAAGCTGCGGTTCTTGAGGTAGCTTAGAGTCGGATTGAAGCGTAGATAGGAATACTCGCCGAATACCTCTACCTTTTGCTCCTGCGCATAGACGGACGATCCGAATAGCAGAAGAATCCCTAACAGAATTGCTTTTCTAAAGTTCATTTCTATTCTCCTCTCCCCTAGTTTTGTTTCAGGTCTATCAGGAGCTGAACAAATCGTACGTGCATTAACGACTCCCTCAGCTAAACCGGCTCGCCCTAACTTGAATTAATTGGTAATTTATAGAAACTGTTAAAAGTGACAGTTATCACAGTGGGCTGCTTAGCCGCCTGTCCTATGTATCTGTGAGTGAGCGCTGAGTCTGTCCGATAGTCATCAGCCTGAACACTGCCCTGCGCTATCAGATGTCTTCCCTTTTCTCGAAAATAGTTCCTGTATTCGGTTCGCCGGAACATCGATGAAGCGTAATAAGAGAAAGGCCGGGGGACCGGCAATTGAAGCAGTGCAGGGACAGTGCTCTTCTGTTGGGTTCACGTTATGAGAATTCGTGATTTTATAGCGAACTGAATCAGCTCCGCAGTCGTTTCGAGATTTAGCTCTTCCATGACCCGATATTTGTGAAAAGCAACCGTTCGCGGGGTCACGTGCAGCACACTCGCGACCTCTTTCATTGATTTACCCTCTGCCAAAAGCTGCACAACTTCTCGCTGCCGAGGTGTCAGGTTTTTTGCACGCTCTTTGGGTTGAGGATTCTTGATAAAGGACTTCTGCATTCCGCGGGCTATCTGCGGCGTAACATAGGACTTTCCCTTTAACGATATGTGGATCGCGCTGATCAATTCGGAAGCGGCGGAACTCTTCAACAGGTACCCGGATGCCCCGGAACGCATTGCTTGCACTGCCACGTCGGGATCCTCGTTCATCGTTAGGAAGATTAACTTCACAGCGGGCATTTGTTCTCTCAATCGCTGGCCAGCTTCCAGGCCGTTCATGAGGGGCATGCCGATATCGACCACAATCACGTCGGGCTTAAGGTTTGGCGCAGCTTCCATTAAGGCGCGTCCATCAGACACAGTGCCCACTATCTCGCAGTGCGGCTCCAAGAGCTTGCGAAATGCTTCGACAAGAATCGTATGGTCATCGGCCAGCATGACCCGCGGAAGTGTCATGAATACCTCACTCGGCGATTTAATGCTGGGGGAAAGGGGTTGCCCCGAATACTGTCAGTATTGACAGTCTCTCTCCTGCGCACATTGTTCTTAGGATTACGTTCGTGTTCGGTTGCTTGGACCCCTCATATGCGAGGACAGAGGAATATTTCGAGAAGTCAAAGCTTGATGCGAATTGCAGCCACGAGATTTCTGGGTGTTGCCCTACTTATATGCAGCGAGGTGACAGTGGCTGCAGGGGCACTAAAACATGAAATAGAGTTTTCGGGACAGCTATTCGTCCTTCGAATTTCGATCTTTCGCCAAGCTAGATACTGAGATAGTTGACGGGGCGGGTCCGGGTACATAAACAGGAAATGGGATGCTGGAGTTGGCGGCCAGTTGTTCTTTGAAGGACACATCGACGCTGCGGAGGTGTAGGTCCCGCTGAGGGAAAGGAATCTCGATGCCGGCGTCTCGCAACGCTTTGGCGACGGCGACTGTGACCACACTCTGCAGTTGAAACCATGTATCCTGTCGGGCGGACCAGAAACGCAGTTCAAACCTAAGAGTACTGTCGCCAAAGCCTAGGAAGAATGCTTCGGGTTCCCGTTCCAGCAAAACTCCGGGATGTGCCTTGGCTACTCCGACAAGAAGCTTGAGGACTCGCTCGGGATCCGTTCCGTACGCTACGCCTACTAGTATGTCTACGCGCCGCCACGGTGACGACAGGGTCCAATTGATGACTTGGTTCGAAATCAGGCTGCTGTTCGGCACAATCACTTCCGCGCCTTGAAAGGACAGGACCGTGCTTGAGCGTGCTCCGATACGTTTGACCGTCCCGACGATTCCGCCGACGTCTACAATGTCGCCAACATGGATCGGCCGTTCGAAGAGCAGGATTAGCCCCGACACAAAATTGTTGACGATATTCTGCAAACCGAAGCCCAGTCCGACGCCGAGGGCTCCAGTCAATACCGTGAATTTGTTGAGTTCCACTCCGGCATCCGCCAGAGCAGCCACAGCAACCACAAGTAGAAGGAGGTAATAGGTGACCGTTGAGACAGCGTATGCCACCCCGCGATGCAAAGGCAATCGGGGAAGCAAGAACCTCTTTAACAAAAAGGTTAGAGCACCTGCCAAGGCATAGCCGATTGCCAAGACGAGCAGAACGCTGAGCGTCCCTCCTATCGTGACGTGCACATTTCCGTAGCCGAAGGGGTATTGAAGTCCGCTCGAAACAGCAACCCTCACCTCGTCGTAAACGGTAAACAGATGTAGCATTCCGCGGATCCACAAAACGGCGGCAAGAAAAGTCAGTATGCGTTCTCCCCAGGTCTCAGCAGAGGCGGCACGCATGCTGAAGACGCCCTCCACCCAGTCGGCGCGCAGCACTGTTGTTAGAATCAGGCCCAGAACACGAGCTGCTCCATAAAAGATAGCCGCCGAGGTCACACCTAAGAGCGCCGTCAAACCAAGCACCTGAGACAGCGAGAGGAAGCCGAAGAAGTTAACGGCGAGCGAGGCGGCAAGCAACGCTATTCCAATCCGAACTCCCGTCACCAAGAGCCAAGAAATTCGGCTCGTTTTGTGCAGCCGGTGCAATCGTGACGGACGCGCAAGCCAGGCAAATATCACCAGGGCGGCCAGTATGTTTAGTAAGAAGAGCTCCCGCTTCAGCACCGGTGAGAAGCGTGTCAATACTCGCGCGCCCTCAAGAACCGGAAATAATGCCATGGCATAGAGGAGGGGTCTCACTTCGGGCTCTACCAGAGGCGGAAGCAGCCGGATAGCCTGGAACAGCCAGAGCGCCACGACGATAAACGTCGTTCCGGTTGTGGCCCAAGTGAGGTGTCCAATCATTCCCAGTAAAGCAACCAGAAGGGCTACGGAATAGGGACGCGAGAAGATCACCAAAGCAACGGGAGGTATTCGCGCATCAGAAAAGCTGGCCGCATAACTCTTCAATTTGAAAGCAGTCGCCAGAGCTAGGCCATAGGCCAACAGGATGGAAAAAATCAACAACCTGTGTGCGCGCACGAAATCGCCAACACTCTTGGCCTCCAGATCGAGGGATTGGCTTATTGACATGATCATGGGCTGGTCGAACTCTCGCAACCGGCGTTCTTCCCACAACGGAGGGCCGTCTCTTTCCAGCAAATGACCACGCAGGCGTTGCCGTTCGCTAGCAAACTTCGCAAGCACCTCGGAGATCTGCTGATCCTGTTGGGAGACTAGACTCTGCAGCGTTAGGACCAGGTTGAGCTGTTCCTGAACTTTGACGCGCGCTGCTCGAATTGCGCCGAGTTCCTCCTTCAAGCGATCAACGACGGCCTCGATACCGGGGGTTACCCTAGCCTGCGCCCAAGTGGTGTCCCACTGCAACTGCTGGATATCCAAGAAATGAACTCGGTCTTCAAGATACGTAGCTTGCGAGGTCAGCAACTTCCGATGGCTCGCGTACTGCGTGTTCAAAGCGATCCAATAGAGTTCTTCGTCCCGCACCTCGAGAACGTTCGGAGTCGCTGCGAACAAGCCTTCGATGAAACGTTTCTGCTTGCGGATTTCATCAGCCTGTACCTTTATTGAGGTCTGCGAGGGTAGTGACTCCCGTGCGCTCGACATCTGCCGGTAAATATCCTCCAAGAATCGGTTTAGTTCCTCGGCTCGGTCCGCAACTTGAGGCAGGGGAATCACCTGGTCAGTCGCACGGTCCCGAGCAGAGGTGAGAGTCACCGCCTCGTGCGCAGATTCTGTACGTAATGGCGGCGTAATCTGGGAGCCTGAAGCCCCCACTGAGACCAGTACATGACTGATCATAACGAGTGCGACGAAGAGGCAAGACGGACCCGGTTTGGACCCCAGGAGTGCCCTAACTATGGCCATAAAGCCCAGGCGATAACGATAAGATGACCGGCGCTGGGTCAAAGGTTTGCGCCTTCTTCCGTATTGAAATCAGCAGTCAATCTGTACATTTAGACCGTATTTCGTGAAGGGGAACACTGTCAAAACTATCAGTCGCTTGGCATCGGACGGGATGCATTTCCCGCGCTTTGTCGATGTGCATCAAAGTTGGTCCCAGGGGTTGGCAACGATTTGATGTGCTCATCTGGAGATATTAGGAGTACCTGACAAAGATGACAGTTGTAGGCGGGGCCAGCCAGCCGCACTATGCGGGAGAAGCATGAGGGCGTGTGTATGCTTATTTATTGTTTCGCCGTCGCGCTGCCACTTAGGCTGATTCTGTATATTGCACAAGAAACTCTCTTTCTATTGATGACAATGGCTGTTCTATTTGCTAGTGCACTTCTCGTTCTGACGTCCTTAATCTTGCTTCATTTTGGAGTTCGAAGCGCTGTGCACGGCTTACACCCTAGGGTCGCCAAGCTCATCGGTAGTAGCGGGCATCCCCTGACTTCAAAGTGGCTAATGCTTCATTTGCCTTCCCGCCGCTAGGACCGTCGGGAACAAATTCCAATTAAACCCATCGGCAGGCCATCCAGTCATACAGGAGCGACTGGTATTTTTGACAGTTAGAACCGCATCAGCTCTTGTGTGACCTTACATGAGCCTTGAGGAGAGTAGCGCCAAATCCTGCCGGAGGACCTTCGCTCAGAACATGGACAAGGGGAACGTAAAACTATATGAAATCACAAAAGAGTAGGGGGCCGGCCGGGTTGGTCGCGTTGCTGCTCCTAATTACAGCCGCTGCGCGAACACAGGAAAAGGCAAGCAGCGACAAGGAGCTAAACCTGCGAGCCTATACAGAGCTCCTGAGAGCTGACGTCAAAGTGAAGAGAGTGGCAATCATTACGGAGATCATGCAATTCGATGACACGGAGGCTGCAAGCTTTTGGCCCATTTTCCGGGCATACGATCTGGAGCTAAGCAAGATTGGGGACGGCAGGATCAGCCTGATCGAAAACTACATCGATAACTATGAAAATATGACTGACCAGAAAGCGGACCAGTTGATGACACAAGTTTTTGCACTAGAGGCGCAACGGGCGGAACTCAAGAAGAAGTACTTCGACAAAATGAAGAAGACGCTCTCGCCAGTAACGGCCGCGAGGTTCTTCCAGATCGAAAACCAAATTCAGCACATAATCGATCTTCAAATTTCCGCCAGCCTCCCGACGATGCAGCAAGCTTCGAAGTAAACCAATCATAGAAGAGAGGGGAAAGAGATGCGAATTTTGGCAAAGCAAAAAACTGAACAGATCGTTGCTTCTGTTTTGTTGTGTTCGGCATTGGGGCTCGCACTGCCTGTGCTGGCGCAGCGGAAGATGATGACAGTTCCGGCTGGCACGTCGCTCCTCGTTCGTATGGTGGATACGGTAGATTCGAGCAAGAATCCCCCTGGATCTCGCTTCACTGCGACTCTCGAGACTAATCTTCAAGTTGGCGACACAATCGTGGCTCCCGCCGGAACCACGGTGCATGGCCGCCTGGCGGAGTCCAAAGAGGCAGGGCGCATGGCTGGGAAGTCCGAACTGCAATTGGAGCTGACGGATATTGTGATTGGCGGCACGGCGTATGCGATTCTGAGCAGCGATTACCAAGTGAAGGGCAAGAGCAGTGGCGGACGATCTGCCAAGCGCATACTGGGCGGAACTGGATTGGGTGCCGCGATTGGCGCCATCGCTGGAAATGCGGGAATGGGAGCGGCTATTGGCGCAGTAGTTGGAACGACCGCCGCCGTGGCACAAAAGGGTCAAAAGATCAGCGTCCCGAGCGAGACGGTCTTGGAATTTCGACTGCAACAGCCCGCGTCTTTGCCGGCTCGGACGTGATGCCAGGTAATGCTCGGACGAGGCCAATTCTAGTCCATCGCTAAGGCGCAAAGAGAACATCTGTGAGGTCGACCAGACATTGTATGCGCAAGGTGGAACGCCTAGTCAGCGGCGCGAATAGACCCGCACCGGAAGCGTTTGCAGAATTGGTGCGCTCGAATTCGAAGCTCATTTACAAGATGTCGTTACGCATCCTGAAAAACCATTCCGACGCAGAAGACAATCTGCAAAACGTCTTGATCAAAGCTTACAACAACATTCACCGATTTGAAAGACGCTCCCGGCCGTCTTCGTGGGTAGTTCGCATCGCCATAAACGAAGCCTTGATGAAGATTCGCAAACGCAGGCTTGCAGACACTGTGCGGCGGATAGAGGCAGCGACGCAGGACCAGAATTGCGAGGCACTGAAAATCGACGATGCTCGGCCCGATCCAGAGCACCAGTGCATCGCCAACGATCTTGCTGCGAGAGCCCTTCGTTCCTTAAGTCCCTCCCTTCGAGACACCTTCCTTCTTTGCAAAGCTGAGGGATGGACGCATCAAGAGCTGGCTGGCGTGATGGGAATTAGCATCGGGACGATCAAGGCTCGAATCTTCCGGGCGCGCGCACTAATGCGGTACCAGCTGGCATCCCTGGCAGAAGACGACCGGCAACAAGTCTGTTCCAGATGGGTCTTTGATTCCGAGGCCCGCAGGGCAAAGCATTAGGTAAGAATTGTCCAGTGTGCGGGAAAGGGCTTCTCGGGAGCTTGATGTTTTTTGAACAGTTTACGAGTCCGTTTCCCTGCTTTTCTTGAGTTGCTCTAGCTCAGCCGCCGATAAGCGAAGTTCTGTGAACCCGCAGTCCAAGCACACTGAGATATCTCGGCACACGTAAATTGGGCTAGCCTTTAGGTGCTTCATGTCGGGGAGACTCGCCGTCAGCTCCCCTGTCAGATCCTGCAGGTTAGCGGACGAACAGGATTTGCATGTCATTCTGGCTCCGAACAGGTTGCCGATACACGGCCACGGGATTCTAATGGGGAGGGCATCAGTTGGGTGCCTTCCTCCCCGGCTAAATAGTAGCATAGGAATTCTTCGTTCCGTGGCGGCTTACTGGGCATTCCGTGCCGTCTGGCAAAGTTGACAGCATACAAGGCTCTTTTCTGAAGGATATTGTGGTTGTGGCTCCGAAAGTTTAGGCGCCAAGAGTTGGTTTTTCCATCTAATGGGTCCGAGGTCCGAATGGACGCGAAGTATGAGCCAGGTTTTGCTCCTCTGGGCACGCACTCAGCAGGCGGGCCAATTGAACAGAATCACGGTATTGTTGGCAGATGACCATCCAGGCGTCCCCCATCTGATAGAAAGTATGTTGGAGCCTGCGTTCGAGATCATCGGAAGTGTTTCTAACGGCCAATCTCTAATTGACACGGCGATGAAACTAAAGCCGGATGTGGTAGTCACGGATATCTCGATGCCGATTCTCAATGGCATAGAAGCAGCCGTCCAATTAAAGAAATCGGGCTGCGCATCGAAGATTGTTTTTCTGTCGATTCATTCGGACCCCGACTTCGTGCGCGCTTGCCTGTCAACCGGTGCCCTTGGATACGTCATCAAGCCTCGAATGGCAACCGAATTGGTGCACGCCATACAAGAAGCCCTGGCGGGACGTATCTTTATCTCCCCTGGCTTGTCGCAGCGGAATTGACCCCGGATTCCGCGCTCGACTTGGTTGCCAGGGTTCCGTTGATGGCTGTTACCTTCGCGCGAGTATCCAGAATGACTGAGGGTTCCCTGTCAAACGAGACATGGAGCATTGTCCGAACTGCTACATATCTTGCAAATATGGAGCGGTCATTTAATTCGTGAAAGGCCCCTGAAAATGGGGGATGTTGAGGCATTCCATCTATGCCTGCTTCCGGAATCGCGGCCCCAACTTCCGAGCTCAATTCTCGATTTTTGGAAGGGATCGGCCCCCCAGATCTCAAAGTCATCCTGGCAGCCGCAAAACCGCGGCAGTTCCCGGCCAATTCTATAATCGTGAGCCAGGGCAACCCTGCTGACTATCTGTACTTCTGTACTTATTGACAAAGGGGCGCGCCCGATACTTCTTCACGACGGAAGACGGTCGCAAGTTGCTTCTTCTGTGGCTTTCCCCCGGAGAGATATTCGGTGGTTCGGCCCTACTGGCGATTCCGTCTTCATATCTTGCGAGCACGGAGACGGTCAAAGATAGCCACGTTCTGGCGTGGGATCGTTCTACCATTCGAGGACTGGCGGCCCGGTACCCAAAGCTCCTACAGAACGCACTCCTCACCGCCTCGGACTATTTGGCCTGGTATGTTGCTGCCCATGTAGCTCTTACGAGTCATTCGGCTCGCAAGAGACTTGCGGGCGTTGTGATATGCCTCGCAGAACTCATTGGGGAAAAAGTTCCCGGGGGCTTTGAATTCGACGCCACCAACGAAGAGCTCGCCAGCGCGGCGAATATTACACCGTTTACGGCAAGCCGCTTGTTGAGCGAGTGGCAGCGGAACCGGGCTGTGCTAAAGCGTCGCGGCAAAATCCTTCTCTGCTCTCCTGAAAAGCTGCTCCTGTGTTCAGTCTGACCCCGTCCAATTTCAAATTTCTGATTTGACTGGCAGAGCTTCCCTGATTGACCCTGCGCAAGTTCAGGGATGCTTGTGAGCAATGACGAGTCCAGACGAAGCATGGGATTCTGTTTGACAGAAATCAGTCACGAAGCGATCGGAGAGTCCTCCGGTTATGAGGGTCATGCATGCGGAGGCAGTTCAAGAATGTCATTAGTCAGGATTCTGGTGGTTGATGATTTCAAGCAATGGCGAGATTTCGTTCGAGTATGTATCGAGAAGCGGCCAGATATACACATTCTAGCTTTTGCATCCGACGGACTAGAGGCTGTTCAAAAAGCGAGAGATCTCGAACCTGATGTAGTTCTAATGGACATTAGCCTCCCGGAATTGAATGGCATCCAAGCGGCGGAACGGATCCGGCAACTCGTCTCCAAAACCAAGATACTTTTCTTGACGGGACAGGCGGATCCTGAAATTGTGCGCGATGCTTTCAGAGCGGGTGGTGACGGCTATATTCTTAAGTGGGACGCCTCAGAAGAATTAGTTGTTGGCATGGAGACAGTTCTGCTCGGAAAGAGGTTTACGAGTCGGAGCATAGCTGAGATCTGAGACGGTTGACAAGGAGAAGAGACTGCTCGACTGTTTTTTTCGCTTGATAATCACGGCCGTTAGATCATCTTGCTGCTTCGTTCCGCCAGAAAACTCAATCACCGCGTGGTATAAATCAGAGATGATCTCGCTCGGATGCTTTACTTTCGATGTGCGGATGACGTGTTCCAATCTCTTGGGGCCGAACAATTCGTCTTGAGGATTGGCCCATTCAAAAAAGCCATCCGTCGTCAGTACTAGCAGGTCACCCGCACTCAAGTCGAGGACCTGTGGAGGCTCGGAAACGAAATTCGCTATTATGCCAAGCGGTAGTCCTTGCGAGCCCATCTCGTCGAAGCGATCATCCTTCAAGACATAGAGGAATAGAGGCCCATGCCCCGCCGAAAGCAATTCCACGCGCGAGCTTCCCGGAGCGCGGACTGCTGTTACAAACGTGACAAAATTCCCTTCCCCAATGTCCCCAGCCAGCGAGGCGTTGATTTGGTCCATCGCGGGCATCAGTCCGCCACACCCGCGAAAACTAGGCCTTGCATAGGCGCGACAAACTGCTGCGAGCAGAGCTGGGCCAATTCCGTGTCCCGTTACATCTGCTAGCGCTACGACAAGTCTTCCATCCGGTAGACTTTGCCAGTCATAATAGTCTCCGCCCGTTTGGTCCGCAGGCCGGTTCCATCCAGCGATTTCAAAGCCTTCGATCTGCGGCGCTCCACTCGGAAGCAAAGACTGCTGAATTGAACGGGCGACCTCTAAGTCATGCTCTAACCTCTCGACTTGACGCCGCGCTTCCGCTTCACAAAGAGCAGCGTCGACCTGCTTCCTGACCTCTCCCGCAACTGCCGACGCAACAAATCCAGCGACCACAAGCGTCAAGGCGTACCCAAGAACGGCTCTTTCGGGTGAGAGCAGGGATGCGGCCACGCTGAGGGAGGGCCTCCAGCCGAGATAAGCTGCGGCGGCCAAGTAACTGGATGCCGCAAGCAATCCGGAGAGTCTGCAGAGTGTCGGATTCAGGCGCAACACCGAAAGAATAATGAAGAGGAAAAAAAACAGAACCGCCGGATTCGCCAGGGATCGATACGCTAAATCAATCGAGGAACTGCTGATAAGGATAAGTCCTAAGGCCGGCAGGAAGGTCTCAACGATGATGTTGCCGACCCACACAGAGTTGCCGAGGTCTTGGCCCTTTCGAAAGGCGCGGTTCACCGCTCTCAACATCAAGGACTCATATATGGCGAATAGACCGAGCAACTCAAACGTGGCCAACCACGAAGAGACATTTTCGCTGCCCGCGACCACGACGGTTCGAATCGTTCGTAGCAAGAAAGCTGCGGCAATGGTTCCCAGAACGATCAGAATCCGAAAGCGCTCACTTCTGAGGAGCGCCTGCTGAAACGCCGAGGATTCACTGTGCGGATAACTCACGGTCATAACGTCGATTTTGAGCGGACATCCAGATACTTGATAAGCAGCACGTCGTTACCCTTTTCGTCGTAGATGAGATCATCGACGAGATGCCGGGCGATCAGAACGCCATAGCCCCCTGGGCGTAATCCCTGAGCCTCACGATAAGAGTCGTGGCGCGTGGGGTCCTCGGGGGGATTGGCCATGGCCGTATGACGGATTTCTTCTAATGAGAAGCCTTGGCCAGGGTCTTTGACACGGCAAATCACCATATGCCGAGCCCGCAGGTAAGCGATCTCAACATTCTGGCTGGGGTCAAAGTGTCCGCCATGCTCAATTGCATTCAAAAGTATCTCGCGGAAGGCGGTTGCAACTTCCACCTTTTCCTTATCAGGTAGCTCAGCGACCTCGTTGATAAACTGAACCAACCTTTCAGCAGTGCCCAGGTCGCAACGTGCGGCGAGGCGTATCCAAGCCGGCGTTGCAGATAGGATCTCGATGCCATCGTCCCAGCCGGGCCCTTCTGCAGCCAATTGAATCATGTAGGCCAGTAACTCATAGTGGAGTGGTCTCGAAAAATAGCTGAACGCGTGCTCGCGCATTGAGGCGAGGACATCGGTTGGCGTGGCTTCGTCCGTGAGAATAATCAGCTTGGTATGGGGGCGAACACTTCGGATTTTACGTAATAATTCGACGTCCTCTTTTCCGGTTGTCCTTTCGCTCGTAATAACGAGTTCACAGGGCTTTGATTCGGCAACTGCCAGCGCAGCAACGTTGTCGGGTGCGTGCTGGATGCTCCAGCGGCGTGGGTCGAGAGCACCTTTAACAACAGCTGCGACTGTTGGATCGGCGTCAACCACAATGGCAGTCTTTGGAAGTGCCGGCCCGACTTCGAGAGAAAGCGTAGTACCCATGGGTCGTCTGCTGCTCACGCTATTGAAGCCGGGGCTTATGCGCCACTGTAAGTTTTGCCAGATGTCGGTTCGCTCAGCGAGGCATATAACATCTGCGTTGACTTGTATTTAGCTGGTGACCAATGGTTCTCTCAATTGGTTCAACCCCGGAACTTTCGCATGTGAGGAGTTTAGCTCATCGAACTGGACCACTCTCATGAAGTGTGATTTGTATTCGGACCTTCCGCGGAAAATATTCCTCACTTGGTTGTTCCTCTGCTCCTGTCTCGGCGCCTCGGGCTGCAGCAACACTTGCTATGTTGGTGCATGGGATGGATCGGGAGCTGCGATTGGGGTCAGCAATAACGGTTGTTTGCTCGCCAAAGCCAATGGAGCCATCACCGTTCGCGTCAGCACTATTCCCTCCAGCGCTTCCGACCGTAATCCTTTTCCCTGCCCACCGCGGACTATACGCCACATCTTCATCACCCTTCGTGGCGTTCAGGCCCATGCGAATGTGGATGCAGGGGGAGCGGCATCTGGCTGGCAGGACCTAGCACCTAATCTCGCCACGCATCCGGTTCAGCTTGATCTTCTCGCCCTTGGCGAGGAACGATTCCGACCGGATTTACTTGCAGGTGCAATGGCTCCGACCATTGTTCCCGCAGACGAATATCGCCAAATTCGCTTCCGCCTCCTGCCCGCTGAACCTTCACCGACTGACACTCTACCTGAAAGCAACGCGTGCGGGAACGCCCGCTGGAACTGCATCATCTTCAAAGATGGCTCAGTGTGGGCCTTGGTATTCGGCGCGGGCGAATCGGAATTTCGCTTTCTTCCAATAAGCAAAGACCAGAGTCTTTTTCGCGTTCTCCCGGACGGGTTCACTTCCCTCTCCCTTCAGCTCGACCCGGCATCCTTGGTTGCCTTGCGCTCCGGCGAAATAGTCCGTCTCATCTCCGCTTTCATGGTCAGTCCTGATTATCGATTTTCTACCTATGACCAAACAGAGGGTGTTGTTCACGGGAACCTGTGTCAGACATCAGGCGTTGATCCTTAACCGCTGCCTAAAATGAAGATTTCACTGTCTCGCAGTTCGATCCTCAGAGCGACGGTCATCGTGATTATTCTTGCGACGCTGCCTGGCGCAATCCGAAGGCTTATACGGACGGGTGATTTATACCTATTTAGTCGGCAATTCTTTGAAGACATGTTGGCACGATTGTCGGGCCCTGGCCGGCTAAGGTTTATCGTGCAACCAATGGTCGCGACTCTGCTTGGCGCTCGAGACGGCGTGAAAGACGCTCGGGCGGGAAGTCCGGCCTTTCTCTGGGCGCTGGCGTTCCACGGACAACATCGACGAGAGATGCTCCGGAATGCTTTCACATCTGCAAGCGATTTAGTCGCCATTGCTATCCTTCTGGATCTGATCTCGCAGTTTCTGATCTTTCGTGAGATTCATCCTGCCGCAGCGTTGTTGTTGGGGCCTGTGTTGATTGGAGTACCGTATGCCGTGGCCAGAGCCTTCGGGAATCGGGTCTCGCGGTGCCGACGCCATCGAGATTATCCAACAGTGTAAGCCGACCTACCCCCCTTGCAGAACAAGCCGCCAAGGATGCGGCTACCTGAGGAGACTCTGAAACAGCCCGTCGCTGCAGATTTGCGGGCCAGCCCCGGAATCCATCCACGTCTTCAGGTGGTGCGAACAGTCCCTTTTCCTCTTGGGTGAGAACGGAAATGTTACAGTCGAGGATGGGATGAGGGATCTCAGGTGTGAACTTCCCCGGCAGCATCACCCAATCGTCTATGATTGGGGAAATCCTATGTAAAAGGCATTTTCGATTCTTATAGCTACGGATTCGATAAAAAGAGGGATTCCTGGGAATGAACTCTCGATTAAGACTCTCCTAAGTCGTTTATCATCAGCTAGATATAGGCATGATACCGCCTTTGCCGAATGCCTTCAGATATGTGATACAGTTACCGCCGTCGGGACCAATTTGAACCTCAGGCTGGCTTGGGAGGGACCAAAGCATATCCGGCGGAATGAATTGCTTCGCTGTGCAATTGGCTGAGGGTCTGATAGGGACAATATGAGACTGCCCCGGATTATCCTGGCTGATGATCATACCCTTTTTGTTGAGGCTTTGCGTAAACTAGCGGCTCCACACGTCGAGGTCGTGGCGACGGTGGGAGACGGTCGCGCCCTTCTTGAGACAGCGCAGGCCCTCAAACCTGACGTAGTTGTGATTGATGTTGGGATGCCTTTACTCAATGGTTTGGATGCCGGCTTAGAGCTGAAAAAAAGGCTGCCAAACGTGAAATTGATCTTCCTGACGATGAATGAGGACCCTGATCTTGCAGTGGAGGCCATGAAAGCCGGTGCATCCGGTTATCTGCTGAAGACGTCGGCTGGCTCCGAACTGTTCAGCGCTATACGAGAGGCACTTAGGGGGAAATCTTACCTCACGCCCCAAATTGCTCTAGCCATGCAAGAGTCTTTCATTCGAGATCCGCGGGGTGCAAAGTGCCAAAAGTTGCTTACGCCACGGCAGCGCGAGGTCCTGCAACTTTTGGCCGAAGGAAAACCTATGAAGATTGTCGCTGATATCTTAAGAATTGCTCCGCGAACCGTGGCTTTTCACAAGTATCGCGTGATGCAGGATCTCGGCCTAAAGTCGAATGCTGAATTGATCCAGTTCGCCATAAAGAATCGACTTATAATCCACTAAATAAAACAGAAATAAAATATGCCTCGCTTCCGTCAATTTCCGGTTGATTCTGAGTTCGTGACGGCACCCCTTCCTTGTGGACTTATGTACCATTCCCGTTTCTGCGAATCCGATTTCTTCTCAGAGATTCCTCGAGAAAAGACTCTCGCTCTTGCCGCTTCAGCGTTACGCGATCTTCTCCAGATTCACATGTCAAAAGCAGTTGCACGTTATCCTCTCGGCCTAACACGCCATAGCGTGATCTTGCCTTAATCAGCTTGTGCACCTCCACGCGGGATAGCAGATGCGGACCGCCGAGCGATTCCGCCGTTCGTAGGACGCAGGCAAATCGCTCCACGGTTTCCATGTGGTAGTAGGCTGTTATTAGGTCCTTCCCGCTCGTCACCACACCGTGGTTCTCGAGCAGGATTGCATCATGTTTAAATACGAGTGGCTCAAGCCCCGCGCAAAGTTCCCAGGTGCCCGGGGTTCCGTATGGCGCTAGCGGAACTTTGCCGAGCGAGATAACCACTTCAGGAAGGATAGCTTCTTCCAGGGCGCGTCCAGCTACTGCAAACCCCGTCGCCGCTGGTGGATGCCCATGACAAACAGCCCGGACGTCGGGTCTAGAGCGGTAGTAGAGCAGATGCATCTGCATTTCCGAGGAGGGCTGACCTGTCCCGCAAGTAACCGCGCCCCCTAAATCGACAATCAACAAATCCTGTGGTGCCAAATCTCCTTTGCAAGCGCCGCTGGGCGTGACCAGAATCCGGTCTGCATCAAGTCGCACTGATAAATTGCCTTCACACGCGATGACGTATCCTCGCTCATACATCTGTTGACCGATCTTGCAGATTTCCACCCGGTGCCTGTGTTCGGTCTCTGACTGGTCCACTCGCTTGTGCATAGTGAAGTCTCGGATCATTGATGAATCTTCCGCGCGGCTGTAGCCTGCACTTCCCACATTGCATTCGCTCTTCCTTAAAGTGCTTGGGACAGTGACGCGGGCTTGTCCCTTGAAATCAATGCAGCACGCTGGACCTCTCCAGCGTTGCCCGATAGCGACTTCTAAGAGATGAGACAGGGGGCGGTCAGGCGCCCGCCCCTGGTTGTTTGTTTCGGCCCGCAGTTGCCTATTCTGAACCCGCAATCCGGACAACGCCCTTCCGAATCGCCATGCCAGTCAATGAAGCTGCGCAAAGTAAGGCACCGAGTACTCCGATCAGCGGGAAATCACTAGCTGTCTTTGGCAGCTTTTTGGGTGCCGGTTCGGCTGCCGCTGTTTCAACGGCTGGGGCCGGAGCGGCGGGAGTTGGTAACCTGACGACTAGAATCGGAACATCGGCTTTTAGTTCTGGGGGTGGGGGTGGTATCTTTCCAGTTCTCTTTATTTCCTGCGCAACTTCAATTGCTGACTCCTCGACCACTTTCTGGGCATCCACCTTCATTCCTTTTTTGAGGCCAAACGCGTCTAATGTCTGACCGTTGATGGTGAATTTCTGACCCTTTGGGATCTTGAACTCTTGGTTTTCGCCATTCTCCAGTGTCAAGATAACCGAGTTGGGGGGAGTAACATGCCACACGGTGCCAGTGACGGTTTTCACGGTGGTGATCGTTTTTGGCGTAGAAGTGGTAATGGTTTGCCTCTCCACCTTCATGCCCGGCTGGAGCTGATGGACGTTGAGTTGCTTCCCGTCTACGGTCACGGTCGTGCTTTCAGGCACATTGCCGAAATGCCGCATCGTTCCGTCCTCCATTTTGATAACAACGCTGTTGCCGGAGACATAGACGATTTCGCCCCGTTCGACTTTAACGGCTTTTGTTGGTGCACCCTTTGTTTCCGTTTGTTGCGTCTGGACTTGGGCGGCTGCCGAGAGAGAGAACGCGAGACAGAGCGCGCTTCCGCCCAGCAGGCCGCACAAGAGTGTTCTTGAGAGCCTGATAGATTTCATTGTTTCTTCTCCTTGTTGTTAGTGTTGTTGCCCGTGGCAATCGAGACCCTGCTTGCCGTTTGATTTTTCTGGCTAGAGTTCTCAACGGCTGCCGTGACGACGTAGCGTTTCGGCGCGCTCCCCACGTAGTAAAAGGGAAAGCAAGTCACCAGTGTCAGCGTCGGCTTTGGCACGGAGTTCAAAACGTAGGTATCGGCCGGCGTGACGATCTGAACTTGGCTGACGGCGTACCGATCTGTTCCGCCGGGGCGGAGAATTTCGATATAGTCACCAGGCCCAATATCCTTGAGCCCCCGGAAAAAGCCGTCACGATGTCCGGCTATTCCGAGATTACCCGGTCGACCGATTTGAGCCGTGCCAAGAATCCTCCCGACTCCGCGATTTAGCGTGAGATCATCTGTGTCGTTGAAGACCGGTACTTCAACGGCGATCTTGGGAATGCGAAGAATAGCGAGAGGCATGTCCGTTTTTTTGGTAAGACTGTCCTCATATGCATCGATCCGTTTGACTGACCAAAGCCGAAAGTCAATTTTTGAGGATAAGATGGGATCGAGTGCGATAGAAGGGGTCGGAGCGACACTTGTTGCATTCTCGGCCTCGAAGCGCGCTATGGCTGCCCGCGATGCAACGGCTCTGTGAAATCGCGCGGCTCCCCAGATGGCCAAGAGCATTAGACCGATTGCGAGGAGAATCTGTTCTGCTCTTTGAATCTTCATTACGTTACCTGAAGACATTCCGACCACATTTCATCCAAAACGTGACAAGTCACCTGGAATTACCGACCAGTTGGACCAGGAAGTAGCCCAAGTACTTGGCATATCTTTTTGCTACCGCCAATAGACAACTCACGTTGTTGTGAGCCAGAAGACAGTTGATGGTCACTTCAAAGAATGTCCCAAGCAGGGCGATTCGTCTTGCGAAGCAATTGTGGTTCTGGTCTGGGCTTCGGCCACTACGCTCCATCTTTTCCTCTCAAACCACAAACAGACTTTGGAATCGGGGCGGTCGGAGTGAAACAGTGCCTTGCTCCGTGTCTGGGCATGCAAGATAGGCTGGGTTCCAGTTTCGGCATACTGTCAATAGTTACAGTCCTCCGTTTAGCGAACATGCGCATTCCCGAGCCGTACTCACTGCCCTCTGGTCTTCACTCCGGTGTAACTGGCTGGCCTTCCCAGATTCATGCTTTCGATATCTGAGATGCGTCAGGCTTGGACGATCCCACTGGTATTTTTGCCAGTTTTCCGAATTCGCCGACCGGGCTACAGATTGGTTTGACAAGTAGCAGCAGGAGTAAGGAATGCCAATCCGCATCCAAGTCTTATCGAGGCAATTTACTGCCCTGATGTGCTCCCTTTTGCTGGCTCCCGGCGGACCGCCCTCGGTAGCCCAGGCGCATGAACAACAAGAAGCTGCCGCGGCCCAGGAGCAGCCTCCGAAGATTCCGAATGATCAACTGGACTCTCTAGTGGCGCCAATCGCTCTTTACCCGGATCCGCTCTTGGCTCAAGTCCTTGCTGCATCAACCTATCCACTGGAAATCGTCCAGCTTCAGCAGTGGCTCACAAAGAACAAAGACCTAAAGGACAAAGCTCTGGCGGACGCGGTCCAGAAGCAACCCTGGGACCCGAGCATTCAGTCGATGGCTGCGCTTCCCGATGTCGTTAAGCGACTGGCAGAAGAGATTGGGTGGACGACAGATCTTGGTAATGCAGTTCTGGCCCAGCAATCTGATGTGATGGACGCAGTGCAGCGCATGCGCGCGAAGGCCAAGGATAAGGGAAACCTGAAATCCACCGAACAGATGAAGGTCGAAACAAAGACTGTCGAAAGTAAGAACGTTATAGTCATCGAACAATCCAAGCCGGAAGTTGTCTATGTCCCCAGCTATGACCCCGTGGTTGTCTACGGTGCGCCGCCGTACCCGTACCCGCCGATCGCCTATCCGCCTCCTGGCTATTACGCTGCGGGCATGGCGGTTTCGTTTGGTGTTGGAATGATGGTTGGAGCAGCCATGGGCGGAGGCTGGTGCTGCAACAGTGGGTGGGGCGGCAACAATAATATCAACATAAATAACAACAATAATTTCGTGAATAACTCAAATAGACAGAATATCAGCAATACCGGCAATCGCACCGGAAACCGGACCGGGAGCGGTAACAGTTGGCAGCACAGTGCCCAGCACCGTGGTGGCGCGCCATATTCGAACAAAGCAACGGCCAACAAGTACGGCGGTACCGCTCGTGGCGATTCCATGTCGAGCCGACAGGCAAACGCCCGCCAAAACCAAGGGCAAATGGGGGGCAGGCAGCAGGGGGGAGCGATGGATCGTGGCGGTAGACAACAGGCGGGAAGCATGGATCGCGGCGGAGGCGGCGATCGCGTTGGCAACCGAAGCGTATCGTCGGGCTCCAGTGCCAGTTCCAGGGGCGGCGGCCTTAGCGGAGCTTCGAGCCGCACAAGCGGAAGCAGCGCGCGGGCGAGTAGTTCACGCGGCTCTTCCAGTATGGGTGGCTCCCGCGGCGGCGGCGGCGGGCGGCGGCGGTAATCAATCCATGAACAAGGAGAAGCATATGAAGTCACAGCCAGCAAATATATGCGGGTTGAAAACCCTCCGAGCGCTCTTGCTAGCCGCCTTGGGTTGTACTGTGGTATTGTTTTCGCAAGCACAGCAATCCGAAAAGCAGGCAACCACACCATCTCAACCAACGCAGAAAGCGTTTGCAACACCCAAAGAAGCCGTCGAAGCATTAATTCAAGCGACGGAAAACTTTGACGCACCTGCCCTAAAAGAGATTCTTGGCCCGGATGGCGAGGACTTGGTTTCTTCGGAAGACCCCGTCCAGGACAAGAATAATGCCATTGCATTTGCAGCAAGAGCCCGCGAAAAAAATGACGTCGCCATCGACCCTAAGAATTCCAAGCGTGCCATCATTTCCGTTGGCAGTGAGGATTGGCCACTTCCGATCCCGCTTGTGAACAAAGCGGGGAAGTGGATTTTCGACACCAAGGTAGGCCGCCAAGAAGTCCTTTTCCGGCGCATCGGTTCCAATGAACTGGACGCCATCCAAATTTGCCGTGGTTATGTGGAGGCGCAACACGAATATGCCCTGGAAAAACACGATAACGCTGAAGTGAATCAGTACGCGCAGCGGATTATCAGCGCTCCGGGAAAACACGACGGTCTTGCGTGGCGGAATCCTGACGGAAGCATGGGAGGCCCCGTCGGAGAGGGGATTGCCAAGGCTCTGGACCAAGGCTACACGAATAAGAGCCGAGCATATCATGGCTACTATTTCAAGATTTTGAAAGGACAGGGCCCCGCTGCTCGGCTTGGCCAAATAGATTTTGTTGTGAACGGGGCGATGATCGGCGGCTTTGCTCTTGCCGCTGCCCCAGCAGAATACCGCGTCACGGGAGTAAAGACTTTTCTCGTTAGCTATGACGGGGTTGTCTATCAGAAGGACCTAGGGCCGGAGACCCTCAAGATCTTCAAAGACATGGAGCTGTACAACCCCGACAAAACGTGGGTTCGCACGGACGACAACTGGTGATGCGCTGGAGCCTCGTTCAGTCAGATTTTTTTCTCAGTCGGAGTAGGAATCATGATCGCTCATAACCCCCTCCACGGATCCGGACAAGCGGCACTACCGCATCCGGCTCTTGCCTTAGGTGACGACGCCCAGGCGACGCAGGGGATAGGGATGACAGACAGTAGGCAGTGGCAACCAACGGTTGATGAGGCGCCGCATGCGGTCCCAAAGGACGCGTCCGTTCTGGCTGCGTCGCGACAGCGCGCGATGCCAGAGCCGTCCCACTTGGAACCGAAAGATCCACAGCGCGTTTTGGTTCAAGGGCACGCCGTAATACCGAATGTGCCCCCGTACCACCGCTTGCAGCCATTGGCCCTGGTCGGGGATGGGTTCGTGCATGCGTCGCTGAAGTTCGGCTTTCACCTCGTTCAGCTTCGTCTGCAGTCTCTTGCGTATCGTTTGCCGCAGTACCGTAAACCGCCCATTGCTCCTCTTCTTTACGCAGATATGCGTAAAACCGAGGAAGTTGAACGTTTCCGGTTTCCCTTCTCCACGCCACTCCCGTTGGTCGATGGCATACGGACCGAACTCCAGAAGTCGCGTCTTCTCGGGATGCAGTTCCAGGTGGAACTTCTTCATACGTTCCGTAAGTTCCGCTCGGAACTGATCGGCCTCCGCTTTGCTGTGGAATCCCACC
>WNFP01000787.1_pt1 | contig 31496 bp, 28 predicted proteins | sample 5400201 | NCBI WGS metagenome assembly WNFP01 (sample SAMN13153355, study PRJNA577476) | soil metagenome | isolation source: 115 cm saprolite under Madrone tree | place: USA:California | collected 2016-06-14 | reverse complement strand
AATACAAGACAAGGAATCTTCCGTGACTACACCAGCTCAATTCGTACCCGTATCCCAGCTCACGCGCAGCGCTCGCAGCGAAGAAGCAGTTGCCAAGCACAAGAAATATTTGTGGCCATCGGTGGCCAACTACTTCCAGCAGCCGCTGGTGGCCGACCGCGGCGAAATGCAGCACCTCTGGGACGTGGAAGGCAACAAGTATCTCGACTTCTTTGGCGGCATCCTGACTGTCTCCGTGGGTCACTGCAACCCTAAGATTTCGAATAAAGTGAGCGCGCAGGTCAATCGGCTGCAGCACACTTCGACGCTCTATCCCAACGAACACATCGTCGCGCTCGCGGAGAAAATCGCGCAGATCACGCCGGGGAATTTGCAGCAGAGCTTCTTCACGAACTCCGGTACCGAAGCCAACGAGGCCGCCATTCTGCTTTCCCGCATGTCCACCGGTAACTTTGACGTGGTTGCGCTGCGTCACGCTTATTCAGGCAGTTCCGCTCTTGCCAAGGGAATCACCGCGCACGCGCCATATCGTAAAGCCGGCGTCATCAGCGTGGGCATCTCGCACGCCGTGAATCCCTACTGCTATCGCTGCCCGCTGCACCTGAAATATCCTGATTGCGAAGTGGCTTGCGCGGGAGACGTGGAAAACCTCATTCAAACAGGAACCAGCGGCAACATCGCCGCATTCATCGCCGAACCGATTCAAGGCGTCGGCGGCTTCATCACTCCGCCGAAAGAGTATTTCAAGATGGTTTTCACGATCGTCAAGAAATATGGCGCGCTGTTCATCGCGGACGAAGTGCAAACCGGATGGGGACGCACGGGAAAGAAATGGTTCGGGATCGAGCAGTGGGAAGTGATTCCGGACATGATCACCAGCGCAAAGGGCATGGCCAATGGAGTGCCGGTCGGATTAACCGTGACCACGCCGGAAATCGCCAGCAGTTTTCAGGGATCGAACATCGCCACGTTTGGCGGCAATCCTGTGACGAGCGTCGCGGCCAGGGCCACTATTGAATTGATTGAAGAAGAAAACTTGTTGGAGAACGCCGAGGTGGTCGGCAAGCACTTCCGCGGGAAGCTGGAAGAGTTGCAGGCGAAGCACTCGCTCATCGGCGACGTGCGTGGCATGGGACTCATGCAAGGGCTCGAGCTCGTGAAAGACCGCAAGACGAAAGAGCCTGCTCCCGAAGCGGCGACGCAAGTGATGGAGCGCGCGCGCCAGAACGGCTTGCTCATCGGCAAGGGCGGTCTCTATGGCAACACCCTCCGCCTTGCCCCTATGCTGAATACGACCAAGCCCGACGTGGATGAAGCCATCAGGCTCCTGGACAAGGCCTTCAGCGAGGTTAGAAATTGAGAATTGGAAGTCTGTCCGCAGGGCTTGCCTTTCTTGCTTTGGCAATGTGCGCTTCGCCTCTTCGAGTTCAATCGCAATCGAACGAGAAAAAACTAGTTTGGAAATCCGTGGGCTTTGCGATTGTGAAATTCAATGACGAAGCTCCGAAGTCGTGGAACATTTATCACACGGAGAAAAAGGGGCTGCTCCTGGTACATCTGTGGAAGCGCTATTTGCTGGTGGACACGAAGGAACAGGAGGCCTACGAAATCGATCCGCAGACCGTGAAACAGCGCGGCGAAGTAGTGGAATGGTCGCCCGCCGATAAACCAGACCAACCGATCGAGACTCCCGAATGGAAAACGCGCGATGTCGGCAGCATGCAGCTGGTGAAATTTCGTCTCGGCAAGGATGGCCACATCCTGGAGCTGCAAATCCCGATTCTCATCAGCGGCAAACCAGCGTACTAATTGCGCTGGAAATTACCGGCGATAGACGCCGTAATACCACGGGATGCCGAGCGCGCCCGGCTCGACACCTACAACAACGGAATCGCCCGGGCGAAAACGATCGTAGTCGTCAAAATCCACCGCTAACCGTTCGATTTTCTGGCCATCGCGCCACGAATGGACGAACAGGCGTCGCGTGCCGCGAACGATTCCCGGCATGTTGTAGCGGCTATCCACAGTGGTCGGGTGATAGGCGAGGTTCTTCCGGGAGTCCAGCTTCCCGTTCACAAGCAGTGTCGCGGCGAGAATCCACGGCAGCGGAATAAACCCTGAGTAGACGCGCTTGAGCACTTCGATTTCGTGGCGGTTTCGCGCGCGGCGGTCGAGGACCACGGCGATAGCCAGCGCGACGAAGAAAATCGCGCCAAAGAAAACCAGCATGAGGTCCAGATCGAGCGGTGGAAATATCTGGCTGACATAGGGAAACGCCAGCGAACCGGCAAGAAAAATCGCCGTACGCTTGAGCAGCCGCCGGCGGAACATAACCTCCGCAGCCGCGGAAGTCAGCCCGCAAGACGGACACTGGTCCGCAATTCTCTCGGAGCCGCAATCAAGGCAGCGTGTCATCGCACCTAGTATAAGTCGGGATCAGGAACCGGTGTTGGAGAGCGAGGAGAGCAAATCCTCGAAGAGCCTCTGGCTTTCGGACTCGGAAACCGCCACGGACACGCCCATGCCCTTTCCGGGTTCGATCCGTTTCACGAAACAATTGAGGTTCACGGGGCGAGGAAGCGCCAGCCGCGCGGTGAAACCGGCGCCCACCCAGAGTGGCTCGACTGCCTCGATGAACATGCCACTCGAACTGATGTCGCGCGTGCTTCCGCGAAGAACCGCGGAGCCCCATTCGATCTCGAGGTCGGCGCGGAACGAGTAGCGCTGAGCCCAGCGCCGTTCGAGCCTCCGGGAGGGATGATCCCCACTGCCCATAAGAATGGTGCAACCCCTTGCCAGGGATTACGTGCCACGGCGCTCGGGCGAAATCGCCGCTTCTCTGCTGCAAGCATACGCCTTGTTCCACCACATTACATACGACGCCGGAGGCGCATGTTTTGTTCCCGGCAACGCGGCCTTGAATGCAGGGTACGCTACACCGGTGATAATCGAGTATTACGCGAGGAAGCTGAAGTTACTCGTGCTTGGAAGCTGGCCTGTCGTTTCCAGGAGTGCTCCGGCCGGCTGTCTTTTCGCCGGCGCGAATGCGGCGCTGAACTTCCGCCTCCAAATACTTGCGCAGATTTTCCGGAACGATGCCGGGCGCGGCCAATTCGCGCAGATCCGACACCGTGAGTTCGGGCAGGTAGGAGAGAATCGTCGCAAGCGGCGCTGCACGATGACGCACAAGCGCGAGGCGAACATTGTAAGTGATCGACCACTTGCGATGCTGAACGATGGCCGGGATAACGGAATCGGGAAGTTTCTCGCGGGCCAGCGCCCGCAGGACTTGCGCTTCGGTCATGTACGGATTGTCGAGAACGATGGAGATAACCCGCGCGTGGCCCTCGGCCAGCAGCGCGCCTGCCACGCGCGCAGGCCCGCGACGCGCCAGCGTAATTTTCTGTCCGAGAGGAAGCTGCGGAAGCCGCGCGAGCAATTGATCTTCGGCACTACGCTTCAGCTCGGCGGAAACGCCTGGCAAGATGGCCACCTGTACGAGGTCCATCAAATATAGATCGCCCAGAAGCCGCAAACTGATCAGCCGCGGCGCGCGCGGATGAAAGGCCAGCGCCCGCTTCACTCGATAGCTCTTCAGCAGCGCTTTCCTCCGCGCTACTTCCTCGAGAATTTCTTCCGGCAGGTTTTTCCGCTCGAGCAGCAGGCAGACATGCGTTTCCTCGAGCGCGGGATTCTCCAGAACGCCGAGCAGTACTTCCGCATCCGGATGATGCAACAACGCGGCAAGCTCCTCGGCGCTCGCTCTGCGCGCGTGCTCGCCATCCATTTTGTTACGTTCGGGCATGACTCAGTCTTCGCCAGGCATCGGAGGGTTCGTCAGAGCCTCTCGCGCTAGTTCCGCCGCGGCCTCCGCCACGGAGCGCGGTAGCGGCCCGATTCTCGCCTTCGGAGCGATCTCCCGGATCAGGTTATCAAACTGCGCATTGAGGAAGGCGCTGCCGTCAAAGACTCCCCCGGTCTTTGCAAGAAAGAAATCCGATTCTCGTAACTTTAGTTTCTCGATGACCTGCCGCGCCTGATCCCGCAAATCCTGCGTGGCGCCGGTCAGAAGCGTTTGCGCTGCAATGTCCCCGGTTTCTGCTGCGCTCGCGACGACCGGAAATATCCTGGGAAAGACAGCGCCGGGGTGGGAGCGCGCCTGATCGAAAAATTCATTGAACTTGCATTGAAAGGATTCAAGAATCTTCGCGCCAAGGGGAAATGTATCGCTGTTGAGATGTTTTTGAAAACAGATGGCGACTGCCTTTCTGCCGATATCGTAGGCGCTGCCAGGGTCGCCGATCACCGGCCCAAACCCGCCGGCGCGCGCCAATTCGACCGGCGTTGTCCTTCCCAGAACTGCGGATCCCGTTCCTGCAATCACCACCACACTGGGAATTTCTCCGGTGGCCCCCAGGGAAAGAACAAGATCGCTCGTGATGAGAATCGTCGCGTTCGGAAATTTCGGCTGCAGCCCCGACTGCAGGGCCCAGCGCATGTTCATCTCTCCCGCACCCGAAACGCCCGCAAGGAGATACGCTACGTCCTGCCCGGATTTTCCGGCTGTTCGCAGAACGTCAGTTGCCGCCTCCGAGAGCGAAGCAAGGGATACCTCCACGCCAAAGCTCGTGGGATTGGAAGATCCAGAACGCGCACGCGCAAGAATCGCGCCGGATTCGTCCATGAGAACGCAGTCCGTCTTGGTGCCGCCGCCATCAAATCCCAGTACACAGCGCATATCCCAAGAATACGCGAGAAACACATTGCTGTATCACGCGCGCCGCAGCCAGTGTATTCTTGCGGGAACTTTCCTGCCGGTCCTGACATCGCCGGACCGCTGACCATTCCAGAGAGGGCTGCATGAAATTCACCATCAACCACGCGCGCGCCGTTGCCGGAAACGATATCTACATCTCCGTTGTCGCAGATGAAGGCAGGCCCATCGCCTCCGTTCGTACGGAACTCGACGGCATCCAGCTCGCCAACGATAATCTTTCCTCGCCGAGCGAATTCTACGAGCACTCTTTTCCCCGCTCGGGCTCTGCTGGACCCAACACGCTTCACACCCTCATCGTTACCGCCCAACTCTCCGACGGCACGGACCACAGCTCCACTTCCATCTGGTCCGATCCCATCTGAATCTCCTCGCGCAACCAGTCAAAGAAATCTCGCCGTATATCGGCCCGCGCTGCTTATAATCTCCAGCGCGATGCGCATCCATCCGCTGGACCTGGCGATTGTCATCGCCTACCTGCTCGGCGTCACCGCGCTCGGGATGCGTTTCCGCCGCGGGCAGCAAAACGCCGCAGATTATTTCCTGGGCGGCCGTGCTGCACCGTGGTGGGCGCTCGCGTTTTCCATCGTCGCCACCGAAACCTCCACCCTCACGATCATCGGCGCGCCGGCCATTTCCTACGGCGGAAACCTCACTTTCCTTCAACTGGTCTTCGGCTACCTGATCGGCCGCGTGCTCATCGTTTTGTTGTTGCTCCCCGGATATTTTCGCGGCGAGTTTTTCACCGCTTACGCCTTGATCGAAAAACGATTTGGACAGAAGATGCGCGCCGTCGCCGCCACCACTTTTCTCGTCACTCGTGCGATTGCCGAAGGCGTCCGCGTTTCCGCCATCGCGCTGGTAGTCAGTGTTGTTCTCGGAACATCAGAGCGACTGGCAGTCGTCATCGTCATCGCGCTCACCGTGCTCTACACCCTCGAAGGTGGCATGAAGGCCGTCATTTGGACCGACGTGGCACAGTTGCTGATCTATCTGACCGGAAGCGCCGTCACATTTTTCCTTCTGCTCCACCGCATTCCCGGCGGTTGGAGCGAAGTCACTCAAGTAGCCGCCGCTGCGGGCCATAAATTGCAGGTGCTTGATTTTTCCCGGAACCTCGCCGCCAAATATACCTTCTGGTCCGGACTCATCGGCGGCGCCTTCCTCACCATGGCCACCCACGGCACAGATCAAATCATTGTCCAGCGCCTCCTCGCGGCGAAGAGCGAACGCGACAGCCGCCGTGCCTTGCTCGCCAGCGGCGCCATCGTGCTTGTCCAATTCACACTGTTTCTGCTGATTGGTGTGTTCCTTTATGTGTTCGCGCAGCATTCCCCGCTCTTGTCGCCCGGCGAGCGCACCGACCGCATCCTGCCGCTCTTTCTGGTCCGTGAAATGCCGGTGGGACTGGCCGGCTTGTTGCTGGCTTCCATCGTGGCCGTGGCCATGTCCAACGCCAGCGGCTCCTTGAATTCCCTCGCCGCTTCGAGCGTGCTCGATTTTGCAATACTGCGCGGGCAAAACGCCGACCCCGCCCGCTTCCTGCGCCTCTCTCGCGGCATGACGCTCGCATGGGGCCTGGTGCTGATGGGCTTTGGTCTGGTGAAGTGGGGCCCGCTGCTCGAAACCGGTCTGACCGTAGCCTCGCTTCCTTTCGGCAGCCTGCTCGGCCTCTTTCTGCTCGGCACGCTCGATCGCGGTGCCAATGCGCGCGGCGCCCTGGCTGGAATGATTGTGGGACTCGCCACGGTCTTATGTGTATTCCAATTTACGAACGTGGCGTATACGTGGTACTTCATGATTGGCTCGATCGTCACGTTTCTCGTCGGCTGGGTGGTTAGCCGTATCACGCAGCCGTAGGGGCGCAGCACCTGTCCCGACACTGTCGGGATGCTGCACCCCAGTCTGCGAGAACTGTACACGTCAGAAGAATTCTGCATGGGGTGAAATGACCGAAAAACGTCTGGATCTGGTTCGCGGGCTGGGCGCCTGGGCTTCCGCGGCCATCGTCGTCGGCACCATGATCGGCACGGGCATTTTCCTCAAGCCCGCGGAAATGGCGCGCGAGGGCCGCAGCGTTTCCGTCGTTTTTGCCGCGTGGATCGTCGGCGCGATTCTTTCCATCTTCGGCGCATTTTCCTTCGCGGAACTCGGTTCCATGATTCCGGAAGCTGGAGGCGAATACGCTTATCTCCGCCGCGGCTTCGGCCCCGTCTACGGTTTCATCTTTGGCTGGATGCATTCCATCGTCGGCCGCCCCAGCTCCCTCGCCTCCATCGCCGCCGGCATGATGCGCTTCCTCAGCTTTCTCGTGCCAGTCGTTGCCGTTCCGCTTTTTACCGTTCACATCGCCATCCCCGGTCTAACCGGTTGGATTAAGCCTTACGATTTTGTTTTCACCTGGGCGCAACCGCTCGCAGTCGTTTGGCTGCTCATCATGACCGGCGTCAACTATCTCGGCGTGCGGCTCGGCGGCGCAGTCCAGGTTTTTCTCACGACCATCAAGATTACTTCTGTTGCGGTGGTGATTGCCGTGGCGTTTTTTGCACCCGCAAGCACGCCGTCGAGTGGGGTGCAGCCTTTCTGGCCTGCGGCGGGAATGGGAGGCGGCGCCATTTTCAGCGCATTTCTAGCGACGCTTGCCGCTGCACTCTGGGCCTACGACGGTTGGGAAGATCTGAACCTGGTCGGCTCCGAGGTGGAAAATCCGCAGAAAAATTTCCCGCGCGCACTGGTCGGCGGAGTCGGATTTGTCGCCGTGATCTATCTTCTATTTAGCGCGGCTTGTTTGAAAGTATTGCCGTTTGAAAGCGTGGCTGCTTCCCAGCACATTGCGTCCGACGTTGTAGCCCACATCAAGGGCGCCACTGCCGCCAACTGGATCACGCTCGCGATGGTCATCTCCGCGCTGGGCTCGATGAATTCGTCCGTCTTGAGCGGCGCCCGCGTCGGCTATGCGATGGCTCGCGACGGGATCTTTTTCAAAATCGTGGAGGGCATCCATCCGAAATTCCGTACGCCCGGCCGCTCGCTGATTTTTCAGGGCATTCTGGCAAGCTTGATGGCGCTGACTGGCACGTTCGAAGAGCTGACCAATCTTTTTATCTTCGCCGCCTGGATCTTCTATGCTTCCGCCGTCGTCGCGCTCTTTCGCATGCGCAAGACCGAACCCGATCTGCCTCGCCCCTATCGCTGCTGGGGCTATCCCTGGGTCCCCGGCCTCTTCGTCGCTGGCGCCCTGGCCCTCACCATTAACATCTGGATCGAGCGCCCCGGCCGCTCTTCGATCGGACTACTCTTGATCTTCGCCGGACTGCCCTTTTACCGCCGCTGGAATCGGTCGCTTTCAACCGCCGGCAATGCGCCGGGAATCTAACCGTCGCGAGAGAAACATCTGGGCCAGCAGCCCGCCTGCGAGAAGGGCCGCAGCAGGCGCCAGAACCCACGCAAATAAGCCAACGAATAACGCACTGAACATGATGTTGTGGGCGAGCCGATCGTTGAAGATTGCCATCACCGGAAGCGCCAGCAGGAAAAAGACCAAATAAGGCAAGACGGGAAAAACAATCGAAGAGAAAACCGCGCGGCGTGAGCCACCAGCGCGATTCGACAAATACGCGCCCATTGCACCAATCACCGGCAACGACAGCAACCAGGGAAGATAGACCACCGCTACAGGAGCGATGAGCGACCATGCGCTCTTTCGGGCGACCACCCAGGGATTGGGGCCAAAAATTTGAATTAGCGCAAGAAGCCCCATCGTCAGCAGCATTGTCACCAGGCTGGGAAGCCAGAATTGTTTGACGCGATTCGTCACGATGTTCTCCTTCGTTTTGGCGGATTGAATCCCTTGGCGCAAAACCTGCCAATCCTCAACCTGAGATAAAGTGCGCTCAACGGCGTCTTCTTCCGCAATCCCCCGACTGCAGAATTCCTCGCAAACCTCTTCCAGATGCGCCGCCAGCTCGGTAATCACTTCGGCTCTCTCCGCTGGCTCCAGTACAAGACCAGCGAGATGCCCTTCAACGAGCGTCTCCCAATCACGCATGCGACACCTTGGTCAGCCGCCGCAAAGCACCGAACAGTTCCGCCCATTCCTTTCGCAGAGGTGACAGCTTCTTCTTCCCGGCCGGAGTGAGCCGGTAGCAGCGCTTGCGTCGTCCCGATGAGCTGATTTCCCAAGCGCCGCGAATCCAGCCCCGCTGCTCCATGCGGTAAAGCATCGGGTAAAGAGCAGCGAGAGTGAAGTGCAAAGCGCCCTTGGTTTGCTCCTCGATCCGCCGCGCCATTTCATAGCCGTGGAGAGGACCGTCTTCAAGAATGCTGAGGACCGCCAGCTCCGCCGTGCCGCGCTTGATTCCTGTTCCAATCATAGAGCTCTCCCTTACATATAAGAATCTTATATATGCAGCGCGCTTTGTCAACAGTACTTCGGGTTATGTGCCCAGCGAGAGACGGGGGCGATGCGGAAGGATCGTCGTTCGGCTGTAGAGGCGCAGCATGCTGTGCCCTTGCTTGGCAAGACTGTGCCGCCTTGTGCAGTCTTACGGGCGTTCCGGCAACAGCCAGGATATTGTGAGCAATGCGGCCCTAGATGGAGGCGGCGCGCGCACTGGCCGCGCCAATGCTAACGTGCAAAAATGCGGTCTCCGCTTCGCGCGAACCTTCAATCCCAGGATGAAGCAGTTTGGCGAGGGCTTCGACGCCGGTCATAAGTCGTGGACCGGGCCGCGAAAAGTAGCTGTTGGCTTCGAGCGAGTAGACGCGTCCATTGCGGACGGCGGGCATGGCGTACCACTGATCGGGAAGATCAATCGAGAGATATTCGTGACGCGCCCGCTGCGCGCTGTAGCCACAAGGCGCGATGAGCAGAATTTCCGGTTCCGCTTCGACGATATCCTGCAAGTGAACACGGAAGGAAGGTGTGCGGACTTTGCCCAGAACGTCCACCGCGCCCGCCACGTGAATCATTTCCGGAACCCAGTGACCGCCGACGTAGAACGGCTGCAACCATTCGAGGAAAGCCACGCGAGGGCGATTCACCGATCGCGGCAACTGCGACTCCAGCCCGCCGAGACGTGCGCCGATTTGCTTCAGCAGCGCTTCCGCCTGAGGACCGCGGCAGGATTCTTCTCCCACGGAAAGAATGTCGCGCCAGACGTCCCCCAAATCCTGCGGATTCAGGCAGAGAACTTCGGGGCGCCGTTCGAATCGCGTGAGCGCCGCGCCAAGATCGTCGGGGGAGGCAGCGCAAACATGGCACAAGTCCTGCGTGACGATAAGGTCCGGGGCTAACGACTCCAACAGGTCGGCATCGACAGCATACAAACTTTCGCCGCGGTGCACATACTCGCTCACCAGCCGGTCAATTTCCGCTGGCGGAGCATCGTGCGGCAGGCGCGAATGAATCACTACGGGCTTCGTCCTAGCCCGCGGCGGAAAGTCGCACTCGTGGCTCACCCCCACAATCTCGCGGTCCAACCCGAGTGCAAAGAGAATCTCCGTAGCCGACGGCAGCAACGACACGATTCGCATGATAACGGAACTTTATCATCCACTTGCGCGCGAGGGAAGGCTGCACGGAAAAACCAGAGAAGGGCTGTCACCGGCAAGCGACTACTTAATCGCTGGCCTAAGGACTCTGGTCTTGCGCTCCGAGGCGACGGCGGCAAACTATTTGTACAGGAAATATTTGCGGCGGGTCTGGTCGAAGGCGGACAGGGCAGGCGACCAGCTTGCCACTATTTTTTCGGGCGTTGTGCCGGACTGCAACTGCTGGATGGTGTCGGCGTTCCCGACAAGCGTCAGGAGTTTTTCGGTAGCGAACTGTTTAGGGTACAGCTTTTGCAGGATGGCGGCGATTTCCAAACCCGTACGCATGGAGCGCACGGAGAAACGATCGGTGATGCGAATACCCACTCCGCCGCAACGCTGGCCGCTGTAAAGATCACCGATGGGAATAAAGGGTTTCGGGGCGAAATGCAAACCGGGAAGGTGCCGCTCGTTCAGCGCCTCGGCGACTTCGTCACCGTTGAGCCAGGGAGCGCCAAATTGCTCAAACGGAGTCTGTGTGCCGCGGCCGACGGAGACGCCGGCGCTTTGTAATATTTCAATGCCCGGGTAAACAATGGATCCCTTCGTTGTGCGTAGATTGGGCGAAGGAGGAATCCATTTGATGCCGGTGCTCTCGAAAAAATAGTTCCGATGCCAGTTTTTCATGGCGATGACGTGGAGGTCCGCACCGATGTGATTTTCGGCGTTGAAAAACTGGGCGAGCTCTCCAATCGTGAGACCGTATCGCACGGGAAGAGGATAGTACGCCACGAAACTCGTTTTATCAGGGTCCAGCATTGGACCTTCCACAATCTCGCCGCCTAGCGGATTGGGGCGGTCCAGCACGAAGAAAGCGATATTGTGTTTGGCGGCTTCCTCTATGCAATAGCCCATCGTCGCCGTGTAGGTGTAAAAGCGGACGCCGGCGTCCTGAACGTCGAAGACCAGCGCGTCAATGCCCTTGAGCATTTCCTCCGTGGGGCGCCGCGTTTCGCCATACAAACTATAGACGGGGAGGCCGGTGGCGGGATCCTTCGTGGAAGAAACCTTTTCGTCGTTGCGCCCAGCAAGACCATGTTCCGGGCTGAAAAGGGCGACGAGTTGAACTCCGGGCGCGTGCGATAAGACATCAACGGTACTGCGCTCCCGGGCATCCAGGCCGGTGTGATTGGTGATTAGGCCGACATGTTTGCCGCGAAGCGGAGAGAATTTTTGCACTTCGAGGACATCGAGGCCGGTTTGCACGCGCGCGACGCGGCTTGAGCGCTTTGACCTAGCCTGAGCGGGGGCTGTCCCAAATGCCAGAAGTGCGGCAAGAATGACAATTTGGATAAACGTGGAATTCGCGCGCCTGAGTCCAGTCAAAGGGTCCCCCTCTATTGCAACCATACAATGATATTCTGGAACGCGCTTGCCGCGGCTGCGTTGAGAGCATGATGTGCGTGTGCTATGAATAAATGCAGACTGCTGGCGGCCGTTGGGGGATTCCAGCCGATGCCAGGACGCCGAGTCCGCTTTTTGTTGTTGATTCCTGTCTCGCTTCTTTTCTTTATGGCCTACAACGCACGCAGCCAGAGCCGCAGCACCGCGACAACAAAGCCCGTTCCCAGCGAGGGCGCATCGCGCGCGAAAGGCGGAGCGAACAAATTGTCTGCCGGTGGAAAAGCGTGGGTGGAAGCCACGCTGCGCAAAATGACGGTGGACGAAAAGATTGGTCAGCTTCTCTTCACCACATATCACGGAAGTCTGACGGCCGTGGATACACCGGCCTACCGGCAGATCATGCACGACGTGACCAACCTCCACGTGGGAGGATTCATTAACATTACGCATGGATCGCCTCTGGGAATCGTGAAGAGTCAGGCTTATCCCACCGCCGTGTTGAACAACCAGCTCCAGGCTAAGTCGAAATTGCCGCTGCTGGTTGGTGCGGATTTTGAGCGCGGGACAGCGATGCGATTGGACGAAGGCACATCTTTTCCAACGGCGATGGCGCTCGCCGCGGGCGGCAATCTCAAAGATGCGTACACGATGGGGAAAATCACGGCGCTCGAAGCGCGCGCCGTCGGGGTACATTGGATTTACGCGCCGGACGCGGATGTAAACAATAATCCCGGAAATCCGATCATCAATACGCGTTCGTTCGGCGAAGATCCCGAGCGCGTCGCAAGGTTTGTAACCGAATTCGTTCGCGGCGTGCAGGAAAACGGCGGACTCGCAACGGCCAAGCATTTTCCCGGCCACGGGGATACAGCCGCCGACTCACACATTGATTTGCCTGTGATTCGCGCGGATCGCGCGCGGCTGAATTCGCTGGAGCTAGTTCCCTTCCGCGCTGCGATCGCCATGAACGTGGATAGCATCATGACCGGGCACTTAAATGTTCCCGCCCTCGAACCCGATGCCAACACACCAGCGACGCTTTCGCACAACATTCTTACGGACGTGCTGCGCACGCAGCTTGGATTTCAGGGACTCGTTGTTACGGACGCCATGGACATGGGCGGAATCACCGTGCGCTACGCACCGGGAGAAGCGGCGGTGCGCGCGGTCGCGGCGGGGGCGGATTGTTTGCTGATGCCGCCTGTGCCGGATGCGGCGTTCGAAGCATTGCAAGCCGCGGTGAAGTCGGGGCGGATTTCGAAAGAGCGTGTCGATGCTTCGGTCCGGCGAATTCTCCAAGCGAAAGCGCGGCTGGGTCTGAACGCCAACCGGCTCGTCGACGTGAACGCCATCAACAAAAAATTCGGCAGCGCCGAATGGCAAAAAGAAGCGCAGGAGATTTCGGATCGCGGCGTAACACTGCTGCGCGACAATCCACACCGTTTGCCACTCGATGGAACAAAACCGTCGCGCGCGCTGCTGCTGGCGTTTTACGCCGATCCGGAACCGTATCCCGGAGAAGACCTCGAGCGCGAGTTGCGTTCGCGATTCGATTCCGTGACGACGCTGCGCGCGGACACGCGATTTGCGAATGCTTCCATTCTGAAATTGCCGCCGCCGGATAGTTATGACGTTGCGATTCTCGCGCTGTTTGTGCGGGTGAGCGATCGCAAGGGAAATGTGGATGTGCCCGCGGAACAAGCGGCGCTGGCAGAGCAGATTTACAAGACGGGCAAACCGGTGATCACGCTGGGATTTGGGAGCCCGTATTTGATTGAGAGATTTCCCCAGGCGGAGACCTGGCTTGCGGCGTTTGGAATCAGCGACGTTGCGCAGGTTTCCGTTGCGCGCGCTCTCTTTGGAGAAATTCCGGCGCGTGGGAAATTGCCGGTGACGATTCCCGGCGTGAATTTGAAAGCAGGATTCGGAATGGAATTGCCCGCGAATCCGATGGCGCTGCTGCCGATGGATGCGCGCGGCGAAGCGCAACTGCAGCCGGCATTCAGCGCGATCGAGAAAGCGATTTCCGACAAAGCATTTCCGGGCGCGGCGCTTGCGGTTGGCTACCGCGGAAAAGTTTCGGTGCACGCGTTTGGAAAATTGAGTTACGACGCGAAATCTCCAGCGACACTGCCGGCAACGATGTATGACATCGCGTCGCTGACGAAAGTGGTGGCGACGACGACGCTGGTGGCGAAATTGGCGGAGGGCGATTTCTCCGTGCCACTCGATCTGGATGCGAAAGTGGAGCGGTATCTGCCGGAGTGGGCGGGCGGGCCGAACGCGGACTGGCGGCACCGCGTGACGGTGCGGCATTTGCTGACGCACACTTCGGGGTTGCCACCATTCAAGGAATACTGGCGGACTTCGAAGAACAAGCAGGACACGCTGACCAAAATTTTTGCGGAGCCGCTGGAGTACGAGCCGGGGATGAAGGAAGTGTATTCGGACCTGGGAATTATCTTGATGGCGGAAATCATCGAGCGATTGACCGGGAGAACGCTGGACGATTTGGCAAAGACATTTATTTTTTCGCCGCTGCGGATGCAAAACACGATGTACCGGCCGCCGAAGAAAATTTGGCCGGCGATTGCGCCGACGGAGATTGACAATAATCTACGGCACCGGCTGGTGCATGGCGAAGTGCACGACGAAAACGCGTTTGCGATCGGCGGCGTTTCCGGACATGCGGGGCTCTTCAGCACAGCGCCGGACCTCGCGGCGTTCTGCCAGATGCTGCTGAACGGCGGCGTTTACGCGCATCAGAGAATCTTGCGGCGCGCGACGATTGCACAATTCACGACGCCGCAGCAGCTTTCCGGCGGAACGCGGACCCTGGGCTGGGCGGTGCCGACCGAAGGCGGATCGAGTGGGCACTATTTTTCCGCGCACAGCTTTGGCCATACGGGATTTACCGGGACTTCGATCTGGATCGATCCGGACAGGCAACTTTTTGTGGTGTTCCTGACGAACCGCGTGCATCCGACGCGAGAGAATACGAAGATTCAGAAGGTGCGCGTGGAGCTGCATGATGCGGTCATGCAGGGATTGGGATTTGCAACGGTTGCGGCTCCGGCAAAGTGAAACGGTTCTAAGTTGTTAGTTAGACGAACGACGGTCGGTACGATAAGGGTAGGGCTCGACCGCATAAGACAAACTGCAGACATGCAAAGGAGAAACAAAACGAGACATCTCGTCAGTATCGCAGTTCTTGCAATTCTAACATTTGTTGTCGGGCAGTCGTGTTTCGCCCAGGTTGACAATGTTTTCGTCAAAAGGTGACCCGGACAAATGCTGGCTTGACGTAAAGGAAATTGTGCATCCGAATAGCCTTGACGTGACAGAGGACGCGAAGGCTCGTATCTTACTATGCCGAGAAGTATCAAACAGTATGGGGCGGATTATTCTTAAAGGTTCATGTGGACGTTGCTAAGGGGAATGATGGTGAAAACGGATGCCGCCTGCGCGTTACCGGAAATGGGAATCCCAAAACAATTGCACATGTAAGCTAATTTATCGCCACTGAACTTAAGAAGCTACAAAAGAAGCGCCAGAAGCATTGAGGAACGGCGACAGAAAATTGGCCGTGAGGTAGTCCGACTGTCCAACTGGAATGAGGAACTTTGTGGTCACCAATTGCGTACCATGAGCATGCGCCTGTTAATCCTTCTCGGAGCGGCTTCCCTTTGCTCATGTCCTACCATTGCCCTAGCGGGCAACCAGTTGACAGGCAATTCTCAACCGCAGAATCTGCGATCCGATAACAAAAACCCGGCGGCCAAGGCCTCTCCCTGGCCACCACAGCTCGAGATGCGCGTGCCATTCGAGCCTACAGCATTCCCGAGCGGACCGCATTTCTATGTCATGTACGAGTTGCATCTGACGAACTTCGGGACAACTCCTCTTTCCCTGAATCGTATTGAGGTGCTCGACGCAGGTGCGGGAACTGCCCAACCGATTGCGACCTTCGAGGCAGAACAACTCGAAGCCATGTTGCAGCCTGTGGGCGGCAAGACACCCAAAGAGAGGCTCGTAATCGCCGATGGCCAGAGCGCTATCGCTTTTATGTCCATAACGTTCGACCGCAGCTCACATATTCCGGACAGACTTCTTCATCATGTGAGCACGGTCGACTCAGCAGCGGAAGGCGCGGTCATCGCTACCCATCACACTGAGTTGCATGTGCTCGGGCCGCCGGTAGAGGGGGCAAACTGGCTTGCAGCCGACGGGCCAAGTAATGATCGGGACAATCATCATCGGCGTGGAGTTGTCATTCTTGATGGGCGGGCGGTGGACTCACGACGCTACGCGATCGACTGGAAGCAGATCAAGGACGGTGCGTCATTTTCTAGCGACGCGCGGGACGTGCGCTCCTATTATTCCTACGGGAAGGCAGTGCTGGCAGTTGCCGACGGCCGCGTTGTCACGGCAAGAGACGGCCTCCCCGATAACATCCCCGGACACGGCGAATCGTTCCACCCTGCTGTGCCGATTACGTTGGAAACAGTTGCGGGAAACACGATCACGCTCGACCTGGGTGACGGTCAGTTTGCATATTACATGCATCTACAACCGGGAAGTTTGCGCGTGAAGGCAGGGGATCGCGTGCGGCGCGGCCAGGTGATGGCGCGCATCGGCGCTTCCGGCGATGCGCGCGAGCCGCATCTGCATTTCGAGGTCACCACTTCGTCGAAGCTGCTGGCTGGCGAGGGCGTGCCCTATCTCATCGACCGGTACCGCTGCAAGAGCGCGAGCGACGGAGCCATGGAACTTCACATACACGAGTTGCCCCTAGACAATAGCGTCGTCGTATTCGGGGAAGACCACGGTAAATGATGCGCATGCCCTGACGACAGTGCGATTCGTACAGATGATTTTCAAGGTTTCGTCGTTTTCAATGATGAGAATTTTGTGGGCGTTTTCCTGCTAGTCTTCCCCTCGAACTTCAAGAGACGTCATCTTGGGCAAGCAAGCTGCGTGCTCCGAAAGAAGGAGACATGGCAACGAAGGTTAGCCAAGCCTCGGTGCAGGCGAACGACGACCTGCTAACGGTCTGTGCAATCAGCTTCCTGGCTGAGATCCTCGGCAATGTACTGCACGAAGGGTTGGGTCATGCTGCGACGGCTTTGCTTACCGGCGCAAAATCGGGTGTGTTGACGACCGTCGCTTGGTCCAGCGACTTCGACTCGCGGCTTGTTGCCGCGGGGGGGGACGCTGGCGAACCTGGTGGCCGCCTTGATCTTCTGGATTGCACTGCGCCGCGCGAAAGGCGGATCGGTTCGATTGCGCTTTTTTCTGCTTACAAGTCTAGCGTTCAACCTCTTTGCCGGTACCGGGTATTTTTTCTTCTCCGGCGTCACCAATTTCGGCGACTGGGCAGTCGTAATTGGCGGTTTGCACGCGCACTGGTTGTGGCGGACGCTCCTCGTCGTCGCCGGAATAGCGTCGTACTACGGCGCCGTATTGCTCCTGGGCATCGGGCTGCTACAGTACGTCGGAGTCCCGAGGAACGATCCGCGCCGACTGCGGAGACTCACGTTCATTCCTTACTTCTCGTCGGTACTCCTTCTATCGGCTGGTGGAGGCCTGAATCCGATTGGAATCCAGCTGGTGTGGCAATCCGCTCTGCCAGGAGCGGCGGGGGCGCACTCCGGGCTTCTGTGGTTGAGGTACTACATTCCGAAAGGAACTGTTCCCGAGCGACGATCAGACAGCATTGACAGGAGCTACGCTTGGATCATCGTGGCTTTAGCCCTGTCGCTCGTTTTCGTTTTCGTGTTGGGACGCGGGATTACGCTGCACCGCTAGAATCGGCCGCCAGATCGCAGGGGCGCGATTGCGATGACGCTTACACTGGAAGTTTGACGGAAAGCCACTTCGCCCGCAGTCAAGTCCGGAGTAGCGCAGTAAGCCGAACTCGTCAGGAGACATGTTGGCTGATGGAGAGAATGTTGCCGTCTGGGTCCTTGAACCAGGCTACCTTGCTGCCGTCGGGGGTGGTCCAGATGCCGAGGTTTTGGTCCTGGGCGAAGGGATACTTTTCGGGGGGGACGCCGCGGTCGCGGAGCCACGCGGCTGCTGATTCGATGTTTTCGACTTGCCATCCGAGGATGGTGCCCTGCAGCGGCGTGAAATTCGGGACTTTTGCGATGCGAATCATGTGTCCGCCGACGTTCATGACCAGGGCAAATTGATCGAGGCTTACGAACTTGAATCCCAGCTTCCCTTCGTAGAAGGCGCGCGCTTTGTCGTAGTCCTTCGTGGGGATGAAGCCGACCATCTTTGCTGTTGCGAGCATCGCTTGCCTCCTGCTGGGCCTGTTCGGCGAGCCTTGCGAGCCATAGGAATAGCACTTGCGGGGCGCAAATTCTCTCGATATTGTGACAAGAAATGTCGCACAAGTGCCAAAGCATACTGCTTGCGCCGAGCGGAAACCTTCTCTGCGAAATGGCCAGCGTTTCTGCTGACTTCCATCACGGCCACGTCATCCCCGAACATTCTCATCCGGAGGACCAACTGCTGTTTGCTTCGAGCGGAGTGATGACGCTGAGCACGAAGCAGGGTGTTTGGGTGGTGCCACCAATGCGCGCGTTGTGGATTCCGGCGAATACGCCGCACTCCGTGGCGATGTCAGGGCCGGTTTCGATGAGGACGTTGTACCTTCTACCGGGCCTTTGCCGAAGGCTTCGCGGGAAGTGTTTTGTGATGAATGTTTCGATGCTCTTGCGGGAGCTGATTCTGCATGCGTGCAGGTTTAAGAGGTTGAACAGGAAAGCTTTGGAGGAGCGACGGATTATCGAGATCATCGTGGATCAGTTGAAGGCGGTGGACTCCATTCCGTTGCAGTTGCCGCATCCGATGGATGCGCGCGCGATGCGCGTGGTGAAAGCGTTGCTGGCGGAGCCGGGAGACCAGCGGGACCTTGAAAAACTTTGCAGGGATTGCGGCGCGAGCAAGAGAACGATTCAGCGGGTATTTCTCGAAGAAACGAAGATGAATTTCGGGAAGTGGCGGCAGCAACTGAGACTACTTCACGGATTGCAACTGATGGCTTCGGGAGAGAAGGTGACGGCGGCGGCTTTGGAGGCGGGTTATAGCAGTCCGAGCGCGTTCATATCGATGTTCCGGAGGCAGCTAGGGACGACACCGATGCGGTATCTGGGGGACGCGCGAAGCGTTCCGTCATGGCAAAGGGCAAGGAAAAAAAAGAACGAGGAAGAGTCAACGTCCGCATCCTTCACAAATACCTGAAGGCGCCGCGTCGGGCGGACCTATTGCGGTTTTTCTTGATTGCTCGTGGAACCGGTTGCGAATGTAGGTTCTGCTGACGCGATCGTCCAATTGTGAGTAGAGGATCGCGCGAAAATGTCAGCCCGATGATGGAGGCCAAAGCCGCCGTATGCAGCGACGGCCAGGAAGAACGCGAGAAACTGAAATTCTCCAGCCCGCCTAACGCGCTTAGTGAAGGCGCGGCCGGAATTCTGCTGCTGGACTGAGGACGATTCGGGCATAGACATAGTTGATTGCCCATTTTGGCATTGCTTCCGAATTTGGGGACGACAAAAATAATCGAAGTTGCGAAAAAGGTGCTCGGCAAACAACGGAGCTGAGCTACAGAACAACTTTTTGTTGCAGATCGTGGGCGGCTTGGGCGAGGTCGGCGGGGCGGCCGAGGTCGCGCCAGTAGTATTGGTCGGCACGGAAGGCGAGGATTTTTTCGCCTTGGGCGGCGAGGCGGAGGTAGGAGGCGATGATGGAAAAGATGCCTTGTTCCCTGAGCATGGGGAAGAGGCGGGGGGAGATGAGGTGGATGCCGGAAAAGGCGAGGGAGTCGGGATTAGCTGAGGGTCGAACAATTTCTGGTTCTTGATCAGGGCCGACGCGGCGGCCGGAAAGTTGGAGGTGGTTGTCGAAGAGGAGGGGGCGGGACGTTTCGCGGGATTGGACGGCGAGGGTGGCGAGGGCGTGATTTTCGGTGTGGAATCGGAGCATGCGGGCGAGGTCAATGTTGCTGATAACGTCGACGTTGTGGAGAAGGAAGGACTCGTCGAGGCGAGCGGGATCTTCGAGGAAAAACCAGGCAGCCTTTTTCAGGCCTCCGCCGGTGTCGAGCAAGATTTCTTCACGGGAAACTTCGATGCGGAGGCCGAAATTCTTGTTGGATTTCAGGTAGGCGATGACCATGTCGGCGAAGTGGTGGACGTTGATGATGGCTTCGGTGACGCCGAAAGTGCGCAGGCGGGTGAGGGTGATTTCGAGGAGCGTGCGGCCGGAGAGTTCGACGAGAGCTTTGGGACGCGTGTCGGTTAGCGGACGGAGGCGAGTGCCTAGGCCGGCGGCTAGGATCATGGCTTTCATGCGAGTGTTTCCAATAAATCGGTCCGCCTCGGAAGGCGGACCCTACGACAGGAAAGTCGAAGAGAGAGTTCTCTCCGCGCAGGCCGACCTGTTCGCAGGAGCGAACCGGGAAGATAAGGCCTCGCCTTGCTCCGTTCGAAATGACGGTCGGTAGCTGCGGGGTCAAACAACCAGAGAGAATCGGCTTGCTGCGTTCGAAATGACGGTTGGGCGGAGTAAGCAGTGGCTTTCACTGGAGGGTTTTCCGTTTGCCGAGCTTTTCCAATTCGAGATGGCGGAGGACTATTTCGAGGCCGTTGCGGTTGCGCAGGCGCCTGGCAAGTTGCTCCGCGAGGAAGACGGAACGATGCTGACCGCCGGTGCAGCCGAAGGAAACCATCAAATTTTTGAAGCCGCGCTGCTGATAATTGCCGATGCTCGAATCCACGAGTGTCAGAACGCTGGCGAGAAACTGGTGAACGCTTTCCTCTTGATTGAGGTAGTCGATGACGGGAGCATCCTTGCCGGTGAGAGTTTTGAAGCGCTCTTCGCGGCCGGGATTGGGGAGGCTGCGGCCGTCGAAGACGAAACCGCCGCCGTTGCCGGATTCATCCTTCGGAAGGCCTTGATGAAATGAAAAACTGAAAATGCGCACGACGAGATTGTCCGCGTCGGTGGCGAGGCTCTGCAATTTTTCCGAAGCCAGCATGCCTTTGAAGGCGTCCATCAGCGCAGGGAGGGGGATGGGGAGCCGGACATGATGAAGCAGCCAGCGGAGATTCTTGAGGGCGTAGGGGACGCTCTGCAGGAAATGGGCTTTACGTTCGAAGAAACCGCGAAAACCGTAAGCGCCGAGAGCCTGCATGATGCGGATATAAACGTAGGCATAGTAGTGGCGGAGGAACGCTTCGCGATCGAGCGAGATGAAACTGGAGAGACGATCGAGATAATGATCGAGAAGCTGCTGGCGGAGGTCGGGGGGCAGATCGGCTTTGGCGTCGAACAGAAGCGAGGCGATGTCATATTGGAGAGCGCCTTTGCGGCCGCCCTGGTAGTCCACGAAGAATGGATCGCCTTTGCACAACATGATGTTGCGGGACTGAAAGTCGCGGTAAAGAAAATAATCGCGCGGTGCACTGAGCAGGAATTCGGTGAGACGGCTGAAATCGTCTTCGAGAGCTTGTTCGTTGAAAGGAACGCCGGCGAGGCGGAGGAAATAGTACTTGAAATAGTTCAGGTCCCAGGCAATGGATTGGCGGTCGAAACTGGGATTTGGATAGCAGACGGTATAGTCGAGGTCGCGGCCAGCCTCGACCTGGAAACGCGGGAGGACGGCCACGACTTTGCGGTAGGCTTCGACCACTTCTGGAGCGATGCTCTCGCCACTGCGATTCTTGGTGAGAAATTCGAAAAGGGTGGTGTCGCCGAGGTCTTCTTCGAGGTAGGCGCCGTGGGTGAGGTCTTCCGCGTAAATATCCGGAACCGGGAGGCCGTGGCGGCGAAAATGTCTGGAGAATTCAAGGAAGGCGGCGTTTTCTTCGCGGACGGCGTAGACAATGCCGATGGCGCTGACTTTTGCGTTGCTCAGACGGATGATTTTGCGGCCGGAACCGCCGAGCTCGCCCTGGAGCGGGACGACGCGCTCGGGCGGAGCGTGGAAATGCTGCTCGAAGAGCTTCTTGAGAACGTCCAGGGACATGGGTTCCCATCCGATTCGTAATAATGGATTGCTGGGTCCAACCGTTTTCTAGCATAGCTGATTCTTGCGGACGAGATGTTAATCGAGAAGGAGTCGCTGTGCTTCGCGTTAACTAACGATGCGTTCCAAAGGCGGCCAAGGTACGGGGTCCTGCAGAGCGCAGCTATAATGCCATGATGCCCTTACACAAGAAAGAACGCAGACGCACGGAACAGAGGAATGCGGCTTCCAGGAATCTTGACCGCATGACTTCAATGGAGATGGTGCGGTTGATGAATCGCGAGGACCGCACCGTGGCGGTGGCGGTGGGGCAGGAGTTGCCGGCGATATCACGGGCAGTGGATGCGATTGTAAGCGGGATTCGAAAGGGCGGGCGGCTGATTTACGTGGGGGCGGGATCGAGCGGGCGAATGGGAGTGCTGGATGCGGCAGAGTGTCCGCCTACGTTCGGGACTTCGCCGAAGATGGTGCAGGCGTTGATTGCCGGAGGACGGCGGGCGATTACGAAAGCGGTGGAAGGGGCGGAGGATTCGGAGCGGAACGGGGAGCGGGATTTGCGGGCAAAGAAATTGACGCGGCGCGACGTGGTGGTGGGAATTGCCGCGAGCGGGACGACGCCGTATGTGGTGGGGGCTTTGAAGTATGCGCGGAGGCGCAGAGCGACGACGGTGGCGGTGACATCCAACTTGCGGATGCCGGTGGGACGGCTGGCGAAGATTGTGATTGCGCCGGAAGTGGGGCCGGAAGTGTTGACGGGGTCGACACGGCTGAAGGCGGGAACGTCGCAAAAAATGGTGCTGAACATGCTCAGTACAGCGGTGATGGCGCGGCTGGGGCATGTGTATGAAAACTTGATGATCGACATGATGTTGACGAATGAGAAGCTGGCGGAGCGGGCGCTGCGGATTCTGGCGGAGGCGAGCGGGAAAAGTGTGTCTGCGGCGGAACAGGCACTGCGTGCTGGGGGACACGATTTGCGCGTGGGATTGGTGATGTTGAAGCGGAAGGTTGGTGCTGCGGAAGCGGGGAGGAGATTGAAGATGGCGGAGGGCGATTTGAGGAAGGCGTTAGGAGAGTAAGAAAGAGACTAACGTAGACACACAGAGGACGCAGAGAAGAATCGGAAAGAGAAAGATGGGGATATCCCGATCCGTCGGGATAATGCCGTCGCCAATAAAAGGAAAAAGCGCCGGCCTGAAGGCCGCCGCTACGTAGAGAGAGGGAATGGATAAATTTCGGATCAAGGGCGGGAAGGCGCTGCGAGGGACGGTGGCGATCAGCGGGGCGAAGAATTCGGCGCTGCCGGTGATGGCGGCGGCGTTGCTGACGGCAGAAAAGGTGACGCTGCACAACATTCCGAAAGTGCGCGATCTGATTACCATGAGCAAGCTGCTGGCGTTCATGGATGCGAAGGTGACGGTGAATGGGTTTCCGAGCAGCGATTATGAGATCGAGGCGCCGAAGTTGAATCACGCCGAGGCGCCGTATGAGTTGGTAAAGACGATGCGGGCTTCGGTGCTAACGCTAGGGCCGCTGATGGCGCGCGTGGGAGTGGCGCGTGTTTCGTTGCCGGGAGGATGCGCGATCGGGGCACGGCCGGTGGATCTGCACTTGAAGGCACTGGAGCAGATGGGAGCGGAGATCGGGACTTCGCACGGGTATATTGAGGCGCGGGCACGGAAGGGTGGAAGACTAAAGAGCGCGCACATCGTATTTGAAAAAATTACGGTGACGGGGACGGAGAACATATTGATGGCGGCGGTACTGGCGGATGGGGAGACGGTGCTGGAGAACGCGGCGCGGGAGCCGGAAGTTACCGACTTGGTGGAAATGCTGCGGAAGATGGGGGCGGAGATCTCCGGTGACGGGACTTCTACGTTGCGAATTTGCGGCGTGGAAAAACTGCACGGGACGGAGCATACGGTGATTCCGGACCGGATTGAGGCGGGAACGTTTCTGGTGGCGGGGGCGATTACGGGCGGCGAGCTGACGATTGCAAATTGTGTGCCGGAGCACCTGGGCGGAGTGATTGCGAAGTTGGAGCAAGCGGGTGTGCCGGTTGATATTGTCAATGAAACGACGATGCGTGTGCGGGGCGCGAAGAAGCTAGTGGCTTCGGATGTGATGACAGAGGAGTATCCGGGATTTGCGACGGACATGCAGGCGCAGTACATGGCTCTGGCGACGCAGGCAAATGGCACGTCGGTGATTGTCGAAAAGATTTTTGAGAACCGGTTTTTGCACGCCAGTGAAATGATGCGCATGGGGGCAAATATTTCGGTCGAAGGACATACAGCAACGGTGCGCGGCCCATCGGCGCTCTCTGGAACGGTCGTGCAAGCATCGGATTTGCGGGCGAGCGCTGGACTGGTCCTGGCAGGGCTGGTAGCGAACGGCGAGACAATGATTGAGCGCGTATATCACATTGACCGTGGGTATGAGGGGATTGTGGAGAAGTTGCGCGGTGTGGGGGCGGAGATCGAGCGGGTGCATGGGACGAGCTCCTAGACTCTTCCTTGCATTCGGGAGCGACCTTGATCAGCAAACCGGCTGGTGAGCGTTATTTCCTGAAAAGTAAGCGCCTGGGTTTCCGGTGCTGGACCAGAGAAGATCTGCCTTTGGCACGGGAGCTTTGGGGAGATATCGAGGTGACGCGCTACTTTGGCGGACCTTTTTCCGGGGAAGAAATTGCGCGCAGACTGGAAACAGAAATCTTGCGGATGGAGAGTTTCCAGTTTCAATACTGGCCAATCCATTTGCTGGCCCTTGAGGATGGGATACCGGAATTGGGATTCCATTTGCGGCCGAAGTACTGGGGGCGAGGTCTGGCTCCGGAGGCTGCACGCGCGGTGATTGATTTGGCGTTCGGGACGATTGGGGCGAAAGGATTGTCAGCGGGACACCACCCGCAGAATTTGGCTTCCAAGAAGGTCATTGAGAAGCTCGGGTTTCGGTACACGCATGATGAATACTTTGAAACCCTTGGGATGGATATCCCCTACTATCTGCTCGCAAAGACCGAGAATGCCCTCCCGAGCGAGAGGGCAGGGACGGGACTTGAGAGCGAACTGCAAGATGCGGATTGAGCGCGTGCCCAGGCTGGCGCACAACCCGAGGTGAGCGATGAGAGTACTTGGGCTGATGCTTCTGTTTTCCATTCCCAGATCCCTGCAGCTAGACTACAGTCACAAAGTGGCTTGGAATTTGCCGGATGATGTGAGGAAAAAGCTGGACAAAGCTAAATTCTTCGACCATTACGAGTTGAGTGAAGGGGTGAATCCTTTCTACTTGCGCGGGGACTTGGATGGGGACGGCAAGCCCGACTATGCCATATTGGTTTCGGCGAAGAAAACAAACAACAGATTCATTGTGATTTGTCGAACTGGCTCAAAGAACATCGATATCCTGACGAACAGAAACAAGCGCATCATCTTTGATGCTACGCGCCTTGCTCCGTCCAACATGAATTTCAATTGGATGGACGCATGGCAGATCACTCCACGCCAAGACCTCGATGAGAATGAGCTCAACGAGAAAACGGCTCCACCGATGAGCGGAGAAGGAATCCTTGCCGAGAAAACAGAATCGGCGAGCGTGATCATCTATTGGACTGGAAAAGGGTACCATTGGTATCAAATGGGTGACTGAAGCGCCAACTCCGAGTAGTCACCGGCACTCTTCAACAGGTCAGGATTATAGAAAGCAAGCAAAGCCGCAATGGACCGAGCTACCAGCAAATGGCGGCGAGTTCTGGTACAATGCGCGACACGATTTTGATGAGATGCGGGCTTGCGGCTGAGGCGGCGGGGAGCCCGGAGGAAGACCATCATGAGCAATACGGAACTGCTGACGCGCGTTGATGAAGCGATTGCGGAGAAGAATTTGCTGAAACATCCGTTTTATCAGGATTGGCAGGCGGGAAAGCTGAGCCGCGAGGCGCTGCAGCTTTATGCGGCGCAGTATTACCGGCATGTGGAGGCGTTTCCGAAGCACTTACGGGTGCTGGCGGCGCGGACGGAAGGTCCGCTACAGGGATTGATCCGGGAGAACCTGGCTGAGGAGGAGAGTCCCACGGGGTCTCATCCGAAGCTGTGGCGGGATTTTGCGGCGGCGGTCGGAGTAGGGGAGGACGACATTACGTGCTGCCCTTCCCTGCCGGGAACGCAGGCGGTGGTCCAGAAGTTCCGGGAGATTTGCGGGGACCGGACAGTGGCAGAAGCGGTAGCGGCACTCTACGCTTACGAATCACAGGTTCCGGAGATCGCAACTACCAAGATCGATGGGTTGAAGAAGTTTTATGGCGTGCAGGCGGCGGAAGGACTGGCGTATTTCACCGTGCATGAAGAAGCGGACAAGGCCCATCGGGCGGCTTGGCGCGGATGGCTGGAAGAGCACGCGGACGGGAATGAGGAAGACATTTTGGCGACGGCAAATGAGGCGCTGGATGCGCTTTGGGGGGCGCTGGATGCGGTGCATTGCGAGAAGCAGGAAGTGAGGATGTAGAGAGGTAAAGAAAAAGGAAAGAAAAGAATTAACACAGACGCGCTGAGAACACAGCGTTCGCAGAGAAGACATCAGAAAGAAGCCCCCGATTCGGGGGCTTTTTTTGTTTCAAGAGTGCGACTGGGGCAAAGGCCGCCCCTGCACAAATCACAATACAAACGGCGACGGCGGGCCGCCCCGGAAGGCGGCCCCTACGAAGGCAAAGAAGGGGGTGAAGGGTTACTCGTGGGAGCCGGAATCGCCCCCGCCTTCGCCGCTCGAGGAGCTGGAGGCGCCACCGCCGCCAGCGGCGGCTTTTTGCTGCTTTTCGCGGGCTTCGCGGATGAGAGCTTTGCGGGAGAGGCGGACCTTGTTGCCCTCGATGGAAAGAACTTTCACTAGGACCTGGTCACCGAGCTTCAGTTCGTCGCGAACGTCGCGGATGCGATGCTCGGAGATTTCGCTGATGTGCAGAAGGCCGTCGGTGCCAGGGAAAAGTTCGACGAAAGCGCCGAACTCGGCGAGGCGAACGACTTTGCCGAGATAGGTCTTGCCGATTTCAGCGCTGGCCGTAACGTCGCGAACCATCTGCAGAGCGGCATCGCCGCCGGCTCCACTGGTGGAGAAGATGTGGACGGTGCCGTCTTCGAGGACGTCGATCTTGACGCCGGTAGCTTCGATGATGGAGCGAATTTTCTTGCCGCCCGGCCCGATAAGGTCGCGGATTTTGTCCTGCGGGATTTTGAGCTTGAATAGACGCGGAGCGTAGGCGGAAATCGCTGTGCGCGACTCGCTGAGGGTCTTCTCCATCGTATCGAGAATCTGGAGGCGAGCTTTTTTCGCCTGGGCGAGGGCTTCGCGCATCATGCCGATGCTGATGCCCAGGACCTTGATGTCCATCTGGAGAGCGGTGATACCGGCGCGAGTGCCGGCGACTTTGAAGTCCATGTCGCCGTAGTGGTCTTCGGCTCCGGCGATGTCCGTTAGGATGGAGTACTTCTTGTCGTCACCGACAACGAGGCCCATGGCGATCCCCGCGCAAGCGGCTTTCAGGGGCACGCCGGCGTCCATGAGGGCGAGCGAACCGCCGCAAACGGTGGCCATGGAAGAAGAACCGTTGGATTCGAGAATGTCGGAGACGAGGCGCATGGCGTAGGGAAAATCTGCCTCGGGAGGAAGCAGGTTCACCAGCGCGCGCTGCGCAAGGGCGCCGTGGCCGATTTCGCGGCGGCCGGGGCCGCGCAGGAATTTCACTTCACCGACGCTGAACGGGGGGAAGTTGTAGTGCAACATGAATCGGTTGAACTGGTCCTGCTCGAAGAGCAGGTCGAGACGCTGCATGTCTTCCTTGGTCCCGAGGGTCAAAGTGGCGAGCGCCTGGGTTTCGCCGCGGGTAAAGAGCGCGGAACCGTGGACACGCGGGAGCAAGCCAACCTCGCAAGTGATCAGGCGAATCTGGTCGAACGCGCGGCCGTCAGGACGGCGCCGGGCATTGAGAACATCGTCACGGAAGATATTTTCGCGGAGGCGTTCAAAGGCGCGCTTGGTCAGCGTGCGCTTCTCGTCCATTTCTTTCTTGGGCTCTTCAGGAATGGCCTTGATGATCTCGTCCTTAAGGGCGTCAACGAGGTGGTAGCTTTCCTTCTTGGGATGCTTTTCGGTGTTCAGGGCGTCGTGGAGCTTATCGCCGTACTTTTTCTGGAGGTCCTTGTAGATGGCTTCGTCGAAAGGGAGCGGGGCGACAACAACTTTCTTGGGTTTGAGCTGGGAGTGAAGGTCCTTGATGGCGGCGACGATTTTCTTGATTTGCGCGTGGCCGAACTCAAGGGCATCGGCGACGGCTTCTTCGGAAACTTCAAGAGCGCCGGATTCCACCATGACGATGGCTTCATCGGTGCCGGCGATGATGATGTTCATCAAACTTTTCTTCTGGTCGGCAACGGTGGGATTAATCACCAGCTGGCCGTCAACGAGGCCAACACGAACGCAGGCGATGGGCTTCTCGAACGGGAGGTCCGAGCAGTAGGCGGCGGCAGAAGCGCTGGTTACGGCGATGACGTCGGGATCATTCTCACTGTCCGCGGAGAGCACCATGGAGACGACTTGAGTTTCATTGCGCCAGGATTCCGGGAAGAGCGGGCGCATGGGGCGGTCAATCAAGCGGGAGGTGAGGACTTCTTTTTCGGAGGGGCGGCCTTCGCGCTTGAAGAAACCGCCGGGAATTTTTCCGGCAGAGTAAGTGTTCTCACGGTAGTCCACGGTGAGAGGCAGGAAGTCGCGATCATTCATGGCCGAAGCCATGCAGGCCGTGGTAAGCACGACGGTGTCGCCGTATCGCGCGACGATAGAACCATTGGCTTGTTTGGCAATTTTCCCAGTTTCGAGAGTGAGAGTGCGCCCGCCGACATCGACCTGGACGATATGTGTTGCGGGTGTGTGTGTATTTTCAGACATGAATCATTTCCTTTGGCCCCGACCGGGTCGGGGCATCTTTTGGCGCGTCGCTTGGCAAACGGGCCTTGAGTTTACGTTGACCCCGACCGGGTCGGGGCCATCCATGAGGAAGAACAAGAGGCGAGAATAATCGTAAGACGGACGAACGCGACGGACTACACCACGAGAAAATCCGGCACTAAAGCAGCCGGATGCCTGACGACAGACTCCGTGTGGAATGTGTCACTTCGTAAGAACGCAGTGGATACCGCCCTGATTCCAATGGAAAGGCAGGACGATTACTTGCGCAGGCTAAGACGTTCAACAATCTCGCGGTACCGATCCGGGTCGCGGCGGTTGAGATAGTCCAGCAAACGCCGGCGCTTATTGACCATCATGATCAATCCGCGGCGCGATGCATGGTCTTTCACGTGGGACTTGAGATGCGACGTCAGATAGTTGATCCGCTCGCTCAGAAGCGCGATTTGCACTTCGGGTGAGCCCGTGTCTTTAACGTGAGTCCGGAATTGTTCGATCAACGCTGATTTCGGTGCGCTCAAGTGCCCTTCTCCGTCGTCCCCTGAATTTTTTTCCTCTTCTCTTCGACCCATTCAGGCTAACACAAAGTCAACAAACGTGTAAAGGAAAGTAAAGGGCGGACGGTGATCGAACGTTCTGGGCAACAAAGAAGTATTTCGGTTTGATGGTCAATGGAGGCCGTTCGTCAGCCTTTGGCGAGGCCTTTGATTTGCTTCGCAAGTTTCTCGATTTGCTGGGCCTTTTTCACCACGGAGACGGATAGCGTAGCGGTCGCATCCGTTTTTTCGATTTCTTCCTTGAGTTCAGTGACCATTGCATAGAGTTTGGTGATATCCGCTCTGATTTCTTGCTGGTTTGCGCGCTCGATGGCCTTTGGGTTTGGACGGCTGGGGGCGTCAATGCCCGCCATTGCGTTGGGGTCCCGCCCGTTGGGGTAAACCTTGGCCTTCGGACCGGATCCCGAACCTGGTGCCGGCGCTTGCAGCCCGGCGAGAAGAGGGTCCACGGCAAGGACGCCGGCGGCACCAAATAGTCCCGCCAATATGCGACGTCGTGATTCCGGCACAGACACCTCCACCAATCAGATCGCGATGTACATCCTGGCCTCGGGTATTTTCCGAACTTCGAAGCCGCCAAAGGCTAGGTTTAGACCTTTTTTTGTTCCGATGCAAGGTGTGAAATAGAAAAGGGCTGAAACGAGTCTTGCTTTCAGCCGTCTGTTACGGTGGTAGCAAATCGGTGTTGCGCCGGGCAGGCAAATCCGGTTCAATACTCGGGCACGAATCTAGGGGGAGAGTTATGAAGAAACAGTTTGCATTTCTTGCCGTGGGATGTCTGGCAGTTGGCTTAATGGCGGCATTGGGCTCCGCGCAGAAGGACAAAGCGGCGCGGCCAAGTCCGGCGGCGAAGGCGAGTTGCGCATTGGCCGACGGGAAAACGGTCACGGTCGAGTACTCCAGCCCGCGCGCGAAGGGGCGCAAGGTTTATGGCGAATTGGTTCCGTATGGCGACGTTTGGCGCGCTGGGGCCAACGAGGCCACTACTTTCGTTGCCACGGCGGACCTGATGGTCGGCGGGAGTCACGTGCCGGCGGGAAGCTATACGATTTTCACGATTCCGAACAAGGACAAGTGGACGCTGATCATCAGCAAGAAGACCGGCGAATGGGGCATACCTTACCCCGGCGCGGATTCCGACTTCGCACGAGTCGACATGAAAGTATCAGGGCTGCCTGCGGCAGTCGAGAATTTCACGATTGCGTTTGACAAATCGGCAGGGGGTTGCACGCTAAGAATGGATTGGGAAACGACGCGGGCGTCGGTGGACATTTCAAGAATGTAAATCCACCGGGTCTCGAAAAAACAAATAGCGCGCCGGCGGATGGACTGGCGCGCTATTTTCATTCTTGGGCAACACCGGAAACTCGGGAAACCCGAGAGGTCTGCTGGAGGCGAGATATGCCGCGATCGACGAGCATGACCGCGCCAATGACCATGCCGGTGGACAGGAGCACGTTGAACGTGACAGCTTCGCCAGCAAAGAGCCAGCCCAGTAGGACAGCGACGATGGGATTGACATAGGTGTGGGTGGCAACAAGCGTGGGAGAGTAGTGCTCAAGCAGCCAGTTGTAGGCGGTGAACGCCACGATTGATCCAAAGAGGATGAGGTAGCCGAGAGCGAGCCAGGAGCGCACCGAGACGGCCGCGAAGGAAAACCCGCGGTATTCACCGACGACAGTACCAGCAAATAGCAGTTGCACGGAGCCAGCCAAGAGCGAAAGCGCCGACAACAAAAGCGGATGGCCGGAGAGATGCGAGCGCCGGGAATAGATGATCCCCAGGGACCAGGAAAGCGCACCTATGAGCACCGCGAGCGAGCCGACGAAGACGCCGGGGCCGGAATTCAGCGCACTACGGCCCATGAGGAGGCTGACTCCGCCGATTCCCAAAAGAATTCCAGCAAAAAGCGTGGCGTTCAAGCGCCACTTGCGCGCGGCGAGAGCAGTGAGCAGGAAAACCCAGATGGGCTCGCTGGCAATGAGCAGAGAGGCGAGACCGGACGGCACTCTTTGTTCGGCCCAGTGAAGCGTGCCGTGACCGATTAGAAAAAAGAAAGTGCCGATGATAATGCTGGCGCGAATCTGCGCCCCGGTGGGACGCAGGCGCTTTGCCAGGCACCAGACGAGAAGAATCGTGCCGGCGATCAAGTGGCGCAGCCCCGCTGTGTAGAGAGGCGGAATCGTTTCGACTGCGTAGCGAATCGCGAGGTACGTGGAACCCCAGATGAGGTAGATCG
>WNFP01000426.1_pt1 | contig 31517 bp, 22 predicted proteins | sample 5400201 | NCBI WGS metagenome assembly WNFP01 (sample SAMN13153355, study PRJNA577476) | soil metagenome | isolation source: 115 cm saprolite under Madrone tree | place: USA:California | collected 2016-06-14 | reverse complement strand
TTTTCGCCGAGATACAAAGCCCTCAGGCCAGAATCGGGGGGCGGCAAAATATGGCGCTGATCGGTTCCAACGGGCCACAGACCGGCGACGAAACGGTAGAACTCGCGTATCCTCGCATCACTCAATCCGTCTTTGACTTGGTCCCACGACCGGCTCAAACCGAATATGTCGTTTGCGGCTGCCAGCAGCGCCACATTCTTGTCTTGCAATGTCTGTGCTGAACGGATCCAGTCTGTGCGCGCGTCCTTCGTGTCATCGAGAGAGAGACAACAGTACTTGTACTTTTTGTCTGAGCCGCAATGGCAAGGGTCATTTCGCCCAGGTCGCTGCATTGCAAAATGATACTAAATCTTAGGCGGTGGGTTTGCAGGTAGGAATCTCTTTGGGGACTAGGTGTCAATGGGGGCCGCGTCGCACTACTCTGGTAGTTCGATACTATTGCACTAAAGTAGTGCAAGATTGTCCCCGAATTGTCCCCGAACGAGTCAAAAACAGACGCAAAGAGCGAAACGGAAGCGAACGCAAATAAACTCTAACACACTTAAGAATCAAGCATTTACTGATTTTGCTGGAATTAGGGATTCCATGGTTTCAGATTAAAAGGCCGCTGCTCTACCACTGAGCTACGCCCCTAAAATGGTTACTTCACAACAACTTGCGAGCCACCGGTCGAAGCGTCGTTTGTACTGGCGTCAGCTTGTTGGGACCCAAATGCGCGTACCGCCTAGTCATCCATAAACCCTTATGCCCCAACAGGTCTGCAACATCTTCCAGCGGAGCGCCTTTCATTCGCAAACGGCTCGCAAATGGCAAGTCGTGCCAACGAAAGTTCTTTATGTGAGCTTCGGCCACCGCGTCGTCGAACCCAGTGCCGCCCATTTTCGAGTGGCTCTCCGGTCTTCGCCGACTGGAACACACGCCCTCTGCCTTCGCCCCGGCTATGCGCAACCCTCAGGGCGGCAACCGCAGCATCATTTAGCGGGACGTTTATAGGCTCTTCGTTCTTCGTCCGCGGAACGTTCAACATCCGACCTCTAAAGTCTACCATGTCCCGCGTGAGGCTGTACTGACTGCCCTTCCGCAAACCAGTGTTGACTGCGAGATCTGACTCGGGAAGGTGCAAAGGCCAGTTGGCCTCGATGACCTTCCTCATCTTTTTTCCCTCTTCTTCAGTGAGAAACCGTAACGCGGTATTATTCTCTCGACGGTCCGTCACCGACCGGGCAGGGTTGCAAGGGACTTTTCTCTGATCGCGGATGTTACTCCGACAGATTTTCTGGCGCTCGATGGACCAAGGAGGAAATTCTCCTATTGGCGAGCTTCAACCTGCTCCTGGTGAGTTCTAGCCAAGAGCGCTGCCAGAAGCCCGCACGCAGCTGCGAAGGACAACCACAATCCAGGAACGGCTCGGTTCCCCGTGCGATGAATGAGATAGGTGCTGATCGCTGGTGTAAAGCCACCGAAGACAGCGGTGGCCAGACTATATGCGAGCGAGAATCCGGAGGTTCGTACGTCGATCGGCATGATCTCCGTCAAGAAGACAACCATGGCACCGTTGTAGCTGCCGAAGATAAAAGACAGCCAGAGTTCGACTGTCAGAAGGCGAGTGAACGAGGGCTCGCGCGTGAGCCAGAGCATCGCCGGATAGGCCGTAACCAGCATCAATATAGTGAAAGCGAATAGTAAGGGTCGCCGCCCTATGCGGTCGGACAGGGCCCCCATCGCTGGAAGCCAGAAGAAGTTGGATGCACCAACGCAGAGAGTCACCACCAAGCTGTCAATGTTTGCCAGATGCAACACCGAGTTGCCAAACGTCGGCGTGTAAGCCGTAATCATGTAGAAGGAAACGGTCGTCATCGTGACCATCAGCGTCCCAATGACAATCACCGTCCAGTTGGCCGTCAGCGAACGGAATATTTCCGACGCTGTCGGACGATGCTTCCGCGCCACAAACTCATCCGTCTCTTGCAGCGACCGCCTCAAACGGAACAAGAACGGTATGATCCCGCAGCCTAGCAGCAGCGGAACGCGCCATCCCCACGCAGCCATTCTCTGCGGCGGCAGAATCGAGCTGAGCACGACCCCCACGAGCGCGGCGAACATAACCGCCACCTGCTGGCTGCCCGACTGCCAACTGACGTAAAAGCCTTTGTGCCCCGGTGTAGCAATCTCCGACAAGTAAACCGACACCCCGCCCAATTCCATGCCTGCCGAAAATCCCTGCAGTAGCCGCCCAATCAACACAAGAAGTGGAGCCAGAAACCCTATCGTTGCGTACCCAGGTGTGCATGCAATCGAAAAGATTCCCAGCGACATGAGCGTCAACGTCAGAATGAGGCCGGCACGCCGGCCGTGTTGATCCGCATAGGCCCCGAGCACAATCGCGCCCAGTGGCCTCATCAAGAATCCCGCCCCAAACGTCATCAGCGACAGCATCAGCGACAAGAATGGATTCCCGCTCGGAAAGAATGCATTCCCAATCGCTGTCGCGTAATACCCAAACACCATGAAGTCGTACATCTCCAGAAAGTTCCCGCTGGAGACACGCACTACCGACCAGATTTTTGTTTTCCGATCTTCTGAAAAGCTCATAAGATCCAGGCGTTCAGTAGCAAGACCAGCAACTCCAGTATTGACTATCCGGCGGTCATTCACTTCAGGTTCTTTCTAATGCCTCCGTGGCCTTCCTGCATGCCTGCTGGAGGACGGCATACGCGGACCTTGGTTCTGGTGCCCAATCGGCGCGCCAACTCGAGTTGAAAGATCTGCGGCAGACTCGATGCAGGGCCATTTAAGCGGAGGATCGCCGGATGTCCAACGTTCCTCCGACTGTGGCGTTCCTGCTCTCTTACCAGACCAGCTTCAACCCCAGTTGAATCTGCCTTGAGGAAGTGGATGTAGCTCCTATTACGCCGGTATTCGAACTTCCGATCGAATTGTTGGCATCATTCAAGAAATTAGGCGCCGCGAAGTTAGGATCATTCAGGATGTTGAAGAACTCCGCGGGGAACTGCAACTTCAGTTGCTCCGTGAACTTGAAGTTCTTGAACGCCTAGAAATCGACGGTCTTCAGACCTGGTCCATAGAATCTGTTGCGTCCCGAAACGCCATTGATATGGATCCGGCCTTTGTGCTTCCGCACCTCGTGCTTGGTCAGGCCTACGAACAGAAAAAAGCGTATGACCAAGCGATTGTGGAGCTCCGGCGCGCCACAGAGCTTTCACTCAGCAATCCGCCTGCCCTTGCTGCCCTTGCGCGAACCTTCGCAGTTTCCGGAAGAATCACGGTAAGCAAGAAATCTGTTAGAGCAATTGCAGCAATCGAAGAGACAATATGTTTCGCCTTTCTACGTGGCGATCGTGTACGCGGGCCTGGGCGAAAATGAGCCCGCCTTGGACTGGCTTGAAAAAGCCTCTGCCGACCACCTCAACGCTATCGTCTTTCTCAAAGTTGACCCGCAGTTGGATACTCTGCGTTCCAATCCGCGGTTTCATGAATTGCAGCGCAACCTGCGTCTGCCTGAATAGCCCGCCACTTCGACATGATTGGTCGCTCGCAATCCCCCAGTCCTGCTCAATTGGGATAAGACCGAGAGGCTTAATCCGTCTGGCTCACCCTTGTGGCAATGGCTGCCCCCAATTCTTCGGTCGTGGCCGTGCCACCGATATCGGGAGTGCGGACTTTCGATTGCGCCAGAACTTCCGCGATGGCGTTCTCGACAGCATCCGCGGGCTCCGAAGCGCCGAGATGCCGGAGCATCATCGCACCCGACCAAATCTGTCCAACTGGGTTGGCAATTCCCTTGCCTGCTATATCCGGTGCCGAGCCATGTACGGGCTCAAACATGGATGGAAATTCCTTTTCCGGATTGAGGTTGGCTGAAGGGGCGATGCCGATCGATCCAACGACGGCCGGACCAAGGTCGGAGAGAATATCGCCGAAAAGATTCGATCCCACGACCACGTCGAACCAGTCCGGATGGCGCACGAAATGAGCGGTCAGGATATCGATGTGATACTGGTCCGTGCGGATGTCCGGATACTCCGCGGACACCGCCTGAAAGCATTCGTCCCAGAAAGGCATAGTGTGAATGATGCCGTTTGATTTCGTGGCGGAGGTAAGATGTTTTTTTCGCTTCCGCGCCAATTCCAAAGCATAACGCATCACACGGTTCACTCCGCGCCGCGTGAAGACGGTTTGTTGGACGGCCATCTCGTCGTCGGTTCCCTCGTAGAGACGCCCGCCGATGTTTGAATATTCTCCTTCGTTGTTTTCACGGACGATACAGAAATCAATTTGACCGGGCTTCCAATTTTTCAGCGGCGTCTCAATTCCCTCAAAAAGCCGCACGGGCCGAAGATTGACGTACTGCCGAAAGGTTCTGCGGATGGGAATCAACAGCCCCCAAAGCGAAACGTGATCTGCAACGCTCGGATGCCCCACGGCTCCTAGAAAGATGGCGTCGAACGGCCGCAGTTGCTCTAGACCATCAGGAGGCATCATCTTTCCGGTTTTCACGTAGGTTTCGCAGCTCCAATCGAACTGCTGCCATCTGAATTGGAACCCAAAGCGCCTCCCTGCCGCTTCGAGCACGCGGATGCCTTCGGGAACGACTTCTTTCCCAATGCCATCGCCGGCGATGACGGCAACACTGAACGTTTTCATTTCCGCTGAAGTCTATCCCTTCTCGGCTGAAAGAAGCGGTGAAAGTACGCTGATATCGCGAGTCGAGTCCAATGTCTTTATGTAAGTGATTAGTTTCTCGGTCTTTTGCCCGGGCCACTCTGCGAATTCTGCACATCCCCTGAATTTCGCTGCCGCTTCGTCGAAGCTCATTGGGTTTGCCGGGCTGCCTTTGGCAAAATCCGCGCGGCCACTGATGACCCGTCCATCTCTAAGGTGAATTCTCAAAAGAGAGGTCATTTTGTCGAAGCCTGCGCTTTCAGCCTCTGGCTCGACATAAAAATTGACGCGGCCAATCATCTCCTGTACGTCCGCACTTTGGACAACAGGGTCCGAGAACTCGTTAAGTCCTGCCTTCCCGCGCAAAAGAAGAATTGCCAGGCAAAATTCCATGCTGAACTTGGCCTCCAATCCGGTCTTAGGCCGGTGATGAAGCAGCGTGGTCGTCATCTGGTGATTTGCACCGATATCGAGCTTCTGCACTTGCGTGGGTTGCAATTTATGAGCATTAATCAGCCGCGCCAACTCGGTCATTGCAGGATGAGAGAGGGAACCCGACGGATACGGCTTGAGCGAGATGCCAGGAGAAGTGAACGTCCAAGGTCTTCCCAGACGCTCCATGATCGCACCGGGATCGAACGACCCTCCGAGCGCATGGAAAAACCCGCGCTCCGCTTCCAGAATTTGCTCCGCCGCCGTCCAGCCTAATGAGACAAGTCCAGCCGAAAGCAGACCGCTCTCGGCAGCGTGGCCGGCCTGAAATGGTTTAGTCATCGTGCCGAAGTTTTCCCGCAAGCCGCCCGACTGGCTGGCGGCCAGGCCAAAGGCATTCTGTATTTTCGAAAGATCGAATTGAAGTAACTTCGCGCAGGCTGCCGCGGAGCCGAATGGGCCGCAGGTCCCCGTGGAATGAAATCCATCTTGATAATGGCGGGGCGAAATAGCCTCGGCGATCTTGCATTCGACCTCGACCCCCACATGGTACGCAAGCATGAATTCTTTACCGGAGATCGCTCTGCCTTCGGTCACCGCAAGGACGGCGGGCAACACCGGCACGGTTGGGTGCACCAGCAATCCGTATACGCGATCTTTAGCGGCGGAAAGTTGCGTGTCGTCGAAATCATCTGCGTGAATGGATACGCCGTTTACAAACGCGGCGAAACGGGGAGAGGTTTTTATGGAAGAGCCGATGATAGAGGATTTTCCGTCGCAGATACCAAGCTGCCCAAGGTACTCCCGGCAAATCGATCCGGTTTGCGCGCGCGATCCCGCCAGCGCCAGACCCAAGCCATCAAGGATGGACTTCTTGCCAAGCTCGATGACGCCTTCTGGGATATCCTCATACCTTGTTGAAGCAACAAATTTGCAGACATATTCTGTTAAGCCGGGAGCCTTAGGAAATTCGCTATCGGGCACGCGCCGCGCTCTTCCTGCTGAACCGGCGAGAATGGTTGACCCAATCACACCGAGAGAGGCTTTGCCAAAATGACGCCTTAACACGTTTCACCTATTATTCCGAACGCTTACTTCCGGCCGCATCGCCTTTAGATGGAGAAATTCAAATTGTCACGCCGGACCTGGCCACTCTTCATCATTAGCTTCGGGTGTCTAAGCCCCCGGGAGTTTAGAACTTCCCGATGCCGGCCTTGCAGACGGAGCCGAGCAGATATTGCATACCGTCGAGTTGCTTGCGTCAAGTTCCGGTTTCCTGTCTTCCTGTCGCCGAGGATGCCGGAGTCGTCTTCAACACCGTGGCGAGTCCCGCGCCGACGACGGTGATAGCGCCAAGGTATGCGAATCCTGAAAGAAAGTGTCCCGATTTCTTGTTTAGATAACCCACGATCAGAGGAGCAAAGTAAGCTCCGAGGTTGCCGATGGCGTTGACAAATCCCATCACCGATCCGACGATTCTTGACGGCAAAGTCTCGGTCGGTATGGCCCAAAAGGCGCCCATCGGGCCATAGGCTCCCACTCCGCTGAGGGTGATGAACGCGAACGCTAGCAAGTGCGAGCGAGATATGGTGGCAACCGCAAGGAGGATACAGGATCCTCCGAGCAGCATGGCTCCGGCGGCGTGATAGCGGCGTTCATGCACCCTGTCCGAGTGGCGAGAGATAATCAGGAGAGAAACAGCGCCAACGATGAACGGGAGAGTATAAAGAATTCCAGTCGAAAAGCTGCTTAGTTTTTTGAAATTCTCCATCGCGCTGGGGAGCCAGAACAGGAGTCCCATTTGGCCGCTGATGAAACAAAAATAAACGGCAGCAAGCAGAAACACTCGAGGACGCAGCAGAGCACGCAGGTAGGAAACCTTTTCCTGACCCTCCAGTTCGGAATGTTCCCTGCGCAGGGTTTGCACCAGAGAAACTCGTTCGCTTTCTGGCATCCAGGCCGCCTGCCCCGGATGGTCTTGAACAAACTTGAGCCAAATCGCGAGCCACAGGAAAGGCAGCGACCCCTCGGCAAGCAGCATCACTCGCCAGGACCAATGGTCCAGCATCCATCCGGAAAAGGGCGAGGAAACGATCACCGCAACCGGCAAGCAGAGCAGCCAAAACGCATTGGCGCGCGCTCGTTCAGAACGGGGGAACCAGTGTGAGAGGAGAATTAGCGTCGCGGGATGAACGCCACTCTCGGCTACTCCCAGGAACAAGCGAAGCAACAAGAGCTCGTGATAGGTACGGGCCAGACCACAACCGACGGCAAAGATACCCCATGCGACCAGCAGGATGCTGATGAACTTCTTGGCGCTCCAGTGTTTGGCCAGATGGCCGCCAGGTATTTGAAGCGCGAGATAGCCCCAGAAGAAAATTCCGGCAACGGTTCCTGCCTGCTGCGGATCCAAATGCAGGTCCCGGCTGATTCGCGGCAGGGCAAGCGAGATGTTGGTACGATCGATAAACGCGATCGTGTACATGATAAGAGCGACGGGAATGATGCGAACCCATCGCTGGGACGCCGCGTTGCGGGTCATCGCCGCTGATGTATGGGAGGTCTGTACAAGGTCGTCCATATGCGCTGTTTTCTTCGGTTCTGGTACTCGATGGCTCGTTGTCGATGCCACGGTGAGGCCGTGTTTACCCTCAGGCGCTCCGTCATAAACAAAGTTTCAACGCGGAGTATATTTCAGCATTACATCCAAACCTATAAATAGTGCGGCCTGCGGAAACAGATAAATGTAAATTAATCTGTCGTTAAGCTCGCATTGCGAAGGCTACGATATCCTTTGGCGCCATGAGCTTCCCGGGGGGGCCTACTCGTTGTTCGGTCGTGACCGCCTCCCCGCCGGATCGTGAGACGGCTGCACCCTGGCTTGGAGCCGACATGTATTGCAGAAGAAGATTGGGTGTGAACCTCAAGCGTGTCGCGTGTGTGCTCGCGGCAACATTATCACTCCTATGAGCCGTACGGGCCGGCACTTCCTACAAATCCCGGGTCCTACGAATATTCCCGATCGGGTTTTGCGCGTCATCGGCCAACCCATTATTGATCATCGTGGCGCGGAATTTGCGAAATTAGCAAAAGAAGTCCTGGAGGGGTTGTCCTCCATTTTCCAGACAAATTCCACGGTGGTGATGTACCCATCCTCTGGGACCGGAGCCTGGGAGGCGGCGTTGGTCAACACGCTTTCTCCAGGCGACCGCGTTTTGCTGTTCGAGACGGGCTACTTTTCGCTACTCTGGGGACAGCTCGCGCAAAAGATGGGCTTCCAAGTGGAAAGTGTGCCGGGAAACTGGCGCGCAGGTGCGTCGGCTGGGGAACTGGAGTCGCGATTGAGCGCGGACAAGGGCCAGGTCCTCAAAGCTGTGCTGGTGGTTCACAACGAGACTTCGACGGGGGTAACGAGCGAAATCGCCGAGCTTCGTCGCGCAATGAATCGCTGTGGCCACCCTGCGCTTCTGATGGTGGACGCGATTTCTTCCCTAGCATCGATGGAATACCGCCATGATGAGTGGGAAGTCGATGTGACAATTGCAGCCTCACAAAAGGGCTTGATGATTCCTCCGGGCCTGAGTTTTAACGCGATTTCACAGAAGGCCCTGTCGGCAAGCAAGATTGCGAAAATGCCGAGGTCTTATTGGGACTGGCAAGGCATGTTGAAATCCTGTGAGACGGGCTTTTACCCTTACACACCAGCAACGAACCTCATCTACGGCCTGCGAGAGGCTTTGCAGATGATTCGCGAAGAAGGACTGGAGAACGTATTTCGCCGTCATGAACGACATGCGAGAGCGGTTCGTGCGACGGTTTGGGAGTGGGGTCTGGAAATCGTCTGCAGCGTGCCTCAAGAATATTCAAGTACCGTCACGGCGGTATTCACCCCAAAGGGTCACGACGCGGACCGACTGCGTGCCATGATCCTTGAGCATTTCGACCTGTCCCTTGGCGCCGGACTGGGAAAGCTTGCGAACAAGGTGTTTCGCATCGGTCACCTGGGACACTTCAATGATTTAATGTTGGCGGGGACCCTGACGGGAATCGAAATGGGCATGCGATTGGCGGGTGTGCCGCACAAAGAGGGAGGCGTCATGGCTGCTCTCTATCGCCTGGCACCTGCAGGAAAAAACCTGGCGGCTCCCAGTTAAGTGCAAGGATCGAGTCGTGAGCAGCGGTCGAACAAACAATTCGAGTCATTGAGACAGCTTGTCTTTTTGTTCTAAAGTGAACATGCCTTGATGCAACTTCCGCCACTTCCTCTCAGTTCTCATGCAAAGCCAGTTGACGTTTTTCAGGCAGCGGCAGTGCTCGAGAAAGAACTCACGCAAATAATAAAAGGGGAAGTGAGATTCGATCGCGGCAGCCGAGCGCTTTACGCCACGGACGGGTCGAATTACCGACAGATCCCCATCGGCATGGTGGCGCCCCGCGATGACGCAGATGTGATCGCAGCAGTGGCGGCGTGCAGGAAGTACGGCGCTCCTGTTCTAGCCCGTGGGGCGGGGACAAGCTTGGCTGGCCAATGCTGCAATGTCGCGGTGGTATTGGATTTCACAAAGTATATGAACCAAATCCTTGAGCTCAACACCGGATCGCGGTTCGCGCGAGTTCAGCCGGGGGTCGTTCTGGACTCCTTGCGCAATGGCTCGGAGACACACCAATTGACGTTTGCCCCCGATCCTTCAACCCACAATCGCTGCACGATCGGTGGAATGATCGGGAACAATTCGTGCGGGACGCATTCGCTGCTCGGCGGGAAAACGGTCGACAACATCGAAGAGCTGCGAATCCTGCTTTACGACGGCACGCAGATGACGGTACGCGCTACGAGCGAAACGGAACTGGCTGAGGTCATTGCCCAAGGTGGCCGCCGCGGCGAGATTTACAGCAGGTTGCGTGCAATCCAGGAGAACTACGCCGGATTAATCCGCGCGCGATTCCCGCAAATTCCGCGACGGGTCTCCGGCTACAACCTGGATGAGCTGCTGCCTGAAAGAGGATTCCACGTCGCGCGCGCACTCGTCGGCACAGAAGGTACTTGTGCGATCGTGCTCGAAGCCAAATTGAAATTAATCCCCAGTCCCCAGCATCGCGCCCTCGTTGGGTTGGGGTATCGCGATGCATTCTTCGCAGCCGATCATGTTCCAGAGATATTGCAGTTCCATCCGATCGGACTGGAAGGTTTTGAAGGAAGCATCGTCGACGGACTCCAGAGGAAAGGAGCGCCGAACCTAGACCTCCTTCCCGAAGGCCGCGGGATATTGCTGGTGGAATTCGGCGCCGATGATCCGAACGAGGCGCGCCATCGCGCCATGCAACTCATCGATCGTCTAAAATATGTCAGCGAGGCACCTAGCGCCCGGCTGTACTCGCAGAGCGAAGCCCGTAAGGTGTGGCAAATACGCGAGGCCGGGCCGCGGGCGGCCGCTTTTGCTCCCGGTGCACCGGCGGAGTGGGAAGGCTGGGATGATGCTGCGGTGGCTCCCGAAAAGCTAGGGGGCTATCTAAGAGACATCCGCAGGCTGATGAATGAATACGATTACCGAGGTGCATTCTACGGTCATTTTGGACATGGTTGTGTCCACATGCGCGTCAGCTTCGATCTTGAAAGCCAAAACGGGATTCGCAAGTATTCAGAATTCATCGAGCGGGCGGCTGACTTGGTGGTTAGTTATGGCGGTTCGCTCTCCGGCGAGCATGGCGACGGCCAATCGCGAGCCGCGTTGCTTCCGAAGATGTTCGGCGCCGAGCTGATCAGAGCTTTCGGCGAGTTCAAGGCAGCGTGGGATCCGGATAACAAGTTGAATCCGCACAAAGTTGTCGATGCTTACTTGCCGACTGAGAATCTGCGGCTGGGGGCGGACTATAGACCACTGGAACCGGAAACGCATTTTAAATTTCCCGACGACAATGGTTCGTTTGCCAAGGCATCTCTCCGCTGCATCGGGCTCGGAGCGTGCCGAAAGCGTGATGGCGGCGCGATGTGCCCGAGTTACATGGTGACGCTGGAAGAAGAACACAGCACTCGGGGACGCGCTCACATGCTTTTTGAGATGCTCCAGGGCGAAGTTTTGCGTTCGGGTTGGGAAGACGAACACGTTAAGGAAGCCCTGGAGCTCTGTCTCTCTTGCAAAGCCTGCAAGTCGGAATGCCCTGCAAGCGTCGATATTGCAACCTACAAATCGGAGTTTCTGTCGCACTATTACGAAAAGAAGCGGCGACCATTAAATGCCTATGCGTTTGGCCTGGTGGAGCGGTGGGCAAGGATCGGTTCGCGCATCCCGGGAATCGCAAATTTCTTCAGCCGGGCACCGGGATCCCGTCACCTGCTTCAAAAACTCCTGGGCTTAGCTCCCCAGCGGCAATTGCCGCGACTGGCGACGATGAGCTTTGGGCGATGGGTGCGACGGAATCGTCCTTCCATCTTCGGCGGGGACGAAAACTTGAAATCGGCACCCTCCAGCGCAAGGCAAGTCGTTCTATGGGTAGATACGTTCAACAACTACTTTCATCCGGAAACTTGCCGGGCCGCGCTGGAAGTGCTGGAGGATGCAGGTTTCACGGTGATTTGCTCCCGGCGTCCGTTGTGCTGCGGGCGACCACTTTATGACTTCGGCATGCTGGAGAAAGCCAAAAACAATTTGCGCCAGATCATGAGTGCTCTCGGACCCAGGATTGACGCAGGGTTGCCAATTGTCGTTCTGGAGCCGAGTTGCGCATCTGTGTTTCGAGATGAGCTGCACAATCTATTTCCCACCGACGAGCGAGCGGACCGGTTCCGAAGCCAAACATTTTTGCTCAGCGAGTTCCTGCAAGATTATGCCCCAGACTATCCTTCTTCGAAGTCCTCGATGAAAGTTCTGCTCCATGGTCACTGCCACCAAAAAGCGCTCATGAAGATGGATCATGAGGAAGCGCTGCTGCGAATGTTGGGGGCAGAGCTACAGTCCCCGGATTCCGGGTGCTGTGGAATGGCTGGACCGTTCGGATTCCAGAAAGACAAGTTTGAGGTGTCGCAGGCCGTGGCCGAACGAGTTCTGTTGCCAGCTGTTCGGAACGCTGCGCCGGACACATTGATCGTCACGGACGGCTTCAGCTGCCGTGAGCAGATCCTCCAGAATACCGGTAGGCGGGCGATGCACCTGGCTGAAGTGTTGAAGATGGCGTTGCATCGCAGAGACTCCCCGGACGGACGTTAAGCAAGCTTGATCCGCGAGATTCTTTCACATCGGTGATGGATCCAATTGCTTTCTTACCGACCTTGCTGACCGAAGCTGATCGAGATCTAGGCCCGGCAACTCCGGCGTTTTTTCAATCCTCACGGCGTCCAGGTCATCTGGATTCAGTCCTAACGCTTTGAGAATGCTGGGAGCAGTCGGAGGTGGGCGGCGACAGGCTGTGGGTCAGGGACACCAACACTGCGCTCAAGAGTGCTGCCAACTTAAGTTGACTGTCACTGCTCACTGGTTGCTCCACCAAGCAGTGATATTCTTCTAATCCTACGGTGTCCTCCAAGGTCCTTACGAACTTTCGTGAGAGTAGCCTGATCCTTCCCGCACGGCTTGTTTCCTTGAGTTCTACGAACAGGTCTTTTGCGCTCCTGAACAATGAAGCTCTTTCTGAACGAGCTTACCCGCAGCCAGAATCTGGTCAATTATCCCCTTTGAGTTAAACAGAAATTAATCTTGTTTTAAGTCAGAACCGCCATGAATCCACTATGCTCCCTGGTGCTGTCCTCTTGCAGAGTTTGAGTGGTCCTGGAACGGTTCCTTTGTGCCACGGATTCGGAGAGGGCCATCTTGGCCCACGCCAGAATTCTTCGATAAAGCGTGTTGCCCGTGGCACGAAATGACCCGTCTGGCACAGCAGGCGGCAAGGCAGTCCGCCGCACGGACCAGGCGGGAGAGGAATCAAGCCGGACTGGCAAACGGGCTTCACGTGAAAAGCATTCCATCTTAGGGAGCGAAAATGAAGAAACGGTATGTAGTGCTAGTCGCGATCCTCGGGATATTCGTGGGTCAAGCCCGGTGCCAGATGGCTGCCCCTATCAAGCTGCGCCAGACTTATGAGCTGCCGGCAGAAGTCAAAGGGAACTTCGACCATTTCGGAATTGACCTCAAAGGCGGCCGGCTATTTGCCACTCCGGAAGGCTACCACGCCGTCGTGGTATTTGATCTTAAGACAGGCAAGCTGCTCCACAAGATAGATGGAATCGGCAAACCGCACGCTGTGCTCTATCGGGAAGATCTCAACCGCATTTACGTAACGGATGGGGACGCTGGCGACTTGAAGATCTTCGAGGGCACAACGTACAAGCTTCTATCGAGCGTGAAACTCCTGGAGGACGCAGATTCCATCGGCTACGATCCGGCGACAAAGTACCTGTATATCGACAACGGCGGTGGTGACGTTCATCAGACGTACTCGATGCTGAGCGTCATTGATACGACTGCCGAAAAAAAATTGGCGGACCTCAAGATTGACGGAGAAACTCTCGAGGCCATGACGCTGGAGAAGTCCACCCCGAGAATGTATGTAAATAACAGGGCCAAGAACCAGGTGTCCGTCGTGGACCGGGAGAAACGCGAACTGGTAGCAAGTTGGCCCGTAACGCTATGCAAGAACAACGTGGCCATGGCCCTCGATGAGGCGAACCATCGTTTGTTCGTTGCCTGCCGCACTTCCCAGATTGCGGTACTGGATACTCAAACGGGCAAGGAGGTTACGTCCTTCCCGATCACTAAAGGCGTTGACGACATCACTTATGATGGGGCCACTAAGCGCGTCTATGCTGCTTGCGACGGCGCGGTCGATATTTATGAGCAGTCCGGCCCAGATAGTTACAAGTTGCTCGCAAACATTCCCACAGGCCCCATGGGGAGGACAGCGCGTCTCGTGCCCGAATTAAAGCGCTACTTTGTGGCCGTGCCACAGCACGACACCACAAGCGCTAAGGTACTGGTATTCGAAGTCCTCTGAAAAGGCGCGCGGCTCGGAACCGAGCGAGGCTTCGAGATGACGCCACACGACCCGCCGAACATCTCGTTGTGCGAGAATACTGAGCGCCCATGCGAATCCTGCTAGTCGAAGACGAACGGAAGGTCGCCAGCTTCCTTGCGCGAGCCTTGAGAGAAAACACCTACGCAGTGGATGTGGCGGAATCCGGTCAGAAGGCCCTCGAATTAGGAGCTGACGTTCCCTACGACGCCATTCTTCTCGACGTGCGGTTGCCCGACCTCAGCGGAATCGAAGTCTGCCGGGAGTTGCGTCAACGAGGAATTGAGTCTCCCGTGATGATGCTTACCGCACGAGGTTTAGTCGAGCAGCGGGTTGAAGGACTTGATGCGGGCGCGGATGACTATCTGACGAAGCCATTCGTTCTGGCGGAACTCCTGGCCCGTGTCCGGGCGCTGATTCGCCGGGGCTTTCACAGCAGCAACGCAAGGCTTCGCTACGCCGACCTCACACTCGACCGCCACCGCCGGCGCGCCACTCGCGACAAAGAGACAATTCCGCTGACTTCCAGAGAATTCGCCCTGCTCGAATTGCTTCTACTTCGGGCACCTGAACTTATTACCCGCAGTGAAATTGTGGAGCATGTCTGGGACTGCCACTTCGACAGCGAAACCAACCTGGTCGAGGTTTACATCAACCGTCTTCGCCAGAAGATTGATCAAGACCGTTCCGTCAAGCTCATCCATACCATCCGTGGCGTGGGATACCGACTGGGGACGCCGGGATCATGAAAATCGGGACGCTCCGCCTCCGCATGATGCTGCTTTTCTGCACCGTCGTCGGCGTACTTCTAGCGGCGTCCTACCTGGCGTTTTGGAGCCTGTTGGCCCACGCGGTCCATACCCAACTTAATCGTCAGCTGCTGGAGACCGCCCGCCCCATCGTTGCCGATATGGTCTCCGAACCGGACGCCAAGGACATAAACCGTTTGGACCTTCCCGGCGAGTTTTTTGAACTTCTAGATCAAGACGGGCGCATCCTCCAGCGGTCCAAGAATCTCGCGGCGCCAATGAACCTAAACGGGCTGAACCTTGGCGATCCTGGTCCTACTTTCGGAAGAGCAGCTCTGGATAATAGCGAAACGGTGCGCGTGGCGCTCATTCCTTTTCAGCAAGGAAGTGAGAAACGGATCCTTGCCGTCGCCATCCCGACATTTGGGACCAACCGAGTGCTCGACAATTTTGGAGGAGTGGCGTTGTTGCTTTTTCCACTCAGTCTCTTGGTAACAGCGGGAATCTCCGCGTTGTACGTGGGGAGAAGTCTTGCGCCCATCAAGCAGTTAACCAGGCATGCTGCCCTGATGGCCAAACGCGTGACAAACCGGCAAGGATTTTGGACGCCGCTACCGGTGGCCGCCCCTCATGACGAGCTTGGGCGATTAGCGCAAACGTTTAACCATCTTTTGAAGAGCGTTGATTCGGCCGTTCTCCAGTTACGCCAGTTTGTTACTGACGCCTCTCACGAATTGCGCACTCCGCTCGCCGTTCTTCACGGCGAGACAGAACTGCTCCTCTCCAAGCCGCGCAGCGCTGAGGAATATCGTCAGACTCTTTGCGTTTTTGACGAGGAGTTCAAGAAACTGACGCGCATCGTCGAGGGTCTGTTTACCCTCTCGATGGCCGATGCCGGGCAACTCCATTTGGTTCGAGAACCTGTTTACATCAACGAGGTTCTTGAGGAAGCCTGCTGCCTTGCTGCTTCGCGAGCACGCGCCAAGAATATCTCCATCGTACGGGATTTGCATGAGGAACTAGCCTGTACCGGAGACGAGGCCTTTCTGCACGAACTGTTCTTGATTTTTCTCGACAATGCGATCAAATATTCCCCCGATGGCACGTGTATCCGCGTTACACTGGAAATTCAAGAGGGGACAATTCAAGCGCGTTTTCAAGACCAGGGCATAGGCATCTCACCGGAGCACAGGCCGTTTATCTTTGACCGCTTCTACCGGGCTGCGCCGTTGAATAGCGGCGAGGCGCAGAGCGGAGGGCTCGGTCTGGCCATTGCCCAGGCCATCGCCATCGCCCAGGGCGGCACTATTGAATGTGACAGCACAGTGGGAGTCGGTTCAACCTTCACGGTGAATCTGCCGGTGAGGGAGCGGCATGAAGCGGCGCCCGAGAGCCCACCTAAACAGAAATTAATCCTACGTTAAGGTATGGGCTTCCCTTCTGCACTAGGCTCAACCCAAAAGTGGAGGTGATCCGTTGTCCTCTCGAAAATTCTCTCGACCGTACTTGTATTCTTGCCTGGCAGCGATTGTATTGATGTGTGGGATTTGTTTTTCGGCTCCGGCCAACGCACAGGTGGCGGGAGGAAATCTCTCCGGCACAATCTCCGATCCCTCCGGCCGATTGGTTCCGCAGGCATTGGTTGCGATTCAAAATGTTGAGACCGGGATTACCACTACGGTCACAGCGAACTCGGACGGCTACTATATTGCCGCGAACTTGCACCCTGGAGAATATCAAGTCACTGTTTCTGCAAAGGGATTCGCGACTGAAGTCAGAAAAGGCATCTCCCTTAGCGTGGGAGCGCAGCAGGTCATTGATCTGACGTTGCAAGTAGAGTCGGCCGCCCACACGGTCGTAGAGGTGACCACGGAAGCTCCTGCCGTGCAACTCGCCAGTTCTGATATCAGCGCCGTTGTTAACGCCACCACCGTTCGTGAACTGCCTCTCAACGGTCGCAGTTGGACAGACCTGGCAGCTTTGCAGCCCGGAGTCGATACAATTCAGACGCAACCGACCTTCGCGGTCGGCGCCGACCGTGGCAATCGCGGTTTCGGCCAGCAATTGACAATCTCGGGCGCACGGCCACAGCAGAATAACTATCGCCTCGACGGTGTCAGTCTCAACGACTATGCCAATGGGGCCCCTGGTAGCGTCCTTGGCGGAAACCTGGGTGTGGATGCCATTCAGGAATTCTCGGTCCTGACCAGCAACTACTCGGCGGAGTACGGCAAGACCTCCGGAGGAGTGGTCAACGCAATCACCCGGTCGGGTACCAATGTTTTTCATGGCAGCGCCTACGAATTCCTCCGCAACAGCGCACTGGACGCGCGGAACTTCTTTGAGGACCCCACCGCTCCGAAGGCACCATTCAAACGGAATCAGTTCGGCGGCGCGGTTGGCGGACCGATCATCAAGAACCGGACATTCTTCTTCGCCGACTTCGAAGCGATCCGGCAGTCCAAGGGCATCGCCGTAGTTGACACAGTGCCTTCCAATGCTGCACGGGCAGGGCTGCTCTGCTCGAACCCCGCAGGAGCGGATCCTTCGAATCCATGCACTACAACACAGCTTCCGGCCGGAGCGAACACAGATGCCAATGGCGTGGACCTGAAGGCCAAGGCGTATCTCCCCCTCTTCCCTGTCCCCAACGGACCCATCCTCGGGAACGGCGACACCGCCCTGTTCACTTTCTCTGGTCAGCAGGTTGTGAACGAAAACTTTGTTACCACTCGGGCCGACCATAAGTTCTCGGAAAAAGACAGTCTGTATGGAACTTACCTGTTTGATAGAACTCCTTACTCGGCACCCGACGGTATGAATAACGTCAAACTTGGCAGCCTCAGCTCTCGACAATTCCTGGCGGCCGAAGAAACTCACAGCTTCACGCCTACCTTTGTCAATGCCGTCCGATTCGGGTTTAACCATGAAGCCGTGAATAACAACCAGAGCACAGGAGCAATTAATGCTGTGGCAACGGATGGAAATCTGGGTTCCTTCGCAGGTCGGAATGCCGCCCAGGTCCAGATCGGCGGCGCCTCTCTTTTGCCTGGCGGTGTCGGGGGACTGCCAACCTACTTGTACCGTTGGAATTCCTTCCAGGTGTACGACGACGCGTTCCTCAATCGAGGCAAGCACGCTATCAAGTTTGGGGTGGCGGTTGAGCGCATGTACATGCAAGCCACGGCGCTTACCGATCCAAGCGGAATTTGGCAATTCGGTGATGTAGGCAGTTTTCTGACGAATAATCCATCGAGATTCCAGGGAGGAATTGTCAGTACGCTCTCCCCCCGAGATGTTCGCCAGACCATCTTTGGCGGCTACCTGCAGGACGACTGGCGCTTGGTCCCAAATCTCACATTGAATCTCGGACTGCGTTATGAGATGGCCACGGTGCCCACGGAAATCCACGGCAAGCTTGCCAACTTGAGAAACCTTACCGACGCCAACCCTCATCTGGGCGACCCATTTTTCGTCGACAACCCCACAACGAAGAATTTCGAGCCGCGCATAGGGTTTGCCTGGGATCCGTTGCGCAACGGAAAGATGGCCGTACGGGGCGGCGCTGGACTCTTTGATGTCCTTCCGCTGCCGTATCAGTTCATCCTTCTCGTGACCCAGGCCGCTCCTTTTTTTGAATATACCTCGATCAAGAGCCCCGGAGTTGGCACGTTTTTTGACGGTGTTTTGCCACCTTTCCCGGCGAACAAATTGCGCCAGACGTACACGGACCCCAGTCCCAAGCGCAACTACGTGACGCAGTGGAACTTGAACGTCCAATACCAGCTCACCCCGAGCTTGGCTGCCATGGTTGCTTACGTTGGATCGCGTGGCCTGCACCAGCCCTTTCGCGTGGACGACGCCGATATGGCTCTTCCAACCGTTACTTCAGCAGGCTATTTGTGGGACCCTAACGCGAGCCGGCTCAACGACAATTACGGCTCTATTCGAGGTATGTTCTACCAGGGACGGTCTTACTTCAACGCGCTCGAGCTACAGTTGGCGAAGCGGATGAGCCACGGCTTTCAGCTACAGGGGACCTTCACTTGGGGCAAGAGCATCGATACTAGTTCCGCCACGGTGGCAGGCGACGCATTTGGTAACTCCATTTCGAGCCTTAATTGGTTCGATATGAGATTGGATCGTGGGCTCTCCGATTTCAATGTTGGGCGCACTCTCGTTGTGAACGGCACGTGGGACATTCCCACCGCCAAGTCATTCTCCGGACCGGCGAGGTGGATCGCTGATGGTTGGGAACTCGGTCTGATCCTCACAGTTAGTGACGGGGTGCCTTTCACCCCCACATGGGGTACCGGCAATGACCCCGCTCTTACGCAGAACAATGACGATTGGGCGTTCCCGAACAGGCTCGGCGGCCCCGGGTGCAAAACCCTTACAAATCCCGGAAATCCGAACAACTATGTCAAGACCCAGTGCTTCGCTATCCCCACTGCGCCCGACGCTGCGTTTTTTACTGCAAATAATTGCCAAGGTGGGGATCTGACCAACCTTCAGTGCTTCAACCTCCGAGGCAACGCCGGCCGGAACATCTTAATCGGTCCGGGCATCACAAACTTGGACTTCTCCATTTTCAAGAACAATCGCATCAAGCGAATCTCGGAAAATTTCAACGTGCAGTTCCGCGCCGAAATTTTTAACATTTTGAATCATCCCAACTTCGCGCCTCCCACGGTCCCCGACAACAGTGACATCTTTTTGTCAGATGGGACGCTGAGTGGGGCGGCAGGTTTGCTGACAAGGACGACGATCCCGGAACGGCAGATCCAGTTCGCTATCAAGTTCATTTTCTAATTGTAAAGGAGGCAGCGATGGACGCGTTCCTGAGCCGTTTGGCGGTGAACGCGCCCGGCTGACTGCCAGGCAGCAATCCCGAATCAAGTCCATGCATCTCGAGCGCGCAAGATCTGCCCAAGTGAGCCGCGGCTCGCGAAGTTTGAAGAGCTGGCCTGGCGCGTTGTACAAGAGTTGGGCCAGGGTGCCGGCGAGCGAAGTCAGGGACTTTCAGCTTAAGGAGGAGAGGACGTGAAAAAGGTGCTCGGAGTGATCTTGTGGCTGATGCCCGCGATTGGTGTGATTGCACTGTCAACCGGCGCGCAAGTGCAGCAGCCGCTAAAGTTGGTGGCCACCACCCCATTGCCGGGGTTTTCGGGCGACTTCGACCATTTCGCGTTGGATCTCAAGGGCCAGCGGCTGTTTCTCACCGCTGAGGACCATAAGACCGTTGAGGTGTTCGATCTCGATGGCAAGCACCTTCACAGCATCACCGGGTTCGGCCAACCACATGCTGCGCTCTTCCTCCCGGAATCCAACAAGCTGATCGTCACGGATGGCGACGATGATTTCGGCCGCGTCGAGATGGTAAGCGGAACGGATTACAAGATCGTCAGCACGATCAAACTCCCCAATGGTGTGGATAGCGCAGTATTTGACCCCACCAGCCAGTATTATTATGTCGCCAGCGGCGGCGCAGAGTCTGCCAAGACCCACGTGGTCAGCATCATTGACACCAAGACGTTCAAGCAAGTCGGTGAAATTGCGCTTCCGGGAAACGAATCTGAAGCAATGGCGATCGACAAAGAAGGAAAGAAGATGTACGTGAGTCTTCGTGCCACCAACGAAGTCGGCGTCGTCGATCTGAGGACACGCAAAGGTGTTGCGCGCTGGCCCATTCCGGGAGCAAGTACCGCAAACTCACTTATTCTTGACGAAGCCAACCATCGAGTATTCATCGCCACGCGAAAGCCACCTAAATTCTTTGTGTTCGACACTGACACGGGAAAAGTTGTGACCTCGCTCCCCTGTGCACCGCTGCACGACGATATGTGGTTCGATCGCGCTAGCAAGCGAATCTATGTGACCGGAAGTGAAACCACGACCGTTCTGGAGCAAAAGGATGCGGACCATTACACGCATCTGGCCGATGATCCGACCGGGTTTCGCGCCAAGACTTCCATTCTGGTGCCTGAACTGAATCGGATTTATATAGCCGTCTCAGGCAAGGGCAAGGCGGATGCAAAGCTCGCGCTCCAAGTTTACGAACTGCAACCCTGATTCAGTCCGTCAATCGATTGCAGAAACTCGCCGGCCGCGATCTACGGGTGCATTACCGGGTTGAAAGATACGCGCCCTTGCAGCCCCCGTGTTAGAGCCCGTCAAAAGTTCGCATTCGGAATGCTGCGGAGGTTTCCACATGAAATATTTTGGATTCAGCGGCCCGGGAATGTGCGGTGCCGCTCTGCTGTTCGGCGGTCTGGTATTCGCATCTCCCCCAAAGGGCGGCTATCACCTGCTGAAGAAGTATGAACTCGGACCTGCGCCGGGAGGCAAGGAATACTGGGACTACCTGACATTCGATGCTTCCACGCGGCGTCTCTTTATCTCACACAACACCGAAGTGAAAGTCGTGAATGCCGACACCGGCGCGATCATTGGCAGCATCCCTGACTTGAAAAGAGTCCATGGCATCGCGCTCGTCCCGGGTCTTGGCCGGGGATTCGTCAGCGACGGTGGCGCGGACGAAGCAGTGATATTTGACCTCAAGACCTTGAAAGTGAGCGGCCACATCAAAACCGGTGGAAATCCGGATTGCATCTTGTACGACCCGGCTTCCAAACACATCTTTACGATGAACGGGAAAAGTAATGACGCTTCTGTAATCGACCCGGCTACAGGGATGGTTATAGCGACAATTCCCATGGGCGGCCGTCCTGAGTACGCCGTGGCTGATGGCAAGGGCATGATCTACGACAATATCGAGGATAAAGACGAGGTCGTAGCCTTGGATTCCCGCGCGAATGCCGTCAAAGCCCGCTGGCCCATCGCTCCCTCCGGAGGGGCCACCGCCATGGATATGGACGTCCAACATCGCCGCCTCTTTATCGGCGGGCGCAACAAGGTGCTGGCCATCATGGATGCCGACAGCGGAAGGGTTCTCCAGACATTTCCCATCGGTGATGGGGTAGACACGAACATCTATGAGTCCGAAACTGGTTTGCTCTTTACCGCCACGCGCGAAGGCACTCTGCACGTCGTCCATGAAGATACTCCCGACAAATTCAGCGTGGTGGAGACCGTCAAGACTGAATTTGGGGCTCGCAACATGGCGCTCGACCCCAAGTCGCACCAACTCTTCATTGACACCGCGGATTTTGCTCCTGCGGCAGCGCCCACCACCGAGCAACCCAAGCCGCAGCCCATTCCCGTTTCGGGGACATTTCGATTGTTAGTCTACGGTCGCTGAGCCGGCCTTCGCGGCCGCTTTAATGGATCACGAATGTGACATCGCAAAATAGACCCATACGAACCTTGATTGTATTCGCTGCCTTGGGTATCTCCGGGCTGCACACTGGCATCCAGGGTGCGACGGTTTTGAGTTTGCGCTCTCTGGCAGTCCCCCTTCAAGAGTCGCAATCGAATTCACAGCAGCCGGCGACAGGCGCGCCACCGCAATCTCCTCTCAACTTCGAAGAATATCGCACTCGCGTCGAGCCGATTTTTCTCAAGAGGCGTGACGGCGGAGTGCGCTGCTATGATTGTCATTCCACTCTAACTACGCGCCTTCGACTCCAGGCCTTCTTGCCTGGGGATTCTTCTTGGACGGAGGCACAGTCGCGCCAAAATTTTGAAATCGTGTCCCAATTGGTGGCTCCCGGTGATCCGCTCAGCAGCCGCCTCTTGCTTCACCCTCTGGCACAGGAGGCGGGCGGCGACCCGGAGCACGCCGGCGGTAAACTCTGGAAGTCGCAACAAGATCCTGAATGGCAAATACTCGCTGCCTGGGTTCGCCACGGTTCGCCTGACACCACCGGAATGCAACCGCCTTCTCCTGCGGCGCATGCCCTTAGTCTCCAGGCCTTCAAATCGCGGATCGAACCTATCTTCCTGAAAAATAGACCGGGACATGCCCGTTGCTACGACTGTCATTCGGAATACAACAGAAGCTTTCACCTAGAGAAGCTGTCTCCCGGCGCCGCGAATTGGACAGCGGGCCAATCTCAACGCAATTTTCAAAACATTCTCGAGCATGTCGTCCCTGGAGATCCCGCTTCCAGCAGGCTGTTGATCCATCCGCTGGCGCCCGAAGCGGGAGGTGATCCGTTCCATTCCGGCGGTTACCAATTCCAGTCCCAGAATGATCCCGACTGGCTGACGATTGCCGAATGGGTGAGAAGTGCGCGAACAGAAGCTAACCCTGCTTCGTCGCCGCCGAAACCATGGGCACTCGTCTATGTCACCAACAGCGCGGGAGACACGATCGATGTTATCGACCCCACCGTCAACACTGTCGTACAGGTGATTCATGGCATAGAGCTCCCGCATGGAATCACCTTTTCTCCCGATGGCGCACGAGTCTATGTCAGCAACGAATCGGAAAGCGTCCTCGATGTCGTGGACCGCAAGAGCAGTAAGATTTTGAAAAAAGTGCTTCTGAGCGGCCGGCCAAATAATATCGCCATCACCAAGGATGGCCGTCGTATCCTCGCCGGGATCCGCGCGCCGCAGGGCGCCCTCGATGTGATCGACACAATTTCACTGACTCGCGTCAAAAGCATCCCCGTCGACAGCGTTCACAATGTCTATGTCACCCCTGACGGCAAGTATGGGGTCAGCGGTTCCCTAGAAGGCCAGTCGGCCACAGCGATCGATCTCCAGACCGATCAAATCGCGTGGAAACTGAATTTCGACCACCCGGTGCGCCCCATGGCCTTCGAGGTAAATTCCGACGGATCCACGCGTCGTATTTTTGTCCAGCTTTCCAACCTCAACGGATTTGCCGTAGTGGATTTTGCGATGCGCTCCGAAGTAGCCAGGATCACGCTCCCCAATGAACCCGGCGGATTCGGCATTGCCGAAGGGCGCCTAAACACACCTGCCCACGGCATAGGGGTGGCCCCCGATGGCAGATCGTTGTGGGTGAACAGTACTCTCGCCAACGCCGTATTCGAATACTCGCTGCCGGATCTGGCCTTGGTTGGTCACACCTCGCTGCCGCTCGTTTATCCGCTGGGGCACGCACCCACGGGGTCCGTTCCCGAGTGGATCACTTTCACCCCAGACAGCAGGCTGGTGTATATTTCCAACTCCGGTAATCGGTTGGTGTCCGCCATCGACACGAAAACATTGAAGCTCGTGGCTGTCATCCCGGTAGGAGAAGTGCCCAAACGAATCAACACCTTGGTCCTTCACTAAACGTGGCGGTCCCCAGGCTCTCCTCCGCTCTGGGCTCAGCAGATGATCTTCAACGCCAATTGAATCCGTCTGGACGGCGTCTGCGTGGACGTTATCAGCCCCGCGTTCGGAATCGCAGCCCCCGTCGCGTCGAAAATGTTTCGGTTGTCAAGCGACGGCGCAAAATTCGCACGGTTAAACACATTGAAGTACTCCGTTCGGAACTGCACATTAAACGCGTCCGAGACTTCTCTTGACGTAATTGTTTTTAGCCACCGATAGATCGAAGTTCAACAATCCAGGACCGGTCAGTGTGTTGCGGCCCAGATTGCCGCGAAGCGTAATCGGATTAGGCACCTCGAAACACTGCGTTCTAATGTAGCGGGTGGGATTGCCCGCGTTGACGTAGGAACCACAGTTGGGGCGTCAGCACATTTGGTACATCGGCATTGGGTTCGGTACTGCCAACGCCGAGGGAATCTCCCGCAAATCCTGGTCAACGGTTTAGGGAACCACATCGTAAACCAGTATCTTGGCCTCTTCGATGGTGGCCTCCTTTGATTGAGGAATAGGAGGCACGAGGATAACCAGCCTAGGGATCGCCGCGTAAAACCGCTTGAGTTCGGGCACCAGCAGCGTGGTCTTCGCAATCGGTCCGGTCGCAGCTCTCCCCAGTCGTTCGTAGTGGTCCGCGTCGACCTGTTTGAACACCTCCACAAAGCCGGTTGTTCCTGTGTAGTAGATGCGTTTGGTTGGCACGTCAAAAACGAGTTCGTCCACACCACCTTCTGTGTCGATCGCATCGATCACTTTCCCGCTGTCCGAATCCATCACCACCAATTTACCGGGCTTATAGATATGTGACCGTTTCACGCGGCTGCCGATAAACAGCCGGTGGTGGGCCGCATCGATGTCCACGGCATGGGGCTCCGGCCCCCCGGTGATTGGCCACGTGGCGATCACCTTGCGTTTTTCTCGATCAATGACCACTACCTGGCTGGTGTCACCCATCACTACAAACATTCTTGGCGATCCTGGATCCAGCACCAGCCCTGCTGGATTCAGCCCGTCGACCTCAATGCTTCCCGCGAGGTTGCCGTTCTTCAGATCCACGATTTCGATCGAACCTTTAACACCCTCTTTCTTGAGGCCATCGGCCCTGTCACCCAGGTAAAATAGATGGGTGGCCGGATCATAAACGCCGTTATCTGGCACCCTTCTCGAATCTTTGTCCAGTTCATGTCCGGTCAACGGGATGTTCTTGACGAGCTCGTAAGTATCCCCGCTAAATGCTTTGCACGTGGCATCTCCGTCGTCCACCCAGATTTCGTTGGTCTCAGGGAGATAGATTGTCTTGCGGGGATCTCCTCCGAAACCTGTGATCGTGTGGATCACCTTGCCGGCGCGCAGGTCCACAACTTCAATGGTCCTCTGGTGCTCTCCTGGAACGAACAGGCGCTGGCCTTTGATGTCCACCGCCATGTGGTCGAAGTAGCCCTCAACATTCGGCAATGGGATGCTCTGGATCTCTTTCAGCGGCGCGCTGGTCTGGCACCTCGCTGCCGGAATCAAGACCACACACAAAGCCCAGCAAGTTACTGTGTGCCTTTTCATTCTTTCGCTCCTCGACTGAACTTTCCCTGCATTTGCTTTGCAGGGGCTGAAGCTGTGCTACCGCGAATGAGTCGGCCCGTCAGGTTCGCCGAAGCACAGGCCGAAGTTCGCGGATATCCTTCACGTTCTCGAGAGCCAACACCTTGTCGATCAGGGCCGTGCAAGTTGCGCCTCCCAGCACCGGCGCGATAAGGTCACGTGCCTTTGCAACCACCTCCTCGCGCGGCATCGGATTCTCGGCTGTCCCGCGTACGTCTCGGACCCATTCGCTCATCTGTGTGCCGTCGGCGAGCGTCACTTCAACGATGGCTTCGCGTCTCGGACGGCGGGCGTCGATCCGTGGGTCGGCAACCACCTCCACTTTGGCGCGCTGCCGTAGCACGGCAGGATCTTTCATGCGCGGTTTGTCGTGAGCCGATCGAAACGTCGCGGTCTTGTCCAGCAACATCAACGCAATCATGTGCTGCATGCAGATGTCCGGCATGTCGCGATTACTCACCGTGTTGGCTTCGTCGCTGGCGATTCGCACTACCACCTTCTGTACATCGTCGGCGGTAAACGAGCGCCGATTGAAGAAACCGGCAAGCGCATCGAGCGGAGCTTGAATTGGCGAACCCACTGTCCATTTCTTGATGTTCGTCCGCGTGATCTCGTAGCGTTCCCCGAGCTTTTCGACGAGTTGCGTCGGATCGGCCTTGACGACACCATTTTCCCTGGGCGCCAGGGCCTCAAAAAAATTGTCAGGGCCGGAAAAAATGTCGTCAACACCTGTCCAACCCGAGCGGATCAGCATCGCGGCAGTGACTCCGCCGGCTGCGGGTTTTCCCCCAAATAGGAAAGCCTTCTCCATGTGCTCCGTGTCGCGGCTCCAGGCTCCCATTCCCGATGTTTGTTGAGCGCTATAATCCAGCAGCAAACGCATCTGCTGGGCCCCTAGACCCGCGGCGCAGCCAGCGGCCGCGCCAGCGCCAAAAGCAGCCACCGTGCCATGGGTGCTCCGGTGTGTCGCCATCTGGTAACCGGGCCCACCCATGCTCATCGTTACCCGCGTCCCGACATCATAACCAAGCGTCACGGCGCGCAAGAAGTGTTTCCCGGAAATTCCAAACTGCTCGCCGGCAGCCAATGCCGCGGGAACCACGGAGACACCGGGATGCGAGCGGGACGGACCGTGCGAATCGTCAGTCTCGTCAGCGTGAGCCAGCACTCCATTGGCCAGCGCCGCTTCGATGGGACCGCACACGATGTTTGAAGCGACGACCGTCGCAACCTCTTTACCACCATAGGCGCGCACAAATTCTATCGCTGCGTGTCCGGGACGAATCTCAGAGCCGGAAATCATCGCAGCCAGCGTATCCACAATGTGATGTTTCGCTTTTTCCACCACGTCGTCAGGTAGCGCACGCTCACACGCTTCGCTCATATACCTGCTGAGCTTGTCCATGACTGGACTCACCCCTTGCGCCGCCTCATCCTGGCTGCCGACCGCCTCAGCGAAGGCCGCCACAGGCGGGATGGCCGTCGTTGCGAACGCCAAGCCGGCGAGTTCAAGCAGGTCCCGCCGGGTCAAAACTGTCCCGCCACTCCCTGCCTGCTCGTCTGTACGTCCGCTATGTCCCATGCGTGTTCTTCCCCTCCGGGCACCTTGCGCTAGAATGAATTTGCTAAGAAGTGCCGGAGCACAACGGATCCGACCGCGCCATTGAAGGTATGCCATGAACCGAATTGAATACCTGAAAACAGTATTAATTCTTTTTTAGCTACGGGGAACACGTCTCGTTCCATGTGCATGCACATTCACCTAGTTTTCCGTCAGCGTCTTCATAAGCAGGAACAATTCCCCCTTCGCCTCGAAACCGACACCCGGAATCTCCGGCAGCTTGACGTAGCCGTCCTGGACCGGTATCCCATCAGCAAATCCACCGAACGGCTGAAAAACTCCTGGATAGGATTCGTTGCCCCCCAACCCCAGACCCGCTGCGATGTTCAACGACATCTGGTGCCCTCCGTGCGGAATGCAGCGGATTGGCGACCACCCGTAGTCCTTCAGAATGCCCAGAATTCGAAGGTATTCGACCAGGCCGTAGCTCAAAGCGCAATCGAACTGCAAGATGTCGCGATCCGGCCGCAGTTGCGCGTAGCGAATCAGATTTCGCGCATCCTGCATAGAGAACAGATTTTCGCCCGTGGCCATTGGTCCCGCATAATGATTCGCGACCCTGGCTTGCAGTTCGAAGTCCAGCGGGTCGCCTGGCTCCTCAAACCAACGCAGCCGGTATGGGGCAAGTGCGCGAGCGTAGGCAATGGCATTCTCCAAATCAAAGCGGCCGTTTGCATCCACGGCCAACTGGTCGGAACTCTTCAGGATTTTTAGTACGGCTTCTATTCGCCGCAAGTCCTCCGAAAGCGGCGCTCCACCGATCTTCATCTTCACCACGGAGTATCCAAGATCGAGATACCCGCGCATCTCATTCTGTAGCCCAGATAAGTCTTTCTCCGGATAGTAGTAACCGCCCGCCGCATAAACGAAGACTTTGTCGTCGAAGACTCCTCCCCGAAAACGGTCTGCGAGTAACCGGAAAAGCGGCACCCCAGCGATCTTCGCCACCGCATCCCACACCGCCATATCCAGCACACCCACCGCCACCGACCTTTCGCCGTGTCCTCCAGGTTTTTCATTCCGCATGACCACGTCCCAGATTCGCAGCGGATCCAGGTTTTCGCCGCTTGCGTCGACTAACGCTTCAGGGTCTGCGGTCTTGAGCCGCGGAACAAAGCGATCGCGCAGCAGTCCGCTTGGCGCGTATCTGCCGTTCGAATTGAATCCGAAACCGACCACAGGCTTGCCCTGGCGTACCACATCTGTAACCAGCGCAAGAACACTCACGGTCATTTGGCTGAAATCAATATAGGCGTTTCGAATTTCCGATCTGATGGGCACTACGGTCTCGCGGATATCTACAATCCTCACCACTCCGCCTTTCCGACGAAAATCTATTTTGCTCAGGCTCGCTGCAGTAAGGGCCGCAGTTCCCGGACATCTTTTACCCGTTCTAGGTTTAGCACTCTCTCAATGAGGTTGGCGCACTGGGCCGGTCCGAGGATCGGCGCTATCAAATCGCGTGATTTAGCAATAATCTCCTCACCGGTCATGGGGTTGTTGGGAGTGCCCCGAACACTATCAACCCGCTGTGTGAGGTGCCCTCCCTCCGTCAGTTGGACCTCCACGATCGCCACGCGCAAAGGCATGAGTCGTTCTAACTGCTCATCCGCAATCAATTTCACCTTTCCCCGTTCCCGGAGCGTCGCCGGATCCTTCAGGCGCGCTTTGTCATGTGCCGAACTGAACGTGACCGTCTTGTCCATCACCATCACCGCCATCATGTGCTGCAGGCAAATGTCCGGGATCTCGCGGTTGTTCACGATCGCCGCCTCATCTGTCGCCAGCCGCACGGAGACCTGCTGCACTTCATTCGCATTGAAGGGACGCTGCTTTCGCAGGATCTCGAGGGCATCTAGAGCCGCCTGGATCGGCGAACCCACGGGCCATTTTTTGATATTCGTTCGCATGATTTCAAAACGTTCGCCAAGTTGTTCGGTCAGTCCAGGGGGATCAGCATGAGGGTTGTATGCCAGAAAAAAATTATCTCTTCCCGAGAAAATGTCCTCAACGCCGGTCCACCCGGCTTGGACGATCAAGGCAGATGTGACCCCGCTGCGCGCCGTCATTCCGCCAAAGTGGAATGCCTTCTGGATGTGGTCGGTGTCGCGGTTCCATGCGCCAAGGCCGGACGATTGATGGGCCGTATATCCCAGTAGGAAGCGCATCTGTTTCACGCTCAAGCCCGCCGCGCAGCCGGCGGCTGCCGCCGCGCCGAAAAGTGGGGAGATGCTATGCGTGCTCCAGTGACTCTCCGCTTCAAATTGCTGCCCGCCCAGGGTCATCGTCAAGCGCGGTCCAACGTCGTAGCCCAGCGCCACGGCGCGCAGGAAGTGTGTCCCGTTGATGCCAAACCGCTCTCCAGCCGCAAGCGCAGCAGGCACTACCGCGCAACCAGGATGCGATTGCGACGGGGCGTGCGAATCGTCGGTTTCGTCGGCGTGGGCCAATACTCCATTGGTCAGTGCCGCCTCGATCGGGCCGCATACAATTCTCGAGGCAACTACGGTCGCCACCTCTTTTCCACCATAGGCACCAGCGAATTGCAGCGCTGCGCGCCCGGGTGTCAGCTCCGAACCCGAAATCATCGCCGCCAGAGTGTCCAGGATGTGCTGCTTCGTTTTCTCGGTGACCTCATCGGGCAGCGCGCGGCCGCTGGCTTCGCTCATGTATCTGCTGAGCTTGTCCATGACCAGGCTCACGCCTTGCCCATTCGAATCACCGCTGGGAGACGGTTCGGCCAGTACGGCCCCACGCGGAATCGCAGCTGTTGCAACAGCCAGGCCCGCAAGTTCGAACAGGCTGCGCCGGGAAAGAATTGCGCCGCCGTATTTGCTTCGCTCATCTTTCATGCTTTCCCCTTCCTGGGGCGCTCTCCAATGCCCTCAACTTGTTCCAAGGTGGTCTCACAAATGGGATCGATCCTGGTGATGAGACTATGTCACTATCAAAGTCATATTCCTGAAAACAGTATTAAATCTCTTTTAGTTGGATGAGATATACACCCATCCAAACTGCCTGCCCAACCCGCGATCCGCGGAGCTTGACACTATCACCACGACAAACATTTCTTCCTATTTTTTCATTACGCGCCCACGCCTAGTATCATGCTGACCTTTCCGGCGTTTCAATGTTTGCTGCAGGGAATTTGACAGAGCTGTGTCCGTTCTGGTGTCACATGGCTTGCGATGTTCAACGGGCGCGCCGTGGCAGAAACGATTTTCTCCATCTCGTTGACATGGCATGAGTTGACACCTCACGGTCGATCAGGACAGGACGCTGGGGGGCTTAAAAGGCCGAGGCTCTATCACTGAGCTACGCCCCAACGGCTAGAGTTTCTTGTTGTGGCGCGCTCGCCGTCACGAGGGGCACACGGCCGCATCGCCGTGCGAGCGCGAGAGTAGTTCGAAAGGATGGGCTGCCGGGCGCCGGACAACCACCTGGGGCGTGCTTGCGCGGATTCAGGAAAGAGCTTCGGCGCGTGGGAGAGGGCGCTTGCGTTTCCATTCGTAGTCTTTGCGCAGCTTGGCCTGGTGTTTTTTGACTTGCCCTTCAAGTTCGCTGAAGGCTTTCTTGCAACTGGCCCGCACGGTTACCCCGGTGCCTGTGGCATGCAGCGTTCCAGTTGGCAACGACAAATTCAGCGAGCAGGAGTTCTCGTCGGTGCGCGGGGTCTTTGAAAATGCGCCGTGCAATTGCACGAGATCCGGCGAGTAGCTCTGCAACAGTTTTCCCAGCTTGCTGATGTGCCGCTCGACTTCGGCCTCAACCGGTTTGTGCGACTCGACATTTTTGTAACTGATGGAGAGTTTCATGTGTACACCTGTAGGAAAAGCCGAGAAAGGGGAGGGAGACAAGGTTCGCCTGATTGCACCGCATCGCCGAAAAGCATAGCAGCCCGAGACGCCGGGAGCAACGACGACCAAGGTTCTTGACCTCGCATGCGTTGACACTTCTCCTCCCTTCCCTCTACTCTGCTGTCGGCGCAAACCACCTGCGCCACTTCATGGCGCGGCGCAATTCACAACCTAAGCCTCGGTTCAACGAGACCAAATCGTCGGCCAATTCGGCGTCGATCGGTATCCTCCGCGTAGGCCCCGCGGGCTGGTCATATCCCGACTGGGCTGGGTACGTTTATCCTTCTCGCCGCGCTAAAGGATTCCACCAGGCGACCTATCTCGCGGAAT
>WNFP01001913.1_pt1 | contig 31536 bp, 27 predicted proteins | sample 5400201 | NCBI WGS metagenome assembly WNFP01 (sample SAMN13153355, study PRJNA577476) | soil metagenome | isolation source: 115 cm saprolite under Madrone tree | place: USA:California | collected 2016-06-14 | reverse complement strand
CGTCCATTCCGGCAGCCACACCGGCTTCCGGATCAGCCGCGCCGTCTGTTTCGCTTGGCATTCAGAACTCTCCAAATGCAAATCCGCTGACGCTCGAGGAATCGTTGCGTCTCGCGAATGTCCAGGCATCGAGTTTTCAACAGGCGGGCTTGAACGAACAAATTGCCGCTGAGGATGTAAAGCAGGCACAGGCGGCTTTTCTGCCCAAGGTCAGCGCGCCTCTGAGTTACATCTACACGTCGCCTGCTCTCGGAGCAGGCACGCCGCGCGCGCCGAGCTTTATCGCCAACAACGCCGTTAGCGAGTATCAGGCCTTTGTGAATGTCTCTGGCGACTTTGACATTGCCGGTAAGCTCCGCGCATCGCTCGCACGCAATCGAGCGCTGCTCGCCGCAGCCCATGCCGGCACCGACGTAGCGCGACGCGCCCTGGCCCAGGCCGTGGTCGAGGCTTACTACGGATTAGCATTGGCCATCGCGCAGCGGGTTGCGGCAGAAGGAAATCTTGCTGCGGCCGAAGAGTTTGAACGCATCACTTCGCTGCTTCTCAGCGGCGGTGAAGTTCCCCCGGTTGATTTGATCCGCGCCCATCTGCAAACCATTGGGCGTCGCGATGAATTGGCAAGAGCGCAAGCGAATGAAGAAATTACGGCAGGAGGTCTGCGCGTGCTGGTCGGCTATGATTTCACGCGCCCAATCAGCACCACGGACTTGGCCCTGGTCCTGCCCAACGAGGCCGAGTTGGATCAGTTCAACTCGGGTGACGTTTCGCGCCGGCCTGAGTTCGCGCAACTCGCAGCGCAGCTGGGCGCCGCCAGGCAGGATATCAGGATCGTGCGCGCTGATCGCTTACCTTCGCTTTCGTATTCAATGAACGGTGGCTTCGATACCGATTCACTCAAGGGTCCGCGGCTCAAGGAACATTCAGGAGTATCGGCGGCGGTGAGTCTTAATATTCCCGTCTTTGATTGGGGAGCCACCAGAAGCAAAGAACGTCAGGCTCGTCTGCGGGTGCAGCTAGTAGAGAACGAGCGGACCGTGGCGTTGCGCGGGTTTACGCAACAGTTTTTTGCGGCGCGCGCCCAGGCGGCCAGCGCGGCCCAACGCGTCCGTCTGGCGCGAGAAGGTGTTCTGCAGGCCCAGGATAATTTAGCGACTTCGATCGCGCGTTACCGATCCGGAGAGGCGCAGATTGTCGAAGTTACCGATGCACAAACCACACTGGTGGCCCAGCGGACGGCTCTTTACCAGGCCTTATTCGATTATCAAACGGCGCTCGGGCGGCTGAGACAGGCGACAGGACGATGAAGCTGGAAGGCGACTCAGACAAACAATCGACTGAACCCGGCGAGCCGGCTCACGTTTTTTCTTCCTATGAGCAAACGCGCGCGCGTCGCGGATCAATGACCCCTCGGCAACGAAATCTCCTGATCCTGGTTTCTGTGGTCGCCCTACTCGTCGTCTTGCTGGTCGTCATACTGGTCTGGCGCCGGAGAAGCGCCACAGCGGCTGACGAAACACCGACGCCGGTTGTCAGTGTGAAGGTGGACAAGGCCGAGAAAGACGCCATCGCCGCTCAGATAGTAGCGGTCGGTACTATCTGGCCGCGAGAGAAATCCGATGTCGGAGCCAAGATCAGCGCCCAGATCAGAAAAATGGCGCTGTTGAAAAATAAGGTCGTCAGAGCGGGCGAGGTCATCGCCGTCCTTGAGTCTCGCGATCTACAGGCCCAGCGCGCCGAAGCCGTCGCCGCGTTGAACCAGGAACGCGCCAACGAGCGCAGCGTAACGACCGGCACAATTCCCCAAACCAACGCGCAGGACCAGAAAGCATTGCGCGACGCGCGGGCCAAGGCCGCCACGGCCCGAGCAACATTCGCCAGACGTCAGGTGCTCTATGAAAAGGGTGGCATCTCGAAAAAGGATCTTGAAGCGTCGCAACTTGATTTGACTACGGCCGAAAACGAACTCCGGTTGGCCGAGCAAACGATTACGTTGCGGGCGACGTCGCTTAACCCCAACGATCGCGCGCTGGCGGCTGCCAAAGTCGCACAAGCGCAACAGCACCTGGCGACTCTCGACGCGCAACTCGGCTACGCTACGATTCGCGCGCCCATCACCGGCATCGTCACCGATCAATTTCAGTACGAAGGTGAGTTTGCTGCCGCGGGAGGCAAGCTCGTCACCATCGCCGACATCAGTGAGGTGATCGTCAAAGCCCCCTTTGCCGACACGGTCGTGTCGGAGCTTAAAGTCGGTGATCCCGCGGCGGTGTTGCCCACCGATACTTCCAGCGAAGAGATGAAGGGCCGGGTCACTTTGCTCAGCCGCTCGTCTGATCCGACTAACCGCACGGTCGAAGTTTGGGTGACGCTGTCTAACGGGGCAGGCAAATTGCGCGCGAACGGAGCAGCGCAGGTCACCATTTCTGCCAACTCTAAAACCGATGCAGTTGTGGTTCCCGCCTCAGCGGTGACGCTCGACGCCAGCAATGCCAACGAAGGTACCGTGATGGTAGTCGACGCTGCTTCAGTCGCGCACGAAACCAAAGTCACCGTCGGAATTCGCACCAAGGACAAAATGGAGATTACCTCCGGTTTGCAAGGCGGCGAGACGGTGGTGATTGAAGGTAATTTTTCTCTGGCTGACGGCACCAAGGTTGAAGTTGCCAAGGATGAACCGGCCGCGGATACGAAGAAGCCGGAAGAGAAGTGAGGCGGCTCTTTGGAGTGCGCCGGCAGAGCGAAGCTGGGTCTCCGGCGCGGCAGCCGCGGTGGTCGTAGCGGCGACGGCGCTTTGGTTATGGTCTAACAATTCTCAGCTGAAAGGACGGCCGTTCAATAATGCAAAGCGGTGTCGCCGCTTCGCTCTGCCACCGCACTCTAAAAACAGATCATGAATCTCGCCCAGCTTGTCTCAAATCAATCACGTGCGGTACTGGTAATGATTGCCGTAATCTGCGCGGCCGGTTTGTATGCAGCCTGGAAATTGCCCATTGCGATTTTTCCCGCAACTAATTTTCCTCGCATTGTAATCATAGTTGATAACGGCGTAGCGCCGGCGCCGCAGACACTCGTCTCCGTCACCCGTCCCATCGAAGAAGCGATGAACGGCATTCCTGGTATTCAGCGTATTAAGTCAAAGACTTCGCGCGGTGCTTCTGAGGTCAGTCTTTTCTTCGACTGGAATGTCGATATTATTCAGTCGCTCCAGTTTGTGCAGGCGCGCCTTTCGCAACTGGCCTCAACACTGCCGCCCACCGCGAAAATTCAGCATGTCGAGCGGCTGACTTTCGCAGTGTTTCCGGTCACAGGCTACAGTCTCACGTCGGACACTCGCGACCTCGCTAGTCTGCGGGACATCGCCAACTACACCATTCGTCCACAGCTCGCTCGCCTGCCTGGCGTTGCCACTGTGGGCGTAGCCGGCGGTAAGAACCGCGAATTCCACGTCACGATCGATCCGGATCGCCTGGTGGCCCACAACGTTTCGGTCCAGCAGGTCGTTGATGCGGTCCACACCTCCAACATTATCGTATCGCCCGGTTTAATCGAGGAGAACCACCAGCTCGAACTTGCGCTAATCAGCGGTCAGGCCACAAAGCCTGAAGACCTTGACGGAATTGTGATCGCGACTGTGAACAACGCGCCGGTCACCCTGGCCGACGTCGCTACGGTCGGTGCCGGCGTTGAACCGGAATACACGATCGTTAGCGCTTACCCGGGCAAGCCGGCGGTGCTGCTGAATATCAATCGTCAGCCCGATGCGAACACGGTCGCCGTGGTTGATCAGGTGAAGGCGGAGTTGGCGGCGATGCGTGGGCAGATTCCTAAGGACATCAAGATCGCTCCTTATTACGATCAATCGCTGTTGGTGCGCGACTCGATGAACTCGGTGCGCGACTCGATCCTGATCGGTCTCCTTCTTTCGGTGGTGATTCTTTTCGCCTTCCTGCGAAACTGGGGCACGACATTCGTCTCGGTGCTGGTGATTCCGGTGACGGTCCTGGCAACGTTTCTGGCGATGTATCTGGCGGGGCTGAGTTTCGATCTGATGACCCTGGGGGGTGTGGCGGCGGCGATTGGACTGGTGATTGACGACGCGATCGTCGTCGTCGAGAATATTTATACGCATATGGCGCTCGGGCAATCGCGACGCGAGGCCGTGCAGGCGGCGATCTCAGAAATTACCATCCCGATTATCGGGTCGACGATTACTCCGGTGGTAGTATTTCTGCCGTTGACCCTGCTCACCGGCGTTACGGGCAGCTTCTTTCGCTCGCTCGCGCTCACCATGGCGGTGGCCTTGCTCACCTCTTTGGTCCTGGCCCTGTCGTTTACTCCGGTGCTGGCCGAACGATTCGTGCGAGCTAAACAGCGCGAAAGTTCGAAAGGCGACCCCAACCAAAGGAGCGATCATGAGTCGCCTGCCAACGAGCTTGAAGAGGAAGAAGAAGCCGCAACTCACGGCCGGATTCTGGGCGCGATTGTCCGGCGCTATGATTGGGTGCTGGGTCACGCGCTCGATCATCGCTGGGTCGTTCTGATTGTAGTTGCTGTCGTGCTCGCCGGCTCGTTTTTGCTTTACCGATCTTTAGGCTCTGAGTTTCTGCCGGCATTCGATGAAAGCGCTTTCATTCTCGATTATTGGGCGCCACCGGGCGCGTCCCTGACGGAAACCAATCGCGTGCTTCATCATGTTGAAGAGTTGCTGGTGCAGACGCCCGAGGTGGAAGGCTATTCGCGTCGTACGGGGCTGGAGTTAGGCCTGTTCATAACTGAGCCCAATCGAGGGGACTTTGCCGTCAAGCTGAAACCAGGTCACAAGCGCTCGACCGACGAGGTAATAGCCGAATTGCGGCAGAAGGTGGCGGAGTCAGAGCCTGCGCTCACGGTCGAATTCGTAGGTATTCTCTCGGATGTGATTGGCGATTTGACCAGCTCGCCGGAGCCAATCGAGATTAAGCTCTTCAGTGAAGACACTGCCGCGTTGCAAGCCAAAGCTGATGAAGTTGAAACGTCTATTAAGAAGGTCCAGGGCGTAGTCGATACCAAGAATGGCGTGATCGTGAGTGGGCCGGCCATCACTTTCAATATCGATCCGCAGCGCGCCGCGCGTTTCGGGGTGACCGCGACCGACATCGCAAACACAATAACGACGGCGATGTCGGGTGAAGCGGCTTCCGCAATTCTGCAGCAGGGCCGATTAATTACGGTCCGTGTCATACTTCCAGCCGACGTGCGGACCTCACTCGACAAGGTGAGGGGTTTGCAGGTTCGTTCCGCCTCCGGCGCGCTGTTCCGTCTCGATCAAGTCGCCGATGTCGCATACGACAAAGGGCAGACAGAGATTGGACGTGAGAATTTGCGCCAATTGGTTTCAGTAACGGGGAGGCTGGAAGGGAAAGATCTGGGGACGGCAATTAATGAGATCAAGACCCAATTGGCAAAGGATGTGAAGCTGCCTCCGGGGATGACGATCGAATACGGCGGCCTCTATCAGGAACAGCAATCAAGCTTTCGCGAGCTGATGATTTCACTCGTCCTCGCTATCGTCCTCGTTTTTCTGACGCTGCTAATCGAGTTTCGTTCGTTTGCCCACCCAATCGCGATCGTCATCGGCGCGGTGCTGGCTCTGGGCGGCGTGCTGCTGGGTCTTTTCGTTACCCAGACGACGCTCAATGTCGTTTCACTGATGGGGATGATCATGATAGTCGGCATCGTGGCAAAGAACGGCATCCTGATGCTCGATGCAGTTGAGGACCATCTGGCCGCAGGCGACACCGTGCGCCAGGCCCTGTTGCGATCAGGTCGCCGACGTTTTCGCCCAGTGCTGATGACCTCGCTGGCAGCCATGCTGGGGATGCTGCCGCTGGCGCTGGCTCTCGGCGCAGGCTCAGAACTTTTGCAGCCTTTGGCTATTGCCGTGATCAGCGGATTAGCCGTGGCCTTAGTGCTTTCGCTGATAGTGACACCGACTGTCTATACTCTGTTCAGACGCGAGCCAACGTCACCGCAAACAACAAGGGAAGTACAAACATGAGAAGTAACAGAACATCGTCTTGTCTCTTCGCCATAGTTCTTTCAGCACTCGCTTTTTCAGCTATGTTTAGTGCTCAGGCACAAACGCCTCAGCCCAGTCCGTCATCAACGCCGACGGCGTCGGCGACACCGACGCTGGAGAAGCAGTTCTTCAAGAATATTTTGCATGATCAGAAAGCGATTTGGACTTCGCCGTTTCACTTACGCGGACGCGACGCGCGCTGGCTGGCGCCGCTGGCTTTAGGAACCGCGGGCTTAATCGCTACCGATCAAAGCACCGGAGATGAGATCGCTGAGTCCACCAGGCAGTTGAATCCCAGCCGGATTGTGAGTTATGCCGGTTCCGGTTACGGAGTCGGAAGCGTCGCCCTGACCTTCTATCTGGTCGGCCGGGCGAAGCATGACGATCGCGCGCGCGAGACTGGTTTACTGGGCGCGGAGGCTCTGATTGACAGTGCGATCGTCGTAACTGCACTTAAGGAAATCACCCAGCGTAGTCGTCCACTGTCCGGCAAAAGTCGCAGCGATTTCTTTGACGGAGGATCGTCTTTTCCGTCAGGACACAGTATTGAGGCCTGGTCATTGGCGACCGTGATAGCGAACGAATACCATGATCAAGGCCTGGTACAAGTTGCCGCGTACGGAATTGCCGGCGCCGTCAGTGTGGCTCGGTTCACCGGAGAGAAGCATTACCTCTCTGATGTTCTGGTTGGCAGCGTGATGGGCTATGGCATTGGACGCTATGTCTATCATGCACATCACCGCAAGACGTCTTCGGCTACAAGCGATGAAGAGGAATCGCGTGGCAGGTCGCACGCGTGGCCGCTAATCGCTCCGCAATATAACAGGCACGCCCGCGAGTATGGAGCCGTTCTCGCCTGGAGTTTTTGAAAAATGAGGTCAGTATCGGGAGCGATAGGGAGCGTGGACATCCTGTCCGCCAGCGGGCGCAGTCCGCTCCAGCTTTTCATCTATAAGAATTCCTTTTCGAAAGAGTTCGCGCTGCGCGCTCAGGCGGACAAGATGTCCGCGCTCCCTATCGCTCCTGGTACTGACCTCGTGCTCTGATCACTATCAATGTTTGATTCCGTTCGCACGCGATTGACAGTTTGGTACGCCGCCGTGCTGGCGCTGTCTTTGATTGCGTTCGCGGTGATCGTCTATTACGCGGCCGCGAACATTTTCTATTCGCGTCAGGACGAGTTGTTGCGCTCGACGGCCCAAACAGTGGCCAGTGCGTATGTCCAGGAGTTGGAAGAGGAGCAATCCACGGAAAAAGCCAACGATGTCGTGTTGGCTCAAATGGTTTTTCCCAATCGCTATGTCGAAGTGGCCGATGCCGATGGCCGCGTCGTCGCCTGGTCCAGTAACCTGGCCGGTCATCAGTTGACCGTTCCCCCTGCGGTGCTCAGCGAAGCGCGTCAGGACGGCGCCTTTGTAGTTCTCAACCAATTGCGCGTGGCGGTGGTGCCGTTGTCTGTAGATCGGAGCAAGCAAATCGGGTTCGCTATCGTGGCTGAACCATTGAGCGTTGTAGACGAGGGACTGCGACGTTTGCGGCGCGATTTTCTTTTCGGCGTTCCCTTGATTCTTGTCCTGGCTTCAATAGGCGGGTACTTTCTTGCGCGCAAGAGCCTCTCGCCGATTGCTTTGATGAATCAACAGACCCAGCTAATCACGGCAAAGAATCTTTCGGCCAGGCTCGATGTAGCCCATCCGAGAGACGAAGTGGGACGGTTGGCCACGACCATCAATGAGCTGTTGGCGCGACTTGATGCAGTTTTCCAGGAGCAGAAGCGCTTTATCACCGATGCTTCTCACGAACTGCGGACTCCGCTCGCTGTCCTGCGCGGTGAAACTGAAGTCGCGTTGCAACAGGAACGCGCTACCGCCGAATACAAAGAATCTTTGGCTTTAATAAAGGACGAGGCCGAGCGCCTCTCGCGGATCGTGGAAAATCTGTTTATGCTCGCCCGCCAACCTGTCGATACGCCGTCGATGGTAAACGAGCCGGTGCGGCTCGATGAGTTGGTCGCTGATTGCGTCAGGGCGGCCCACGTCCTCGCCATGCAGAAAGGTCTGCGGCTAAAGATTGAGGGCGCCCTGCCGCCCGTAACAGTGAGTGGCGACGACGAGATGTTGAAGCGAATGCTGCTGAACCTCCTCGACAACTCGGTGAAATACACGGCCTCCGGCGGCGAGATCAGCGTCGCGCTGAGATCGCAAAATGGTGATGCCCGGATCGTCGTGACCGACACGGGCATCGGTATCGAAGAGTCGGACCAGCGGCGCATTTTCGATCGTTTTTATCGGGTCGATAAGGCTCGTTCACGTGCTCTGGGCGGCGCCGGCCTGGGTCTTTCGATCGCCCGCTGGATTGTGGAAGGCCATGGCGGCTCGCTCTCGGTTGAGAGCGCTCCCGGCCGGGGCAGCGCGTTTACTGCTGACTTGCCTTTGCGGGATTCGTGATGCTCCAATCAAAGGCGTTATTAGAGAGAGGCTCCTCGAACTTATGAATCGGCTTGTCATTTTACTAGCCGTAATATTGGTGGCTTTTGCGACCGGCTTTGCTCAGTCTCCGACTGGGCGTGCCTCAATTACAGGAATGGTTGAGGACCAGGCCGGCGCCGCCATTGTCGGCGCGAGTGTCCAACTAATTGAGACGAGCAATCATCATCAGTCAACGACCACCGATCAATCCGGCCGGTTTGAATTTCGCCGAGTCGCGATCGGCAATTATCAAGTTCAAGTTGCTTCACCAGGCTTCGAGTCAACCACTCAGGACATAGTTGTCGGTTCGCAGCCGCTCAGTCCGCTTCAGGTGGTGCTGGCGATTGCCAGCCTGCGCCAGGAGACTACGGTGACCAGTACGCCTGCGCAAATCACTACTGAAGCAGCCGACAATAAGGACACGGTTGCGTTGAGTGAGCCGTCGCTTAGCAATCTGCCGGTCTTTGATCAGGATTACATCGGCGCGATGTCGCGATTCCTGGATCCGAGCAGTGTTGGGACCGGGGGAGTCACCTTAATCGTCAACGGAATGGAGGTTAATAACGCCGGAGTTTCACCATCGGCGATCAAGGAAATAAAAATAAATCAGGACCCCTACTCGGCCGAATATGCGCGTCCGGGACGCGGCCGGATCGAAGTGACTACGAAGCCGGGCTCGCCCGAGTACCATGGGACTTTCAACTTCATATTTCGTGATGCTCACCTCAACGCCCGCGATCCCTTTGCGTTAACACGCCCGCCTGAGCAGCGACGTATTTATGAAGGCATCTTCACCGGTCCGATCAGGCGTAGTAAAAAAACTTCGTTCCTGATTTCAGTTAGTCGCAAAGAGGAAGACCTGCAATCGATCGTCTTTGCCCAGGGGCCGGCGGGGAGTATCAGGTCAAACGTTGCGGCGCCGGCTCGTACTTTGCAATTTGCGGCCCAGGTCAGTCACTCACTCAGCGATACCAACACTCTTTCGCTGCGCTACTCGTATCTGGGCGAAACGGTAAACAACCAAAACGTGGGCGGCACCGTTCTGCCTGAGTCCGGCCTCAACTCGCGCAACATGGAACAGGAAATCAACTACGGACAGCAGACCGTATTCTCTCCAAGACTGGTTAATAACTTCCGGCTTCTACTCGGTTACGAAAGACAGACGAACGTCAGCGTTACCGGCGCTCGTAAGATCTTGGTCCTTGACGCTTTCACCGGAGGCGGCGCTCAAGCCGACTATCTGCGGACCGAATACCACGCGCAGTTGACGGAGATGCTTTCTTACTCGACGGGCAAACACCTGATCAAAGGGGGCATTAACATTCCGGACTGGAGCCGTCGTGGATTTGATAACAACTTCAATTCCCTCGGCACGTTCTACTTCTCGAGTATCGGCGATTACTTGCAGCGCCGGCCATACTCGTTCACTCAGCAACAGGGAAACGGCCATGTTGTTTTCCTGGAGAAGCTACTCGGGTTATTTGTTCAGGATGAGTACCATCCGCGTAAGAACGTGATGATCTCAATCGGCATGCGTTATGACTGGCAGAATTATTTCCACGACAATAACAATTTCGCGCCGCGTTTCTCGTTTGCTTACTCTCCGGGAAAAAATCAGAAGACGGTGTTCCGGGGCGGCGCCGGCGTTTTCTATGATCGATCCGGGCCCCGGCCAATTCAGGACATTCTGCTCTTTAATGGATCCAGGCTGAAGCAATACGTCCTGCCCAATCCGTCGTTTCCCGACCCGCTCAACTCAGGTGTATTACTGACGACTCAACCCGCCGGCATCACGCGACTGCAGCCGAATATAAACCTGCCATATTCGATCCAATACAGCGCCGCGTTAGAACGGCAGCTGCAGAAATCAACGACTTTGGCGGTCACTTATCTGGGATCTCGTGGATTCCAGCAATTCCGCTCGCGCGACATCAACGCACCGCTGCCGCCGATTTATGCAGCGCGCCCTGATGCTTCAATCGGCGTGCTCCGCGAGATCGAATCGGCCGGGCGTAGAGCCAGCGATTCTTTGGAAGTCACCCTGCGCGGCAATGTAACTCACTTCTTCAACGGCATGGCCCAGTATCGCCTGGCTGCCTCCCATGACAATACAAGTGGGATTACCTACTTTCCGCCCAATGCTTATGATCTCTCGGGTGAATGGGCACGCTCTGACTTCGATCGGCGGCATCGTTTTGAATTGCTCGGAACGCTCAACCCCGGCAAGCTCTTCAATCTCGGCGTCTCAGTGTCGCTCTACTCAGGGGTTCCCTATACGATGACGACCGGACTCGACGCATTTCATACGGGTACGGCGAATGCTCGTCCGGCCGGAGTCGCACGGAACAGTCTGCAGGGCCCCGGCTATGCTGATGTGGATTTTCGCTGGTCCCGGGATTTCATTTTGGTTAAGAGTAAGAAGAAGGAAGGCGGCGTGAAATCTACTCTTGCAGTTGATGCCTTCAATGTTCTCAACAGAGTGAATTACAACAGCTTCGTGGGAAATCTTAGCTCGCCCTTCTTCGGGCGGGCCGTCTCCGCACAACCTCCGCGGAGACTGCAACTCTCGTTTCGATTGAAATTTTAGTGTGACCATTCATCGAGATCCCTGCATCGTTCGGAGCTGTTCAATAAACTTTTCATCGCTGAATTTCGCGGCACCGGCTTTGGTCAGCTGAGCTAATTCCTTGAATAACTTTTCATCCACTTCTTTAAAATTAAAGCATGACTTGCCCTGCATTCGCTTCTTCAATTCGGGCGACATGCCCTTGAGCAAATCGGGCGAGGCGTAAACTGACATCAGATAGAAGCTGACATATGCTTTGCCCAGACGCACGCCGCCAAAACAGAGTGGCTGCTTGTTCTTCATGATGTAGCGGGTGTTCAGTAGATAATACATCTCGTTGTCGTGGGCGACGTCCATCTTTTTTGCATAGGGCTTTAAGACAGATTTCAATCTGGCGAAGACTTTCTCGAAGTCGTTTTTGTTAGGCATGGGGAATTCCTCGGGCGCCATAATAGCAGAGTCGATCGGGTCGACTGAGATTTCTGCTGGTCTTAGTTGAATGCGCGATGCCCTCGCCTGCGTGCTCGCTCGGCGCATCTGCGTTGAAATCTACTTCAGCCCGTTCATTACAAGACGCGGAGGACGCCACGTTACGCAGAGAAGCACTGAGACTCCGGCCGCCAGTGCTCAATGAGCTAACACAGCCGGCCAGAGGGGGCGGCGCAGACGACGAACACTTCCTTGCGCTATTTACGATTTACGATTTTCGATTTAGGATTGACCGAGATGAACACCAGTACGAGAAAAACTGTTTCGATTGTCTTTCTTTGCTTCACGATAATCTGGTTCGCCGTAATTTTGGTATTCGAAGCACGTTATCTGGTCAGCGTGTTTCGTCAGCAACGGGCCTTCCGCGACGTCCTGGGAACAATCTACGAAGAACAAATTGAAGGCATCAACTTTATTATCCTGGTTGTTTACCTGATCCCAGGACTCTTTGCGTGGGCAATGCACAAGCGATTCAAAAAGGAGTATTAGATTCACGACCACGCGCCTGCAAAGTGGAAACCCCGGGCATTGAGTCTTCGCGCCAGCTTGGCAGGCGCAAAATCACAGCTTGCCGCCAGCATCAAGCGCGCTTAGTTACTCGACAGGGCCATGTCATCCTCTCCGCTCAATCTCCAGGAATGGTTCGGCAGCATCGACATATATTTGTTCGATCAGCTCTTGAAGGGACGAATTGTCCGAGGGATGCGCGTCCTTGATGCTGGTTGTGGAACGGGAAGGAATCTTGTCTATCTGCTCAAGAGCGGGTTTGAAGTGTTTGGCGTGGACGAATCAAGCGAGGCAGTCGCCCACACGCGGCGGCTGGCGAGTGAGTTAACTCCGCATTTACCTTTGGAAAACTTTCGTCAAGAGCCGGTTGAGCGGATGTCGTTTACCGACGCCGACTTCGACCTGGTGTTAAGCAGTGCCGTGCTCCATTTTGCTCCCGACGAAGGACAGTGGGAATCGATGGTCAGAGAAATGTGGCGAGTGTTGAAGCCGGGCGGAATTTTCTTCGCTCGTCTGGCATCAAGCATCGGAATTGAAAATCAGATCACGTTGATCGACGGACGGCGATATCATCTTCCCGATGGCAGCGAGCGTTTCCTGGTCGATGAGGCGATGCTGCTCAGCTTTAGCGCAATCCTGGGCGCCGAATTCATCGAACCGATCAAAACCACGGTCGTGCAAAATATGCGATCGATGACTACCTGGTGCTTAAGGAAGAAGTAACCGGTTCGCGGTAATAAAACACCCGAGTCTCATCCTCGATCAGATCTCCCTGAAGCCGGCACCACTGACGACTCAGCCCGCGGATATACTTTCCATTCCACCCATGTAGGGACGCAGCGCTTTGGGAACTATCACCGAGCCGTCGGCTTGTTGAAAGTTTTCCAGCACGGCAACCCAGGTGCGGCCTATGGCCAGGCCAGAGCCGTTCAATGTATGCACGAACTCCGGCTTGGCTCCGCCGGCGCGGCGAAAGCGAATGTTGGCCCGACGAGCCTGAAACGCCTCGTAATTCGAGCAGGAGGAGATTTCACGGAAAGCATTCTGCGAAGGCAGCCAGACTTCGATATCGTAAGTCTTCGCGTTGCTGAAACCGAGATCGCCGGTTGAGAGCACAACGACGCGATGATGAATCCCGAGCCGTTGCAAAATCATTTCCGCGTTGCGAGTCAGTGCTTCGAGCTCATCGTAAGAATTCTCCGGTAGAGAGTATTTCACCAACTCAACTTTTTCGAACTGGTGCTGTCGGATTACGCCGCGAGTGTCTTTGCCGTAACTACCGGCTTCGGAACGAAAGCACGGTGTATAGGCGGCCCACTTCATGGGTAATTGCGACGCGTCGAGAATCTCTTCGCGATAGTAATTAGTGACCGGCACTTCCGCGGTCGGGATCAGATAGAACCCGCGATCGTCTTCAAGTTTGAAAAGTTCTTCTTCAAACTTGGGAAGCTGCCCAGTGCCGAACAGAGACTCGCGATTGACGATGAATGGCGGCAACGTTTCCTGATACCCGTGTTCGCGCGTGTGCAGATCGAGCATAAAATCAATCAGCGCGCGGCTGAGACGGGCGCCGGCGCCATTGAGAATCGCGAAGCGGGCTCCCGTAATTTTGGTAGCGCGCTCGAGATCGAGAATGCGAAGAGCGTTACCCAGATCGACGTGGTCCTTCGGCTCGAAATCAAATTCAGGCTTTGTGCCCCAGCGGCGGACTTCGATGTTCGCGGATTCGTCCGCACCGACCGGGACGCTTTCGTGCGGGATGTTGGGCAGAGTCGAAAGCAACTCGCGCATCCGGGTCTCAGCCTCTTCGCGATTTCGATCGAGGTCCGCGATGCGCTCCTTTAGTTCATTGACTGCCTTGCGGCGAGCATCAGCTTCTTCGCGCTTGCCGTCTTTCATCAGCGCGCCAATCTCGCGGCTGGCGGCGTTGCGTTCGGCATTGAGCTGATCGGATTCGGCAATCACCCGCCGGCGCTCGGCGTCCGCCCGGGCGAAATCATCAAGCGCCGTCGCAGGCATGCTGCGCTTAGTAAGCGCGGCGCGCACACTATCAAGATTGTCCCGCACATAATTGAGATCGAGCATTTGGCCGCGGTCCTGAAACTGTGTTATCTGTAAGTTGGTTTTGCGATTTCGCGCAAGCGAGGAACCTAACCGAGCGTTTGCTGAAGTGTCAAGGTAATTCTCAGACGCGACTAGACGAAGATCTTTTAACCGCAAAGGTCGCAGAGGAATACGCAGAGGACGCAAAGGCAATTCTCTGCGTCTCTCTGCGAAAGCCTTCGCCTCCTCTGCGGTTAGGATAGTCGCTACACTTCTCGCAAGCCTCATCCATCAAACGGAACCCGTAACGATGCCACAGAGAGTACGAAAAGCAGTTTTTCCCGCCGCCGGCCTCGGCACGCGCTTTCTACCGGCGACCAAAGCATCCCCGAAAGAGATGCTGTCGCTGGTCGACAAGCCTCTGATTCAATACGTCGTGGAGGAAGCAGTTGCCTCAGGCATTGAGTCAGTCATCATCGTTACGGGTCGCGGCAAGAGCGCTATCGAAGATCACTTCGATGTTTCATTTGAACTGGAAGCCGTGTTGCGAGAACGCGGCAAGCAAGCGGACCTGGCTCTCGTGCGGAAGATTAGCGATATGGCGCGCGTCAGCTATGTGCGCCAGCGCGAGGCCCTGGGATTGGGCCATGCCATTTTGCAGGCACGCGATCTGGTCGGTGATGAGCCGTTTGCGGTCATGTTGAGCGATGACATTATAGATTCCAAAACTCCGGCGCTGCGGCAGCTGCTCGACGTCTACGAAAAATATGACGCGCCGGTGGTCGCTACGATGCAGGTTGAGGGGAAAGCGATTTCGCGGTTTGGAGCGCTCGACGTCGACGAAGTCGAAGACGGTGTTTATCGCGTTAAGGACATGGTTGAGAAACCACTACCGGCAGATGCACCTTCGAATCTGGCTATTATTGGCCGGTATATCCTGACGCCCGATATCTTTGACGAGATTACGAATACGACCCCTGGCGCCATCGGCGAGATCCAGATCACGGATGCGATGCGCGCGCTTTTGCGGAAGCGCGCTTTCTACGCCGTTCGGTTTGAAGGAACGCGTTATGATGCCGGAGACAAACTCGGATTCTTGATTGCCACAGTCGAGTTCGGACTGAAGCATAAGGATCTGGAACCGGAGTTTCGACAATATCTAAAATCACTTAAGTCGATTTGAGTTGGCAGTATGGTTGATCACAAACAATTCACTGGACGCGGCGCAATCGTCACTGGCGCCACCCGCGGCATCGGGCGCGCGATTGCATTGGAACTGGCGCGACGTGGCGCTGATGTCGCATTCAATTATGCGAAGAGCGCCGAAGCTGCCGCAACATTGAAAGAGGAAATCGAAGCGCTGGGCGTGCGGGCGATAGCCTCGCAGGGAGATGTCGCCGATACTCAGGCTGCGGCGGAAATGGTAAAGCAGGTCAAAGACAGTTTCGGACGGATCGATCTGCTGGTGAATAATGCCGGCATTGTGCGGGACACTTTGATCCTGCGAATGAAGGAAGATGATTGGGACGCGGTGATCGATACAAATTTGAAAGGTGCCTGGAACTTCGCTAAAGCTGCTCTACGCGTAATGCTGAGACAGCAAGATGGCGGCTCAATTCTAAACATTACTTCGATCAGCGGAGTCGTCGGCATGGCGGGCCAATCGAACTACTCGGCTTCAAAAGCGGGGATGATTGGTTTGACCAAGGCCCTGGCGCGTGAGGTCGCGAGCCGTAAGGTTACCGTGAATGCACTGGCGCTGGGCATGGTGGCGACTGATATGGCCGGAGGTTTGGATGAGAACTATCGCACGAAGATACTCGAGCAGATTCCGCTGGCCCGATTTGCCGAGAGTGATGAAGTCGCCCGCATTGCCTGTTTTCTTTTGTCTGATGATGCTCGCTACATCACCGGGCAGGTGATTCAAGTTGATGGGGGGCTGGCGATGTAGGCCATTGCCGATTCGGCGCTGCTATCGTGGGTCCGTCAGGGATTCGTTATGGATGGGCCGGTCTGAAAATCGGCAATCGGAAATACATAGAGAAACGCCCCGCCGATTCTTGCGAACAGGCGGGGCGAAACATCAGGGTCATCAGGGGTGGCTAGGCACAGACTTGAGAATCGTCACATATGGCCGATCCCGTACTTCAAAGGTGGTGCTTTCTGTTGACGGCGGTATAAAGTCTGCGGCGAATAGTAAGAAAAGCTGCCGCACGTGCTTCTAAAAACTTCGCTCCGTCTTCGAAGGCCTCTGCCTTAGCCCTTCAGTTTCAAACAGCTGGATTCTTCTGCAAGGCTGAATTTATACCTCGCTCTCGCTCCCGTCAAGCTAAAATTGTCAAAATTGTGACAGGTCTGTGACATGACAGCCTTCCAGGGTGATATGCGGTGCGGTCCATCTACGGTCTCCGCATCTCCGAAAGGCGATAGGCTTGACGCCTTACCGCTTCCGAAACATTTCGATTGAGACCAATGGCTTTGAGGTCATTGGTCCGAATTCGGGGCAGGATATGAACGGCCGTAGCCAGCGGAGTGCGTGGGTTCCGGGCAAGATTATGAATGATTGGATACGAACGGACCCACGCGCGATTCATGCCGATCAAGCGCAGGACTTCTTCGGCAACGGTACGCATGGTCGCGATATTTTCAACTTCCTGATCGGTCAGCCGTGGGTTATGTATTACACCGGTCGCGACGATCTTGTTGGAATCACGGATGAGGATGCCACGCGCCTCGCGATCTCCTTTGACCGCTAGTTTGACACGATCTTTCACTGTCATAAACATGATCCGCTTGATCAGAGAGATGCGTTCGGGGGACGCGTTGCCCTCAAGACGCTCGGCGTTAATTACTGCCTGAGCATTAGCGGCAAGCTGCTCGGGCGTCTCAACCATCATCTCCTCGATAAACTCGCGCGCCAGCCACGAATCATCGATGTCGGCATCTGAGACTTCGATGTGTTGGGCGATTATCCAGGCATCATCGACTGATAAGGCGCCGGTGCCGCTGGCCAATTCAGCGGACTCAAAGAATTCCGCCGCCGCACTGTTTCCCCGAGCGCGTAACTCCTGGGCAATTTGAGTTGCCCCCCTTTCTTTTTCGAAAAACTCTCGCCGGGTTTCCTTCGCCCGGCGTTCGGCTTCGGCGGTCCGCGCGGGATTCATTAGGATGGCGTCGATGATACCCGGAGTCCTAATCAGACGCTGTTGATTCAGGGTGATGAATTCAAGCAAAGAAGGATCCGCGGTGATGCGAGCGAGCAAAGCGATCGCTTCGTCGGGCGTGTTATGGTTGCCGGCCACCGCTTCGTGCAAATTGCGATCGGCGCCGGAAAGAGAAGCAAAGTATCCGAGCACGGCGGGCGCCACATCATCTGCCTTCGCGACACTCAAAAGGTCCTGCGGCTGCTGTCCGTTCAAAGTGGATAGCGCAGCGCTGGCTACGTCCGGGTCATTGTCGGCGCCCAAATGAACCAGAGCCTCCAGCAAATCAGTCTGCGTTAAAGGCAGCAATCCGCGCGCGGCTGCCAGACGTGCGGCCGGCGGTGCTTTGCCCGAGATGATCGATTTGACGACGGGATTAGTAGACTTGACTTCGTTAGCCACGGAAAGAGTTTAACCTAAGTGTGCACCGGATCAGAGAACGGAATCTTGAATAGGAACTCAAAGTTTTGAACTAGAATTCAATAACCATTGAAATTGGTAGGAATTCCGGGGCAGCACATGCGGGTCGTCGTGAGACTGTTTGCGGTTACGAGCCTTTCGACCTTCCGCTGATAGATCTGCCGTTAGAATCAGGAAGAGAAGTAATGAAAATAAAATCTGGTGGGCATTTCTCGGATCGCCCAAGGGCATTAAGTCGTGGGTCACTTCACATCGTCGTACCGTGACACTTCTTATACTTCTTGCCCGAACCGCAGGGACAGGGATCGTTGCGGCCGACCTTGGGCTCGCTGCGCACGACGGTTTTGACTTTGCCGGCTTCCTCGCCGGCGGGCGCCGCACCCTGATTTGGGCCGGTGAAATTCATCGAGTTTCGCCGGGCGGCACGGCGGCGTTGCAGTTCGTCGGGCTGTTGTTCGGCGACGACCTGCAGGTTAAAGAGCGATCGGATGGTGAAGGTGTCGATGCGATCAAGCATCGCCTGGAACATGTCGAAACTTTCTTTCTTGTATTCAACCAGCGGATCCTTCTGGCCATAGCCAACCAAGCCGATGCCCTGCTTTAAGTGGTCGAGCGCCAGGAGATGATCCTTCCACTGCGCGTCGATGATATTGAGCATGATGATGCGCTCGTAGGTGCGCATCGCTTCGTCGCCGATCTGTTTTTCTTTGTCGGCGTACTTGGCTTTTAGTTTCTCCCAGATTTGATCTTCGATCTCTTCCGAATTGGCATGTCTGAAGTCAATGCCTTCGGCGTCGGCGGCCAGTCCATAGATCGATTGGATCTTGACCTTATAGTTTTCGACGTCCCACTCGTCCTCAGAAAGGTTCGGATCCAGATATTGCTTGGTGGTGTCCGCCAGCAGGTCGCGCGCAACGCCTGTTTCACCCACCAGGTATTCCCGCTGATCAGGTTCCTCCATCAACTGGCGGCGCAGACCATAGATGGTCTCACGCTGCTTGTTCATGACGTCGTCGTATTCCAGCAGGTGCTTGCGCGTTTCAAAGTTGCGGCCCTCGACCGACTTTTGCGCGGCGGCGATGCGTTTGGAAACCATCTTGGACTCAATCGCGACGCCCTTCTCCATGCCGAGTCGCTGCATCAGCGCCTTGACCTTGTCACCGGCGAAGATACGCATTAGATCGTCTTCGAGCGAAAGAAAGAAACGCGACGATCCCGGATCGCCCTGGCGGCCGGAGCGCCCGCGCAACTGATTATCGATGCGGCGAGATTCGTGACGTTCCGTCCCGAGGATGTGCAGGCCGCCGCGCTCAACTACTTCCTTGTGCTCGGATTCGACGATCCGTTTGGCCTTGCCTAAGACTTCCTGCCACTGTTCGTCGGTCGCCTCGTCCGGATCGATCTCCTCTTCTTTCAAAAACTCGCGCGCCATGAATTCAGGATTGCCGCCGAGCAGGATGTCTGTGCCGCGGCCGGCCATGTTCGTGGCGATCGTGATCGCGCCTTTGCGTCCGGCTTGCGCGACGATTTCCGCTTCGCGTTCGTGATACTTCGCGTTCAGCACATTGTGCGGGACGCCCACCCTTTGCAAACGGCGCGCAATCAACTCTGAGTTTTCCACCGAAACCGTGCCTACCAATACCGGCTGGCCATGTTCGTAGCGCGCCTGAATCTCTTCCACGACTGCGTCCCACTTCTCCGGAAGCGTTCGATAGATCATGTCCGGATTGTCCTTGCGCACCATCGGCATGTGCGTGGGGATCACGATTACTTCCAGCTTGTAAGTGGTGTGAAATTCGCCGGCTTCGGTTTCCGCGGTGCCGGTCATTCCGGAAAGCTTTTCGTAAAGCCGAAAATAATTCTGCAGGGTGATCGTCGCCAGCGTCTGATTCTCGCGCTCGATCTTTACCTCTTCCTTCGCTTCAACTGCCTGATGCAAACCATCGGACCAGCGGCGTCCCTTCATCAAGCGTCCGGTGAAGTCGTCGACGATGATCACTTCGCCGTCCTGCACCACGTACTGATGATCGAGCCGGTAAAGAGTGTGCGCCTTCAGGGCCTGCTCAACGCAGTGCAGCAATTCCATATTCCCCGGATCGTACAAATTCCCCACACCTAATAGCCGCTCGGCTTTGTCGACACCGTCTTCGGTCAGTACCGCAGAATGGTTCTTCTCGTCGACGATATAGTCGCCCGTCTTCTTGCCTTCTTCGAGTTCTTCGCCACGTTGCAGCTGCGGAATGATCGCGTTCGCTTGATAGTATTTGTCGGTTGATTCTTCCGAAGGTCCGGAGATGATTAAAGGCGTGCGCGCTTCGTCTATAAGGATCGAATCAACTTCGTCGACGATCGCGTGATAGTGACCGCGCTGCACGCAGGTGCCGAGGTCGAACTTCATGTTGTCGCGCAGATAATCAAAGCCGAATTCGTTGTTGGTGCCGTAGGTGATGTCGGCGGCGTAAGCGGCTTGCCGCTCAAAATCGTCCATGTCGTTCTGAATACAGCCGACGGTCAAACCAAGGAAGCGATAGATCTGGCCCATCCATTCAGCATCGCGTGCCGCCAGATAATCGTTGACGGTGATCACGTGCACGCCACGGCCGGTCAGCGCGTTGAGATAAGCCGGCAGGGTCGCGACCAGGGTCTTGCCTTCGCCGGTGCGCATTTCAGCAATTTTGCCCTGGTGCAGAACGATGCCGCCGATCATTTGTACGTCAAAGTGGCGCATGCCGGTGGTGCGCTTGCTGCCTTCACGAACCACGGCAAAGGCCTCCGGCAGAATTTCCTCGAGGGCTTCCTGCTCGAGACGCTTTCGCTCTTCCTTAGTCCGCGCATCTTTGACTGCATCGGCAATCTGTTGTTTGAATTTTTCGGTGCGCGCCCGCAATTCGTCGTCGGAAAGAGCCTGAATTTCGGGCTCCCACTCGTTAATCCGGACAATCGCCGGTCGAATGGCCTTCAGAAACCGCTCGTTGCTGCTGCCAAAAACTTTGGTTAGTACTTTATCGAAACTCATAATGGTGCTTACTCAATTGTGCTTAGTCGACTGTGTTCCAAATATACGGTCTGAATGCAATTGAAGATTGTACGAGAGCGTGGAGTTACCAATCAAGCCGGGTGAGATGACGAGGTTCGGCCAAGGGAGTAGGGGCGCGGAAACATGACTCACGCAGAAGGACGAGGTCAGTACCACCCGCGTGAGCGGGTGGATCCCAGAGTCGACCAGGGTAGGTTAGTGCCTGACCCACCTGCTCACGCGGGTGGTACTGACTTCATTAACCATGAAGAGGTTGTGGGTCGGCGCTGGTTGTGGTCGGCGCTTGACAAAGATTCCGCTGCCAGCTAGTTTCGTTTTTCACATTAATGTTCTTTGCAATTCCGAAGTAGAGGCGCGGCTTTCAAGAGTAGACGAGTCCGAGGAACGTGAAGGGTCCGATGACGGCTCGGTCGAAAGGGAAGGTCGCCGAAGCTCGCGCGCGCGTCTTCAGGCTCGCCGGGTTGGTTGCTGTGGCTAAATCCGCAGGACTGTCACGTAAGTGGCACAGAGTTCAGTCTGTGTTTGAATCGATTCACAGACTGAAGTCTGTGCCACTGGTGGAGAGCTACGACAGGGCGCCGGATGTTTTACGGCGCGAAAGTTTCTCGAGAGTGAGGGGCCAGTCGTATGCTTTGCGATTGGCCCTTTTTGTATTTCGCTGTGTCCTCCGTGGTGAGATCGAATTTACCACGGAGGACACAGAGAAGAACGAGCAATGTCCATGAATCCGACTATCATGAAATTCGGCGGCACGTCCGTCGAAGACGCGAGCGCCTTTCGCAACGTCGCGGCCATCGTAGGAGCGGCCGCTGCGTTGCGGCCCGTGGTCGTCGTGTCGGCAATTAGCGGATTTACCAACACCTTGGTGGCCAGCGTTCAGAGAGCTATCGAGAGCGATGCGCGCGCTGCCACCAGATCTCTGGACCAGGACCTGCGAAGGCACATCGCTATCGCCCGCGAATTGCTCAACGCGGAATCATGCGCCGCATTTGAATTAATAGTCGCCGTGACTCGCCGCGAAATTCGCCAACTCCACAAGATCATAGCCGTGCATCCGGTGACACATCCGCCGCTTCAGGACGAAATAGTCGCCTATGGCGAACAACTGTCTGCGCAACTGCTCGCCGCCGTGTTGACGACAATTATGGGAGCGCAGTGCCGCTTCCTGAGGCCACGGCCGCGACGCGGGCAGAACTAATCCCGCTGCTCGAGTCTGCAAGGATCCCCGTTCTGGGTGGATTCATCGGCAGCACCGGCAATGGAGTGACGACCACGCTGGGGCGCGGCGGGTCGGATTATTCGGCAGCGATCATCGGCGCGGCTCTTGACGCACGCGAGATTCAGATTTGGACTGACGTCAGCGGAGTGTTGACGGCCGATCCGCGCATCGTGAATAAAGCCAGGACGATTCCGGTATTGTCTTATCAGGAAGCTGCTGAACTCGCTTACTTCGGCGCCAAAGTTTTACATCCCAAGACAATTCAGCCGGCTATCGATTGCCGGATCCCGGTGCGCGTCTGCAATTCGCGCGCGGCGGGCGAAGCGGGCACCCTGATCGTTGCTGAGTCCGAAGCTGCGCCGCAAACCGTCAAAGCCATCGCGCATAAGAGCGGCATTACGACTGTGCAGGTAAGTTCGGCGCGGATGCTCGGCGCTTATGGTTTCCTGCGGGCGCTGTTTGAAGTTTTCGATCGCCATCGCACTGCCGTCGACGTAGTCACCACCTCTGAGGTGAGTGTGTCGCTTTCGATCGACGATGCCAGCGCACTCCCGGAACTAATTCCTGAACTGGAAAAGTTGGGCGCGGTTGAAGTCGAAGCTCATCGCGCGATTATCTCGATCATTGGCGAGGGGCTGCGCAATACGCCAGGGATCGCGGCGCGCGTCTTTTCCGAGATCAGCGATATCAATGTGGCGATGATTTCGGTCGGCGCGTCGAGCGTCAATCTCACTTTTATGGTTGAAGAGTCGCGCGCGACTGAGACTATCAAGCGTCTGCATTATGTTTGCTTTGAAGGCGCATCCGACAGGCGCTCGGTTGAGAATGATATCGCCGAGGAGGTCGTAGCATGAAAATAGTGAGCCCTCCCTTACCGCCCCACCCAGCCGGGCTGCCCGGCCGGGGATCCCGGAGTCGAGTTACTGCCCCGATTACGCCGGCGCCGAGGAGGTCATGGCTTGACTGAGCCGGTAGACGTTTTCAAGCTCACGCGCGAGTTGATCGATATTCCTTCGGTGACGGGGGAAGAGTTTCATATCGGGACGTCGCTCGCTGAATTGCTTAACCGGCATGGCTACCGGGTTGAGCTGCAAGAGGTCGAAAAGGACCGGGCAAACGTGATTGCGACGACCGGGGACCAGCCAAAGGTTGTGCTCTCGACGCACATGGACACCGTGCCTGCGTATCTTGCGGCCACCGAGGATGATGAATTCATTTATGGCCGGGGCTCCTGTGATGCGAAAGGAATCATCGCGACGCAGATCGCCGCGGCCGAGAGACTGCGGGCGCGCGGCGTGAATGAACTTGGTCTCCTCTTTACCGTCGATGAAGAGGTAACCAGCGCCGGCGCCAGGGCTTTGAACGAACATCCGCTCGCTGCTTCGTGTCGTTACCTGATTAACGGCGAGCCGACCGACAATCGACTGGCGATCGGAACGAAGGGTTCGCTGCAAGTAACACTTAGGACCGGAGGACTCGCGGCGCACTCGGCTTACCCGGAGCAGGGTGATTCGGCGATCGTGAAGTTGCTTAATGTCCTGGATGACGTGCGCAAGATCGACTGGCCAACAGATGTGACGTTTGGCGAAACGACCTGCAACATCGGGGTAATCTCCGGAGGTACGCGGGCGAATGTCGTTCCCGAAGCAGCCCAGACGACTTTGCAAATCCGTCTGGCCGTGGGCGCCCAGGCAGCAAAAGATTTACTCGAGCGCGCGGTGGCCGAGCGGGCCTTACTGGAATACAAGTCTGTCCACGATCCGATCAGGTTGCTTGCGCTTGACGGCTTTGAAACAACCATCGTGCGTTTCACCACGGACATTCCATATCTGACGAACTGGGGCACACCCCTTTTGATCGGGCCAGGTTCGATCCTGGATGCGCACACTGAACATGAGCGGGTGGCGAAGAGGGAGTTAATGCGGGCCGTGGATATCTATCAGGATTTGGTTCAGAGTTTGTTGGCTGTTGTCTAAGAATCGATTGGACTTCGTTAACGTGGAAGGACTTCACAACGAGTCCGCAAAGCGGACGGAAGAAAATAGCCCAGGGTGAAGTGAGCGAAGCGAACGAAACCCTGGGTAGCCGCTTTGAAATTTATTCTTGCGGTGAACCCAGGGTTCCGCGCTTCGCACTCCACCCTGGGCTATTATCTTGCCATCCGCTTTGCGGATTTCATTGAGTGGTTAACTTCGACCGGTGCTTGAATACGGAGTTGAAAATTGAAACTAGCCCTGATCGGATACGGCGCAATGGGCCAACTCGTCGCGAAGCTGGCGAACGAGCAAGGTCACGAAGTCGCGGGGACGTTCGCGTCCATAGACAAAGACCGCAGCGCTGAAGACCTCGTAAATTCTCTGCGTGGTTGTGACGTGGCGATCGACTTTTCGGTCGCCGCCGCGGTAGGCCGAAATGTAGACGCTTGTGCTCGGGCCGGCGTGCCTTTGGTTGAGGGGACGACCGGCTGGAACAGTGAATTGGATGATATTAAGAAGATTGTGACTCAGCACCGCGGCGCTTTGATTTACGGGGCGAACTTTTCGGTGGGTGTTCAGGTCTTTTACCGGATCGCCGCTCACGCGGCTGAGTTATTTCGCGGGCTCGCATCGTACGACGGGTTCATTGAAGAGGCCCATCACAAGCGCAAGCGTGATGCACCATCGGGCACTGCGGTTCAGTTGGGTAAGCTCGTAAGCGACGGTCTCGGCCGCGACGTTCCCGTAACTTCCACGCGCGCCGGTTACATTCCCGGAACGCATCGACTCGGATTTGATTCCGCGGCGGATCAGATCACGCTGACGCACGCGGCCCGCTCGCGCGAAGGATTTGCGGCGGGCGCGCTGGTCGCGGCAGGCTGGATTGTTGGCCGCCAAGGGGTCTATGAATTCTCGGAAGTTTTCGATGAGATAATAAAAGCACATGCGGACGATTAGCCGCGAGATACAGAACCGGGACGGTAGCGACCGGGTTCTTGCGCTAGTGACCATCGACCCGCTCACTACTGTGAGCGGTTCCGTACCGGCGGGCTGTAGCCCGCCTCTAAACAAGATTCATTACGTTAAGCGAAAGGAACTCCGAAGATGACGATGAAGGTCGATTGGATGCGCGGTTGTGCGACGGCGCTGGTGACTCCATTTAAAGCCGATGGCGCGATTGACGAAGATCGGCTGCGTGCGCTCGTCGATAGACAGATAAATGGGGGAGTCCGTCTCCTGGTGCCGTGCGGTACCACGGGCGAGAGCGCCACCATGTCTGAAGCCGAAGACCAACGCGTGATCGCGATCACCGTCGAGGTCGCGCGCGGTCGTGCGCGCGTGATAGCGGGCACCGGCAGCAACTCGACGGCGGCGGCAATTGAGTATTCACAAAGGGCGCGGGATCTGGGCGCCGACGCCATGCTGCAGGTCGCTCCCTACTATAACAAGCCGACACAGGAAGGTATGTACACGCACTTTCGCGCGATCGCCGAAGCGATTCCAGCAACGCCGATCATGCTTTACAACGTTCCCGGTCGCACTTCTTCGACCATTGCTGCTCAGACAGTCCTGCGTCTGGCGAGCGATTGCGAAAACATCGTGGCGATCAAAGAAGCGTCAGGAAACCTTTCGCAGATCATGGAGATCTTGCGTGAGCGTCCGGCGAACTTTCGAGTGTTGTCGGGTGATGACGCGGTGACACTGCCACTGATCGCTCTGGGCGCGGACGGAATCGTTTCCGTGGCGTCCAACGAAATTCCTGATCTGATGTCACGCATGACTGAACTGGCCCTCGACGGCAATTGGTCAGAGGCGCGGGCGCTGCATTACCGCCTCCTGCCGTTGATGGAAATTAACTTTATCGAATCAAGCCCCGGACCGGTAAAGGCAGCCATGGCAATGATGGGATTATTGGAAGAGAACTTTCGTCTGCCGCTGGTGCCGATTCAAGAAAAGAGCCGTGGGCTGATCCGCGAAGTGATCACCGAACTTGGGCTGATGGAAAGTGTGCATGCGACTGCGTGAAGAAGCTGCCAGTTTGTGCGGCTTAGCCGCCCGATGTGCGGAAAGGCTGCGCCTTTCCGAGACTCTTCCGTTTTATCCGGGGAGGCTATGCCTCCAGGGCATCAAGCTAAGGCGCAGCCTCAGAAAAAGAGCGCGCAGATCGGAAAGCCATAGGCTTTCCGCACATCAAGCGGCATAGCCGTGCGCGGTTCATCATGAGTCTAAAGGGCGTAAGGTAGCGATTCTATGTCACTGCGTGAACAGATCGAACAACTAGCCAATCGCGAAGGCGCTGACTATTCGCAAGCGGACTTCGCGCTCTTCAACGAATTCAAAGCGTCACTCAATCGTGGTGAGATACGCGCCGCTGAACGTAACGCAGACGGCCAGTGGCACACGAATGCCTGGGTCAAGCGCGGCATTCTGTTGGGCTTTCGCATGGGCTCAATTGTTGAGATATCGCCGCCTGGAGCGATTCTGCAATTTCTCGACAAGCACACTTATCCAATCAGAAAGTTTTCCACCGATGACCGCGTGCGTATTGTTCCGGGCGGCTCGAGCATTCGTGACGGCGCGTACATCGCGCCCGGGGTGGTGTGCATGCCGCCGATGTTCGTCAACGCCGGCGCCTACGTCGACGAGGGAACAATGATCGATAGTCATGCGCTGGTAGGGTCGTGCGCTCAGGTTGGCAAGCGCGTGCATCTCTCGGCTGCGGCACAGATTGGCGGTGTGCTCGAGCCGGCCGGCGCAATGCCGGTGATTATCGAAGACGATGTGATCGTGGGCGGCAATTGCGGCGTCTATGAAGGTACGATTGTGCGCGAGCGCGCCGTGCTGGCTGCGGGCGTGATTATTACCGGCTCGACTCCGGTCTTCGATTTGGTGCGCGAAGAAGTCTATCGGCGGAATGGCGATGCGCCGCTCGAGATTCCTGCGGGCGCGGTCGTGGTGCCGGGAGCGCGTGCTGTGCAAACTGAAAAAGGACGTGAGTGGGGGTTGTCGCTCTATGCCCCGGTGATCGTGAAGTATCGTGATGAGAAGACGGATGCGGCCACGCAGTTGGAGGATTTGTTGCGGTGAGCGTTGCAAATTTGATTACTTGACGCGTCAAGATAGTTGGCCTATTTTGAGCTTGATGTTTCCAATAACCTACATTCAGATTTCTGAGAAGTACGATGCAAAGGGCTTTCTGGCTTTGGCGCAGAGCGGCGTCCCAGTATCTTGCCTGCCCCAAAACACGTATGGCGTCCACCCTGAACATCTCAAGCTCTTGAAGCGTAAGCGAATTCCTTTCAAGAAACTGGAAGCCGGTAAGATTAGCCTCACTCGGCCCACCCTGGCTGTATGAGAAAGTACGAAAATCTACTTGCCTTTGAAGTACAACCACGGCAAGGAAATTGAAGCAGAGAAAATCAAGCAAATCAGGGAAGAGCTTCTGGGGATAAGATAACAAAGAAGCTCCTCAAAGACTTCAAAGAACGTCTCAAAGCGTCTCTGCGTCAGGTTGATATTCTGATCACAACCCACGGCATTAAGGTTATCTGATTCAACAACATCGTGATTGATTTTGAAATCGTTAGCGAGATCAGCAAGATTCAAACCATCGCTATGGGACCAAGCGTGCGTGATCGCGCTCGCTTACGGAAACGATACGGCAAAGGGCGATGGCGCAAGTTGAAAGGAATTGCCGACGTTCGTCTGGTTAGTGGTAGGATACGTCTGGCCGAGATTCATTGGTACGAGGCCCATGGCCTCGGTAAAAGAGAGTTTAAAATCAAGTTGCCGTTTCTGGATTAGTTATGAGTAATTTGGAGAATCAAGCCATTCATTTTGCGGTCTGTCTCGACAACTCTGACTATCCGGCTTCACTCGAAGTCGGCAAGTTGTATCGTGTCATTCCTGATAAAGAGGCAGCAGCCGAAGGCTATCTTCGCGTAGTTGACGAAAGCGGTGAGGACTATGCGTTCCTGGCCAGCCGCTTTCATCCCGTACAGTTGCCACAGGCCGTCGAACAAACCTTGTTGGCTGCTTCGTCGCGGTAAAACCTTGATCGTCAAACTGAAGAAAAGGAATACGCGCTACCGGGACCTGACGTTTGGGCAGCCGTATGTTGTGATTGGCATCGAAGGCGTCTTCACGAATCTTGTGAGCATGTGCGAATCCGGATACGCTTATGTTATTCAAGTTTATGTCAGTACCCTGTCGTCTGAATCGGCGCCAGCTGTTCGGGGGTTTTGTGAAATACACCGAAGCATTCGCATACTATAGCGCGACGCTTAGAGATCATAGGCGGGCTTACTCGGCAATCGCTAGAGACGGATCTCTAGTCCTCAGTTGCTGGGGCCATCGGTTTAAGTTTCGTCCATGTGGCGCTCTTCGCTATGCAGACAAGTTTTCCCGCTGGGTTCTCAACTCTTACGGATCTTACGGAAAATCTCGTCTCCAAAACCATCTGAGGCAAGCCTTTGAAGGCGGTTTATCGGTGAGGCTAGTAATTGCCACTGCCGGAGACCCGAACGCAATCGATGAAGGAAGAGATGCAAGCAGAGCGTCAAACACATGGGATGTACGAAATGACCTTAGTGGCAGAGTAGTTGAACTCACAACTGAAGGGTTCGCAGTTGACTTCTAAAGGTGCTGAGACTCACTTTCCTTGAAACCATTCCATCCACCCCCGTTCCTGTGCGGCATCGAAAAAAGCATGATCCGAAAGATCTCGGATCGCGCCAGGCCGGGCAGCATCAGTCTCGGATTGGGCGAACCCGATCTGCCTACGCCCGAGGTGATTCGGCGCGAAGCGGTGCGCGTCATACAGGAAGAGCAAAGCGGATACACTTTGCAGGCAGGCATTCTTCCGCTGCGCCAGCGAATCGCGTCGGACTATCCGCACCTGAATCTCTCGACGGAGCAAGTGATAGTTACCGCAGGATCGCAGGAAGCTCTCTACCTCGTCTTGATGACATTGATCGAGCCCGGTGACGAAGTGCTAATGCCTAATCCCGGCTTCATTGCTTATCCTGTGATTGCCCGGATGACCGGCGGGCGCGCCGTGTCGTACGCGCTGCCGGCAAAGAATGACTTTAGTTTTGACCTTGATGATTTCAAACGGCAACTATCACCGCTAACGAAGGTCGTGATCTGCATCAGCCCTTCGAATCCGACGGGACGCGCCTTGACCGATGATGATTTACAAGCGATGGCTGAGGCCGTGGCGGCGAGTGGCTCAGATGCGTTCATTGTCAGCGATGAAATTTATCGCGAACTGTATTACACGCTGGAACGTCCGGCCTCGATCTCTGAGTATTATCCGCGGACGATCGTCGTGAGCGGACTTTCAAAGTCGATGCGGATGACGGGTTGGCGAATCGGTTGGTTGGCCGGAGAGGAAGCTGTGATGCGCGCGGCGTTGGTGCTGCACGGATATGTCGTGACCTGCGCGTCGAGCATATCCCAGAAAGCGGCGCTGGCCGCGTGGACCGATGAAGCGGGTGTCGCACGGGAAGAGATGCGCGCGATCTATCATGGGCGGCGCGATCATCTGCTCGCGCTGCTGCGCAACGAACTCGGCTTGAAATGCGTGACACCGGAAGGCGCTTTCTACACGATGGTTGATGTCAGTCGTTATGGCGACTCGTTACGCGTGGCGGAAGCGGGACTCGATCAAGGGGTAGTCACCATTCCGGCATCGGCGTTTGGTAGTGAGGGCAACGGGTTTCTCCGTATTTCGTATTGCGCCGATGAAGATAAATTATCGGAAGGCGTGCGGCGTCTGGGCGAGGCGTTGAAGTCGCTGGGGTAAGAATATTTTAGACGCGGAGGACGCAGAGGTTTTCGCAAAGGTACGCAGAGGAAATCTTTGCGTCCCTTTGCGGCGTCCTCTGCGCCCTTTGCGGTAAATTAGATCTGAGCAAGGGTAAACATGACCGACTCAATGAACAGGAAATTACGCGTAGGTATTCTGGGCGCAACCGGTGTAGTGGGTCAGCGCTTTATTCAACTGTTGGAACATCATCCTCAGTTTGAAGTTACGGCGCTGGCGGCCTCTGATCGATCGCAGGGAAAGACCTATGCCCAAGCGTGCACCTGGCGTCTGCCGGGGGAAACGCCTGAGGGGGTGAAACAGATCGTCGTGCAATCGCCGGCGCCGCCAATCGATTGCGATTTCTTGTTCTCGAGTCTTCCGGGAGAAATTGCGGGTGACGCGGAAGAGAGTTTTGCGCGCGCTGGTTTTCCGGTCATTACGAATTCATCTCCACATCGCATGGATGCCGACGTGCCGTTGTTGATTCCCGAGGTAAACCCGGAACATCTTGAACTAATTGCCACACAGCGCGACGGCCGCGGCTTCGGGCGCGGTTACATGGTCACTAATCCGAATTGTTCGACGATAGTGATTGCGATGGCTCTGGTCCCTTTGCATCGGAATTTCGGGGTCGAGTCATGCGTCGCGACGACGATGCAGGCGATCTCCGGCGCCGGTTATCCCGGCGTGGCTTCGCTCGATATTACCGACAACGTCTTGCCGTTTATCGGCGGTGAAGAGGAAAAGATCGAAGCTGAAACCGTGAAGATCCTCGGCCGGGTCGATGGGGCGACAATCAAAGGAGCGCCGATGAAGGTCAGCGCGCAATGCAATCGGGTGAACGTGATCGACGGCCATCTGGCCGCAATTCGCGTGAAGCTATCTCAGCGGGTTTCGCTCGATCAAGTTCGCGCGGCGCTCGCTTCATTTACTTCTGAGCCGCAGCAGTTGAAATTACATTCGGCGCCGGCTAAGCCAATTATTATTCGCGACGAAGTTGATCGCCCGCAACCGCGCCTGGATCGGGATGCGGGACTTGGGATGAGCGTGACCGTCGGACGGATCGCCCCAGACAATGTGCTTGACTATCGCCTGGTGGCGCTGGGTCACAACACGATTCGCGGTGCGGCGGGCGCGGCGATCTTGAACGCCGAGTTGCTGCTGGCGCGCGGTTACTTGTAATTTTGAGCGCGGTGTCAAGCGTAGCCCAACACAGTTTGGATGGTTGGCGTATCCCAGGCCGCTTAAAAAGCAGTAGAGCTGGTTAGGAGGCGCAAACACGATCCACGAATCACACGAAAAGACTCGAAGTAGGAATCTTCTTAGCATTGCTTAGTGGTGTTTCGTGGATCGTGGTCCAGTTTTTTATCAGCCTGATAGATCTCCCGTGGCGGCAGGTCGACGAACTAGCTACTCATCTCGTTTGCACTCATGTTTTCAGTTGCTTTGATCTGCACAGCGAATAGGTGTCGCAGTGTGATGGCTCACGCGATCTTTGTGGCCGAAGCCGGAAAACGATCTCTATCAGTTGAAATTTATTCTGCCGGCGTCTTTGATTTCTCAGACGCTCCTTCTTTGGATGAGACTACGATGACCTGCATGCGGCACAACACACCGCCGCCCAAGGAAGCCCCAACCTGGGTAGGTCAGCTCCCGCTCGACTCGATCAATCGTTTTCTTGTGATGGAACACGCTCACGCAGATGTGCTGACAAGCGATTATGGCATCTCACCAGAGC